>Ga0247837_1000543_pt1 | contig 79645 bp, 56 predicted proteins | sample LaCtaG_2_FD_187115 | JGI IMG/M metagenome (GOLD analysis project Ga0247837, IMG submission 187115) | Freshwater microbial communities from meromictic Lake La Cruz, Castile-La Mancha, Spain - LaCruzMarch2015_14.5m | ecosystem: Environmental > Aquatic > Freshwater > Lake | place: Spain: Castile-La... | reverse complement strand
TCATTAGATTGCTACCATTAATCTGGACTACGAGGTCCTGACTGGGTTCACTGAAGTGCCCGCCCACCAACTCAGCCAAGTGATGATGCGCCTCCTAAACACCCGTCAAAGTCACTTCCTGCACCAACTCAGAGTCAAACTCGAGGAACGCATCAATACCAACGGCCTGCAAGCCATGTCCCACAGTCTCAACATCTCTCCAGAACTGCTCCACTTGATTGCCTGTGAGGTCAGGACTGAAAAGGCGTGGAAAGTCTGTGTGGACCGATACAAGGAATGTGAGAGTCAGTATGAAACTGACCGAGCAGCCTCATACCCACATGCACAAATAAGTCCTGAAATGGTGAGAAATGTAGTGCGATTGGTGCAGGCCGGGGCTTTGCCTCTGCAGCAAGTGCTGGAATCCCTCAATATCACTGAGGAACGGTATGTCCAGTGGGTGGAGTTGATGACAGGGGCCATGCAGGAGGCTCGGGATAGTGAAGTGTATACACAGGAGTTCAGGGAAAGGCTGGGACAGGACTATTTGACAGGGGAAGTGGAGGCGGGGGAGGCGGGGCGGGTCTTTCTGGTCACTAAAATGATGCTCAAAAGGTGGTTCAACCACACTAGAAGTCCGGAGGAGCTGCAGAAGTGACGGAATTGCTAGATTAAGACACATTTTGCAATATGTAGGAGAATTAAAGCCGGAAATACGCTTTTCGACTCTTCGTTTCCGTTATTTTAGCATCGAAATGCATAAAACTGCCCTAAAATGTCGACAAAGCTCTGATTTTGATACTGAAAAAGGCAAAAACTGCATATTTCTAATGTTTCTGAACTAGTCATGACAGATTTCCTTTTCCCACAGTATAGATTCTACCAACACAAGGACTAAATTGGGGCCAAATAGGGGAAACAGTCCTTATTCAATATAACAGTAGGAAGTCAGACCCTTATTTATAATTATAGAGCCAATTCAGTCCTAATCTGCGTGATTAAGCCCAAAAACAGCCGATTTCGTTCAGCAATTGCCACTATTTGCCAATTTATATGCTGAATTGACACTCCCCCGCAGATATATGCACCCCAATAAGCAGTTCCCCTCCCCCAATCCCCCCTACCTTCTTCCCTCTATACCAGTTCCCCCTCTCCCAGTCCTTCCAAACCTCCCTCCCCGCCCTGTTTCCTCTAAATCCCTGGCTAATAATGGCAGATTTGCGCAGTGATGACCTCACCCACTATCTTTGATATAGTGAAACACTACATGTACCACCAACTGAGTCTATAGAGCACATGCATAGTAGAGTAGCGGCGATTGGAGCAAGTTTGGCAGGCGGGAGAGGAGATAATTGGGGAAGTGGGGAGAAAGAGACTTTGCACAGAGGCTATGCCTTTCCCCTGCCTTTCTAGCAGAAACCCTCTCTAAGGAAGGGACATTGAGGGTTCTAAAGGTTAAACTGCACTATTTGAGGCTATCTATCAGCGTATTTCGCCTATTTATACCCAAATTTAGCTTATTTCGCTATGTGAAGTCCCAATTCAAGCTCTATTCCCCAAATTAGCCCGTAAATCGGCCTATAAACACGTAAAAAGCGCTATTTCTACCGTCTGAAGGCAGTAACCGCCTTTAGCATCGACATAATCTTGTACCTGTGCTCCGCCTTGCCCTCGTTCCCCGCCACCTTCAGCACTCTCCGCCTTTTCATGCTTTTGTACTGTCCCATGTAATTCATCAGGCCGAAAAAGCCCTTTTTCCTGGCAATCCGATAGGGCGAGCGCCCCGCCATGTCCTTCACATCACAAGTCAGTCCCTTTTCCATCAGAAAGGAAGTGAGTTCGAAGGAGTTGTTTTTGACTGCGATGTGCAGTGGAGACTGCTGCACGGAGTCCACAGTGTGCAGGACTGCAGGGTGCTTGGTGGCGATGTCGATAGCGGTCTGGGCGTCTTCTTCGCGGAGGGAGGCGAAAAAGGAGCGAGAGTGGGGGTGGTCGTAGGCAGTTGTGAATTTTTCTTGGCTCAAGTACTTCCGGTCGAGTGCAGCAAGGGTGACATTCTGCTCCACTACAGCGCGCAGCTCCGAGCAGTAGTCTTTAGCCTTGGCATCCGGCCTAGCCAGGAAAGTGGCTACCTCCGCAGTAAGGCGCTTAGCGCGGAGATCATAGGGACAGCCGCCCTCCCATATGCAAAAGGAACGGTTCTTCAGAGGAGTAAACGGCCGACTTTCAGTCCTGGACAGGTCTTCCTTGTCTAGAGTGATATGGGACTGAGTGGACGACAGGAGTCGAAGTCGCCTCTGTCCGAGACTCGCAGAGGAGGAATTGGGGGACCTTTTGGAAAGGCTGGGACTGGCTCTGGACTTGGGAGACGGAACTCTCGTGATAAAGCCGGATATAGACACTTCCTTCCGCTTGCTTCTGCGCTGCTTCATTGGCTCCAGACCCTCCACTAGTCTGCCCTTCCACAGACTGCTCTTCATATAGCTAGCAATGTGGAACCTGATCAGTGGCAGCAAGTTGTGCCAGGAGAGGGAGTTGCAGCGGGAGCACTTCCAGCATCAGGTGAAGTTACTGCATATGAAAGCGAGAGTGGACAATAGGCCGCCTCGTCCTATGAGTCACCTGGAAAACAAAGCCCGGCGCATCCGTATGGAGCTCGACAAGAACGAAAGCATTCGCAAGGACAACCAACTTCTCCTCAAGAAAATGATCGAAATCGACCAAAAGCCTTCCTCCGCGGCTCCCCTCCGCACCAGGAAACTGCCCACTTCTGCTTCACTTAACCGTCGAGTCCGCATTCAAGAACTCACTAAGATCAGCCGTGAGAACAAGTCGCTGCTGCAGCGGCTGCAGAGGACGCAGTCTGTCTATAGCGTCAAGCGCTGGCAGGAGGAAAGTGACTATAAGGAGTATTTGAGAGAATGTCTGAGTCGGAACGCGGGCCGAGTCCCACGTGCCGGGACATACGACCTGGACAGCTACGAGCAAGCTAGCTTCAGTCGCAACACCTGGAGTCGTCCCTTGACTGCCATGGGGAAGGAGGACAGCGGCAGACCCAAGACTGCAGAAGGCAGAGGCAGGAATAAGGCTTTTCTTTAGAGTAGGCCTGAGAATGCGATTTGTAGGCTTTGATATGGATTTGGCGTGATAAATAGGCCTTTTGGGGACAAATGCTTGAAAAACAGAGATGTGTATAGGGTCAAATGCTCTCTACGGCAACATGTACTTAAATTGGAAGCTCAGCCACTGTCCAGAACTGCTACAGGCCAGCTTCTATGAGAACTATAGTACTTTATTGGGGATTGCGAGCACAACAGTCACCAGAGCCTTCTCAAAGGTCCGATACACCAGTTCAAAGTCTCTGACCATTCGAAAGAGCTTCCACGCCTTCAATTCAGCTTTCGACCCAAAGCAGCGGTTAATCAGCCCCTTGGGCAGTCTAAAGTCCTGGTACACAGGCTCGTTCGCATACGGATCCGGCACTACGAATTTCTTCCTATACAGTTCCGGGTTCACAAAGGCCAAATAGCCCGATATACTGGGCGTTTCCTCGAAATCCGCATTATTCAGTCTGAGCATGAAATTTACCAACTTGACGAATTCCTGATGCAGCACGATTCCATACTGATGCGTCAACTCATCGACGAACTGGGCGAAAGGCTGCTCTCGCAGGATTCTAGATAGGAAAATAGTGTCCATGGATAGCACTTGTTCGTTGGCCTTTTCCATGTCGAGGATTGTGACGTTTAGAGCCCTGCCGCGGAGACGGTAGTTGTAGTTGTCGAGGCGGAAAATGGACCATTTGATGATCAGGGCTTCGATGAGTTCGAGCATGGAGGCGAGGAAGCGGTACTCCACAAGAGCGTGAGGACGACTTTCGAGTAGTTTTTCCAGGTTGCGGTTGAGAGTGTCGATTTCCGATTGGTCCATCGCGAGTTCGATGGCTTTGAGGCGGATAATGTGGTGCATTTCGTCAATGATCTTGAGTGAGATCGTGGCTACGTCCAGTTGCAGCACGTACTGCGCTGTGAGTTCATACAGACGGGCCTCATAGAACTCCATAGGTGTGTCCGCCACCGCATCCTTGAACCTTTCTAGCGACTCCACAACGTCCTTCTCCATGAACTTGGGCTTCAAATCCACCGTTTCTCGCCTGGTCATGTCCTCTTCCCACTCCACTTTGCAGTCAGTTTCAGCTTTTATCTCCGGCACCACAGACATTATATACGTAAATGGAGCAATGGCGCTGCTGGGAACTGACCCTAAGCTACTCCTTAGCCTCTTCTCCCTTGAACTCCACTGCGATAGTGCCGGACAGCACTCCCTTCGCCTTCTCTGGGCCGTAGAGTTGGTTGGCAGCCCGCTGCATGATTGAGTCCTTCTCCGCGTCGTAGGGACAGTCTTTGCTGGGGATTTCCAGGATGGTGGGGAGCACGGCAGTGTGGGCGTTGATGAGATGGCGCAGTTCTCTTTCTGCGATGTTTTGGTTGATGAGGACGATGACGATTTCGGGCCGGGAAATGAAGCGGGTGAAGGCATCTTCGATGGCTGGCTGCGGGGTGTTTGCATCCACAATGAAGAAGTTGGCTTCCCCCTTATGATTGCGCTCGCCAATGCCTGTCAGCAGGAAGCCCGTCACTGTGGCTTCGTCGCCTATGACCGCTAGCAGGGAAGTGCCTTCAGACAGCTTGAGACTCTTGCCTCGCCTGGCCATTATATGCTATGCAGAGGGTTAGAAGCTGCGAGCTGTGGTCGACAGTGGGGAAGGAGGAAGAAGCCGAGGAAACATTGGATAGTCTCATCAGCATTCTCAAAAAGCCCAGCAACCAACGTTCCTCTCGCCATCTCTACAGTCTCCTATCCTTCACCCACGATATCAAGTTCTTCCGACACCTCTCCCGCGACCTCTCTGAAGACGCAGTCTCCCAGTGCTGTCTCCACATGACCTACGCATATCACCGCAGAAACGAGTTCGTGTTCCAGCAGGGAGACTTGGGGTCTAAGTTTTATGTCGTACTGGAAGGAGAAGTGGCTGTAATTGTGACTACGGACGACGGCTCAGGAAACGAACTCTCCAACGAAGTGGGGAAATGCAGCATAGGGGACGCATTCGGCGAATTCGCCCTAATCACCAACAAGCCCCGGGCTGCCTCCATCTACTGCACTCACGACTGCCACTTCGCAGTGCTGGACAAGTCCGACTACACCCGCATTCTCTCCAAAATCCACGAGCAGAAGATCTCCCAAAAGGTCGATTTTCTGCAGGATTTGCCGGTGTTTGCGACCTGGACGCGAGGGTCTTTGCAGAAACTCACTTATTACTTTCGGGAGAAGTCGTTCAGGCGCAAGCAGGTTTTGTATCAGTCAGGGGAGGTGGTCAGTGAGTTGCTGTTGATAAAGGAAGGGGAAATTGAGGTGCTGCAAGAACTGCCGGTTCGCTTGAAAACTGACAAAAAGCTCCCTACAGAGCGGAAATACATACAGCGAACTGAAGTAGTGATCCTGGGCAAAGGGGAAACTGTGGGCTACGAAGAGATAATAAGCCAAAGCAAGCACCAATACACCTATATTTGCAGGTCCGCGACTGCCTCTGTGCTCACTATTGCCCGAGAAGACTTCCTAAAACGCGTTAAAAACGAAGATTCAGTCAGATCTCTGCAGCAAGCAGCGGAAATGAAGGCTGCTATGAGGAGTCAAAGAAGAATTATGCTGAAAGATAGGGAAAAGGCGGGTTTTAAGCAAGCGGAAGGACTGGATTTGCCTCGAGTTCCTATGAAATCGCTGACTCCGGACCTAAATATAGGAAAAAATGCCTCTTTGCCGAGGCTTTACCCGGATTTAAGCAGCGGAAACAGTCCCTTGCTTTCCAAATCGCCTCGAAAACACCCCTCTTTGTCCAAAATCCTCACCGCAAGGACCGAAAAACCCACTTTCCGCCAGTTTTCCCAGCCCACTATCGTCAACATTCACACCCAAAAGCAGCGCAAAGAGGCCGCAGGGCGCTTTTCTAGGACAAACAGCTTCGCACCCGACCACTTCGCAATGACTGAGCGGACTTTAGGTCCCTTCCTGACCATTAACTTCGTGGAAATCGTGAAAACTGAGGAAAGTTGCAGTCCTTTGCTCCAAAGACGCACTGAAAGAGGAGTCAGGAGCAGTTTTTCGCGATTCAGAGGGGAGAGACTCAGTGATTAGGCGATTTGGAGCGATACTAGACTGGTAGGCTCTAAAATGCACCCTTATGCTTCCTGTTCTAATGGTAATTTGCAAATTTCCTACAAACTCCTTCCTTGTCCTCACTCTGACCTGGGCACTGACTCTGTCCCTGTGCGTTTCTGGCGTTTGCAATCACCTTGTACAGTGGCTCTGGGTGTCCCTGGGTGTGCTATCGCTCCTAGTGGCTTCCGAAGCGGCAATGGCCTGGAGGCCGATTCCCGCCACGTACATCACTGGAATGGGGCTAATAATGCTGTGGGTAGACTCGCTTTATGGACTGGTGCTGGTGCTGCAGGCCGACAGAATGCCTGAAAAGGGCGACTTCGCGATTCTGATGACTGTAATCGTGTACTTCTTTATATGTGGAACTCGCTTTGTTCTGTGCTGTTTCCCCTGCTGTGCTGTGCTGCACGTAGTGTTCAGAGCTCGCCACCAAAAGGTCAATCCAGAGGCTCAGGAACCGAGGAAGTACGAGGCTCAGGAACCGAAGGACGACTCTGGCGACGAAAAGGTCTTTTCGCCCCCAGACAACTCCCAAGAGCTTGCAGGCCAGGAAGACGAGGAAACCTCCAAAATACTCAAATCAGTACCCACTTCCGCCACCTCCCGTTAGCTATAATAGCTAATATATGCGGAGAGGGAGGAGAGGCGCTCAGAGTGCGTCTAGACGGACGATCCAAGACGCGTGCAAAGAACTGCACTTCGCTGTGTCTGAGGCTCCGAAGCCTATAGGTCTGTACCCTGTAAGGACTACCCAGGACCTGCCGCACCCTCTGGTTTACCACGTCTTCGCCCCAGAGCAAGTAGCACTGGTGGAGACAAGGAAGCGACTCATGGACTCAGTGTGTTCCTCGCAGTTCTATCAGTTCTTTCTGAAGGCGGGCACGGACTGGTTCGACGAGGAATCCGGCAAACTCGCGAATTCCTTCGCAGACTCACTAGTCAACAAGCAAAAAACCCGCTTTCCGCCTGAGCTTCACAGCGTAAACGCTCTCGATAAGCCCAAAAAGCACCCGAAGCGAGACAAAGACCAGACCATTGGACAGGTGAAAACGCTCAAAGAGGAGGAAAACTCGGCTTCCAGCGAGGCAGAGGGCAATGAGGACCTGTCCAGCCAGAGTTCTGTGAGTGTGCTGCCGGACAGTGCGAGTGAAGCGGCTGCCAGCGAGGCTAGTCTTTAATGTGGCTAATAGAGCTGCTTGGCAAGGCTCCGACCTCTCCCCCTGTCCTCCGACTCCTCAGCTCCCACCACCGCCACCCACTCCCCCCGCCCAGCCGAGGAATTCAATCCCTATATGGCAGAAAGCACCTTGGAACTGGGCCCCATACAGAATGAAGTGCCGGAGGAGTACTTGCAGACGCTGCTGGACACACTGCCGCCCTTCCAACTGCAGCTCTTTGGAAGCTTCCAGGGAGTGCTGCGGCTCTTTGGGGCGGGGACAGAGAGACAGCTGGCTGGGAAAGTGCAGGAAAAGGGGCCAAAGAGGCGTCGAAGTTCGACTAAGCTGGTTTCTCCTACGAAAGTGGCTAAGAAGCAGGAGGCCCTACTGAAGTCGCCTGTGCGCAAGTTGCAGTCCAGTGCAGAGCTCTACGCTACTCTAGGCCTGCTAGCCAAGCAGTAATAGCTCTAAGGCCGCTTCCTTCGCTTTTCAGACACGGACCGCTTGGTGGGGAGTTTGGCGCTGGAGTCCAAGTCTTTGTTGTCGCTGTCGGAGTCTTTGCCTGCTTCAGAGCTGAAATTAGGGTCTGTGGGAAGCTGTGGGGATAGTGTGGAGGGCGGGTGCAGGACTGCAGCCGCCGCCAGTTCACTCACCCTGCCTTGCAGCGTTTCTTCCAAGCGTCTTTCAATCTGCCCAGCAGCTTCCCCCAGCCAGTCCCTCAGCTGCACCAGCAGTCCCGCCTTCGTGCGCTGGACTCTACTGCTCACTTCCTTCGCAATGCACCCTCTCGTCACCTTCGCCAGTCTCACCTCCAAGTCCTCACTATGTCTGCTGATGTGACTCATCAGTTCCGCCTTTAAATCCTCGAGTCCGGCTGTCGACTTCGATTGTCCGAAGGAGAGGTCGTGACTAGGAGGAGTGGCGAGGAGTTGCTCGTATGCCCGAAAGGGCTCTGAGGCGGAGTGAAAAGGGCGGGGTTTTGGCTGAGTGAGAGACAGGCGGAAGTCGGAAGCTGGGGAGGGGAGACTGGGGGCAGGGGGAATCCCACGGTCACGCAAAGCTTGGTCTAGTGACACCATTAAATTGTGCTGAAGTCGCATATAGACCTCTTTCGAGCTGCGAATTAAGGCGTTTTGGACCTCGGCTTGAAGCAGTTCTTCTGCGGTTTTCAGCTCTGCATTGAGCATAGCCTGCATTTGCTTCGCGTTGTCAGCTGCCAGTTTGGCTCCCAGTGAGTTCATACAGACCTGTATATGTCTATCCAGTTCCTCTCGCACCCTGCTCTTTGACCCTGCTTCCTCCCTCTTCGGACTCGCATCTCTCAAACTGGATTCAGAGGACGACTGCCTCAAATCCGCCTTTCTCGCTCTATCTTTGCCCTGCCTGCCCGGAGTCGCTCCCTTACTCCCAACCGGCGGCTTCACAGTCTCCGCCGGCAGGCTTTCCACCGAGTCTCTGACCCTCGTCTTCCTCAATTGCTGCGAATTGAGGAAGCGAGTGATGGAGTCGCAGTCTCTGGGCGCGCTGGGAGTGATGGGTTGCGAGCCGTACTGCGAGCGGACCACTGCTTCTTGCAGGAGACTGCGGATTTCTGTCGATTTGGCGCGGTCGATGGCCTTTTTCCCGAACTGAGTGGGAACTTACACAGTCCTTGGCGTCGAGATTGGGCTTGTAGGTGAGCAGGACGTCGACGATGTCTCTGAGGTCGTTGTAGACTGCTATCATCAGAGGCGTCCAGCCTCTTTGGTCAGCCTCATCCACCTGTGCTCCCGCGGCCAGCAGCGCCTTCACCATCGGCTTATGCTTCCTCCAACAAGCCAAAAAGAGCATACTTTGCCCTGCATTGTTCCTCGCATTCACCTCCGCTCCTTTACTCAGCAACTCCCTCACCACTTCCCCCTGTCCCGCCTTTATCGCTAGTCCCAAGGCCGTGTACCCCGCCTGGTTCCTCGCTGCCAAAGCCTCAGAAGTAGCCAAGGCTCTGACTGCCTCCAGGTCCCCGTCCTCACAAGCCATCATCAGCTCCGTATAGCCTCCTGCTAATGTCCCTTTCATTATAGGCCTAAGACTACTTCGATAGGGACGTGGTCGCTGCCGTCCACCTCACTGTATATCAGCGAGTCCTCCACCTTTCCCAGCAAACTGCGCGAAACCACTACATAGTCCAGTCTCCAGCCCTCGTTCTCCGCCTTCGAACTCGCCCGCATCCCACTAAACCAGCTGAATTGGACCTTGTCTGGGTACTTCTCTCGGAAGGTGTCGGCGAAGCCCAGAGCCAAAGTCTCTGTGAAGCTGGTGCGCTCTGCCTCTGTGCAGCCTGCGCACTTGGCCTTGCCTTTCATGGAGAAGATGTCTATGTCTTGGTGGACGACGTTGAGGTCGCCCAGCCAGATCACGGGTTTGCCCAAGGATTCGAGGGCTTGCAGGTACTTGCGGAGGTCGGAGTCCCAGTCCTGGGTGCGGTAGGTCAGCCTTTCGAGCTTTTGGCCTGCGTTGGGCACGTATGTGGCCAACACAAAGAAATCCCTAAACTCCACAGTGACCGCCCTGCCCTCATCCACCTGCACCTCCTCCCCAAGTCCATACCCCACCGCCACAGGCTCCGTCTTGCTCATCACCGCCACTCCCGAATACCCCTTTTTCGTAGTGCTGCAGGTCCAGTACTGATACGGATATAAGGATTCGAAATGTTGGCGGGCTGCTGGCACTGCCGCTTCCTGCAGTTTCGTCTCATTGAGAATGAATAGGTCGAGGTCAGGTCGGCTGTAGACTGAGTCTACAGCCGGCTTTTTGACCCAGGCTTTGAAGCCGTTGACGTTCCAGGAAAGAATGTGGACTTTTGGGCGGGGGAAGACTCCGTTTCCCCCGGTGTTTAGCAGGGATATGGAGTGGGGGACGGGAACGGGAGAGGAAGCTGTCTTGAGAGCGACTTTGGGTCGTTTGGTTTTGGGCGACTTGGCGACTGGGGACTGTTTGCGCTTTCCGCCGGGCATATTTGACTACCTACACTGTATGAGTCCTATTAGAAGTGTATATGGAAGCACTCGACAGTGACGGCAACGAGTGTCCAGTCTGTCTCACTCATATCATCCGTATCCTTCCCTACCCTCAGTTCTTCACATGTGGCTGCGCCATATGTCCGGACTGCATTGAAGAAGCACAGCAGTGTCCTACTCATACTGCAGATCTATACAGTGCGCAGGACTCGGAATTGATTGCCAAAGTGCAGGAAATCACTCAGCTCTATCAGCTCTATGAAAGAAGCTACACGGACGATAGATCTGCTTTGGATGACTTAGTGATGCGCGTAAGAGACTATGTGAGACGGACAGGAGTCCAAGTGGAATACGTGGCTTGCGCCTACTGCGGGCAAAGAGTAACACCTAAGGGACAAACGCACTGCTACAGCTGTTCCAATCCACTCGTTAGACAGACTTGGCAGTGTCCGCACTGTTATGAGTACAGTGAGCAAGGGAGGTGTTGGAAGTGTGAAAATCAGGGGTATCAGACACCGCAGTATGTTCCTCAAGCCTATGCACAGCCGGTAGCGGCCTATACTGATGCGCAGGTGTATCAACCAGCTGCTAGAGTCAATGCACGCCAATCTGAGCCTGCTTCTTTGAACGTAGATTGGCTTTGCCAAAAGTGCAATCGAAGGAACTACAAAACTGCAACTAATTGCGCAGTTTGCAATAATCCCAAAGCAACTCCCACTGCTCAGACCCAGGACTATTATGCCAACCCAGTAGTCGTGAACAGGCAGACTTGGCAGTGCCCTACCTGCTACGAATACAGTGCAGAAGGAAAGTGTTGGAAGTGTAAAGTCCAGACTTATCAGCCAGCACCAGTCCCTCAGCCCGCTGCACCGATTTCGACGCTAGGCGAAGACTGGATATGCCAAAAGTGCCAAACGAAGAACTATAAGACTGCGACGAAGTGTATCAGATGCTCCACTCCCAAAGCCATTCCCACTAGAGTCAACATTGCTCCTCGAGCAGTGTATCGGAGTTCTAGACAGTAGGCTAAGCTACAGCATACAGTAGCAGACATATAAATGCGAGCTGCAGGCACCTGGGTCAGGCCTCGCCTATATGCCGAAGCAGCTCTCGCCCGCGGACCCGCCTATTTCGACTACGAAAAGCTGAAACTGCACTGGGGCCGCGCCTCTCTATACCAATCCCAAGAGAAGCTGGGACGAGGGAAGTACTCAGATGTCTTCGCAGGAGTCCACCGAGAAACTGGGCAAAAGGTGGTTATCAAGGTACTCAAGCCTGTCCGTGTGAGCAAAATCCAGCGCGAAATTGCCATTCTGCAGGCACTAAAAGGCGTTCCGAACGTAGTGCAGTTATTGGATGTGGTGAGGTACAATGAGTCTGAGTCTCCGACTTTGATCCTGGACTACAGTGAAAACACGGATTTTCGCCAGCTTTACCCGACATTAAGCGACTTCGAAATCCGCTATTACCTCTCTGAAATCCTGCGCATCCTCGACAACATCCACAGCAGAGGCATAATGCACCGAGACCTCAAGCCCCTCAACCTCATGATCGACCACTCCAAGCGCCTCGTACGCCTCATAGACTGGGGTCTGGCGGAGTTCTACCTGCCTGGTAAGGAATATCATGTGAGAGTGGCTTCCAGGTACTTCAAGGCGCCGGAGTTCTTGGTGGGCTATACGAAGTATGACTACTCCAGTGATATGTGGAGCTTTGGGGCGCTGATGGCTGGGATGGTGTTTCGCTTGGAGCCGTTCTTCCATGGTGCGGACAATAACGACCAGTTGGTTAAAGTGGCCAGAATTATGGGCACTGAGCAGCTATACAACTATTTACAGCGGTTTCAGATCACTTTGCCAGCGGAATTTGGCGATGGTACTCTTGGCTTCTTCCCAAAAAGGCAGTTAAAGCGGTATATTACCAAGGAAAATAGCTCCACTGCGCTTCCAGACGCTATAGACCTCCTAGAAAAGGTGCTGCAGTACGACCACAGCGAGCGTTTACTTCCCTCTGAAGCCCTGCAGCACCCCTACTTCGCCCCTGTTCATGCCATGTGGAGCAAAGTGCAGAACGGGGGACACTTCCCTGAACAGTCCCCAGAGGGCGCTACGGCTGAGGCCATATTGGCCAGGAGACGAGAGGTAGCTAGGGACACAGAGTAGCAGTAGATATATGGAGGGCGGGTCGGGCACCTTTAAGAGAGCGGGATTTGCAGTGTTGCGTGGGAAGAACTGGACATACGTGCTGAGAAATACGCATATTATCATCGGAAGGGCGCCTACTGGAGACACGAAGTGGCTAGTAGACCTGGACCTTGGTTCCTCTCGACATATCTCCAGGCAGCACGCCCTACTCATCTATAACTTCGAAGAGCAACATTTCGAACTACGCCTGCTGAGCAAGAGAGCGAAGGCCAAGGTAGACGGCAAAGTGTACCGCCGACTTGACGGCGCCGCAGTGCTCAAGCACCACTCCGTGGTGTCCCTCCACAACGTGAGTTTCGTGTTTGTACTGCCTAATTGATAGTGCACTACATTAAGAGGCATTGCTGGGTGCAGGACTTGGTGCCGAGACAGGGTTTGGAGGGAGAGGAGGAGGGGTCGGTCTTGCTGAGGCGGGCTGTGCAGTCTGCACAGACAAGTCCATTCATACCCTTCCAGGGCACGGATTTCCGCAAAATTGACCTTCGCCTAATCGCCTTTTGCTCCAATTTCTGCACTTCTCGATACAAAGGGTCCACCTCCTCCCCCGCCAAGTCCGCCTCTTCCTTCATCTTCCCCCTCTGTTCCCCTCTGAGAACGTCCACTTTCTCAGCAACCAGTCTCATTTCCTCCTTCAGCTTCAACATAAAGTCTGCGATTGTGGATTGTCGTTCCCTTTCTTTGTTAATTCTCCCCCAAATCGAGCTTTTCGCACTTCTCACCCTCAACTTCTCAATATCCAGACTTTTCACATCGATCGCATTCAAGAGAGCAGATTGCTGCATGGATAGTAAGGCGCCTGCTTTCCTGGTCTGCGCTAAATCCTTAGCCCAGGCCGCCGCTTCTCCTCTCTGCTCCAGGCAGAAAGCTGCCTGCTGCGCATGTCTATGACAACGGAGACAGCGCCAGGACTTGAGGGCGGCCTGGAAGTGCCGCACAGCCTGGACTTTGGGCAGGGACAGACCGCATTGGATGCAGAGGACAGAGTCAGGGGCTAGACAGTAGGAGGCATGGGGAGTGGTGGGAGGAGGGGGGATTGGGGTCTCTGAGAGGTAGTCGTCCTCTGACGATTCACTTCCGCTGTTAGAATGAGAATCGGACTCGCTCTTCGAAGCCTCAGCAGCCATAGAAACAGATTAACGCCAGAAAAGCATGAGATTTATCTCCAGTCCTCCTACCTGTCCTCAGTTCGCTGAGTCTACTCTAAGTCAGTTCCTTACTACCATGCAGTTCTGCCATTTATTTAGCTGAGATGAAGCGGGCTACTACCGAGGATGTGAGAACTGCAATTTTGACCGCTAAGAAGGAAGTAAGCGCTATGCAGGTGTTACGCATAAAGGCCATGACCAATGTGGTCCTCAGTGCGTTAGGCGAGGCAGACGAGCGAGATCGAGTGGACCCCTGCCTCTCCCGCATCCAAGAGTCCTGGACCGAGCTGTCCAAAGCCTACAAGAAGGCGCAAGACCTGCTCAAACAGGTCTGTTTCGAGCAAGAAGACCGCACCATGGCTGTAGACCGCTCTACTGTGCAGCTCACTCAGGAACTCCGGCGCAACTTCAAGTCCACCCAATCGCTCCTTCGCGATCAACTCAAAGTCGCCCTGCCGCAGTTCTTCGCTGAGACTCTGTACAGTGACCTGCAGCAGCCCGCAGACGTGCTAAGGCGGGTGAAGGAAGAGGAAAACTCGAGGAAACGACTGCGGACTTTAGAAAGCATTGAAGCCAGGACGACGGAGCAAGGCTGGGCGGAAGTCACATTCAAGTGGACATTGGGCTTTTCTGCAGTTCTGCTGGTCACAGGGACTACTCACCCTTCTTTTCACCTACAGCAGTCCCGGCCGAGTGCCAATTTGGCTGCCTTTGTGGGGTTGCTGCAGGCGCATGTGGAGAGCAGGACTCTGATGGCGTCCAACCTGACTATGGACATCTGTAACTGGGTGGAGAAGAACCTGTTGGCCGTGTTCGCTGCTGCCTGCAAAGGGTGTGGGCGAGTGCTTTGCTTTGGAGCGGGGCAGCCGATGCTAGCGATGGTTTCAGATATGAAAGGCGACTATTACCATGAAGAGTGCATTCGTGAGTGCCTTGACACCCACGCCTAATAGTCATATATATGCAAGTTCCGCCGCCTTCTCCTTCAGCTGTTCAGTTCACTCCTCGTCTCCGCCACGAGAAAAGCTCCAGTACTTGCCAACCAGTCACTCGCAAGCGCACCCTAGCCGACGCAGGTCCAAGTGCTTGGAAGGTATGTCCTATGCAGTTGTGTTTGATGCGTTGCATTAGCCACTGGACGTGGAGCGCTTGGATGGCACTACTCACGATATATGCGCTATTCGGGGACGACATAAGACTACTAGCGACGTCTATTGAGATGGACTCAGTCTTTTACGCTCTGAGTACAATATGCTTGGGGTTCTTTTTGATAGAACTGTGTGTGACTTCTATTGTGAAGCCCGGCTATTGGCTCAGTTTCTACTTCTACTTGGACCTGATTGCCTGCATTTCCATGATCTCGGATATTGGCTGGCTGTGGAATTTGATAATTGGCCAGCAAAGTGGAGAAGGGAGCAATTTGGCGAAGTCCTCACAGATAGCGAGGGCGGCCAGAGCCTCACGAGCCGGTACTCGTGCAGGGAGGATCATCCGAGTAGTGCGAGTGGCTCGACTCAGCAGACTGGTAAAGCTGTACAAAATCGCCCAGCAGCAGCAAGCCGCCAACAAGGAGCGGGTAGATCCCACCACTCGCGTACTCGAGCGCTCCATAGTAGTCTACCGAGGCACTATGATGGCAGTGGCTCCTGCGCTTCTGACGCCCATGGCCGCAGGCCCCCGCACTGATGTGGACTCCGTCGAAGGCGATTCCGTCAGTTTTGAAAAGCAAGAAGACCTTGGGAAGACTGAGCCCGCCACAGACTTCAATACTTGCACTGTCTTCGGCACTAACTCCCGCAGAACGTCTCTGACCCTGGACGTGCACAAACTCTCGGGAGCGAAAGTGCAGCCTTTGATTGTGCTCGAGGAGGAAGAGCAGAAAGTCGAGGAGGCCCCAGAGGAAAGCAAAGTGGGGCAGAAGCTATCTGACCTGACAGCGAAGAAAGTCATTATTCTGATTCTGGGGATGATGTTTTGCCTGCCACTGTTCACGACGACTATGTATGAGGCTGACAACACCTCGTATGAATATGCCTTGATGCGACTAAACAACTCCTTAATCTCTGGCACAAACTTGGATGAAGTCTGGGACGAGTTCATTGCCGAGCATGCAGACCAACGAGACCCACTTGCCTACTTGGAAATCATCAACTTCAGGACCTGGGAGTCCACCAGTCCCAGCGACTTACGCTCGGAAGAAAAGAGAATAGTGGTGCAAGACACCACCACCGGGTCTCGATACTACGTCTGGGCAGTGCAGGACACGAGGACGAGCAGTCGAATCCAAGCAGGACTCAACATCGCTCGCACAGTCTTTATCTGTATCGTCCTCACTATTGCCTGCTTCCTTTTCTCTAAAGACGCTAATGACCTGGTCCTCGGACCTATCGAAAACATGACCCAGAAGATCAAGCGGATGATTGAGGATCCGCTGGGCGCTGCTCAGGAAGCGGAACTGGACCAGTTCATTATAGAGAAAATTAAGAGTGATAAGAAGAAAACGAAGCAGAAAAAGAATAAGGAAATGATGGAGACGGAGATGCTGGAAAGGATCATTGTTAAAATCGGGTCGTTGCTAGTGCTTGGGTTTGGGGAGGCGGGGGCGGAAGTCATCGCTTCCAATATGAAGCATGGACGAGGGGATATTGACCCGATAGTGGACGGCAAGAAGGTCTACTCCATCTTCGGCTTCTGCGACATTCGCGACTTCATCGACGTAGCAGAGGTGCTGCAAGAAGAAGTCATGACCTTCGTCAACGAAATCGCCTTCATAGTGCACAGCAATGTGTACAAGTACTCAGGCGCAGCCAACAAAAACATAGGCGACGCCTTCCTCCTGGTCTGGAAAATCCCAAAAGACTACGAAAACCCGCTGAAAAACTCAGTGAAATACTCAGTCCCATACGAGTTGACAGTAATTGCAGACCTGGCAGTTATCGGGTTTTTGAAGATTTTGGCTGCAATCAACAGTGAAAAAGCGATACTGGACTATAGGACTCGGCCGGAACTGACTGCCAGACTGTCCAACTACAGTGTGAAAATGGGGTTCGGCCTGCACGTGGGCTGGGCTATTGAGGGCGCTATTGGCAGTGAACTCAAGGTGGACGCTTCCTATCTTTCTCCTAATGTCAACTTGGCGTCTCGGCTGGAAGCGGCGACTAGGCAGTTTGGAGTGCCGATGCTGTTTAGTGGGCAGTTGGCGGATATTATGTCGATACAGATGCGCAGAATGGCGAGGCAGATTGACTGTGTGCTGGTGAAAGGCAGCAAAGTGCCCATTCGCTTGTTCACTATTGACGTCGACCTGCGCAACATCCCCGCAGTCGACCTAATTCCCCCCGACTCCACAGGCAGCGCCAAGCAAGTCCTCAGACGTGAGCGCGAAAGAATCAGCTACGACGCTATCACTCGCCAGACCGAGACTTGGAGTCTGTTCGAGTCCGATGTGCAGCTGCACGCAATGCGGGAGTCGAGCAATGAGCGCTTTCTGCAGGAGTTCCGAGCAGGGTTCGAAGCGTATTTGCTGGGAGAGTGGAACAGAGCGAGGAGGGAATTGATGTTTGCGCAGAGTTTGAAAGGGGAGGAAGACGGGCCGATAACAACGTTGTTGGCCTTTATGAGTGAGTTGGAGGAAGCGCCCCAGGGATGGAAGGGATTTAGAGAACTAACAGAGAAATAATAGAGTCGCTCCTGCTTGAGGGCACCCGAGCAACACGCCAACCTGCAAAGCAGTCTGCAGTCCTTCCGCTCGCTCTTCCTTTCCTCGCTCGACCAGACCTGCGCCACCCTCTTCTCCGACATCTCCACCTGGCGCAATACTGTCGAGACCCGCTTCCAAGCCAAGTACACTACCGTGCAAGACGTCCTCGCCGGACCCTACAACAAAGAACTGAACTGGGACTGGACGGAGACGGGCATGACTGAGGACTTGGCGGGCTGTTTGAAGGGCATGCGAGTGAGGCTCAGGGAGGACCCGAGTTTGGAACTGCCAGTGGCGGAGTACTTTGAGAAGTACGCGAGAGGCAGTTTGTCAGTACTGAAGACTTTGGCGGAGGCAGGCTTCTTCACCCCTCCGCCCAACAAGTTCTTCCTCAGCTTCTGCAGACAGATCTTTGCGGGGGAAAAGACGCTCCTGCGGGCGTGCGAAGTGCAGCGCGTGGAAATTCCGCCCGACCAAGTGGACCTGGCGTTCATTCGCACTCAGGAATTGATCGCCCGGGAGCCAGACCTGCAGCGCTACACTCCCTCAGGCTCACCCATACTCCGTCTGGACAAGGAGTTCTACCTGCATGTCGTCAACTCTCTATATGGACTGCCATATACCATTGTACCGCCACTGACTACTGAGGAACAGGAAACGGTTGCGAAGGTGAAGGCCGCCATTCAAAGCGTGGAGAAGCTACCGCTGCCCACCAGAGCCGCACAGATCCTGTCGTGTCTGGAGAAGAACGTGTCGGGTCTGAGGGGCGTGGAGGCGGAGGAGGTGGAGCGCTTCTGGAGACTGCTGGAAGAGGCGCAGGCCGGCAACTAGATAGACTCCCACTAGTCTGCATTTCTGCTTGGCCTCTGTACCAAGTTCCTATGCATCTGTATGTAGTCTAGAGGGTGGATCCCTTCCAGTGGTAAAATGACAGAAGGGCAGAAACTGACTCTGGACGTGCTCAAGACTTCCCTCTCCAAAGTCGGCAAAACCTTCGGTAAGGACCACTCAGACGGCTCTTCTTTCGCCTTCGTGAAGCTGGACCTGACGAACAAGGGGCTTTCCGCACTCAGCGAGGACCTGGCCAACTACCAGCAACTCCGGCACATCGTCCTGGGCTCGAACTCACTCAAAGACATAAACGTGCTGGGGAAGTTGCGCTTTGTCCTGACTTTAGAAGCGCCAAGCAACCAAATCACTGACTTGTCGCTGTTCAACCATGGGGAAATGTTCCGCTTCCTACGCCATCTCAACCTTGCGAAGAACCAAGTCGAGTCCTTGCAGCCGCTGCAACTCCCCGAGCTGCAGAGTCTCTGCCTCAGCCACAACCGCATTGCCTCCGCGATCCGCTTCCTTGGCCATCCCATGCTGCAGCTGCTGGAGTTGAGAGGGAATCAGCTGCTGTCGCTGGAAGGACTGGGGAATATGCCGAAACTCACGCATTTGTACTTAGCGCAGAATGAGATTGTGAGTCTGGCGGGCTTGCACGACTTACCTGCTTTGGAAGTGCTGCACCTCAGGGGAAACAAGTTAGAGCGGATTGATGCGGATTCAATGCCGAGCCTTCCTGCATTGAAGTATATCAATCTTCGTGAAAACCCAGTCCCCACTGCTGCGGAACTGGGGAAATTGAGTGCTTTCCGCGGACTGACAAAGCTGCATGTGCAGGGAGGCCCCCTGGCTGAAGAAGTGGGAGACAACCTGAAGAAGGAAATCTTGATAGTCCTGCCCAACTTGCTGGACATCAATAAGGAGGAAGTTACGCCTGAGGAGAAGGAAGACGCAATAGCTGAAGCAGCTGAGCGAGCGAAGGTCGCTGAAGAAGCCCGCTTGGAGGCAGAGCGCCAGGCACGGGAAGCAGCCGCCAAGGCCTTAGAGGACGCAGCCAAGGGCGACCCAGCTCCAGAAGACCCAGTTGAGGAGTCTTCTTAGCTTGGCTGATAATAGCCAGGAATTCATCGTCTCCCAAGAGCACACTGCAGCGAATTCTGCCTTTCGCTAGTGGCGGTTTTCAGTCAGTGCTTTGTATTGCGGATTCTCATTGTTTTGCTTCAGTAGAGACAAAACTCGCTTTGGCTGCAATATGGCCAGTAACACAACATCCTCGACGAGCTCAAAGCGAATAGGTTCAGTGATTTCATCCTAAGTCCCTCTCCACACTAAAGCACAGGACTGTTCCTAGCACTCCATCATAATGCGGCTGCCTATTGTGTCCTACGAAGGCCGCTTCCGGCTAGTGTGGGACTTCGCAGTGCTGGGACTCTCTCTGTGGGTTTCCCTCGCTGTCCCCTTCCAAGCCGCCTTTTCCCTGAGTTCCTCCTGGGACTCCTACCTCCTCGTCTCCTCTCTATCAGTCGACCTGCTGTTTCTACTGGACTTCGGACTGAACTTCCTGACTTCTTTCCCCAGTCCACACACAGGCGAGGAAGTATGCAGGAAGAGCCTGATAGCAAAGAGATACGTGCTGTCCTGGCAGTTCGGCCTGGACTTAGTGGCCAGCATCCCTTGGAGCTTCGTGGACTTGGCAGCTCCTGGGTATTCCGGGAGTGCTGGGATATTCCGACTCGTGAGACTGTTGAGACTGAGTTCGCTGTTGAAAAGGATGAAAGCGAAGGAAAATTTCAAAAACACAGTTCGGTTCCTGCAGATTTTGCTGCTGTTTGTGCTGCTCACGCACTGGACTGTGTGCATCTTTCGGGCAGTGGTGAGTGCAAGTGGGGACGAGTGGGTCACTACTCGGGACTTGGAGTACTCCAAAGACATGTACGCAGAAAGTGCGCTCAGCGTTTACTTCTCCTTTTCCTTCTACTCCTCCCTAATGGTGCAGACAGGGGGCGACATGCTGCCTCTGTCCGTGAGTGAAACCCTGACAGTGACAATCCTCGAACTCACCGCCTTGGTAATCGGCACTCTGCTTTACTCCGACATGCTGGGAGTCATAGGCCGCGCCAGCGAGCGTTCCAGCCGAGTCAACGAGAAACTAGACACACTCAACATCATGTACAGCTACCTGCAGCTACCAAACAGCCTGGTGAAGCAGATCAATTTGTACGCAATGAAGGCGGAGTACAGCTATTTGGATGTGGAGCTGCAGAGCAAGTTCCTGGCAGGACTGCCGCCTTCCATATACACGGAAGTGACGAAGTGGCTGCTGACGGAAATACTGGACGCCAATGCGTCTTTGAGGGATTTGGACGGAGTGAATATGGACAAACTGGTGAAATGCTTGAAGTCTGGGATGAGCACTCCTGAGGAAATGCTGTTTCTGCAGGGACAGAAGGGAAGCCGGACGTATTTCCTGATAAGTGGGAAAGTGGACCTGCTGGTCAACGGCACAGCGGAGGAAGAGATCTTGGAACACGTCAAGAGCGGCGCTCACTTCGGCTTCTGCTCCCTGCTGACTGCCTCCAAGCGCTACAGCTACTCCGCCTGCAGCCTTTCCTACAGCTCCTACTCCCACATCTCCAACGAAGACCTGATGGCCGTCATATCCACCGAAAGAATGGTGTTCGAGGAACTGCGCAACGAGGAGTTAAGGCGGCACGAAGGCCTGCGAGGGCTAGTGCAAGGCATAGCCGCTCAGATCCCCTACTTGCAAGGACTTAAGGACAGTGTGGAAGGCTTGTTTCAACTGCAAACCTTACTGCGCACACAGACTGTTTCAGATGCGGAAATGTTAGTGGCGAAAGGCCAGCCCAACACTGCTGTGTACTATGTGCATTCAGGTGCACTGGGATTGGTGGTGGCGGACACTTTGGTGCTTGAAGTGTTGCCGGCCGGGTCAGTGTTCGGCCTGTACAGTCTCTTTTCCTCGCATCCGCAGCCTTACAATGTCCGCAGTGTAGCCAAATCCACCACTGTGATGTACCTGGAACATGATGATTTGAAGCTTCTGGCTAGCAGTATGCCGGGCTTGAAGGCGGCTCGGGCCATTTACAAGCACTTGAAGAGGGACGACTATGTGAAAAACACGATGTGAGCACTAGACAGAGAATTCGAGGAAAGAGAAAGTCTGCAGATGAAAATCCAATACCGGAAAATCGTGAAAGTGCTGGATGACTCTCCGAAAGCAGCCTTCAAACGAGTGGTTTTGAGGCTAATGCGGGGGGTCTATAAGCAGGAAGTGACCAAACTAACAGAAGTACAAAGTACTGATTCTTGCTGTCTCTTACAGACAGTCACTCCAGCACAGCGGGCCCTTCTCGAGCAACTGTTAGCAGAACAAGAGCGACTTATCGTCTCTGTGATTCTACTGGAGGCGCAATTGGCAGGCATTCGCCCACTTAAGTACACTTAAATATACATGGCTACAGAGCTAGGTGGCGGCCCGCCACTCTCATTTGTCGGAACTTGGCCTGTGTGAAGTTCTTAATTCTGCTTTGGTCTCGCAGGAGGGCGGAGCTGCTTTCTTGGATTTCGTGGATCAGATTAGCGTCAGAGTCGAAATCCAACTCTTCGCTTATTTGTGGCTCCTTAGGGACAAGCCGCAACTTGCGCTTGAGCTGCTTGGGGTCGATGGAGCAAGACGGACTATGTGCAGGCGACGTCAGTGGCGAGAAGTGAGGACTAGGGTGAGTACTGACACTGCCCCAATTCCCTTTAAATCTCCGTCGCTTTTCCATGTATTTCCCAATGAACTTGTCCAGCTGTTCCTTCCTCGACACCGTGTCTTCGAAAAGCGGCCTGCCCAGGACAATCGCAGGCTGCGGTCGGAAGGGTCTGGTGGACTGCAGTAAACTGCCCTCTCCGAACTGTCTGCGGAAGTGACGCAACGCCTGCTTTATATCAGGCGTGCACAGCTTTTCCCTACTCAAATAGGCCTGTGACTGGCTCTGGCAGTGCTTCGACGGCGAAAACCGCAGTAAGTCTTTTATCTCCTTCGCATGCTGTTTTTGCGAAAAATGCGGAATCTGCCCCGGCTTCAGTCCCAATTTCCCCTGCAAATACTTCCTTTCTTTAGTGAATTCCCTTAGTGAGATGTTCGGAACTTGAGCAGGTCTGACTCTGCGGATTTCCTTCGAGCCGGTCAAGTCCAGACACACAGAGTCGAGCATGTGAGCAATTGAGTCCAGTTCCTTGCTGCGAGCCACAGAGATGAAGGACTGTCTGCGGCTTAGGCTAGCTTCCTGTGTGGTCATATTAATGTGGAGTTGCAGAGGATTGAGAGGGAGGTGAATTGGGAAAGATTTAGGTATGATTTGCATCACTGTTATTTCAATTCGAGGCAAACAGCTGTTTGTTGATTAGATTAAATCAGTAACGATTGGAAATTTCACCTTCTAATGCTAGGGCGGATATTTGTAAATAGAACAGGCATATATCCAAGTGCACGCAGACACTTCCGTGTTTCCTCCTCAATTAGATTTCGGGGAAATTGCAAGCAAACTATCAGCGGGCAAAGTTGCTTTTGACAGTCCCAAATAACACTTCTGCCTTTGCCTTGATGGAGAAAAGGCTTATTTGAAAGAATTGCACAGAGTCTTTCCCAGCACTATCCAGGGACAGCTCAGCCGTTATAGCCATTAGCTATGCAGCGGCTTCCTGTCCCAGACCCAGGCGCCTTTTCCCTTGAAATGCCCAACCCCAAGCTCACGTTCATCTGTGGCCCGCCTTACAGTGGCAAGCAGGCCGTGGGCCAGCGTCTGGCCGACGAACTCGGCCAAATCCACATCGCTATCGACATCCTTCAGAAGAATGAGTCCAAAAAGGACACAGAGGAAGGCCACATGGTGGCGGAACTGCTGTACCTGCGCAAGCCTGTGCCCTCGGAGCTGCGGGTTCGCATGCTCAAGAAGGCCTTCGGCTCGCACCCTGCACCCGGCTATGTCATCACTGGCTTTCCTATTACTGCGGAGGATGCAAAACTGTTCGAGCGCGAAATCGCAGAAATCAAGCTCATTATCTTCTTCGACGTCTGGGACTACAACCGTCTTCTCGAAAAAATGCCAACTGAAAATGCGAAACAAGCCCTGCTGGCCCGGCTGGAGGACTACCGCAAGAACTCGCAAGAAGCCATCAACTACTACCGCGAACTACTGAAGGTGAAGACTATCCCTTGCGAGGTGTATGAGGACGAAATGCTCAGGAAAACGAGGGTGGAGATGAAGCCGCAAGTCTACTTCTTGGTCGGACCGCCTTTGGCTGGGAAGACGACGGTCGCGAGAGTGCTTTGTGACAAGTACAATCTCATGTATGTGGGCCGGCCACAAGGCAAATCTCTCGCCCAAACCCTCACTCGGGCAGTGGAAGATGGCAACTCCAACCGCTTCCTCATCGACGATTTCCCTCAAACCGCTCAAGAACTCGCTGACTTCGAGACGCTCTTCGGACGGTCCGGCTCCATCCTCGTCCTGAGGATCAATAAGGACACACTGGTCGAGCGCCACCCTGGGCTGAGTCTGGACATACATACGAGATATACGCGGTTTCAGAACCAGTACAGGGAAATCCGGGCGAAGTATCAGAAGTTGAAGCCAATACATGAGATCTCCGCCTGCGGGTCATTGAGACAGGTAATGGAGCAATTCGAGGACTTAATGGAGCCGAGACTAGTGGTGGTGAAGGGAGACGCAGCCTCAGGCCGCAGTTTCCGAGAGTTCCTCGTGCAGCAGAGTTACTTCCAGGTGCGTCCGGCCCGGCTCCTGGCCTCAGTCTGCGAGCGGCGCACCGCCTTCGGCAAAGAGCTCATCCGTGCATTGGAACTCGGGAAGATCTTCACAGTGCGGCAGACTGCGAGGGTAATCAGCACTCTGCTGTACTCGGGAGCGGAGGTGAGGGACAAGTTCGTAGTGGAGGAGAACTACCCGGTGAGGCAGGCGGAGGCGAAGGCGCTGGAAGAGGAGTGCTGTAAGGTCGCTACGTGTTTCTGGATGTCTGTTTCAGCTGCTCAGATGCCGGCGGAGGCGTCTGGGGCTGAGAGTGTGGAGACGTATATGTATGAGCGGCACAAGCTGGTGAGAGTTGCCTGCAAGGATGAGGCTGGAAGTGCAGAGCAAGCGCCCTATTTCTCCGAATTCATCAAGGAATATGTGGAGAGGAAAAGAGGCAAAGCAGTGTTCGTCATCGGTCCAATGTTGAGCGGAAAAACCACAGTCGCAGCCTACATCGCCAAAAAGCACGGCTACACATTAGTGGACTACGCCGCTCTTCCAGACCAGATAAAGGCGAAAAAGAGCACAGAAGAGGAGCCCTACGAAGCAGACATCACTTGGCAGGATATGCAGGAAGAGCTTCGATTCCGCCTTTCCGACCCCAACTCCAAACTCGTGTTTGACGGCTTGCCCCCTATCGACGTAGTGATTCCAGAAGCTCCAGCAAGTGACGAGGGCGAAGCAGGGGACAAGCTGCCTGCTTTCTACGCTGCAATGACGTCCTCCCCCTTCTTCCTCGACTACCCCTACTCAGTCATTCACCTGCAGCCTGACGGCGCTTGTCTGCAAAAGCGCCTGCGGAAGAGTCTGGAAGTGCCTGCGGAGGAGGAAGTCACAGAGGAGCAGTTGACGCCCTTGGTGCAGTCTCAGGCCTATCAGTCCGGCTTCGCTGACTACTTCGATGCACTGTCGCAGCAGTTCATTCCTCGAGGAGTGGAAGACTTCAGAAGCGGCAAGGTGAAGGGGTACTATGCGGTGGACAGTGGCAGGACCTTGATGACAGTGCAGGAAACGCTGGATGGGATTTTCAGTCGGAAGATTGTGCTGGTGGATGCGGAGCAGGAGGAAGTGCTGAAATGTGTGCGAAACCAGGCTCTGAACTGTGACTTCCTGCTAGTAGACGTGACCGAGGCCATAGCGCAAGCTGCTATTTCCAACACTCCCCTCGGCCAAGAGATTTCCCTTCTCGCAAGTCTGCACCACCCTCCGACTCTCGACCACCAACTGCAAGCCATCAACAACTACATCGACCGCTACCTTCAATTCCGCAGTCAAACCATCGTATTGGTCCGCTTCCTGAGTCAGTTCCGAGTTGAGGGCTTTCCCAGGACTATTGATGAATTCCTGGCACTGGAGGCGAAGGTCGGGACTGTCATTGGCTGCTTCACGTGTTCGAAGGATGAAGGACTGTTGGAAATTGAGGTGATTCCAGTGGTGCCGCCGGAGGAAAAGAAGCCTGAGGATGAAGAAGAAGCGCAGGAGGAGCCTCAGGCCGACGAAGACGGAGAAAACAAGGTTGAGATAATCACAGAGGAAGTGGAAAAGCCGCTTCGCTCTGGAGCCAGGCCAGCAGTTGGAGTTTCCAAGCTGTTCCAACAGCAGAAGCGCGACAGACCTAATTTCTTGATCCGCAAGGGACCGGCTGCCAGGGTCGTGGCGGAGTTCTTCAGAAAGGTTGGGAAGTACCTACTGCGGGAGCAGGCGCTGAGTTGGAAGGACGAAGTGCGGTTGCAGTGTCCCAATACGCGGTTCGTCCTTTAAGCTAGCGAGGAACAGTAGAGAAGAGTTGGCGGTAGGCGAAAAAGTTCTGAGAGTGGGTGCGCTCCAGCGACTCCTGGAGAGCCAGGTCCTGCAGCTCCTCAGCCCACTGCTCCACACTCTCTTGCTTCGGCAGTTCTTCCAACTCCATCGTGTCGTCACTGTCCTTAGGAAGAGGCGCTTGCACCATTTTGTACCTCGGCAGGACATTGCAGTGCAGCTTGAGACTGAAGAAAGAAGCCACCGAGTCGTGAAAGCTATCCGGCCGGGGACTATTATGGTCTCCATTGATGAAAATAAGCTGCTTTTCGCCAGGAAACTGGTCATGCAGCGTCACTGCATGATGCGGCCGAACCAAGACATCATAGTTCCCAGCTGCAAAGAGAGCAGGCACTTTGCAGTTGGCAATGCTCCTCAACGGGTCCACATCTTTTATGTCGAAATCGGCCTTATAACTCACAATTTTCCTGAGCAACCCGATGCCTGGACTGACCAGGAGTCTGGGGATGAGGGCTTGCGACTTGGCGACTTCTTCGATGAGTACAGGGAGAGAGGTGAAGGGACTGTCAAGGACCATGCCGCCTATACTTGGGTCCAGCTCTGAGTACATTAGGGCAGTCACTGCGCCCATGGATCGACCCCACAGTCCCACCCAACTAACACTCCCACTGCTGCGCAAGTGCTCCACCACCACTCGCAAGTCTTGCCGTTCAAACCACCCCAAAGAGATATACTCTCCCTCTGACAGACCACAGCTGCGAGAGTCATAGCAGAAGAGCGTGATGTTCTGGGGAAGCAGCAGAGATACCGCTGGCAGCGCCTCGAGCCGACAACTGCGATTGCCATGCAGGTAAATAACACAAGGCAGCTTCTCAGCGATTCTTTCAGAGTCCACAGGTTCGAAGTGGGAGCAACGCAGTTGCAGTGCAGACACTGTGAGTGTGAGGTCAGTTCTGCGGTACACCCAGTCGCCCATAGTGAAGCTCTGAGGGCCGAGTTGCTTCACGTCGTACTTCTCGCGGGGAGGACGGATCACGGACTCCCACATGTCGTGGTAAGGGTCGGCCAAGCGCTGGAAAAAAGCCATTCCGCCCGCTGTTACTAGTATGAAAGCTGCTCCCAACCCTGAGTTTTAGTCAGCTAGGCCGCCAATGGTGATATAATGAGTGACGCTTACATGCTTTCCCGGCGGTTCTTCCAGAGCACAGACACCCGCCTGCCAGCACTGGACCAGAAGGCGGAGGAAGCGCTGCTGCAACTGGGAGACGAGTTCATTTCCAGGGTCTTGGAGCAGGCCTTGCTCATTGCGCGTGCTCGGGGCGCCTCGTTGCCTGAGCCGCAGGACCTGGACTTCGTGTTTGAACGCTTGTGGCAGGTGCAGATGCCGCGGGCTGAGCCTTCGGAAGCAGTGAGACAAGTGCCCAAGCCCAATGCGCTACGAGAGCGCAAGGACCCTCGCAAGGTGCGCAAGTAACCTGCTAGCTACTGCTCTACACGCTCACAGTTCTTGACTGCTCCGCAGCACATCCAGGCGCAGTCTAGGCACTATCTTGGGCTTCAGCATCTTCTTTTCAGGTCCTGAGGCAAGCGGCTCCATGTCCTCCTCATCCTCTTCAGACCTGTCCTCCACCTCCTCCACCGGAAAGCCTCTTTCCTTCATTCTGCCAATCACATCCAGCAGACGCTCCTGCTCTTCCTTCGCAGACCGAAACTCCCCTTGCATCTTCTTGAACAGCTCGTGGTAGCTCTGGTTCTCCACCACCAAGTACTTCCACGTCTTTTCGTCCAGCGCCATGTCCTCCAAGTCCACCTGGCTCATACAGTCTAGTTTCTGCTTCAAGTGGTCGTAGTCTTCCTCACATTCTTCGAGTTTTTGACCCAGGTCCATAGACTCTCGCGACAGTTTCTCGATTTTGCGTAGCAGCAGTTTGCGCTCTTCTTGGTATTGCTGCAGTTTGTGCTTGGCTTGCTTTAGTTGCTCGGTGTAGTGCGATATTACCTTTTCGTCCGATTGGTCCAGTAGAGTCTTCAGCCAAGTATCGTAGAAGGCCTTAATCTGGAGTAGTAAACTCCCGAACCGTTTGTCCTTGTCAATGACTTGCTGGAATACTTCGCTGTACACCTGTGACTGCTTTTCGAGCCCGGCTCCGTCCTTCGCCAGTTGGCGTAGTCGGTCAGTTAGCAGCATTTCAAGTGCAACGACGTCACTGCTGAAGTGCTCGTTGCCGTCCGCGACACTCTGACAGGAGCGCATAGGTTCCTTGGCTGAGGGAGTGGTGGCTTCCGAGAGAGTGAAGAGAAGCGGGCTGGAGTCCGCAGGCTTGAGGCAAGGCTTAAATAGGCTTTTTTGGCCGTCTACTGGAGTTTTGCGTCTCACCATAGGGTGTTTTTTTGGGTCAATGCTAGTGTGGTCTGTTTCCAACTTCATGAAGTGGTCCACCAGCACCTTGCTGAAAGACAGAGACTGCTGGGACGTAGTGGCATTGAGCAGCACGTTCGAGGACTTGAGTGGAGTTTTGCGCTTGCTGGAGCCCGCCAGGGAGCCTGAAGACTTGTGCTGAGGTTTCATATTACAGACTTGAGTAATTAATACGTTCTTTAGCCTGTGTGGTGGAAGTTTGGAAAGAGCCATTGTTCAGAGAGTTTCCGGTATGCAGAGTCCTTACTAGGCGTGTAGAAGGACACTTTTGTCTATGTACTACTGGTGACTTAAAGGAAGTAAAGCGGTCGGAGTGAAAGGTACGCTTGGACCACCCGAGTTTACCATAAGTAAGAGCAACAAGCCTTAGTTGGCCTCATTCCCAACCTGCTCCATCGCAGTTGATGGCGTAATTTCTATGGGTTGCTGTGAAGGCGCAGATCGCAACAAGCAAGCCCAAACAAAAGACCCTAACGAAGGCAATAATCCAGGTGGAAAGACAGAAAGACCTTCCCAGACAGTCAAGCCTCAGCCCGAAGTTAGTCCCCAGCCTCAGCCTAAGTCCGAAGTTAGTGCCAAGCCCCAGACTAAGCCTGAAGTGAGTCCCAAGCCTGCAGAAGTCCAGCCTCAGCCTGTAAGCTTCATCCTGCACACCAGCAGTCAGTCCGCTCTTCGCTTCGAACGAGTCTTCAGAGTGCTGGCTGGAAATATGCGAATAGAACGCAGAGTTACGCAGAACCTCAGTACTATAGGCGCGCTGATTACACGCGACCCAGTGGCGGAAATCAACGGGAAGTTCCTCAGTGGAGAGCGAGTGATTGCCCGCTACCTGGCCCAGCAGCACGCCCTGTACCCCGTAGGTCCAGTGCAGATTTACGAGTGCGAGTCACTAGTTGAGCAGTTGGAAGACATGTGGAAGAGTCTAGAGAAGGGAGACGACGAGGCGGTCTACACTGCAGCTGAGCTGCTGCAGGCTGTGGAGCGCAGACTGAAGCCCGAGCAGAAGTACTACGGCGGAGACAAGCCGAACTACGCAGACGTGGTGGTGTTTTGCTTCCTCTCCGCCTGCTTCCTGAGCGAGGCTGTGAGGGAAGTCAGGGAAGGCGCAGTCCCGCAGCGACTCATCCGTCTGATGGAGCAGCTGAAAACGCAGCCTCTATTCAAACAGGCCTAGCAGTAGGTAGGGACTTTTCCAACGGCTGCTCATACGAGTGGCTATAATGGGGTGCTGTGGTGATAAGAATGCTGACAAGTCCCTGCAAGACGGCAAGGACAAGACTCCCACTGCCCCGACTCCAGCAGCTTCTAAGGTCGAAAAGTCGGCTGCTGCGGCTCCAGCGGCCTCAGTTGCCCCAGGTCCCAAGTCTCTAGACAAGGCAGATATCCACACCAAGGTGATTGCCCAACTCTCACCTTATAAAGTGAGCCTGACGGCAGGAGAGAAGTACTACTATTGTACCTGCGGCCGCTCGGCTACGCAGCCCTCATGCGACGGGAAACATGTTGGAACGGACTTTACTCCGTTGCACTTTATTCCTAAGGAGACTAAGGATTACTACCTCTGCGGGTGCAGAGCTACGAAGAAAGAAGCTGAATGCGACGGCGCTCACCAGAATCTTAAGTGGTAACGACCTAGGCTAGTTCTCGCAGACATCTTGACTTCCTTCACAGAACTCACGATAACCACTGCTATTAGTCAACATCATGGGCTGTTTCCAACCTAGCAGCTCTGGACCGAGAGCCCAGTTGCCTTTCTCCCACCCCAAGCCGCCAGCCCAGGCCGACAGCAACACTAAGGTCATTGCACAGCGCAGTCCCTACCCAGTGGACGTAGTGGCCGGCTCAACTGTGTACTTCTGCACGTGTGGACGGTCAACTAACCAACCATTCTGCGATGGGAAACACGTGGGAACAGCCTTTGCTCCATTGGCGTATACGCCGGAACAGACAGGCAAGGAGTACTTCTGTGGGTGTAAAGCGACCAAGTTCCCTCCTAAGTGTGATGGGTCGCACAAACACTTAAGGTGGTAGGCTCCTAGACTAACCACTAGACGTTCAGCAGTGAGGAAAGTAGGCTGGTCTTTGACTGCTATTTCACACGTTAATTGCCATTCTGTGGACTGCTGGGTACTGACTCAGTTCTTCTACTTCGAGCACAGATAAGAAGTAAATGGGCTGTTTTAAGTCCAAAAGCACCGAAGCAGTGCTCCCACTCCAAACCGCTCCCTCCAAACTCCGCTACACCGGCGACCCAAAGCCACTAGCAGAAGCCGACAGCAAGACCAAGGTAATAGCAGGGCGCAGTCCTATCAACGTAGGCCTGGAAGTAGGCATAGCGGTTTACTACTGCACCTGTGGACGGTCGGTTCGTCAGCCCTACTGCGATGGCAGTCACAAAGGCACTGCCTTTAACCCGCTACCGTATATGCCTGTGAAGAGTGGACAGGCCTACTTCTGTGCCTGCAAGGCGAGTTTTAACCTGCCCTTGTGTGATGGGTCGCACAATCGATTAAAGTGGTAGCGACCTGTCTAGGCAGAAATCACTAAAGTAGTTTATGTGTGCTTTTATAGCTTCCTGCTCTCGTCCGCTATTTATTTAGTTAAACATTGTTGTGTTGAAAGAGAGGAACGTGGAGGGTATTTGAAGATGGTTTCCGTCGACTTCTCCCAGTCAAGTGCATCACCTCGTCGTGTTACAATCAATTCCTCCCTACAGCTTCAAACTCTAGTAGTCCGCTCTCACCCTAGTTAGAAACTTGGACTATCGCTGCTCGCCAGACTAAAGGTAACAAAGCAGCCAGTCACTATGACTCTATAGTGAAATGCTGAGCTGCCTACTAGCATGGATGTGGCTATGTGTGCAAGCGGACCCTGCATCTTTGAGCGTTACTGTGCCTTTGCGAGTCACGCAGACCACTTCTTGGACCTTTTTCGACTTGCCATACAGCGAAATCAACGCACAGTACTGGGCACTGCTGCTTTCGGTGATCAACAGCGATGCACAGTTAGTGCTAATGGTCCGTACATCTACGCCGCCAGAACTGCACGCAGACAACTTCACAGCCGACTTCCTAGACCGCAGTAGTTGGCAGTTCAACCTCACTTCCCACCTCCTCTCATTCGAGCCATACAGCCTTGGCGACTCTTCGGCCTATGCAGGAGTGTACTTCTATGGCAGCAGTCCTGGCTCCTCTGCTGCTTACCAACTCAAAGTACTCACTTCACCTGTGCCTTTCTGTCCTTCGGACTGCTCGGGACAGGGCACCTGCGAAAGTGGAGTGTGCGCATGTCGGCCCGGCTTTGTGGGAATAGACTGCCGCATCCCTGTCCTGGAAATGAGGCAAAACCCGCTGACTACGACTCTGCAGAGGGACCAGTGGCAGTTGGTAACGCTGCCAGGCCAGGCTAACTGTAAGAACTCCCCAGCTCGAGTGACTATGACGGCCCAGGCCTCCAGCGAGTTCCTCGCTCTGCGTCTCTACATGTCTTCCGCCAAGTCTGGGTAGACGCTAGGCAGCGGCGACCTGTTCCCTGGCGACCGCTATAGCCAAGCTAAGCGAGTCATGGAGGTGAGCGGCGCAGTGGCCCTGTCTGTGGAGCTGCAGAGTGACTGTGAGGTCTACTTTTCTGTGTACAATGCAGGCTTTGGACTGCAAGTTGCGCTACAGTTCAGTCGGTCTGAGCCGGGCAGTCAGAGAGGAGGCAGCCAAACTGATACGAATTTGCCACTTATTGTGGGAATTGCAGGGTTTTTCACAGTGGCAGTGTTGGGAGTGGTAATTGGCTGTGTGGTTTTCACATGCAGAAGACGGAACCTGCGAAGAGCGCAGGTGCAAGAAGCCCAGGAAGTGCGAGGAATCCCCCAAGAGAAGGTGGAAACTATGTATCCACAGCGCCGCTATAGCCAATTAGCGGCTTTCCAGGTGTCAGACACCTGCTCTGTGTGCTTAGAACGCTTCAAGTCCTCCTCAGACGTCCGAGTCCTGCCCTGCAAGCACATCTACCACACTTCCTGCATCGACCTGTGGTTCCACGACAACCATGTACTGTTTCCTCAGATCTGTTGCCTGTGCAAGCAGGACTGCCAGCACTTCACCGAGGAAAGCGAAGTGGAAACCAGTATGTTTGACAAGCCTGCGGACAAAGCGCTGCCAGAGGTGCTGGTGGAGAGTCTGGACGACACTGTAGTGGACCACGAGCCTGCCTTCCGTCGAGTCACTATGCATAATAGTTACCTTCGCAAGTAACTCTACTGGGACGAGACGTTGCCGAGCAACTCGTGGCCGGGGAGCAGAGCCACCAGACTGACGTCCTGCTCGTGTCTCCCTTTCTGCTGAGACTGCGGCAGCTCCTGCACCAGGCCTGTGCGACTCACGGAGTGGAGACTGTGCGGCAAGCCCTGGACATCCCCAAGGCAGTGATGCACGGCTTGGAAGCTCCAATGGAGGAGACGGAGTTGAAGGAGTGTCGCAGTCTGGACCTGGCTCCCGACACCAAAGACCCAGTGCTTCCAGTGGAAGAGCACAAGGAGCCGCGGTCAGTGCCGCTGGAGTTCTCAGAAGAGGAAAAGCGCAAGGCAGTGAACCTCTTCAGACGAGGAGTGAAGCTGGAGTATATCGGCTGTCTGTACCACATCTCCAACCCCAAGGCCATTCTGAGCTGGGACGACTGGAGGTCGAGGCCCAAGGCGGAGGCGGACCGCAACTTGGAAAAGCGCAAGCAAATCCAACGCATGCTGAACCACGGAGAAACAGTCAAAAACATAAAGGCGGAACTCAAAATCAAACAGCGGCTGTACCGGGAGTTGATGGGAATTGCGGTGCGCGACACATTCACACGAGCAGCCTATGAAAGCGTCGTAGCGCAAATGACCGCCTACAACTCTCTGCGAATCGTGAGCAAGAACACCAACGTCCCTCCGTACTTCATCAAGAAGTGGCTTTCCGGCAAAGGCATCCCTCCCAAGGACGTACTGGAGGGAGACGACACTGCTAGTGTGGAAATCAAGCGCAAAGCCATCGAAATCTTCTACGAAACCGGCAACGCGCTGGCAGCAACTCCCGTCGTAGGCGCGAAGCACGCCCATCTGGTGGAGCGCTGGGTGCTGCAGTTCCAGAAGCTAGTGGACGAGCGGGAGGCTAGCGCTACTTAGGCTCTTCTGCTTGGTCGTAGCGCTCAGGCGGGGACTTTGCAGGTCGCTCCTTGGCCCGGAAGAAGGAGTCCCAGTTGGAGTCGGGGGAAGAGGACCCGGACTTGGCGGAGACCAGCAGGTACCCCTTTTTGTTGGAGTTGCTGTAGGACTTCGACCGCTGTGCATTCAGCTTCTTCTGTCTGTACTGCTGCAGGATGGACTGGTACTCGGTCTCAGGCACAGCTGGCAACTCGCCCTCTCCTTCCCTCGACAGGGCCAGCAGCTCTCTCAGACACTTGTTTTCTCGAGTCAGTTTCTGCAGCACTGAGCAGTCCTCCACGTCTTCCTGGGGCATGGCGAGCAGCGAACTTCGCAGAGTGTCCAGTGTTCCCAAGTAGCGCTCCTTCAGCTTTAGAGTGCGTTGCTGGGCTTGCTGGGCCCGGAGCTGCTCGACTTCCAGTTGCCGCTCGAGTGTTTCGATACGCGCGTTTTTGAGTCGCTCGAGGTACAACTGTCTCTACTGTCTGGAAAGTACCTGCGTTTCCTTGCACTTGAGCACAGCAGCCTCCAAAACCTGTCTATGCGCGTCCACCTCGTCATGAAAAGTCTTATTGTCCTGCAGAAGGTCGTCTATCAGTCCCTTCATCTGCTGAAACTCCTGCGGCGAGGTCTGCGCCTGGGGCGGGTGACTCGTCAGGTTTCTCTTGAGTCGAGTGGTCTGTTCCCTGAGAGATGTGATGAGTGCGCCTAGGCTTTCATCGGACTTGCGCATTTGTATATTAGCTAGGAGGGCCCATTACTTCAACTACTCTGCGTCTATAAGCCTCTCGGTTCTGTTGTAATTCAAATGCATCAGAACCAGGCTGTGGATTTTCCAACATTCTGATGACGATATCTGTCACTGACTGGAGATTACAGTCTTTAGGGGTCATTGCTGCACGCCACTGTGATTTATAGATAGTACTGTAGATATGATATTGACTGCCCCAATGCTGGATACTAGGGTAGAAAACAGGCTGCAAGAAGTAGAGGTTTGGACATCCGAAAGGGTAATTTTCAGGGAATTCGATGACAAGTTCAAGGGTGTAGCCAGCATATAGACCTTGAAAAGGGGGGAGACGCACAACCCATTCAGATTTGAGGTTGTTATTCAGGTAAGTCGTATCAGGGTAATATGTGCGAGTGTACTCCAGGTCTGCTGCGAGTTTTCTTGCCTTCATTTTGATATTTCTATGAAAAACAAGGATTGTAGAAGTACACAAGAAACCCACCATCGCATTGCCAGAGTAAAAACACAGACATCCCTAGTTTCATACATGTATCATAGACTTAGCCAGAACAACCTGCATAGTGAATTCTAACTCAGTCGTATGTGCAGACTATTAATGATATAGAAGCACAGCTTACATGGCTCTAAAGGGCAATGGCGCGCAGGAGGCCTTGACACATCGTTCTGTACTCTTTCAAGTCGCCAGCCACTCGCTTAAAGCGGACACTGGTGGTCGAGTCCTTGCCCACGACCTCGATTTCAAACTGAATTCCCCGCTTCAAGCACTTCAACACGAATTCCTGCGTCTGCATAGTCCTTACTTGCTTAGTACTCACTCGAGCCAGATTCAGTGCTGTGCGGATTTCCTCCAGTACCTCCTCAGGGTCTCTGGCTGATTGGTAGTAAAAGGCTCCTGTGGGCTCGGTGTCACTCAGACTATCGGGTAAGTGCACCTTGGGACTCATGCTGGGCAGGATGGCGCTTCCGTACTCCAATGAAGAGTCGGAGACGTCGGCGGTTTTGGTGCGAACTCGTCTGCGGATTGGAGGCGGACCGACGGGCGGCCGAGGCACTGGGGAAACTCGCTCTCTGGGGAGTACACTGAGGTGCTTGCTGGTACGGGAGCGGGGCTGCACTGGCGATAGGGAGTGGGTTTGAGTGCGACGGTACGACTTGAAAGAAGCCGCATAAGGGTTGTCCGCATTCAACTGCGGCTTGATGACTTCGTGAGAAACGTTGCTGCGGTGACTTGTGGGACTTCGTTCCTTGGACGTCACATCCGCAGTGCTGGTAGTGCGCTTACCACTAGGTCCAGCTCGTCTAGGCAGCAGAGGGAACAGACTCAAATCCAGCACTGGAACAGGAGGGTGTGCACTCGCCTGTCGAGACTCTGCGATTTGGAGTTGCTCTTTGGGGTTCGTTCCGTCGTCCAACAGCACTCGACCGCCTTCACGCATCTTCTTTTGGAGTAGTAAGTAGTAAGTAGTGGTCACGTGGTTGTGCTTGTTGGCCTCCAAACAGCTCCTGGCGTGGTCTGCGTCGAAGCCGTACTGCTTTATCAGTTCAGTCACTTCTCGGTCCAGCAGGATTTGAGTGTATCCAATGAGCAGTCCGGAGGGAATTTCCTGCTGGACTTGCGACGCCCAGGGGTGGGTCCTGATCTCACTAATCGTGTACCGCTTTTCTGGGTCAGTTGTGAGGATGTGCGCAATTAGCTCTTTGCATGGGGCACTCAAGTGCGAGGGACATTGGTAGTCCCCACTCAGGATCTTCTTGTACAGTTCGGCTGTGTTGGAGTCTTCGAAGGGCAGGCAGCCGGACACCATTGCGAAGAGAATCACGCCGCAGGACCAGATGTCTGCCTTTTCGCCCTGGTAGTGCTTCCCTGCGATCATCTCAGGGGCTGCGTAACAGGGGCTGCCACAGGCTGTTTCCAGCAGTTCGCCTGGCTTGAAGGTATTGCTCAGGCCGAAATCAACTATCTTGATGTTGCGCTGGTGGTCTAGAAGCAGGTTTTCAGGCTTCAAGTCTCTGTGCGCAATGCCCAGTCCGCTGATGTACTCCACACCTGATAGCAACTGCTGGAAAAACCTGCACGCCTCACGCTCCTCCACCCGAGTTTGAGCCACAATGTAGTTAAACACCTCTCCCCCAGGCGCATACTCCATGATCAAATAGAGCTGTTTGGGCGTCTCAATGATCTCATACAGTTGAATAATCGCAGGGTGTCTGATCAACTTCAAAATATGAATCTCCCGAGTGACTCTTTCCACATCCGCAGCGTCCGCAATTCGAGCCTTTTCCAGCACTTTGATAGCCACTTTGAGCCCTGTGAGTTGGTGGGTGCCCAGCTTCACCTTGCCGAAAGTCCCTTCTCCGATAGTCTTGCCGAGGAAGTAGTGCCCGATGCTTTTGACTTTGGACATAATGGCGGAGGTACTGGAGAGGTGTATGAGGCTAGGCTGATGGAGTCAGGAGGAAAGAGGAGAATTTGGCCTTCTCCTACCTATGCAACAAGGAAGTGGAGGACAGTGAGGGTAAGAAACGAGGATATTGAGAGAAGTCAGTGCAACTCTTATAGTGATCTGTCAGGATTTCTATATCGCAATACAATAGTCGCATTTTGTAGTGTTTTTGATTTTCAGTATTACTGTGAAGAAAGCATCCAAAGCCAAGCCCTACACACCCTACTCCCAAACTCATCCCAATACTAAGTCCCTATCCAGACCTCCGCTTTCCCAGTCCTCCCCGTCCCTCCCCAGTCTCCCACCCTCTCTTCTAAGTGCCCTGTGTAAAGTAGGGTAATACGGATTTAAATGAGCCAACGATCACCACACCTCGACTTAGGCCGCAAAGTCGCCCAGCCACTGCAAAGTCGCCTCCATCTCTCAGACACAGGGGAAGCAGGGGCGGAGACCGGGCTACTGCGGGCCAGACTGAGAAGCTTGGGAGAGAACGAGTGCAAGTCCCTGGTTCGGTCATCGAGTGACTTGCCGGAGCAGGACGCTACATCGCAGGAACTCTTCAGAAGGGTTATGGACCTGGTGACGCAGACCCAAACTCGGGTGTTGGGGGTTGCTCGCAGGTCGGAAAGCGAAAAAACTCAAGTTTTAACTGAATTCCGCTCGCTCAGTGACGGCCTGTGGTCTCTGCTCTTCAAAGTCAAGCTGAGGACTGAGCTGCCGGGACATCTGCGGGACTGGATCCGCAAAACAGTCAAGTTGGAGGACGAAAAGCGGTCACTAGAGTTGCAGCATGAAGACGCTTTGGACTCATTATCGCAAGAAATGCAGCGCAGAATGAGGGACTTACAGCAGGAAATGACCCGTCTCCAGCATACAAACACCTCACTTGAAGACCAAGTCAAGTCGCTGCAGACTCAAGTAAAGACTCAAGAGGCCAGAGAAAGCAGAGCTCGCGTTCTGCACAGTCTGCAGGACAGCGCTGTGCGGTCCTCCGCGCTTTCCCTCAACTCCTCAGCTTCGAGTCTCGAGTTCAGACACAGTCGCAAGAGCTCCACCAGTCTGATAGAGCAAAAGTTGCTGCCCCTGCGAGAGGCCAAAGCTGCCTCTAGGTCTGTGTCTCCAGCGGATCGAGCCCTTCACGGACTGAAAGCAGAGCTGCAGAAGTGCAAGTCCCAGCTGGAAAGCTGCCACCGGGAACGAGACATCCTCAAGGCCTGGAAGGAGCAAAGCATCAAGCGGGAAATGTCTCCGGACCCCAGACAAGCAGACTCACTGGAGCAAGAGAAAAAGCGACTGACGAGCAAAGGACTGATTTTGCAGCATCGTCTGAACTTGCTTCTATTGGCAGTGCCCAGGTTCATTCGAGTCAGTTCCACCCTGCTCAAAGCCTCCAAAGACAGAGACTTGGTCGCCACTTTCGAAAACTCCAGGTCGGAACTCGAACTGCTGCTTAGGGAACAGCAGGGGGAAACCCGCTCTCGGTCCTCGCCCTCCAAATCTCTCGATTTGCGGGTGGAGACTTTGGAGCGGGAAAATCGCAGTCTCGAGAAGGAGCTGAAAAAGGAGAAGAAGCGGACTGGAGACTTCGCTGAAGCCTTGGACCTGACCAATAAAACAGTGGAGTTGCTGAGTGGCAAGTCACTCAATCCAGTCCAGTTCATGCAGCAGCTGGATGGGGAGTTGAAAGCCACTCGAGCGCAGGTGCAGACTGTGACGAGGCAGTGTGCGGGGCTGGAGGCTCAGTTGGAGGCAGGTCGCAGTGGGAAGCAGCTGGCAAGTGAGGAAAAGGCGCACATCCAGAAGCTCTTCGAAACCACTATTTCCTTCTTTTCCGCGGAAATGCACAAAATCGCAAGCAAAATCGAGGAAAAGGACCAGTCCTTAACTCGGCTGAAAACGGCAGTTTTAAACAGACTGCAAGAGCAGCTGCGTGCACTGATCCAAGTGAACGACCTCTTGTCTCGCAGCGGACACAGCGACGATACAGCGATCGAGCGTCTGCGTGAAGAGAAAGACAGTCTGGAAGCACTGCTTACCGCCAGTCAAGAGTGGGCAGCTGGTAAGGTCCAAGAACTGCAAGTGCTATTAGACAATGCTAACTTTGCATTGGCGGAAAGCCAGGCTCAAATGCAGGAACGCCAGACCCAGGGGTCGGAAATCCAAGCCTTGCTAGTGAAGAGTGAGACTGCAGACCTGCTGCAGACCCAACTGGCGGAGTTGAGGAGGGAGCAGGAGCAGTTGCTCAAGCGGTTGTCCAGCCAGACTGCGCTGCTTGCGCAGAAGGAAGCCGAGCTCACGGAAACTGCTTACGAGAAGCAGCGCTTTGAGGAGCAAAATCGGGAGTTGTTGGAGTTGGATAAGCAGAGGAGCGAGGACTGGATTGCTGCCCAAGAGACTTTCCAGCGCGAACTGGCCGAAGCCGCTCACAAACTGGAAGAGGCGGAACTCGACTACCAGAAAGACCCCGACTCTCTCCTAGACGACCTCCGCACTGAAGTCTCCTCCCTGCACAGAGAAAACGAACGACTGCAGCAGGCTCACCACAGTGAAGTGCAAGAGCTGGAGAGGACCAAGGTGCAGGCACTGGAAGAACTGGACAGTGAGCGAGTGAAAATCGCGGCTCTGAATAGAGAACTGGTGGCTAGGAATGTCTATGTGCATGAAAACAAGCGCAAGGCGGAGCAGCTCTCTGCTGATATTGAATCTCGCAAGAAGGAGCAGGAAACTGCTATGAATGCGATGGAGGGGATTAAGGTGAAGTTGGAGAAGTCCTGTAAGGACAGGGAGGAGGCGATTAAGTTGCTTTCGGAGGAATTGCTGGAGCAGCAAAGAAAACTGGGGGCGTTACAGGAGGAAAACAAGGAACTTGCAGATGCATTGACCCTAGCGCAGAATTCCAACGACACGGAACAGCACGCCAAAGAAATCGAAAGTCTCAAGTCCGCCTTATCAAAGCTCCACGAAGAGGCGAAAGCAGCCATAGCAGCTGAGAAGCAGAGAAGTGCGGTCCTGGAGCAGGAACTACGAGATCAAGCGGACCAGCATGACGAGGAGTCAGAGATTCTCAAGCATTCTTTGGTGTCTGACCACAAGCGGGAGTGTCAGCGGTATGAAGCCTCTATTGAAGCGCTCAAGACTGAGGGGACTCATCAGCGAGAACAGTTCGAAGAGGACCTGAGCGCGATGCAGGGCGAGTACCAGGTGCAGCTTAGGGAGGTGCAGCGCCAAGTTCAGATGTACAAGGAGGCCTGTGCTGAGACCGATTCCCTCACTGTCTTACTCAGTACACAGAAAGATACTATCGAAGACCTCAGAGTCCAACTGAGTGCGAGTGAGGAGGGAAGGGAACAACAAGCCTCTGCAGCTCTCCTCCTCAAGGCAGAAGTACTGAGTCTCAGGGAAGAACTACGCATCCAAGACCTCAAGCCCAGCGACCTGGACTCACCCCAGCTGTCCCCAAGTGACAGTCTCCCGGCTCTCCAAGACCTCCTGAGAGCCTACAGCGCCCCGCAAGACACTCTCGTCAGTACAGTGACTAGACTACTAGACGAGTGTGAGCGGCTCAAAAAGAGCCGCGGAGGAGTAGTGATCCCTCGACTACAGCTGAGAACTGGGGTGGACTCGAAGGAAGTGCAGACTTCTCCTCGGCCCAGCGACCCTGTCACTGAGTCTGCGGACCAGGACACTCCCCGTCAAAAGCTCTTCCCAGAGCTCATAAAGAAGAGAGTGTCTGCAGGGATTCAGCAGGCCAGGACGGAGGAACTCTACTTGCTCCATAACCGCATCAGGGACTTGGAGCGGGAGTTGGACGAAGAGGCGAAGCTGAAGGACCACGCCTACAGCCAACTCAAGGTATTCAAGGAAGAACTGGCCCAGCGAGACCGCAGTCTGCAGCAAGCCGCTCAGAGCCCCGGCCTCGACCACCTAAAAGACGTGGTAACCCGCCTTTTAACCCTCATCCCCAAGGACCAGCACCGCAACTCCCCCGGCGAAGCCCTAGTCACCACTACTTATTCGCTGCTAGGACTGACCCAGTCCGAGACAACCGAAGTGGAGCAGGCCAGAAAGACCGGCAAGAAGGGTCTGTTGGGCTTTCTCAATAAGTAACTATGCTCAACGCTGGCTTCCGCTTCATTTGTTGTCACCCAGATGAGGACGATGACGAGTACGGCAACGTGAATTGGCGCAAGAACTTGCTGGAGAAGCTGCCGGTCGAGGAAATGGAACTGCTGAAGGGGAAACAAGGCCCGGCCCCAGTGCAGGACACGAGTTTCGACTTGGCAGCGCCTGGAGCTAGGGAAATCCGCCACAGACGCTTCAAGTCGCTGGGAAATCACACGGTGGAGGTGGGGAGAGGCAGAGTGGTGCGAAGGGAAGAGGTGATCAAGTACCTGTTGAGAGTGAAGGGACAGGGTGCGAAAGTGCTGGAACTGCTTTACCAGGAAAGGCTGTAGCACTGGGTAGTTAACTCTGTGCTTAGGTGCCTTCTGGCTGTCTCTCTGTGCGCTTAGCAGTTCGCGCTAGAATGCCTAACGTCAAAATACAAACCGACCCCAGTTAATCACCACTTTTAGTGACAGATACAGTGTAAAGTCTGACTGCAATTCGAAAGCAGCCTCTGTGGACTGTTTCCCCTGCTCCCGCTTTCTATCATCTGCATTTCTAACTAGTGAAGCCTGCAGTGCATGAAGTAACTGCAACTCGTGAAAGACCACTTCCTGCATTTATAGAGTACACTAGAACTCCACGTCCCAGTCAACTGCTGGGCTAGGGGCAGTCTGGACCAAGAAGTCCCCCTCCTCATCACTTTCCTCGTCCTGCCTACTCCTTACATCAATGGCCTGGTGCAGCCCATAGCGCCTTCGTCGAGCCAAGGCCAGCGCTTTTTGATAGTCGTCCACTTCGGGGATTTTGGGCGGCTTGAGAGCGACCTTAGACAGGGCCGTCCAGTCGAAATTGCGCAGCCAGCGATGTCTCCTGACGTCCTCTATAGTACCTCGGTCCATTGGATTCTTTGACAAGAGCTGCTGGATGAGTGCTTTGCAGGAGTTGTTTTCCAGCAGAAAGCCGGGGTACAGTGCTTCTTCCTCACAGACCACTTTGAACACAATGAATGGGTCTGTCTCTTCCTCTCCGAAAGGCAGTCGGCCACAGAGGAACTCATACAGCATGACTCCCAGACTCCACAAGTCCGCCTGGGCGTCATGTCCCTTCCGAGATATGACCTCTGGAGCCATGTAGTGTGGTGTTCCGACCAGGGAGTAGGTGCGTCCGTGCAAGATCTTCGCACTGCCGAAGTCGATTAACTTCAAGTACCCGTTTTCATCCACCATCACGTTTTCCGGCTTTAGGTCTCGATGCACGATGTCTCGGTCGTGCAGATAGGACAGGACAGACACTAATGTCGCTAGGTAAAACCGTGCGTCATTTTCAGTGAGGGGCCCTAGGACTCGCAACACGTCAAAGAGAGCTCTGCCGCGGATGTACTCGGTAAGGAAGTACACCGCTTTGAAGTCTTGGAAGGTCTTCACGAGCTTCACTGCCTGTCGATGGTTGATTTGTAAGAGAATGTTGCGCTCCATTAGGAGGTTGCGGGCGATTATTTCGCTGGTGATCTTGCGCCGAGGGACAGATTTGAGGGCGTACAGTCCGCCCCTGTCATGAATGACTAGGAAAACTGCTCCGTACTGTCCGCTTCCCAAAGTCTTTATCACCAGCAACTCCGACAGACACATCTTTTCATCTAAGCGTTCTACTCGATTCAGCATCGTCGATTTCGCCTTTTCGTCGAACAGAGCTTCAAAGTGTTGTTTATGAAGCAGCCAACAAACTGTGGTTTCCATAGATACAATGGAAGCAGTCCTTGGCTGTCCCAGTAGCAGTGATTTTTCCCCGAAATAGTCGTGCTTGGCAATGACACGCACCCTCACTCCGTCCTTCACCACACTCACTTTGCCCTTTTTCAGGATGTAAAGGTAATCACCGGAGTCACTTTGCTCGCAAATGACAGCGCCTTGGGAGTACTCCCGGACTTCAATGGCCCTGGCTGCCGCTATTTGCTTACTAAAAGGCAGATCTTCCAACACTGGGATTCCTCGGAACTGCTTGATGGACACCTGTCCGTGTTCCACCCACTGCATCAAGTCGCCGCCAATGCACTCTTCCAGTTCCAATCTGCCGATTTCAGCCACTGCGACTTCGTCATTGTCAGCCACTACGTCCCCTGCAAACACACCTAAGTCTTGGCCTGTCAGTAGGTCGTCACACACGCAGTCGTAGAGCTGAGCGATCTTTTCTCCGTGTGCCACCAGGCCTGTTCGAGTGCGTAAAGAGCCGTTAAGGACGATCCACAGGGAACATCCACGATGAGTGCCTTCGGGAATTACCACTTCGTCGTAGCTGTAAGTGGCTAGACGCAGTGCATCCACTATGCGTTCCTTCTGCAGGGGAGTCAGAGCTTGCAGGAACTTGCTCCTGTCCAGTGCTATTCGCATTGAGTTCTGGTATATGAATTGGTCCAGCTGAGTGCCGAAAATCGAAAACACAAAGCGTTTTTCCAGTGCGACGCAGTGGAGATCCGTAGCTGCCACAATGCTAGCAGTGCGGAACCCTCCATATAGCAGAGCTTGTTCTCCGAAGAAATCGCCCACCTTCACTCGACGCACCTCTCTGCCTTCAGTGAGTACATGAGCTTCTCCTTCTTTCACTATGTAGAGCACGCTGCCTGCTTCGCCCTCAGACACCACTTTCTGCCCAGTGACGAAGAACTCGAGGGAAGCGACTTTGGTGAGAGTGTCCAACTGGAAAGGGGAGAGCCCGCTAAGTAGCGGGAGTCCTTTGCAGAAGTGTCTCAGAGGGTCGGATGTTCGCAGCTTTACGCGGGTCAAAAAGAGCTGGAAGAGGTCTTTGTCGCAGGCCCAATAGGCACATTCCACTAGAGCTACAGCCGTATGACTGCGTGGACTGCCATGCACCAAACTCGAGTGTCCGAAGCACTCTCCTTTGCTCAAAGTCCGCACCTCTCTTGCATTGCTGCACAACTGCACCTTCCCTTCTTCCACCACATAGAAGTTAGAGGCTGGGAAGCCCTGTTCGTACAGTACATCCCCACTACCCACTTCATAGCATCGCAACTGAGCTGCAAAGGCTTCCTGGTCTTGCGACGACAGGAAGCCGAATACGCAGTGCTGTTGCAGGGCTTGCAGCAGCAGACGTCTGGTAGCGAATTTAGACTTGTTGACCTCGAGAGCGGTGGTGGCTTCCAGTCTCTGTGACTGTGTCTGCGATACTCTCGGAGTGATGGCGGACAGCATATCTTCGTGACGGAATTGAGGAGGCAAACTGACGCGGCCACGTTCTCCCAGGGTGGTGTGCTTGCCTGGCACTAAAGACATTTCCAGCTTATTGCTACCTCTATGCGCTCTTGCAAAGTGCCGTCCGCCTCGCTTCCTACTCACCACAAATTGACGTAGGAGGTCATTCCAATTCACTTCAACAAACGTATGAGTCCTTTCTTCCTTCAGCCTAGTCTTCAACTCCACAGGCCTGTCCATCCTAGCATACTCCCCAGTGTCCTAAATGGCAGCTCGCAGGTATGCAGCAGTGGCGGGCGGCTTCCTGATGAATCTGGTACCAGCTAAACAGTGTGCGGGATCGCTAAACGCCTGGGGCACCATTTCTCTGTACGTGCTTTCCTACTACTACCTATATGACAGTGCTGTGTCGTTTACGCTCTTCTTCACTGTGTTCGTACTGTGGTGTGTTAGTGACGGACCTGGCTTCTGTTAGCCCCAAGTAGACCTGGCGGACAGGCTCTACAGGCGCTACGGAGTGAGAGTGACTACAGCTCTCGCAGGAGCAGTGTTCTGCACAGGCTACTTGGCTGCCTCCTTCACTACCAATCCCTACCTATTCCTAGCGATATTCGGAGTGGTGACAGGGGTCGGCGAAGGCCTCACACTCATGACTCCTCTATACAACGTGTGGAAGGCGTTCCCACACAGCAAGGGAAAAGTCAGTGGAGTCATTATGTTCGGATATGGCTGCGGACCTCCCATATTCGGACTGCTCTTCACCTTTCTGGTGAACCCCCAGAACCATCCAGCCTCTGTGCATGTGACGAATGGACAGGCTTCCTACTACCTCTTTCCCAGGTCGGTAGCGGACCAGGTGCCTGCTGCCATGCGCTGGATGGCACTGATTTGTGCAGTGCTCTTCCTGCTGGCGGTACTACTGCAAACTGACTTTCACGTCCAGGAAGAGGAACGGACCACTGCAAAGGAGCCCTTAAGCAAGGGACTAAGGAGCTGGGGCTTTTGGCGCTTACTCCTGGGCCTCGCCCTGAGTCGCAGTTTCGGGCAATTCCTGCTAAATGTATATAAAGCCCTGGGACAAAAGTTCTTTTCTGATGACCACGTGCTTTCAGCCCTCGGCTCAGCAATCACAGTGATGGGGGCACTCGGCCGTCTGGTCCTGCCTGCTACCGCCGACTACATCTCTTTCCGCCTCTCCATGACTCTCAGCATTTCCATCCAAATTGCGGCCTCCGCCTCCCTGTGGCTGATTGCGAGCAGCGAAGTAATGTACGGTGTGTGGCTGTCCACCTGCATGTTTGTGTCCGCTGGCTACTTGCCTCTCTTCGCTATGGAGTGCTCAGCTACCTTTGGGTCTGAGTAAGCCCTAGACAGCCTGGGTCCTCGTCTCTTTTCCCTAGTGTCGCAGGGCTTTACACTGGCTGCGGGACTCACTTTGGCAGTGATTGCGTATGTAGCTCCGGTAAGGGACATACAGAGTTACGGGTACGAGGTGTCGTTTTGGGCGTATGCAGGCATTTTGGCTGCTGGAGCTGCAGCTATTCTGGTGCCGGCGAAACAAAGAACAGCAGAAGAAATGCTGCTGGAGTAGTTAAGTCGCATTTTACGCAAATAAATAGCGAATTCCCAATTCCACGCGCTGTTTTCGATCTTATCTGTATCTTCTCCGTCTCACCTCCCACACCCCAGTAATATCCCTCCACCTAAACTCCACTTCTTCCCTGTTACAACTGCTCTCATAGTGTTAGATGGGCGGCTGTATGATCAAAACTCACAAGAAGTCCCTGCAAGTGCTGGTCATTGACCCTCCCAAGAACTACGCCCACCACAACGGCATCCTCGACCGCTGGACTGAGCCGCAAATCCGCCTCTTGCAGCAGACTTTCCAAGACAGCAGAGCTCAGGAAGGACTGGACTTTGCTGGCTTCCTCAAGGTCTTTCCTCACCTGGGAAAGTTCCCTGAGCAAATCCGTAGAGTGGCGTTTCAGGCCTTCGCCCCCAGTGCCGACGGACTAATTGGCTTTCGAGAGTTCTGCCTAACTCTGAGCCAAATCTTACACGCGAACCAGGACGATCAGGCGGCCTTTCTGTTCCGCATCTTCGATATCGACCTGGACAGGTCGCTGAGTACAGCGGAATTCCAGACACTGATCACCACCTGCTCCCCCTACCTCAAGTCCCAAAACATTCTCAATCCTGTGGAGGGACGTATGGACGGGGACCAGTTCAAGGCCTGGGCCAAGGCTAATCTGTCGCTTGGAGAAGCGCTGAGCTGCTTCGAAGTGGTGCCGGGACCTGATCAGGAGCGGAAGGTTATTGAGGAATCGACCCGGCCACTGAGAGAAATAGACGCCGGCACAACTGTGTTTTTACTGAGTCAGAAGTGGTGGGAGGCCTGGGTGTTCTATGTGCGGTACGACGACTCCCGACACCGCACAGCCAGCATTCCCCCTCGCTCCACCTCCACCCTAGTGGGCGACCGTCCTGTGGAAATCGACAACGAGTGCTTGCTAGAGACCACCAGTCAGTTGTGTGGACTGAAGCGAGGACTCAAGGAAGGCATTGACTACGTGGTCATAACGGAGGCAGCCTGGAAAGCACTGATTAGTTGGTATGGTGGAGGTCCTGTGGTGAGAAGAACTGTGATTGTGGGACCGGCAGGGGAAAAGAAGGTGGACCTGTACCCTCCTATAGTCAGAGCCAGTGTACAGTATCGGAGGCAGGCCAAGCGGGAGCCTGTTAACATCGTGCTGGGCTCAGGGATGAGCCAGATGGAGTCCCAGGCAGCTATACTCGCTAGTCTCGGCCTCAAAGAGTCGGAAACGCTTCGCTTTTGGCTGAAAATCGGCTCAGAGTGGAAACAACTTCACCACTTCGAGAACCCTGACTTAGCAGGGAAGGAACTAGTGGTGGAGGTTGGGGAGTTCCTCAACGGTAGGACCTACTGGCCAATGGACCAGAGCTTGGCAATGGAGGCAGCCTGGCGGGAGTTTCGGAACGGCTCCCGAGTGGATGTGCAGAGAGCGCCCAATCTGTGGGTGGAAGCAGTAGTGATTAGCTCCACAAACACACATGTGAAAGTGAAGATGACTAGAGAAAACCAGTACCAAGAGTTTCCGAAGAACTCGGAGGACCTCTCAGCCCCAGGGACCAAAACGCCCTCCCTAGTCCCCCTGCAGTCCCCTATTCCGCCTGGAGCCAAAGGCCTCCTGAACCTCGGCAACACCTGCTACCTCAGCTGTATTCTCCAGTGCGTGTCCAATACTCCGCTCCTCAGAGACTACTTCCGCAATAGGAAGAACCACGCAACTCACATCAACACCACTAACCCCAATGGCTTCAAAGGTGCAATGGCCGTGGAAGTCGCCAATGTCATCCACGACTTGTGGGAGTCTCGCCGGCCTGTCATCAGTCCTGCTCCTTTCCACAAGACTTTAAGTCGCTGCTTCACTGAGTTCCAAGGACATAACCAACACGACTGCCATGAACTGCTGGGAGTGCTGCTGGACTCGTTGCATGAAGACTTGAGCAGAGGCAGTGGACAGCAAAGCACAATTTCTCTCAAAAACCCGGAAAAGGGACAAGAAAACACACAGGCGGAGCAGCAGTGGAAGGACTTGCAAGGACCACATGGCTCTGCAATCTCTGACTTGCTGGGAGGACAGACCAAAACTACACTCATTTGCAAGGAATGCAAAGACACTACTGTGATCTTTGAACTGTTTCTGCACATCGCAGTGCCGATACCAGTCAGTATGACGCAAGCACTGAGCTTTACTGTGTTCCCTGCCACAGGTCGGCTGGTGCGATATGGTGTGGTGCTGCAAAAGGGCTGCAACGTGCAGACTTTAGCAGCCAAAATTGCAGAATTAACAGGTCTCGGCCGAGACAGTTTCCTCCTAGGCGACATCTACTCCAACCGTCTGAACTCCTTCTACGATTCCCAGTCGCTCGAGTCCCTGCGACGACAAGGCATCCACGCCCGCACTGACCTAGTCGCCTACGAGACCGAAACCTCACTCACACAGTACGAACGGGAAATCGCACGCAAGGCCAAGTCCCCCCTGGACTGCGAAGTCGGCGACAGACTGGACATACAAGCAGACGCCACTACTTGGGTGCCTGGACTCGTGACTCACTTGAAACCCTCCTCACAGACCCGAGAAGTCCAAATTGCGTACTTCTTCAAGGAGCCGGTTACTGTCTGGGTTCCGCTCAAAAGCCCGACTTTGGCTGTGTATCGCACTAAAAGCAGACTTGAGACGGATCGACTACTGCGCTTTCACGTGCTGCATAGGAAGCAGGCAGAAGGCAGCAGGCCGGAAATGATCGGAGTGCCGTTTATTGTGACTATCGGGAATTGGATGATTCAGCAGGATTTGATCGATTTGGTCACTCAGAAACTTATTCGCTTTATACGCAGTTCTTCCAAAAAGTCCAGCTTGAGTAGTCTTAGGCCGGAAGACTCGAGGAAATCCGACTCCTTCAAGCGGCCTTTCACGCTCAAAATGCTGAGTAAGAGCGGGGCCTTTTGCTACATCTGCGGCTCTCCTTGCCAAGGCTGCGAGTTCCCCAGTTCCAAGGTGAACCTAGCGACTATCACGAATCAAACCTCCTTTACCATTGGAGTGGACTGGAGTTCGGCCTGCTACTCCTTCGATGTAATGGAGGACGACTCTCTGCGAAGTGCACTTGCAGAAGATGCGAAGAACAACGCTCCGCTGAGTCTCACACACTGCATAAACGCCTTCACGAAGGAAGAAGACCTGGACAGTGTGTGTGAAAACTGCAAGCGCAAGACCATGTGCATGAAGATGGACATCTGGCGGATCCCCGATATCCTCGTGTTCAGCCTCAAGCGATTTGCCTATGTCTCTGGCGCTCCTGAGAAAATCGACCAGGCGGTGGACTACCCCCTAGAAGGTCTGGATATGGCGCAGTGGGTGCGCAAGCTCAAGCCTGGAGTGGGACTGACTCAAAGCACTACTATCCTGCAGAATACTTATGATTTGTATGCGGTGGTGTTTCACTCGGGCAGTATGGAAGGCGGCCACTACACCACTTGCTGTCTGCATGAGGACGAGGGCAGGACTCGCTGGCTGCTGTATGACGATGAGCAAGTGTTGGAACTCATAGGGGATATACAGAAGACTGTGGTCAGTCGGAATGCCTACTTGCTCTTCTACCGGAGACGCAAGCTGTCATCCAGCAATTTAGTAAATCTCACCTGCCTTTCTTAATATGGACTTCCTGTATCGTCCACTGAGGACTGCAGAGCTGAGAGGCCGGCCGCTGCTGCTGCCCACACTGTCAGTGGGGAGCACAGGCCAGCTGGCCCTGGACTTGCTGCTGAACACGCAGGCGTATGGCTTCGCCAAGGTGGGCTGGGTGCACTCCGTCCTGTTGTTGCCTGTAGCGGGGTACCAGCCTTTGGACTGGAATGAGAGCGATGCACTGGCGTATCCAGCGGAAGTGTATACGAATGGAGAGCTGGTAGTACTGCAAATTCGCTCTTTACTCGTGCAGAACTCATTCCAAGACTTCATCTCGGCACTGCTTCACTGGGCTAACGACGTTGGCATATCCGAACTAGTAGTGCTCGGCTCCAACGCTGCTGCGAATCGTCCCAACCCGGAGCAAGGCCGTGTCTACTACCTGAAGAATGAGAGGTCTGCTCGTATTCCTCAGGTGCCTGAGGGCGACTTCAACCCTGAACTCCTGCTAGGCGTGGGGCTCCTCAAGAAACTGCTAAAGCTCAGAGAGCTGCCTGTCACTGCACTGGTGTGCTACTCGGACTGGCAAGTGGATATGCAGGGATGTCAGGAACTGCTGGCGGCATTTCTGGCATCTTGGGGCTTGCAAGTGCACCCGGTGCCAATGCCTAGGAGCTGGCAGGCGCTTCTAGTCTAGCACTACTTAGTTCCACCTCGCAGTACTTCCAGTCCGAACTCGCCTGCCATCCTCTGCGTGCTGAGGTACTGTGCTTCCGGACTGTTGCTGGGTCTGGACAGACTGTCCTCGTCCACCACATCAGAGTTGAAGAAGGGGTTGAATATCGGCACTTTCAGTTCACCTCGTTTGCTCGGTCCTGGCGTTTCCAGTCGCTGCAGGTAGATTTCCTCCAGGTTCTTCAGACTTCTGCGCTGAGGTTGGTGGTTGAGTCGAAACTTCTGCTTGCTTTTCTTCCTCGGATGGACTTGGATCACTCCTCCTGAGTCTTCACTGAGACCAGCGTTCTCAAGGCCGTAGATCCGCTGAGCAGAGTCCTCACGACTGATACTACTGGAGCGACTGGAAGAGCGAGAAAAGCGTCGCTTGCGAGTTTTAGCATTTGAAGACTTGATTTTGCGAGCCCGTAGAGGCTGAATCGCAGGGGGCGGACTAACAGGAGCAGTGGCTGCAGGCCAGTCCTCAGGCCTAGTGGCGAACAGACTCCGAATCTGCTGAGTGCGGGGAGTGGAAAACACAGGCAACTGATACAGCATCAAAGACCCTTGCTCTGACTGCGGAAGCACTTCCACAATCCTTCCGCCCATATACTCCCTGTGAATTGGCTTCGGCAAGTCTTGCACACTCGGGGACTCTGAGTCAGTTTCCGGCTTCTGAATGCGCACTCTGTGTCCTGAAAGCGTGTGCTGCACGATAACTGTATTGGGAGACTGAGGGTCTGGCTGAGCGGATGAGAAGTCGAAATCGTCCTCCTTCGACGCAGTCCTCCCCACTAACCACCGCTTTTCCCCCTGCACCATCATCTCAATATCCACCACTTTCGCTCCCTGGAAACTCCGCTTCACCCTCACTCTTCCATCTGAGTTCGACTTCTTCATCGTAGCAAAGCGCACATCATTTCGATCCACCTCCACATCACTGCCCGGCTCCAGACTCACAGGCTCCGCATTCGGCACTTCTTGTCCATCCGCAGTCACGGGAATAGCCCCATCAAAGGACTTCTTGACCAGGACTTTGATTCCGGAAGGCTTGAGTGGCACTTTGATGCAGTCTGGGTCGTATTCGTCTATTTCAGCGCTGTCGAGTTCCAGTGCAGATTCCTCAGGGATGGTATCCAGTAGCTGTGGGTCTTGGTCCAGGGACGGAGGACTAGGCGGGTCTATTGGCTGGACCGGGACTCCGGTGTCCTCTGCTGAACTAGGGTAGTCCGTGGCTGCGAAGAGCTCATCTTCGCCTGTGCTTTCAGCCTGTGGGATGCGAGTGGCATCCACTAATTGGGGCTCTAAGAGGAGTTGACCAGACTGCTGTTCTTCCTCGTTCCCTGATAGAGCGAGTAAGTCCTCTGCACCCCCTCCCTCTCGCAGATCTGACATGTGCAAGGCCATTTGAGGGTGTACGCTTTCCAGAGAGAAGCGGTCAGACAGGTCTCTGGGCTCCGTCTCCACAGTCTCCGCTCTGTTGGGAGTGGCGAAATGCTCGCCTTCCGGCTCTACAGCAGAGTAAGTGCGGTCTCTATCATTCGGATCCGGGTCATCTCCCAAGTTTTCGAAGGAAACGTCTTTGAGAGCAGGCGGCAGCGCCTCAGTGGCATTGAAGTACTCCTGTATGAACATGTTTTTGTCGAAAGGCTCATTACTGCGGGCGGAGTGCGGAGGACTGGCCTCTCCTTTCTGTTGGATTTCCGTCATTACCGTAGTATCAATGTTCGTAGTCTGCATAGGCAAAGCGACGGCTGTCAGGTTGAGGTGGTATTTGTCCATAGTGACTATGTGAGTGATATAGATGATGTCTCCAATGGTAATCAGCAGATTCAGCATAGAGATAGTGAGCGTATCGAGAGCCACGATAAACACCAGGTTGCCAGAACTGTAAATGACCAAAGCGTATATACACAGACAGAGGAAGGGCAGAGTGGTGCAGACCAGACTAATGTATGTGAGGATCAGTAGAGGTAGGAAGAAGGAACGACGTCGTTCGAAGGTCGTTAGGCAGATTTTCAGCCCGAAAAGTCCACTGAACATGAAGCGGAACACCTTGAAAGAGAGGATTGTGGATAGGAATATGAGAATGGACACGCCAATTACGTGCTCTTCCCGCCACTGCATGTGCGCCTGGTCCCGCTTTGCTATAGCCAACGTGTAATACAGGGCAAAAGCGACATTGATGGCTATGTGCAAGGCGTAAAAGATCACAATAAGGATAAACAGACTCATAACCTCTGAGTCGTCACTCTCCAATAAGCGTCTTTCCGCCCCGTGGGTAAAGTTGGCAATATAGACAAAGTAGCACAGTGCGCCCCAGGCACAGGTCTCCATCGCACTCCAAAGGCCAATAATAGCAGTGGTGAGAGCAGTGCTTTGCACGAATAATTTGGTGCCCAGTAGCAACACAGAGAGTGCGAGCGCTATGCTGGACGCGGGGAAGGGATGTTCAGAAACTCGCAGTGTGGACTTATACAGAGAAGCCACTTTCGACACATTCTGATTGGGGTCTGGCAGTGGGTCGGTGCTATTCGTGGGCAGACAGAGGCGGTTATCATAGTTGCAGGAAGTCGTATTGCACTGCAAGTCACAGCCAGTGTTATTGAGCATCACTTCAGTGCAGCCCACTGCACACTCCTTCGGTACTATCTCCATTTGACACACAGAGCCGACCTGGATAAAGCCAGAAGGACAAGTATCCACACAGTTGTCACCCAACAGCAGCTTCCCATTGATACAAGTCGTACAAGTCTGAGTCGTGCTAACGCACCCGACACAGGGAGACACACAGGCTAAGCATAGTTGCCCACTGGGGATTGGCTTATTCGGAGGGCAGGAATTCAGGCAGGAGCCGCCTTCCAGATAGTAGCCGGTAGCGCAACTAATGCAGGTGGAAGTCGTGCCTTTGCAGTCTGAACAAGAAGGGTCACAGACCGCACAGATGCCGCCCTGAGTAATGTATTTAGCAGGGCAGGCAGTTACACACTGATTCTGCAGCAAATACAGTCCTTGCTGACAGGTGCCGCAAGTACTCGGAGTGTTTATACAAGTGAGACAAGTACTGGCACAGGGCTGACACAGTGACCCCACAGTGATGCTTTGTCCTACAGGGCACTGCTGAACGCAGGAATTGCGGTAGAGAAATTGACTCGCAGGACAACTGGTACAGGACGAAGCAGCACCCTGGCAAGTAATACAGGAAGAATCGCACAGAGTGCAGACTCCGTTAACTGAGGTGTGTGTGGAGGGACACTGGGACACACAGGCGGCTGAGAGCAGGGAAAAGCCAGGGTAGCAGCTGGCACAGTGAGACACACTTCCTGCGCAGGTCTGACAGCTGGAGTTGCAGTTAAAGCACTCTGCGTTTATCACCACTGTCACGTCCTTTAGACAGGTAGTCACACATTTCCCTTGATAAAGTAGCAGTCCAGCTCCGCAGGTTGCGCAGTTAGTTGTGGAATTCACACATGTGGCACAATTGCTATCACACGCATAGCAATTTGACCCTGATTGAATGCTTGTTTGAGCTGGACACTGCGCTACGCAATTGGCTCCGAATAGAAACAACCCAATGTTGCATCCCGTGCACTTATCCACGGCTTCACTACAAGAAGAACAGCCACTCGCACAGGTCTGACATATGCCGTTAATAGCAGTCGACCCTGCAGGACACTGTGCACTGCATTGTGAGCCTACTAGCACACTTCCAGTCTGACAGCTTCGACAGGCAGTGATGCTGCCTGCGCAAGTCTTGCAGTTGGGGTCGCAGTCTTGACACTGCTGGCCGACGATAACTGACACTTCAGGCAGACAGGAGTCCACACACTTGCTCTTATACAGCAGTTTCCCCACTGCACAGCTAGTGCACTGGGTGCTCAGAGTCGCGCAGGAAGCACAGGAGGGGTCGCAGTCCACACAATATGTGCCTGCGACCTCGAGAGTGGTGGAGGGACAGACCTCTATGCAATTCCCAGTATACAGTTTCTTCGGATATACACAAGAAGTGCACGCGGACGCTGTTTTCGCACAAGTCTTGCAAGATGAACTGCAAGTCAGACACTGTAAATCCGAGGTAGCCATTGTATTGGCAGGACACGAATCCACACAAGCACTGCTATACAGATAAGGCAGAGCTCCGTTGGGAAAGCAACTACTGCAGGCAGTCTTACTACTGAAGCAGGTGAAGCATTTCGAATCACAAGCAACACAGTTCTTGTCTCCCAAGTCCACGAACCCGCTTTTACACGCATCATGGCAGGCCAAATCGTAGAAGTAGGGAGTGGAGGAGGCGGCAGGACACGAAGTGCAGCGAGAAGGCTGAGTGTCGCAGGTCAGACAAGGACTATAGCAGGTGAAAACCACGGTTTGATCAGAACTTTGGTCAATTTGGTAGTTATCACTGGTCATTGAAGTCAGTTTGAAGGAGCCGCTCGTACCCACTGTTGGGCTATTTTTGAGCCCGGCTATACTGAAAGCCACTTGAGAAGGGTTGAAATAGCTGGGGAAAAGACTGACTTGGATGGAGTTATTGCCCGCATTGCTGCAAGTCACAGAGTTCCCAAGGAAGCTGCACCCCATTGCGCTGGTCACAATTGAGATCTGAGGCGGCAGGACTACAATTATATATCCACCCGCAGGGACCGGATTTTTCAAATTCATAGTGAAAGTATAGCTCGTTTGCTGCGAAATGCCTGAATTCGCCATCTGTACTACTCCAGGAATAACAGCAGGTGTGGAGACGCTGTACGTCACTCCCGTGCTCAGCCTATCAATTTGGAAGTTGGTAGACACCGTAGTGACGACTATGAAGGAACTAGTGGGCTTGGTGCTGCTGGGGTTGGTGACTCCTCGCAGAGTGAAGCCGAAGGTTGCAAGAGTGCTGGACTCAGCGAAGGTCACTTGGGCGTTTAACTGCCCACTGATGATATTGCAATAGACGCGAGTAGTGATTAGTCCAGCAGTGATGCACTCTGGAGGGTTGGGGAAGGTTATCTCAGGCGGAGACGTAATTTGCACCCCTCCGTTGTTAATCATGGGGTTATTGGGCTGTATGAAGAAAGTCAACTCCGCCTGCGCACTGACAACGTTACTATTGGGACTGATAGTAACCGAATAGAGCTGATTAGGCGTAGTCATCGTTACAAAAATGCCAGCATTCAAGTAGTCATACAGTCCTCCAGTACTCGTATACGTGCCCACAGCGAAAGTTCCACTTTTCCTTGTAGTCTGCGGATTCTTCATTTTAGCCACTGAGAAGGTCAACACTCCCGGAGGGAAGTCCGCATTGACAAAGCCGGAGTTGACAGTCACCTGCGTCGACTTCGAGTCGCAGGTCATAGACACTTCAAATCCTGCGAGCTCGGCACAAGGCGTGCTGGGATCGTCTCTGCTCACTTCAGAGGGGAAAACAATGGTCACCGACCCTCCTCGAAGGATCTTATTGCGGGTAGTGAGGCTAAATGTATAGGATGTGATTGCTCCGGTGACGTAGGAGTCTGGTGTGATTGTGACTGAAACCAAGGAATCGTAGGTGGCAGTAACCTTCCCTGCAGCCTGGTTTTGCCCGATGACATATAGGAAGTCCGTAGCGGTGTAAGTCTGGATAGAGAAGTTGTCGGTGGGAGTCACTGTAGGAGGGTTCAGAATACCACTGACGTTCACAATTACCTGTCCTACAAATCCTGCAGTGAAGCAATCGTAGATGTAAATATACTTCGACTGCTCGGTTCGACACAAAGTCCCGCTTTTCAGCCCCTCCTCCATCTGAAAGCATTGCTGCTCTGCAGCATTTTGGGGTGTGACTTGGCTGGGAGCCGTTATTTTGATTCCTCCTGCGGCAGGCACAGGGTCGTCCACCGTGAACTTGAACTGATAATACGTATTTGCATTAATGGTGGTGACTTTGGGCGTGATAGTCACCAGCTTCAGACTCCCAGCAGTAGCAGTGAATGTGAGTCCCGGGGCAGTTCTATCAATCAAATCTCCGGCTTTCGTAGTGATGTAAGCGATAATAGGATTGGTGGGTTGGGTGGAAGCAGGGGTAGTGATAGAGGACAGGGTCATCCACAGCATGCTACCGCTAGGCAAGTAGTCCGCGAGACAGTTGGAAATTTGGACGCTTTGTGTGGAAATGGTGAAGGGCAGTGTGGGCGCTTTGAATCCGAAATTGCCGACCGCGGAGGTGAGTTGAGAGGGGGAAATTGGCACCTGCGAAGGGAAGGTCACGACCAGCACAGCGTCTTTGGGCAGGGGATTAGTGGGGTAGAGGTACACGTCAAAGGCTGCCAGGCTGTTGATAGCAGTCGGGAGAGAAGACACTGAGAGAGTCAAAGAATTGGGCGTAGTGAGTTGCACAGACAAAGTCAGACTTGCAGAGTCCTGCACCACTCCGTCACTTATGCGGGTTTTCAGGATGAACGACGTCACTGCAGCTGTGGACGGCGGATTCTTCACATTGGAGACAGTGAAAGCCAGACTTGCGGCTGCAAGCGAAGCTGTGGAGACTAATAGAACATTGGTGGAGGTGGAGAAGGAACAAGGCAGTGTCCCTGCCAGTCCTAGGGTTCCTTTGCAGGTAGGAGAAGCAGTGGTAAGCATAGGTACCAGCTGTCCTAAGGCCGGGTTGAACCCAGCATTCCAGAAGGGAAAGGTCACTTCCACCTGTCCATCTGCACCTAATGCGAGGCTAGTGGTCAGCTGCACTGTCCACACTGTCTCCTGCCCCGTCACTAGGCTGCCAGGACTCAGTGAAGCTGCTGAAAGAGACACTGCCTAGGGCTTACTTGGACTGAAAGTCACTGATATTCCTGAAGTCTGTTGGTTCAACACAGTGCCGCCGGAGGTGTATGTGACCATTTGGTAGGTAGAAAGCGTAGCTGCAGTCTGAGGGTTGGGCAGACTCAGCTTGAAGCTCATAAGGGCGCCAGCACCTATGACAGTTGCCCAGGTCACTGTCAGTTCTTGATTAGTGAGAGAACAGCTGCTCGGTGTGGGCGGAGCCGGGTTGTTGTCTCCTGCCTGACAGGGCACTACCCCTTGTGGCAGACTCTTATAAGCCGCAGGGAAGGTGACTTTGAGGTGAGCGCCAGCAGCCAAAGCATCGTCCAGAAGGCCGGTAACTCGGTGCACAGAGGTAGTCTGCACTGTAGGCGTGTCCACAGTGATACTTCCGCGGATAGCGTTGAGGGCTGGGTGGAAAGTACCAAGGATTTCACTGCACAGCACACAGACCCAAACAGTCAGGCCTTTCATATTGAAATATGAAGTTTCGGCCTTCGCTTCTTCACGCTGCCTACTGAGGCCTAGGTAGACGGCGAACGGATTTAATTTAGACGACTAAGGGATGACTCAGGCTGAGACTAGGGCTGTTGGCTGATAGGGAAAACAGCAGTAGTGTGGCAATTTGGGGAAGTCGCTGGGAAGGAAATACGGCCTAATTAGTGTCTCAGAGGGAAATCTCGGCTTTATTGTGTATTCTTCCTCGCCTATCTTCTGAGTTTGAGCCAGTCTCTGTCCTCGTTCATTTCCAGTCTACAGGTCATGCCTATACTCAACCCTATCAAAATGACAATTTCGCATTGTGGCGGACTGAGAATTTCTCCGCTTGCAAATAAGCCTCTGTTAAAGCCCCCATACAGGCTTAAAGCAATTTTTGAAAGCCTTTTAGATAATTAATTTCCGAAAATGTCGACTATTCTCAGTGATACAACTCCCTGGACCACTGGGAAAGCAGTTCTATGCCTTTAGAAGCTTATTTGTCACTGGATTTACTTTAGATTTAATTCCGGCTTTCCCTCATTTATCCTAGGTGTGTGCTATGCCTCGGACATTGAACTGGGCCTGAAGACCTTTTCAGTTTCTCCCTGTTTTAAATAGATGCCTACTGCTCATCTGCTTTCCTTCTATTCACTACCTTCAATGTGGGCAAGTCCAAAGCCTTGATAGCCTCCTCATCCGCACACTCCACCCTTAGCTGCAGTCGACTCCCCACCGCTCCCTTTCCCACCCACAAGTCTGCAAACTCTAAAGGCTCCAGGCCTACTCTGCGTATTTCTGTATTCCCATGCAAAGCTGAGTCCTGAGAGCGGCCACGCTTCATAGGAACTCTGTAGTCAGAACGTTCCGGCCTGCTAATCAATCGATATAGCAAGGGAGTAGGTGCAGCGGAAATTGCGCCCTGGCGGTCAATTACTTGGAAGGTCAAGTGGAACCGCTCGCACACTGAGACTTTACTGAGTAGTTTGGAAGTCCGTATCAGGCCGTACCGGAACGAGTCTTCTGCAGCATAAGGGACCCTGCCGGGAACAGACACAGGGGCATGCAATTGAATCTGCGCTCGCAAATGTGCAACTAACTGTCCTGCAGTGACAAGTGCCCCCTGAATCCGAACCTCCACTCTGCAAGTTCTGACGAAGTGGAGCAGCACTAGCAGAGCCAGAAGTTTGTGCTGGGCTTCTGGGGAGTGCAGGGCTTGCGTCACCACCACGGCAGGAGACCACGGACCAGAGAACTCTTCGCGACGATCCATTATGAGGAAATAGGACAGGGAGAAATAGGAATATGCAGGATTCGAGACTGTACTAGTGCTGATAGGCGATTTTTAAAGCGGAAGTGAGGGCTGTTGAGCAAGACATTCGGACTCTAGTTTGGAAGAAACGCTGGTCCCAAGTAGGCAAAGGCAATAGCTAAGGCAGCTAACACTTAGTCTAAATCCTCCAATTTCCCTGTGCTCAAAGGCACCTTCCAGAACTCCCAAGTACCAAAGCCCTCACTGTCACCGGCGTCTTCAGTCTCTGTGACGGGAGCTGAGGCAGGCTGGGAAGTGGGATCGACTATGGCACTCAGGCTGATTTCTTCTTCCCCTGTGGGCATATCCCGCTCAATGTCGAATTCAGGCTCAGGGTCGACTTCTTTCTTGGGCATTTTTTCGAGGTTGTTGACCACGGCCAAGTAGGTGGAGTCGAACTCTTGCCAGACCTCTCCAGGCTGCCACCAGGGCAGGCTTTGTCCCTTCAGATAGTTGGAAATGCGGGTGATATGGCCCATATGTCCACATCCAGAGTTACCCGGGGTGCCTTTGCTGGCCTTGGCAGTACTCGCAAGCAGGACAGGGAGCTCCAACTCCTCTACCAGATGCTTCTGCAGGCTTTCCGAGCCTTTTTCCAGCACAGTGTGCACCAGTCCTTCCACACTTCTATGCAGGATCGAGTTCAATGGATAGGCGAAGAAGAAGGAAACTGCCCTGCGCAGGCCGCTTTCCTGGGTGATGAGACTTTCGAAGACAGGGCTTTTTTGACGCAGCATGATGTCCACTAGTTCCACGACTTGGAGACGAACTGCGCCTACGGAGGGGTTCTGGCCTTCGAGGAGCTTGAGAACGGAGGGCAGATGTTCGAGGAGCAAAGGGATAAGAGCGTCTTCCGGCTCTGTATCCTGTTCACTGGGCTCTTCTCCCTGACCTGTGCTTTCCGACCACTGTATCACTCTGATCACTTTGTCCAGGTTGATGTCCGCCAGTTCGCAGAGACAGTCGCAGGACAGCAAGGCATTGAGCACTGCCAAGCTGCCTGCAGCTGCACTTTCCACTCCACACAGGACATTGCCAAACAGACTTTCCAGCTGTGGACGCTGAATCAGCCAGCAAATCAGCAGCTTCCAGGACTTCGCCTCCATCTGGTGAATGAGGTCGCACAGAACTCCACTTGAGTTGCTGTGCTCTTCACTGGTAGAAGCCGGGCCCAGCAAGCCGACCAGCTCTTTGAGCATTGCGAAGCGCTCCAACAAGAAGTGTGCACTCACTGTAGTGTCTAGGAACAGCAGGCGGAACACCAACTCTGCAATAGACTTGCTGTGCATGTTCTTCAGTGCTGCCATCGGGAACTTGTTCCACGCGAAGACCAGCTGATACCCCACGTTCGCATTTCTGCCCAACAGCGCTAAAATCAACCCTGCGAAGTACCCTAGTAAGGTCCGATTCTCCACAGGCGTATTCATATAGGCGAACAGCCGCTCCACACAGGCTGAGTCACTGAGCACCAAATCCAGCATTTCCGGCGCACTGGCACTCAGCATCTCCGACACAGCGAAGGGAAACTTGTGCCCGCGGTCGAAGGAAGAGTCTGCGGGGGGCTCTTCCAGCAGCAGGGAAAGCAGCTCCAGCAGTCGTTCCGGGGTGAAGCTGAGTGGCACTTACAAGGCGAGCAGTGGCTCGCAGTGTCGCTTCGCCTGAGTCACAGCCTCGTCTGTCGAGAGGAGCTGCTCTAGTGTCGTGCTGGGGGTCGAGAGCAGCTGGCTGAACTCTTCAGAGGGGCCGGCCTGGAACATCTGGCTGGAGAACCAGAAGAAACTCATGGATTACAGCCATTCTTCTGGTGGCAGACTAGGGCCTAGCAGCTAGGAAAACGAGCGACAGGCCCAGCGCTGCTCCCACCAGACAAGTAACGCTGTCTTTGACCCTTTTCCTCAGGTAGAAATTGCTTCAACAAGGTGTCTTTAGGACTTTGCAAGCGTGGATGCGCCTCTGCTAGCAGGCCATTGTCTCTAAAAGGCCTAGACATTAGAAGCTTTGCAGCCCTGCTACAGCATTCCTTCCAGGCAGCGGTACTGATAGGCGGAAAGGAGTAGTTCAGTTTCATTCACTTTCTACCTTGTCGCCCGCTCAATTTGTCTTTGCTGGAATCAAATGCTGCACTATTCACCTGGGAATCGAGTTTTTGCAGCAGTAGTAAAAAGCAGCCATTACTAAAGTGAACCTACTTCAAATCTGCTCCTAACCCCCGATAGCCAATGCTTCCCTATGAAAGAGTGTTGCCCTTGGTAGTATGCAAGCACGCCTGAGTCCAGCCAGTCCGCTGATAAGGCTAGTCGACTGCATCAAGGAGCAAGTCGGAGTTCTGCTGGTCACTGCGAAAAAGGAAGAACTGTGCTTCGAGTCGGGGTCACTAGTGAGTGGAGTGGAGTGCAGAGGCAGGCTGGAAAGCGGCTTCTTTCAAGTGTACGCAGCTGCAGGGATGTGTAGGATTGGACTGGAAGCGGGAGCCTTGGGGAGAGTCATGCGTCTGGCTCAGATGGAAGACAGTGTGGAACTGACCTACTGCGGGGGAGAAACGATTCGAGTGGTGATAGAAACTGAGAACGGAGGGAAGAAAGTGGAGTTTGAGTTAAATACAGTGGCGGAGTTCCCTGAAGAACTGCCGCCCCAGAGGAGCAGTGCCCTGGCGTTGGTGGAGCTTCCAGCCTTGGAGTTCTCGCGCCTGTGCAAAGGCCTGGCGCACCTGTCTGACTCCGTCACAATTGAAGTGACTCGCAAAGATGTCAGATTGGTGGTTGCTGGGGACATGGGCGGAGGACAGGTATCGCTGAGAGGGTTGCAACTCCGAGCAGTGATTACGAAGGAAGTCAGGTGTGAGGCTTCACTCGGGCGATTGGTGCAGTTCAACAGAGCAGCTGTGCTGAGCGACACTGTGACCCTGCATCTACATGAGGATGCTGCAGTTCAGCTGACTTACACTTGGCCTTTCGGGGTATTAAGCTTCGTCTCATAGTAGTAATGGATCGTAAGAGTTCTCTGCGTCCTACGAAGGCCCTTTCACTCTCTCTCACTCGCTCAACCCAGCGTTTACACAAAGCCGTGTCTTTTCAGCATGTGGGCTTCAGACCAGCCTTGCAACTGACATCTCCACAGGAAGGGAAGAAGTCTTTGCGAGTTCTCAAGTCCACAGTCTCGCGAGAGAAAGGCTACATGCTGAATTCGCCGCAGGGCTTGATAGTGCCCAAACACATACCCTCGCTTTCTCTAGCTGAACTTTCAATTTCGTACCGCAAGCCTGAGAGGATTAATACATCCAGTGGGACTGTGAAGACTGCCAAGGCTGCAGTGCAGCTGGGACACACTCTCCTAACGCCTGTCTCTGGCACTCGACCGCCTTTGCCTTGTCTGCCCTCCACTGTGCTCACTTACTACCGCAACGACCTCACCGACTTCGAAATCGCTGAAATTCCTTCCTACGACCTCGTCTACTTCCTAGGCCACCGAGAAGTCAAAGTAAAAGACGACAACTTCGATAATGAGAAAGGCGACTACCAGCTGACAGCAGGCGACCACATCGCCTACCGCTACGAGATATTGGGAGTCCTGGGCAAGGGCTCTTTCGGTATAGTGGTAAGGTGCAGGGACTACAAGCACAAGGAAGAGGTGGCTTTGAAGGTGATAAAGAGCAAAAAGCTGTTTTCGAAGCAAGGACTGGTGGAAGTGCGGCTGCTGCAGATGATGGGGGAGAAGGATAAGGAGGGGCAGGTGCCTGTGGTGCGACTCAAGTCGAGTTTCGTCTTCCGCAAGCATCTCTGTCTGACGTTTGAACTGCTGTCTCAGAGTCTATACGATTACATGCGTTTGAGCCGTTTCCAGCCTCAGTCTTTGGCCCGTGTGCGGAAAATTGCCCAGCAACTGCTTCGAGTGCTCGCTTTCACTAAAAAGCTGAAAATCCTTCACTGCGACCTCAAGCCTGAAAACATCCTTTTCCGCAGTGAATCAACCAGCTCTATCAAAGTCATTGATTTCGGCTCTGCTTGCCTGGAAAACGCTAAGCTGTACAGCTACATCCAAAGCCGATTCTACCGCGCTCCAGAGATAGTCCTGGGGACTGGCTATACCTGCGCGATTGACATGTGGTCGTTTGGATGCGTCCTTGCAGAGCTAGCGAGGGGCAGACCTTTATTTCCCGCGGAGAGCGAACGGCACTTATTGGCTCTTCAAATGGAGATTTTGGGAGTTCCTCCGAATGTAGTGCTGGCCAGAAGTTCGAAAAAGGCTCAATTCTTCGACAGCTTAGGACAGCCCAAAGTAGTGGTGAACAGCAGAGGTAGACCCGCCTACCCCGGCTCTTCCTCCCTGCAGAACGTCCTGCAGGACTGGGACTCTGACTTCGTCGACCTGGTTTCCCGCTGCTTAGACTGGAATCCACTCACAAGACTCAGTCCAGACGAAGCCCTGCGCCATCCCTGGATCGACCAGGACCGAATCCACACTCTGCAAATTTCCCCAGGGGTACGAAGAGTTCGCAAGGTCTCACTATTAAGCTAACTTGTCAGTAGAGTCGGAGTTGGGGCCAGCGTACACTCAACAGCCGCTTATGTAGGTCTTGTCTGGAGCGCCTTAGTTGGGAAGTAGTCCTGGCTAGAGTTTCTAAAAGGGAGAGACTGGCTTTGGGACGTGGGAAGCCCACTGGAGGCGAGTCTTCGCGCAGAGGCAGGGAACAGAGAGAGTCTGCGTCGGAGTCCAAGTCAATGTCCGTTTGCAGCTCAATATCTGACAGTTCTGAAGCATGGGAAACTACAGGGGCGGGACAGGCTTGCTGTTCCTGCTTTTCACCCTCTTCAGTGGGTTCTTCAGACCGCAGCGAGCTGAGCGCTTCCAGCCACTCCGCCAGTCCCACCGCCTTGTCCATGTCAAAAAGCTCGAGCAATGCATAGCCACATGAAGGCGCCAAGCCCAGATGCGTCCTCACGCCCTTGAGCAGGTTCATCTTCGTGACCTGTCCCTCTCTGTTCTTGAAGGTGTGAAAGGCAGTTTCCAGGGACCCGAAGCGGGCTGTGAGGAGTTGCACAGTCTGGACTTGGCTGTCTCTGGTGAAGTCCATATATACTAGAACTGCAAAGTGGGCTTAGTGCTGCCTAAGCTCAGAGTCGACCGGTGGTGTCGCCGATATCCAGCGGCCGTATTGGTGCGAGTCCATAGCGCCTTTGGCGTATGTCTGGCGGATTCGGCCTTAGCGGACACTCTTTCCGCGCCTTTCACAGCCGCTATGCGTCGCTCTGTAGCAAGGAAGTCGCGGAGTAGGTTTTGAGCGCGTTCAGTGGTGGGCGGAGTCTCTCGCTGGTGAAGGTGCCGGAAGCGCACAGAGGAAGGCGGCTCAGACCGCTTGGAAAACGCTGCAGTGGACAGACGACTGGACTTGAACTCAGACCGAGTCGCCAATATATGCTGAGTCTCAGCAGTTTCATCACAGAGGGGAGAGGGCGGTTTGGAACTGTCCGTCTGAGTAGGGTGCTTTGCTTCGCTTCGAGACTGCGGCTGAGAGTGACTTTCGTCAGTGAAGTTGTCCTCAGTCTTGTAGGGCAGCAAGTTGATTCGAAGTCGGGCGTAGTGCTTGTCTTGCTTGCTAACGCTCGCAGGGGAGAACAGTTCTTCGCTGGGTAGACTGCGGCAACTGGTGGTTCTTGACAAATGAGTATACTGAGTTTCCCCCGATTCCAGCTTCTTCACTGATTTGATGGCTTTTAAAGCTGTATCCACTTCCTCCTTGAAGCCCGACCTTAGCACCAAGTGGCACTTTTCCAGCAAAGCCCCAGGCTCGAATTTCTGCTTTTTCACTCTCAGCAGAAACTCCTTTATTATCGCCCAGTCAGCACAGTGCTTTACCACTAGCGTCCTGCTCATCAGCCAATCCAAAGCCTCGAATTCCTCTTCCTCCAACAGTACTCCGATTTCTCTGGCAAGAGCTCGAACTTCAGCAGTATTCGGGCAGATATGGAAAGCAGCGTTCCATTTCTCAGCTTCCACCGTCGTTTTCCCTGCAGTTATGAAAGTTTTGCTGCGCGTAGAACTTCGCTGTGCTGACTCCGGACTTGCAGGCAGTTGCTGTGCAAGAGAGTGCACAAGAGCCCAGTTCCGGTCCACAGTCGAGGAACGAGAGGTGTGTTGGTGTACGAAATCCAGCTGTCCTAGCACTGATAGGACTCCGGCATGCAGGCGGATGCACAGTTCTTCAGCCTTTCCTTCCAGCCTTACTGGCTGTTTCTGGCTATGGGGTTCTTCTCTGATTGTTGTCTTTTCTTTGAAGCTCGTGAGGACTAGTAACTGAGAGCGGAGGGAGCGGAGTTCGGCTTCCTTCTCGCAGCGGTCAAGTGCGAGTTGACTGTGACGGGAAGCTAGCGAGGCTTCCCGCATAGCCAAGTGGTTCAATTGCGCCACTAACATATGAATCGTCTCAGCACTCATCCCGAACTGGTAAGTCAGCGTGCACCCACGTCTCGCCAACACCTGCGCAATAGTGTGAAAGCCACTATAGTACAGTTCCAGGTCTTTGGTAGTCTGAGCCTTGCGTTGCTTCTCTCCCGCATGCCTCACTCCCGCAGCCTCGACAGTCTCTCGAAAGACTTGCTTCTTCCTTGCAGCTTCTGCTTGGCTGCACACAGCTGTGCCAATCCTTTCCACAGCCTTCCGACTCGCTCGTTCCAGCACCACTTTGTCACTCTTCTTTCTGCTGATCCGATCCAGCACTAACTCCTTCGTCGCCACCAAAGCCAGGCGAGACTGACTTGCAGAGACCGAAGTGAGTGTCAAGGAATTCAACGCAACTGTATGCAGTCTGTTCACCTGATACAGCTGACTCGACACTCGATTGAGCACAGCCTGGGTAGCAGTAGTGCGTTCCCGCATGATTGTGGCAGTTTGTGTGACAGTGGCCAGCATGCCTTGCAGCACTTCAGTCTGCTGCTCCTCGGTCTCGGTGCGTGTCCCTGCATCTGCTAGGGCTGTGTGCAGGTCTGAGAGGCGGTTGCTTGGAGAGTCGAAGAGGAGGGCGAAGTCTGGACTAAGCGGCTGTGCCTCCACTGGGAACTTTAGCAGGGTTTGAAGACGCATTAGCAGGCCGGCTTTGCGCTGGCATTGAGCGGTTATCCGGTTCAATTCAGTGCGTAGGTTCAAAGTCTCTTGCCGCTCTTCGGCACTTTGGATTGAAACCTGTCCACAGTAAGTTGCGTATTCGCCCTCTAGCTCGACTTCTGCCTGTTTGATGAACTTGGCGACTGACTGTGTGAGGGAAAACATAGGCGGCTTCAAGCGCTGGGAAGTGCGTCTATAGAGCCGTTTGGGTGGATCGGGAGACTGCGCTGATTCGCTCATTGCCGAGATTTACAGTTATGGTTATTTGATCGACTCCAATGCAGGCTCCAAGCTTGCTTCCCCTTCTGATGTGGATTCGAGGGAGAGTAACTAGGACTTGCCAGTATATGGAGGAGGCGAAGGGTCTGAAGGGCGTGGTGGCGGGACGTACACGTGTGAGCACTGTAGGGAAAGGCGTGGGCTTTCGCTACTTTGGCTACGCTGTGGATGAACTCACGCAGCACTGTCACTTCGAACAGGTTGCCTACCTCTTGCTCTACCGAGACTTGCCAGATCGAGAGCAGCTAGCGGACTTCCAGAGGAAAGTGGCAGGCTTCAGAGACCTGTCTCCTGCTCTGAAGCAAGTGCTCGAGCGCTTGCCCAGAGACTCCAACCCTGTGGACGTCATGCGCACTGGCTGCTCTGCTCTAGGCACACTGGAGCCGGAGCCAGGCCACAAGCCTGAAGACATGGCCATTCGTCTGCTTGGCAGCTTCGCCTCAATCCTGCTCTACTGGCACCACTTCGTCACGTCAAGCAAGCGGATTAGCTGCGTTACTGCCCCGGAAGACTCAGTGGTTCTTCACTTTCTCAAGCTGCTGACGCAGAGTCCCAACCATGACCCGCTGGTAGTGAAGGCGCTGGACGTGTCGCTGATTCTGTATGCTGAGCACGAGTTTTCGACTAGTACGTATGTGGCAAGGATGGCGGCGTCCACACTTAGCGACTACTACTCCTGTGTGACTGCAGCTATTGGGGCTCTGAGAGGGCCGCTACACGGTGGGGCGAACGAAGGCGCTCTCAAGCTGCTCGAAGGCTTCAAAAGTCCAAGCGACGCCCTGGAAAAGGTGGAACTCATGCGCAAGCGGAAGCAGCTTTTCATGGGCTTCGGCCACCGCATATACAAAGGAGCAGACCCCCGGGCCGCCCTCATCAAGGACTACGCCCAGCAACTCACCTCCAAGCCCTTCGGTCAGCGCAAGCTCTTCACCATCGCAGAAGCCATGGAGGGCTACTTGCTCAGAGAAGCAGGCATAGCTGCCAATATGGACCTGTATGTGGCAGTCACATACCGCCAGTGTGGCATTCCGGCAGCCTACTTCCCTTGTCTCTTCGTAATTGCGCGCACTCCTGGGTGGACTGCGCACATCAGCGAACAGCGAGGGGACAATAAGCTGCTCAAGCCACTGCTGCGCTACTCTGGCCCTGCGCCTCGAGAGGTGTCTGCACGAGCTAAGCTTTAGACTAGCGTAGTAGTATGCAGGACTGGCTATTAGAGAGCATAGGCAGGACATTTCCCCTGAGCATTGTCTATTTTAATATAAAGCAGTGAATGCAAGCTGGCAAGGCCAAGTCTGTGCCCAGAGCCCTGCTCTCCTCTCCTCCCAAGGCTGTGCAGGCAGAGCGAGACTTAGAAGTCCTGCAAAGCCGCTTCGAGCAGTCAGTGAGACTCAAGCTGGACAGTTTCATTCGTGGTAATCGCGTGTCGAGGGACTTGCAAGACTTACGGAGGAACTACAGGTACTGCCGAGTGGACAGGAGGAGAGACAAGGGCAGTCCTAGAGCCACTCCTGCCACCTATATGCGTGGATCTCCCCTGCTGTTGCCAGAACTGACGGTTATCAGTCTGCCCAAAGCCAGGGAACTGCAGCGACTGCAAGAGGCGGGAAGGACGCACAGAGTGAGTGCGTCAATGGACAGTAGAACTGGATGGAGAGACTACAGACAGGGCAATCGAAGTGAAGCGGGGGTGTATGGAGTCAGTCAAGGCAACCAAACGGGCGACCCAGAAGACTCAAGCCTATTCGGGCAATTGACTCTATAGCTGTCCATTGCGCCTGCGTTTCTAGCCGTAACTCAGTGCCCGGCCTGCGGAATAGGACTAGGTGGTAATGGCTCAACTCGGATACTACCGAATTGGGAGAACTCTGGGAGGAGGCACCTTCGGCAGAGTAGCCTGTACCTTTCACACAGTAGCCGATCACGAGTTGACTCAGCAGCGAGTGGCCATCAAGATTCTGAACCGGGCACAGATACACAGCGGACGCATGACTCGCAAGGTCAAGCGCGAAATCAACATCCTCAAGTTGTTCCACCACCCTCACATCATCCGTCTCTACGAAGTCATAGAAACGCCCAACAACATCTGCCTCGTCATGGAGTACGTCCCTGGCGGAGACCTCTACAGTTTGATAGAACAGCGAGGGAGATTGGTAGAGCCGGAGGCGCAGCAGCTGTTCCAGCAGACTCTGTCAGCGGTGGATTACTGCCATAAGAACCAGGTCACACACCGCGACTTGAAGCCGGAGAACATCCTTCTGGATGAACACGGCAGAGTGAAATTGGGTGATTTCGGCCTGGCGAACTTAATGCGAGACGGAGAGTTCTTCAAAACGTCTTGCGGGTCCCCCAACTACGCAGCCCCGGAAGTGATTAGCGGCAAGGCCTACTCTGGAGCGGAAGTGGACGTCTGGTCCTGTGGAGTGGTTCTGTACGCACTACTAGCCGGCGCTTTGCCCTTCGACGAAGCCCGCCTTCCAGCCTTATATGAGAAAATAAAGACCGGCCAGTACCACATGCCTTACCACTTCTCAGACCTTGTGAAAGACTTGATCTCTCGAATGCTGACTTTGGACCCAATTGCTCGGATCACGGTGAGTGAAGTGTTGAAGCATCCCTGGGTGACTGCAGGGATGCCCAATGGCGTTTTCAGCACTTTGATGGTGAATAGCCAGGCGCACTGTCTTGCGGAGCTTAGGGCCTATCACGCCAAGCGAATCATTGACCTGGAAGTCTTCCAGCTCTGCAAAAACTTACCTGCAATCATGGGACATGAGGATTTGACGGTGGAGAAGCTAGCAAATAGGAAAGCAGGCGCACTAGGGGTCTGCTACGACATCCTATACGACGCTAAACAGAAGTTATTGGCTCAAAGTCACCATTTCCAGGTCCCTTCCCTGCCCTTTACCTTCACTTCTCCACCCTACGAACCGCCTCTCCCCACTATGGAAGTGGACCAACTGCTAGTCAAGCCTTCGAACTGGGTCTACGGCTTCCGCTGCCAGTTGGACGCGGTCACTCTCATGACTATCATTTATGAAGGATTCAAAACATTCGCACTGGAGTGGAAGATCATCACCAACTTCCGGAGTGTGGTGAGGACACTGGGGTACAAGCAGCACCTACAGGAGCTGGGCGAAAGACCCCTCACGCCAGTGGCCTATGGCACGCATCTCAAGTTTTCACTGTGCATTTACAGGTTTGAGAGTGCGTTTGTGCTGGACCTGGCCCTCACTCACGGACAGGCGCTGCACTTTCTGGACCTGTGCGCGCTGATGTACCGCTTTCTAACACTAAAGCCACAGATCTGTAGTTAGAGCATGAAGTTCGGAAGTCAGCTAGAGCAGTATAAGCAGCCAGAGTGGGCGTCCTTCTACCTGGACTTCCTGGCGCTCAGAAAGAAGATCAAGCAGCTCAAGCTGATCCTCAAGGGTCGCAAATTCGACATGATCGACATCCGAGACCTAATCCCCGGCTCCGCCTCATCCCATGCCCAACAAGCAGAGGAAATCGCCATCGAGAGCCTAGAGCGGAACTGGGTGCAAGCCTTCCTGCGGGAAGTACTCAAACTCAGCAAGTTCTACTGCGAGAAAAAGCTCGAGTACATGCAAGAGCTGGAAGAAACTTTCCAGCATGTTCAGAAACACCATGGGGATATGAAGGTGCTGGTGACTAAGTCAGACCACTATGACCCGCGCCAGAGACTGCCCAGCATCCTCAGAGCGCTGCAGATTGCGCATAGGAACATGTGGTGCTTGGAGGTCTACTCGGAAATCAACTACCTCGCCTGCATCAAGATCCTCAAGAAGTTCAGAAAGGTGTCCAGTCTCGACACGCAAGTAGTCTGGCGCAGCTTCGTCGAGCCCTCCTCTTTCATGCGCTGGAAAGAACTCCAGCCCTACCGAAAGCGTATCTACGAGTTCATTTCAGAGTGCATCACCGAGGGAGACCGCCAGCGAGCCAAAGAACTGATCAGACAGGGGGAAGAGCAGTACGGCACTACTGATATGATCGTCATTGGCGGCTGTTTGGGTGTTTCCGTAGTTCCGCTGTTTGAGTCCTTGCTGCTGGTGTACGAGTTGGACGATTTCTCGAAGATTCTGCCTAGTTTGCCGATCTATCGGTTGACTCTGGGAGTGGTGATTGTGCTGTGGTGTGCGTCCTGGGTAGTCTCCCAATTCGAGCGGTTCTCCATAAACTGGCTCTACATCTTCGAAATCAAGTCCCGCTCGACCCTTTCTTCCACCAAACTGATGATGATGGCGAGTGTCTTCACTGTCCTTTGGTCCATTCTGTACCTCATCCACGGCTTCTACATCCGCTACTTCTTCAACTGGGCGGAGAGGGACTTTATCACGATGTTGACGTTGCTCATATTTTTCTTCGTACTGTTCGTGCCGTTCGATATGTTTTATTACAAATTGAGGGTGGAAATGCTCAGAGCAATTTGGGAGATAGTGAAAAGTCCCTTCGGAACTGTGGACTTTCGGCACTTCTTTATAGCAGACGTGCTGACTTCTCTGTCCCGGCCGATATCAGACCTGTACCGAGGCGTCTGCAATGTATCGAGTGTGTGGGTGGGTGGCCAGGCCCCTACTTGCTTCGGCCAGGACTGGCTCCTAGCGATAATCTCCACTCTCCCGATATATTGGCGAATGATGCAGTGCCTGAGTCGCTACTACGTTTCCAAGGACTACTACCCGCACTTACTGAATGCAGGGAAGTATGCGTTGGCGCTGGCAGTGCTGTGGCTGATATACCTGAGAGAACTGATTGGGTATGATATATCGCTAGTCATATGGAGTCAGCTGTACATCCTTTCCACGCTCTACATGCTCACTTGGGACTTGGTGGTGGACTGGGGGCTCTTTTCGCTGCACAACTTTCAGCTCCGTGAAAGACGTCTCTACCCCAGGGTCTACTACATCCTGGCAGTACTGGGAGACACAGTACTGCGGTTCAACTGGATTCTGACTCTGTTGCCTATGCATACCCTGCAGAACCCCTTTATGGACGTGGAGGCCGTGGTGCTGCTTTCCAGCTTCTTGGAGATTTGCCGCAGAGCCTTCTGGACGCTGTTTCGGGTGGAAAACGAGAAGTTCAGCAACATAGAGAAGTACCGACAGGTCGACTTCGTGCCCAAAATACCCACTTTAATAGTGGACTAGGTAGGTAGGGCTGGAATTCGAACAGTTAGCAGCTAATGAGGAGCACACATGCAACCAACAGTCCTATTACCAGTCGGTTCCATCTACAGTCAATGTCTCGCTATCATGTGCATTCTAGGCGTGTACTGGCCAGGCCCGGGGCTCAGATCTCGCTTATCAGCCTTGCGTCCCCTCGGAAACACCACCCTGGGAGACTGCGCTTTGAGTCTGCCGAGGTCGAAGTCGTAGTCTCCAGGCCCTGGACTGCGGTTCCTAGGGTGCAAGTCCGGCTTTTTGGCTCTGTCAAAGGTCGCAGCGCCCTTCACATATGCGAATTCAGACTGAATACAGACTACGTTGAGGTCGGTGTAAGGGTCGGATTTGAGCGGAGACTGACTACGTGCTTCGTTGAGAGTGGGGGGAGAGGCTAGCCCTCGCTTCGGACGCTGCGGCAAGTCCAGTTCACACACTTCGAAGCAGTCCGGCCTCGCAGGGTCCCAGATTTCGTCAACTGCATGAGTCCTACTGTACGCCTCCATGTGACATTTCAGTAGATCTCTCATCGCTATCGAGGCCTTCCCTTGCTTCATTTCCGCCCTGTAAAACCTCAGCACCGCCTCGTGCACTGCACTCAAGTGCTGATTCCCTTCCAGTCCACTCCCTTTCTTCATCCCTATATAAATGTCCTCCGATGTCGAGTTCGTGGAGGACGGGGACCAATTCTTCGAGCGGCTGTGGGAGATGATTGACAGTTCGAAGACCTGCTGCTGGATCCTGACTTACCACATGGTGGACAACTTCATTGCTACGGAGACACTCAAGCGACTGATGCGGGCGGCAGAGCGAGGCGTGAGTGTGGTTTTGTTCGTGGACTGGCTCAACTTTTGGGTGAATATGGACCTAGTGCAGGAGTTGAGGTACAAGGGAGGGGTAGTCGTTGCACTCAATCCCATGAACTTCTTTATGAGGTATGCAGGGAGGCAAAGGATCTTTTCCAAGGAAATCTTCGAGCGGTACCATCAGAAGCTCTTTTTGATTGATGAACAGGTAATAATCGGAACTGCGAACTTGGACTGTGAGTATGCAGGGGCGAAGCACGGGACTGGCAACTTCTACGACTTGAACTTACTGATCAAGGGAAAGCTAATAGCGGAGGCGCAGAGCATATTCCACAACATAGCCGCCCGCTACAAGATCCCTCTGAAAGTCCCGAAACTCCCTGAGACGCCTACTCCTACCCTGGAAATGCTCCTTGCAGAGCCCAACTACATGCGCTACGACATCCAAGAAAAGGCGCTTAGTATGCTCGCCTCCGCCAAAACCCGCATTCTCCTCCTCCATGGCTACTACTTCTATATCCCCAAAGTCATCAAGGCCCTGCAAGAGGCTGTGAACCGTGGAGTGCAGGTTGAACTGTACACTTCCCGCTCTCGGGACCAACCCTGCTATACACACATGCCCAACTCCTGGCTCACTCAAGAAGCCCGCGACGTCGGTGTAAAGGTCTACGAATACCCCCAAAGTGTCCTCCACATGAAGGCCTACATAGTGGACGACCACTTCTTAATCGGGTCCTTCAACAACGACAAGTGGAGTTGGGGAATGAACAACGAGTTGAACATATTTAACTCAGACCCGGAACTGACGAAGGAACTAGTAAAGAAGGTGGAGTTGGTGCGAAGGCGAAGTTTGGAGGTGAAGGACGAGGAGTTGACGTGGAAACAGCGCTTTTTTATATACATCTGGTGGGCGTTTCTGGAAACTTCGGAAAGGGTGATGGACAGACGGAAGTGGATGAAGGAGAACTTCCAAGAAGCCTATATACAGGCACCGGGTGAAACCACTGAAAGCCGCTTTCTTCGCAAGCGAAAAGCTCGCAAACGTCTTTTCCAAGAAGCGAAATCCTTCATCACTCTAGGCCTTTTAGGCTAGCTACCGCCACTTGAAGTTGTCCTTGCGCTCCTTGATAGCGATTCCCAGCCGCTTGAACTCCTCCGCATGTTCCTGCGCTATGAGCGTGCACATATTCCACGCATTGCGCGTGTCCCTGCCCAGCTTATTGATCATCGGAGCGTAGATAAAGATGTAGAACAGCAGTGCAAACACGATGTAAAGCGATAGCAGCAGGTCTTGGTACACATACATAGCTGTTATTTTGGCTTCATAGTCCTGCTTGTACAGCTCAGATGAGCGGTTCAAAGGGTCGTACAGGTAGTGCTCGTCCAAGGCTTGCAGCAGGACCATGTCGGAATTGAGGTGGAAGGCTGCCAGGTTCCCGGCTCTGTCTAGGACTTACGTATAGTTGGGAAACGCATACATGTCGCTTATTTGCAGCAGCAGAGTCCTGGCCAAAGTCACATACATGCTCAGGGCACTGTGCAGACCCTGCATCATTGCCTTCTTCGCCACTGTCGGACAGTCACTCAAACTGCGGTAAATGGGTGCGGAGCAGGCGTCCGAGAACATTAGCAAGTCGTGTTGGTTGCTGCGCATGTCGCTGAAGTGAATACTTTCCTGAGGGTTGCCGAAGATGAGTGTGTTTTCCACGAATTCGAGTTCGTCGGCTAGCTGCATGGCGTGCTGCCAGGGGGAGGCTATGTCCTGGCCCACTGGCACGACGTGTTTATAGCCTACATCTGTAACATTGGCCAACAAAGCTTCATGCACCCACAAATTCAAACTCCTGCTGAGCTGCTTCCGCCTACTAGCCCAGTCCACCTGCACAGGCTCATCCGCCAACATCTGTCCCACCGAGTCAAACCCTGTATAGTAAATAAGGTAAAAGTACACAGTACTGACCACGAAAAAGCATACCAATTTCACAATTATCAATTTCCGGGCTTTCGGGTCGTAGGTCAATGCACTCCGTAAGGACTGTTTCGCCTTCTTTTTGTCCTTTTCCTCTTTCTGTTTCGACCGTCTTTCCTTCTGTTTCAGGTCCTGTTCGTTGTTTTCCTCGAACATGCCTCCTTCGTTGCGCTCATCAATGTCCACAACTGCGCTTTCGTTGAGGAGATTTAGCCTTTCTTGGCATTTGCTTTTGAAGGCTCGGGCGTTGGCTAGTTGCACTTCGAAGAAAATGTCCCAAACTTCTCTCCTGCTTTTTTCGAGACTGCGAATTACAGGGACAATTGCTAGTCCTGCACAGAGAAGTAGGAGGAAAACTGATAGGAGAATCAGTAAAATGGCAGTGAGCCGCTGAGTAGCGATATCAGACACTGCTGCATCTACATAGAAAGTCGCAGACTTGTTTAAATAGCTTAAAGCTTCTCCCATTCCGTTACGGTACAGGTAAAAGGCGCGTCTATGCTTCAAATCAATGGTTCCTAGCGTGCCATCTGCTTGCGGACGCATGGCCTTTTGCGTCAAGTAGGACTGCAGAACTAGGTTGGAAGTCGCATCAAACAGGTTGGCCTTCATTTCTCTGACTCCCGGCAGTTCCATTACCCAGGTAGACACCACGTTTCGCTCATAGATGCGGATAGCTGCAGCAGATAAACTCGGGTACTTCGAGTACACCTTTTGGTTGATTGCGTGCATAGAGTCGCTGTCTTGTAGCATCCACTCGATGTATTGATTCCTTTGGGTGGAGTTGAGACGCAAGTTGCCGGAGTCTATCAAAGTCACCATTCGGGTATAGTAGCATAGTGAGGTAGCGAAAAGGCGCATGTCGCCCACCATGCTGACGAAGTGAGACAGGTCTGAATTCTTGGAAGTCGAGTTCTTGATTACTACAAATATCATCACAGAGGTCAGAATCAGCACCAGGATAGTGAAGAACAGGCTGAGTTTGAAGTGCAGAACGTACTTCTTGGACCTGCGGTATTCGTAGGCAATTAGCGCTTTGATGGATTTGTTGAACTGGGCCAAAGAGCCCAAACTGCTTTTCGAGGAACTGACGACGCTGACAGCGTCTACATCTCTGTGGTCGCCCACGGACTCCTCTTTGGAGGAGTTCAGAGACTGCTCTGGTGACTCTGCTCCTGGGTCAGGGACGATGGGCGGCTCTGAGCCTGAGGACACTGCTTCGTTGCCTGGAGTTTCAGAAGCACCCTTGGAAGAACTTTCCTCCCCCGACTCTTCGTCTTCCGAGTCAGTTGCATTCTTTTCCAACTGCACTTGGACCTGCACTCCCTCCAAGTCCGTTCCCTCCTCCCTACTTTCCTCACTTTCCTCCTCCGATTCACTCTTCGACTCTTCCTGTGAAGACTGGTCACTGTCCTCTCCCTTATCGCTTCCTTCACGTGCAGCGTCTTTTCGAAGCACACTAATAGCGCGTTGGCCTTTGTCTTCGATAGTACCGCCGAGGTCGATTTGTCCATCGTCCTTGTTGGCTTGAGGCTGCTCCTCTTCCAAGTAGATCTTTAGCGTCCAGGCCTTGACAGAGCCGATATCGAATTTCGCAAGTTTGCATTTCGCTCGCTTTTCTGGAGCGTTGTCAGGCTGGATATCGATCATAGCGCCTTCAGGCGACTCCAAGACTTCTCGCTTGGCTTCGAAATCGGGTATTGACGCGGTTATTTTCACATCTGTGGTTTTAGTCCCGCCCAACCCCAGGAATTCCTTCATTTTACTCGTGTACCCAGTTATCACAAACTCGTGGTTGAGCAGTAGCACTTCATAAGGCGTCTGTATGTCCTTAATGACTGCCATAAAGAAAGGCGTTTTGCTGCCGTTGGGCACTACTTTGACCAACAGTCTGCCTTCGACGATATGGCCGGTTTTGTGCAGGAAGTAGGTCACTAGATTGTAGTTGTCGACGATGCAATATTTGGCAATTTCGTGGAATTGACGCATAAACAGGTCATGTCGCTCGCTGAAAGGCTGAGGAATTATGACGTTAATATTACGTCCTTTCAGCTCCGCAGTCAAATAGCCCAGCTTGCCCAGCCCAGACACTGTCACATTCAGAATTTCCCCGATTATCTCGAAATCCCCAGAAACCGTCAGTATGATTTTGTCGTTATCAAAGAAGGACAACGGCTGCGACAGACTATTGATAGCGGAGAAGTTGGCGGCCTTGCTGTTAGCTTCATCCTGCATATCCGATTTCTGCAGGTATCTCTCTCCCAAGTCTTTGCTCGTGTTTAGAGTGCTGAGGAAGCCGCCATACATCCTCAGTGCAGAGCTGCTTTTGGAGTTAATTTTTAGGACTTTCTGGTAGTCATCCTTAGTGACAGTAATGAGTTCAGTGATTTCCGCTGCGTATTTGGTGAGTTTTTGTATCTTTGGACTGTTGCTTTCCAGTTCACTCCAGAAGTAGAATTGGGCTCTAGTGGCCATTTCGTCGTGCTTTTGGGCAGTGCTATGCACTTTTTCGAAGATTACATAGTCGTAAGCGTCGTCCTTCATATTGGCTTTGTAGATTGTCTCAGCTGTCCTTCGGAAGCTGTAAAGGGCGAATTGAGAGTCGAATTTGTTGGCGATATGCAGTCCTTTGAAGCACTGCACGAGGGCTAGTATGAACTTCCCGTTACGGTGCAGTTGGAACAGTCCCGACCACAGGTACAGAAACTCAGAGTTGGGGAATTTCTTGAAGGATTCGCGAAACAGAGTTTCCACTTCTTCATATGTCTCAGTCTGCTTCTTCAGCAAGTCTTCGCCTATTTCCTCCTCCCCATAGTACTTGTGACTTTTGCTTTTCTCCAAGTCAAAGTTCAGTAGCAGCATTCTCGCCTTCAGTTCCACCTGATAAGGATTGGTCAGCTGCTGCATTTTCGCCTTGCGAAGGATCTTCCCTCTGCGCTCCAACGCCAGTTGCATGATTTGCAGTAGGCAGGGCGTGAGGAAGTAAAGCAGCATAGAGATAGAGGAGTTGTTGCGGTCTGTACTGCTGAAGATCGCCCCGACAATTAGGCAAAAGATAGCGGAGGTGAACCACACTTGGGAAGCCAGACGAGCCTTGCTGACTTTGAGGTGGTAGTAAGGAACGTACTGGGCGTAGACGTAGCAAGTAATGAGTCCAACAGCCAGCGCAATAGTGAGGTAGATGGGACTACCACTGGAGCCCGAGGAGAAGTAATAAGCGTAAATGATGATGGTGTAGCTGATAAGACGTAGCAGTTTAAACCGCGGGTGTGGCTTGGCTGAAAGGTTCCCACTGCTCATCGAAGTCTCATTGTACAGCAGTGTGACGCCTCCTGTGAAGGCCAGGTAGACAGCGCTGCAGCAGATCGCCCAAGTGGTGTATAGGTAGCCTGTAGGCAAGTCGTCGCAAGTATCGGAGATAGAGCACTTGGCAGCCCGGGCGTAGGTCCCAATAGACGGGATGAAGAGGAGGTTGGTAAGCAGGGGAATCAGCACCTTCACAGCTTTGAGCAAAAAGAGGGTAGTCGGGGTAGTGGCCTGTAGGAAGACCAGCACTCCCATTAGTCCTGCAGTGGCGATAGGCAAACTCACCCACAGTGTAAGCGCCAATATCATCCCTTGGTCCGAGAACAGCAAGTATCTGTCCACTCGAAAAACCCAGCACACATCTATCAGCCACGAAGTCTGCGCACTGTTCCACGGGTCCTGGTCTTGAAACGGACCCATGGTCGAGTACTGTCTGTTCACCAGTGCGAAAGTCATGAGTTGGAAGGTCTCAATGAGGATGAGGAGGAGTTGGTAGTGCAGCGGAACTACGAACTTGGTGGAGAGGAGACGGTAAAGCACGTAGAACACCTTGTCTTTCACTATCTTCAGGAAGTGCTCTTTCGTCTCTGCGCCTTCGCCCCGGTCTTCGAACTCGTCTTCGTCTCTGAACTGCATATGTTCCCCGTCCTCCATAGTGGAATGCAGGGAAGCCGCGGGGACTGTCTGAAACCGCAGAAATGAGGCTAAAGGGCCATTCACTAGTACTTAAACTTCACATCGTACTGCTCGGCCACCACTTCGACTGCCAGTTCCCCGGCTTTTAGCAGCTCTGGTCGAAAGGCGTCCAAGCCGATAGTCTGCAGGACTCTCAGTTCAGCTGAGAACTTCCCGACCCCCTGCACACTCATCGCCAAAGGGTTGTTTCCTTGCAGCAACTCGGGCTGCTTCTTCGTTTCTTCCTTTATGCGACGCTGGAAGTAGGGATAGTCACGGAAGGTTTTACGTGTGGAGACACTGGAGCGGACTGGCTTTTCGATGGAATCTTCCTCAGGGATTGGGGCAAAGACAGAGAAAGAAGGAATGGGGTTAGCCGTTGGCCTGCGAATCAAGGCCTCCGCAGTCTTCGTCCTGTCCTTGATTTGAGCATATATCCCTGAAAACATGTTTCCAACAGGCAAATAAGCCCCCCGCACTTCATTCCCTCCCGCTCTCAGTGACATGTACCATCCATTCGCCCCAGCCTTTTCCTCATTCGACACAGCCCTATCCAGCGACTCCAGCGCCTCCAACCGTTCCCTGAACTCCTGAATCTGGTTATGCACCAAAGTGTCCTTACTTCTCCCAGTCCTGCTGGACAGGTTGGCCGCCAGCAGGTTCCAGTCCTTCTGTGCATGTTCGAACTCCTTCAGACACTTGCGCTGGCGGTCTTCTATGAGCCGCATGCCAGGGGGGAGACTGTGGAGGCGGGCGGACTCGTACTGGGCGTCGATGCGTTTGCCTTCTTCGATGCGAGTTTGCTTTAGTTGGAAGCGCTGGTCAGGGGTTTCACTGGGCGTTTTGCTGATTTTCCGTAGAGACATAAACATCGCTCTCCTAGTAGACCCCTCCCCTCCTGGCTCCTGACGTCCCTTCTCCTCCGCTGCCCCGGCCTTCACCTCTGCAGAGTGGAGCTTCTCGAATAAGTCTGCTGCGCCAACCACTGAATAGGGCACTAGGCGGCCCTCCTGGTAGTAGCGTGGGCCGAAATCAGGGGCTTCTGGGGCCTCGGGGAGAGTTACTTTGAGGAAAGACTTGGGGTCGCCTTGGCTTTCTAGGAGGAAGTCTTCTTCAAGAGAGCCGGGAGCCGGGCCTTGGATGAGTGGGTCGTATGAGACTCTTCTAGCCACTTTGACCTTCTTAGTTCGCCTCAACTCACTCAGGTTAGCCTCCGGGTCCACTGAAACTACCTTCCTGACTCTAACAGTCTTCACCTTCCTCTCTTCACTTACTTCCATTATCCTCCTTCCCACTACAACCTAAAAGCTCTGTCAACTGATAGGAACGGGACAAGGGCATAGCTACGGAGGGGCAGTTACTGACCTTTACAGCGACTGGGAGGCCAGTGTCTGGACACAGCGGACGTAGGCTGGCCAGGCCAGGACTATCACCATCTTCTCTGTGTGCTGGTCGTCTGTGAAGTGGTACTGCTGAGATGCCGATGACTCACTCCCCCCCACATCTCCCGACTCCGACTGATAGGCCGCCACCACCTCCGCCGCCTTGTAAAAGTCCTCCTCCTCCGGCTTCAAGAACAGCACTTCCTCCTCCACTGCCCTGGTCTTCTTCTTCTTGTGGGGCTGCGCTGCTGCTTCGGAAAACAACTTGCAGTACCGAGTGCAGAGCACCAGATAGTCGTATTGGTGGGCACCAGAGTGTTGGGACTGCGCCCACTCGATGTCCTTCAGGAACTCGCTGTGCATGCGAGGGATGAGTTCGCCAGGGGTGTTTAGGACTCTCTCAGACACTAACAGACCGATTTTGGAGGTGGCGAAATCCTGCAGTTTGGGCACCTTGCTGACCAAGTAGGCAGTCAGGTACTGCGTCTCAGGACACTGCACTGTCAAATCCAGTATGGAGATGAACCCCACAATCGCGTCTTCTGGCCT
>Ga0247837_1000542_pt1 | contig 79759 bp, 66 predicted proteins | sample LaCtaG_2_FD_187115 | JGI IMG/M metagenome (GOLD analysis project Ga0247837, IMG submission 187115) | Freshwater microbial communities from meromictic Lake La Cruz, Castile-La Mancha, Spain - LaCruzMarch2015_14.5m | ecosystem: Environmental > Aquatic > Freshwater > Lake | place: Spain: Castile-La... | reverse complement strand
TAGTTCTCCGTCCCTGTTGGCGGGATTCCTCGCGCTGTCAACTCGGGATACTCCCCCAACACCACTTTCCACTTCAGTTCCCCGGAATTGAGATCCACCGCGTTCAAAGTCCCCCACGGTGGCTTGATCGCTGGATACCCTTCTTCATCGAACCAACGACGAAATCCACCGAAGGCATAGGTCGGACGCGCATTTTTCGCTTCAATATCCGCTGGCTTTATATCCTTGGGTGCGGGAATCGTTTCGTTGGGCAGAATGCTCTTGCTGAGAACGTAATCGAGAATTGCATTGCGTTTTTCCTCGGGCATCGATTCGTACGATGGCATGCGACCACGTCCTTGCCGCGTCATTTGATCGATCTCAGCCCGCGTTTTACGCTTATCGATCTCAAGCAACGACGGAAACTTCAATTCGTGATTGCCTTTCAGATCCAAGCCGTGACACACGCCACAATACAGCATGTAATCCCGCTCGCCGAGCCCAAGTTCGGTTCCATCGGCATGTCGGGACTCAATCATTTGCAACAACCAAGGCATTTCATTCACATTGACGTAATAGATCCCGTCGGGATCCGCCGCGCCACCACCCCATTCCATCCCGCCATCAAACCCCGGGAACATCACCGTTTCTTTAAGCCCGGGAGCAGGAAACGGTCCGAAGTTAGGGGCCGCTCGAATTCGATCCAACGTCATTTGGTACGTTGGAGCTGAAATGTTGGAGGCGTCTTCTTCCGTGTAAGCTTGTCGCATCAGCGGCGGAGGCTTGGTCGGAAATGGCTGAGTTGGCCAAGCCTGCTCGCCAATCAAATCGGATTGCGGAACCGGTCGCTCTTCGATCGGCCACAACGGTTCACCTGTCACGCGATCAAATACGAATAGCAAACCGTGTTTGGTCCCCTGTGCAACTGCATCGATCTGCTTCCCTTCGTGAGTCACGGTCAGCAAGACTGGTGCGCATGGCAAATCCTTGTCCAACAGATCGTGATGAACGATCTGAAAATGCCATATCCGCTCACCGGTCGCTGCATTCAACGCAACTATGCTGTTGGCGAACAAGTTGCTACCATGCCGATCGCCTCCATAAAAATCCGGTTCAGCCGTTTTCGTTGCAGCATAAACAATTCCGCGTTTTTCATCGAGCGATTGCCCACACCAGGGCATCAAGCCAGATGCCGTTTCGTGCGATCCCTGTGGCCATGTGTCGTAGCCAACTTCGCCAGGTCGAGGAATGAAATGAAAGATCCATCGCTGCACGCCGGTAAGAACATCCAAGGCCCGCAGCGCCCCCTTGCCACCCAATCCGCCCAAGATCAAAAGATTTTTATAAATAACACCAGGCGTATTCAGTCCTGAACCAAGATTGATCGAGCCCTTCTCACCAAAACTTCGGATCGATTCGCCGGTTTTTGGGTCGATAGCAAACAAGAATCCATTAACCGCAGTAAACAAGCGTTGTTCTCCACCCGTTTCGTTTTGCCAATAGACCAGCCCACGCTGACGAGGGCTTCCGGGGCCGGTGTGTTCGTTCGCAGGATCCCATTTCCACAGTTCCTTACCCGTGGCCGCATCAAGTGCGATTACGGTACGTGTCGCGGTTGGCGTATAAAGCACCCCTCCAACGATCAAGTTGTTCGCCTGATACTCGGCTCGATTGCCCGTATCGTAAGTCCAGGCAATTTTTAGCTTGCCGACATTTTCACGGTTGATCTGATTCAGCGACGAATAGAGATTTCGCTCTTTACTGCCAAGATAGTTCGGCCAGTCAACGTCTTGGCCACGAGCCACCCCCAAACAGATGCAGATCGTAATCGTCAGGACTTGTCTGAAATATGCGTTCATGAATCCACTCTTGAGCATCTATCGAAACCGGAACCAGGATTACCGAATCACGGGGGCATCGGTCTCTTTGGCCATGATAGACCAAAGGTTACCAAAGCGAAATGTGTAGCCAAACAGCCGTCCATGGCAACCTCATGTCACCACGTCCTGTCAAAAGGGGAACGGTATGGCTTGAACTGAGCATCACCCTTTGGCAGATGCGGAAGAGATGATCACGCCGTACCAACCCAATCCATCAAATTCTTGGTATCCAATCGTTTTTGCGAATGCTACGACAGATCCATCTTCACGAATGTAACTCCCATTGTTTCGCCCCTCGTGTCGCAAATCGAAAGGCATGAGCAAGTCTTTTTCACCGGAGTCCGCAATGATGCGTAAGTTCTGGTCCAGCAACAATACGCGACTGCTTGCCCACTCCAATTCCGAAAGGCTTGGCTCATCCTGAACGATAACGCGTGCCTGCTCCTGCCAATCGAAAAATACACCTAACACCCCAAGGGTTTCGCCATGCATTTCCCCCCCCTTGCGAATCGCAGCCGAATAGACGGCAACCGAACGATTTTGATGGTAAGGGTCGACAAAGATATCGTCAGCGAAGTATTCAGAACCATCCTTCGATTGAATTGCGTTCTGGAACCAATTTGTCTCCGAAACATCTGACTTTTGTATCTTGCTAAATCTCTTGGGCTGCGCGTTGGCAACCACTTTACCTGCTTCGTCTACAAGCAACAAATCGATATAGACGCTGTAGAATTTATTGATCGTAGCTAAACGCTCACCGGCTGTTTTCAAATCAAAACGTTGCAAACTGTTTTCGACGGATGTAGCACTTTCCTCGTTCTCGGATCGAAAGATATTCCGAATCAGATTTTGTAGTCTGAAACCCTTCTTCCTGCCCTGCTTCTTCTTACGAATCGCAGCATTTTCTGTTGCCTTAAGGAAATCAAGATGCTGGTAGAAGGCTTTATCGGTTGCCCACCAGCGCACATCGGCGGTCCGTTCGTATAGGTTGCGAACGATCAACTGCACCAACGTCTGGGCCATTTCTACCAATCGCACTCGGTCCCGATGCTCGAGATCTACAGAAACGTCGTTGGCTTGGGAAGCCATTTCAGACAACAGACAGGTTTGATCGTCAGTCGCATGCGCAATCGACTTGCAGCTTGTATCGACACGTTCTACCAACTCGGATAACGCGTGCAAACCCGACAACACATCTTGGCTCGTCGATTGGACGCTGGAAACGGTGGAACGAATCGACTTCGTTGCATCCGATGTTTGTTTGGCAAGCGTTTTCACTTCCTCCGCAACCACAGCAAAGCCTTTACCCGCTTCACCAGCCCTAGCCGCTTCAATGGTGGCATTCAACGCCAGCATGTTGATTTTGGCTGCCACCGAATCGATGGTTGCGACGACAACACCAATCGATTGGGATGCAGTGTAAAGCGATCGAACCTGATCGCCGGACTTACCAAATCGGTCAACAGTCTCGGTTACCAGCGATGCAGATTCGCGGGTTTCAGTTGCAATCTGCTGGACCGAGTTTGCGATACGGTCAACTCCCACTGCTATGGACTGGATAGAATGAGGGCTTCCAAGGTTTTTGCTTGTCATAATTGCACAGAATGGACAAAAGATATTTTTATAAAAAACCACATATAAATCTCTACAACTGCACCGAATGATAGATTACAAAATCAAAATGAATTAAAGTTTATTGTTAAATTTCGAAAGGGATTTTAAGGTGCAAATGCTTTGGCCGGAACCAAAAAGAGAATCATTATACAAACCAATAGGGTACGGATAGGTACTTGCTGATCACCAAGGCATCCGTTCAACGCCCGAAACAATTTGAGCCGTGGGCGCTAGCCGCGAATCTCCAAGCTTTAACCATTCCGTAATGCAAAAAGCAATTACGCAAAAGCGTTAAAATAATTTTTACGAATGATCAAGCAGCACGCTGATAGAATTGGTTTTGCTTGTAACTAACAGGCACCAGATCCGTCTGAATGTTGACCATGGATTCGCCTCCGCCCAAAAACAGGAATCCACCTGGATTCAATAGCCGAACCGCTTTCCGAATGATTTCTTCTTTAGTCGGCACGTCAAAATAGATGAGCACGTTGCGAAGAAAAACCACGTCCATTTGGGAAATACGAGGCCATGTCTTCGACAAGTTAACCTGTTTAAATTCGATAAGGCTTCGAATATCTTCATTCGCAACGAGATTGTTGCTATCCGCGGTAAAAAATCGAGTTTGTTGAACCGCTGTCAGTCCTCGGAAAGTATCTGCCTTGCTGAATTTTCCGATTCGCGCTTGTTCCAATACCGTTGGGGAGATATCCGTGGCCAAGATCTTCGTATTCCAACCGCCGATGGAATTGGCAGATTCCCTAACAGTCATTGCCAGGCTGTAAGGTTCTTGCCCAGTCGAACATGCTGCGGACCAGATATTGATGTTTCGATCCGAGCCCTTTTTCGAAGCCAGTTGTGGAAATACAAATTCCTTCATGCATTCAAAGGGCCATAAATCGCGAAAGAACCAAGATTCGTTGGTCGTCATCAGATCTATAATCTGGTGTTTCACCGGATCGTTTGGCTTGGTTCGGATGTGCTGAACCAGCGATCGAAAGGTTTGGAACTTCTCGGCGATCAGCGGTGCTAGCCGCGACTTGACCAAATAGCCTTTTTCTTCTCCTAAAGCGATTCCCGATTCGCGATGGACTAGGCCTCGAATGAATTCAAAATCTGCATCTGGAAGCGGCATGATAAGACGGGTTCTTTGTCTTCAGAAAGGATTATCGTAATGACAGATTTGCGAAATTGGTTGGAAAGAACATATTGATTTCGAGGGCTATTTTCGAAAGGGGCAAAACTTGATTGGCTGTTCCGGCTTCGGCCACGGCACCTGGCATACCCCAGATAACACAAGTGGCTTCGTCTTGGATCCATACTTGGCCGCCGCCATCACGGATACATTGCGCACCGTCCACACCATCCCGCCCCATGCCGGTCAAGACGATCGCCAAAGCGCGATTACCGCAGTACTTTGCAACAGACCGGAAAAGGACATCTACAGCGGGACGGCAGGAGCTTTCTTTTGGCCCTTGGTGCAGGACGGTTCTGAGATGAAGTCCTGTCCTTTTGACTTCTAAATGTTGGTCGCCTGGTGCGATATAAATCTTTCCACTTTCCAGAACGGTGTCATGCTGAGCCTGCAATGCAACCAGCGTGTTCTGTGATGAAAGTCGAAGCGCGAGCTTCTCGGTGAAGCTTGCTGGCATATGTTGTGCAACCAAAATGGGAGCACGAATGGAACGATCTAACGCTGAAACAATTTGCATCAACGCTTCGGGTCCTCCCGTGGAGCTACCGATTGCGATCAGCTCAGGCTTCCAACTCCCCTGTCGGATCTTTGACTTCATTCGATTACGCAGCCCCGCATACTTCGAGCTCAAAAGTCAACGCACGTTCGACATCTAGAACCAGAAGCAATCGGTTTTCGAGTTTGTAAACACCGGCGACAATCCTGCGAGTTTCCCCTTGAACGGTAGCAGGTGTTGGTTCGAACGCTTCCTCCCCAATTTCTACGACGTCACCAATCAGATCGACCAACAAGCTTACCGGCCCATCTTCCGAGGTAAGTACGACGCACATCGGCAAGCGTTCGGTGCTGGTGGGTAGCCCCAAACGTTCGCGAAGATCGATCGACGGGACAATCTGGCCCCGTAGATTCATCAGTCCGCGAACCACCTGAGGTGCCAGCGGCACTGCGGTGATACTGGGTTGAAGCATCACTTCCTGAACATTAAGTACCTCCACGCCAAAGTCGAGGCTTCCAAGCTGAAAAGTGCAGTACTGTTTCTTCTTGACTGGAGTATTCATGTTATCGAACTGTTTCTATGGGAAGTAGTTGCTCTAAGTAATCGTTCACATCAGGAATGCTTGGAAGCTCTCGCGCGGTGAGACTACAAGCTTTGTCCGAAAATTCCGGTGCGTAGTTTTGGATCAATTGGCAAACATCAATAATCTCGGTGACCCGACCTTGAACCACGGCCGTATACGCGATCCCCGGCCGCGTGGAAGAAGAAATGATCTTCAGTTCTTCGTGAACGATGTCGGAAATTCGATGCACCATGAGCCCGATTGCTTTGCCCTCGCCACCGTAAACTAAAACTTGTGTGGTAGGCTCATCGCCCGAGCTTGCAATGGAACACCCGCCCAATGCCAAGCTCATATCAATCAGAGGCATGATCTGGTCTCGATACTGGATCACCGTCTGCCCACCAGAAGTCTCTAAGTTTGCTCGCTCAACTTCCTCTAAACGAGTTAGCGAAGATAACTGTACGGCACATGCTTGTCCATCGCTGGACTCAAAAACTAGGAGCGATTGAGTCTTTGCGGAATGTGTATCGACGTCACTTGCGGTGTCCACGTCGGAGGTATTTGCGTTTCGTGACTCAGAGACAATATTGGCCCGATGCGCCAACTGCATTACATCCAAAATCAACGCAACTTGTCCATCACCCAAAATCGTAGCTCCTGCGTAAACAGGAATTGCCTTAAGCCGTTTGCTCAACGGCTTAACAACGATTTCACCAGTGTCCTGAATTTCATCGATTACCAAACCAAATTGTCGATCATCCGCTTGCAAGACAACCACATTGATTCCCGATTGGAAAGCCTTTTCTTGAGAGCACAAATTGAGCTCTTGTCCCAGACTTACTAGTGGCAGCAAATCTCCACGAAGGCGAATAACAGGCGTTCCATTGACCCATTCGATCTTAGTCGACGAATCTTCTGGTTCCACGCGAAGCAGTTCTAACAAACTAACCTGCGGGATTGCGAATCGATTACCTTCGCAGCTTACCATCAAGGCTGGAATAATCGCCAGAGTAAGCGGTATTCGAATTCGAATCGTGGACCCAAATCCTAGATTGCTTTGAATATCCACCAGGCCGCCAATGCGTTCGATGTTGGTTTTGACCACATCCATCCCCACACCACGACCTGAAACATTGGTAATCTTTTCCGCTGTGGAGAAACCAGGCAAGAAAATCAAATAAATGGCTTCGCGATCCGGTAACTTATCTGCTTGCTCTTGAGTTAGCAGCCCACGCTCTACCGCTTTCGCTTTGACGCGTTTCCCATCGATTCCATTCCCGTCATCGTTGATCTCAAGAATGACTTGTCCACTTTCGTGATAAGCACGAAGTGATAATCTTCCTTCAGCAGTCTTACCTCGTGCGATTCGTACTTCCGGCGATTCGATTCCGTGATCTACAGAGTTTCGAACGATATGGGTGAGCGGATCCTTGATGGCCTCAATGATTGTCTTATCAAGTTCCGTCTCAGCTCCCTCCATTTCAACTCGAACCTGCTTGCTGCAGCTTAGCGCCAAATCACGCACCACCCGAGGGAGCTTGCTCCAAATGTTTCCTATCGGCTGCATTCGCGTTTTCATCACACCCTCTTGCAGTTCCGTCGTGATGAGATTGAGACGCTGAGTGGTTGCAATCAGAGTCGGGTTCTCGAGCGTAGCCGAAACTTGCAGAATCTGATTTCGAGCAAGTACCAATTCGCCAACAAGGTTCATCAACTTGTCAAGCAATCCAACATCCACCCGAATGTTATTGTCAGCAGCACTAGGCGATTTTGATTCGCCACTGGCGGACGAGACTGCGGCAGGCTTCGTAGAATCGGCCAAACTATTCATTTTTAAAACATCGACGGCAGCTGCTAACTCAGGAACTACCGGCTCGCAAGCCACGCCCGAGACTGGCTTCGCGCTCATTTTGGGCTCAGGTGTAGAACTTTCAATAGGCTGGGTATCGTTGTTGGCAACAGACTCGACGGAAGAATGGGCTTGATGCGAATTCTCCAAGGCCTGCAACCGCGAAAGTTCTGCTACCAGCCCCGAATACTCATTGCTGCCGTCTTTGCCAGTCTTTTCAATATCACCCAACATCGACCGAACAGCGTCCACGAGCGACAGCAAGCTGCTGGTAATTTCTTCAGTGACGCTGAGCTCGCCAGTTCGCAACTTCGACAGCAAGTTTTCCCCAACATGAGATACGGATTCTAATCGAGTGAATCCTAAAAAACCACACGCCCCCTTAATGCTGTGGATAGAACGGAACACTCCTGCCACAATCGATAAGTCGCCTGGTGATTTTTCCAGAATAACCAAATCCCTGTCGATCCGGTCTAGGTTCTCACAGCTTTCAATAAGAAAGTCCTGCACAAGTTCATCAAGTTCAAACATAGTCATGTGAGCCGTATAAAAATGACGAATTGTGTCACTCTCAAAGTGACGCCGCCACGGATGCAACTGGATTAGAGTGATGTCACAATCATTGGTTCAAAAAGATAACTTCTGAATTGGAGACAGCTGAAAGTTTTACCATAAAAACGCTGACAGTTTACGTAAAGGTTTCCGGTTGTACCGTATCCTAACAAGTGACTGATGGGTGGTAACACTTCCATACAGTCAGCGTGAAAAGCCAAACCAAATCGCGACACGCATCTCTCATAAAGTTTCTATATCACGGCTAGCCTGAAATGCAAAAAGCGATCGTCTTTTAGACGATCGCTTGTGTTTTCTGTTGAATCGATTCTATCGGACACTAAGCACTAAGCGATGCTTCCTCGTCTTCAAATTCATCTTCTGATTTGCGTGCTACCGCCTCTTGCACGAACTGGAACTTATCCAAAATCAATCGCAATTGGCGTGCCATTTGCTCCAAGTCGTTTGCACTTGTCTTCGTTCCGTCTGCAAAATCGGACGTACGACGTGCAGCGTCGGCCACGCCACCGATGTTGGTCGTAATGCCCGTGCTACCTTGTGCAGCATTGCCAACACTTCGGCTGATCTCGTTCGCCGTTGCCGTTTGCTCTTCGACCGCACTTGCGATCGTATTGAAGATATCATTCATGTGATCGATGATCGTGCTGATCTGAGCGATCGCGCCCACTGCACCTTGTGTGTCAGATTGGATTGCTTCCACTTTTTGCCCAATCTCTTCAGTCGCCTTGGCGGTCGCCTTTGCCAATTCCTTCACTTCGTTTGCTACCACAGCAAAACCCTTGCCTGCTTCACCAGCCCGTGCAGCTTCAATGGTTGCGTTCAATGCAAGTAGATTTGTTTGCTGCGCAATCGTGGTAATCACTTTCACTACATTACCGATATCGGTGCTGCTATCTCCCAGTTTGCGAACAATACGATTCGTTTGCTCGGCAACTTGGACCGCTTCGGCTGCAACCCGCGTAGCTTCACCCGCATTTCGGGAGATTTCCACAATGCTCGTGCTCATTTGGTCCACGGCGGTTGCAACGGTATTAATGTCACGATTGATCTCGGTGCTTACCTTCGATACAGCGTTCGCTTTGTCAGATGTTTCAGTGGCATTGAGCCCCAGCGATTGACTGACCGAGCTCATCTGAGTGGATGAATCGTTCAGGTTAATCGCATTTTGAGCAATCGATCGAAGCATGTTACTCATGTTTTCTATGGCCCGGTTGAGCGATCGCCCGATTTGACCGATCTCGTCCTTCGACCGAACTTGAACACGTGTACGGAGATCTCCTTCGCTCACTCGGTCAAGAACTTTCACGGTTTCTCGTAGTGGATTGATAATTGCTCTGCTGGTCAGGTACGAGACCAAAGTTACAATCACGCACATTGAAATTGCAATAACAAGCATATAATTCATTCTAGACGCAACCCGAAGGCTCGATGCGGCTTCAACTTTCGCACTGTGCTCTTTAGCGGCTGCACCAAGTTCTGTTGCCGCTGCCTCACAATCAAGGTAGCACTGCCGGAGTCTTATCATAATTGGCTCGCAATCATCGAATCGCTTTTCGCGAACTGCGGGAAACAATTCTGTTTCCGCAATTTGGAAGAACTGTTCCGAAGCCGGAATCAATCGCTTTTGCAAAAGTTCTTGAAGCGAATTCTGACCTAGAGAAAGGGTCCATTCTTGTTTAGACCGTTCAAATGCTTGCTGTACACCCTTAATTGTTTGGATGAGCTTCTCTTGACCATTCGGCTCCGTAACATCTTCCAATTCATGACATTCGAGATAAGCCTCTTGGATAAAAAGTGGCGGTGGCAGAACATCCGCTAGGAAATTCTGAAACAACTTGATTTCGGAATACTTTGGTCCAAGAATGCGTAGCTCGCTAAACGTCAAATACGACAGTGCGGCAAACGTCGCGAATCCTACAAGAAAAACCCCAACTAAGGAACAAAGTTTAAACTTGACTGACAATGACTTCATGGCCTTTTCTTCTCTTCGCAACGGAAGCTTAGACAAACATGTTACCGGCTCACGTCGAGCCAAAAAATCAACCAAGAAAGTTAGCCCTAAGTTCTAGTAGAGGCCGGATAATCAATAAAAGTTGGCTAAAACATTTTTTTTCAAATTCAAATTGTAGCGGTTTTTCTGTTTTCTTCGGCGAACGGATGGAACATCAATAACCAGCCTTCTTCCAAGAAGGCCTTGCAGAGATTCACCCCCTTTGTTTCCTTAACTTTGCCCCTACCTACGCTACGACCCATCGATCTCTTTAGAATTTCGTGAATCCTATGCTTGTTTCGTTAGCGGGAATGCCAGCACTCATTCGATGACGATCACACCCCTACCATTGAATGTGAGCTGTGGATTCAAGGATGAATTTTATTTAGGACGTTTGCTGATGAAGAATGGATTCACGCAGCTATCAGTTGCTCTATTGGTAACCCCTATCCATTTTGGACTATTTTCGTCCTTTTCGAACTTGCATGGCCAACAAAAAGCGGCCACCCCTGCGCCAGACTATTTCGAAAGTTCGACGGATATAGACCAAGCGGCTTCTCCAGCAACGCTGCCAATTCCTCAGCATCCGGGTAGATTGCCTGAAGACCCCTCAAGCAGCCTTCCTAAAGAATCTCAGCCGAAACGCGATGAACGCTCAAAGCGACCCGTTGCATCCCATCGGACGGCCCCATTGCCAATGCCTGGACGTCCGAGTAGGAATTTAGCACCTCCCGGATTTACTGAGGAGGAACTTGAAGGATCCGCCGAAGGAAACTCCAGCCCCGAAGATGCGGCTGAATCCATTGGCTTTTTGGGTTTTCTTCCCCACGAATTTCATAACGGGGGGCTTACCTTCGAATGCATTTACACCGGCGAGACTTTTACCAAAGCTCGTGGCGGAATCACTTCCAGCCGCCCAACCAACTACCGAAGCAATCTGGATTTGGTCGGAACTCTGGATACCGAGAGAATGGGCTGGTGGGACAGCGGGCGATTCTTTGTCTACGGACAAAATCTAAGCGGTAGGCCATTGTCTGCCTCCGAAGTAGGCGATGTGCAACTGTTCAGCAACTTAGATTCTACGATTAACGAAACAGAACGGCCCTCGTTTACAACGGTAGCAGAATATTGGTACGAGCATTTCGTGCTCGACAACCGCATGCGAGTGAAAGTGGGCAAACAAGATGCCAACGCGGACTTCGCACTAAGCGATCTGGGGGGCGATTTTGTACATTCCTCGTTTGGATTGCCTCCGATGATTCCTCTGCCCACGTTTCCAAGTCAGGCATTAGGAATCGCATCGTTTTACAACGTAAACGAAACCGTTGCACTCGGATTTGCTGCCTACGATGGCACATTACCCTCGGGACCGCAAGGCGTACGATGGGGATTTGATACCCTCGGCCAAAACGGAGCCATCTCGTTGTATCAATTGGAGTTCAAACCACAACTCGGACCCAATGGCGAATTACCCACCACGGTTCGAACCGGCTATTGGTACCACTCCAGCAATGAATCTTGGGTAGAATTCGATGACGTTCCAGACCCACGAACCTTCCGACGCAATTACGGTTGCTACACCACGATCGACCAAATGATATGGAAAGAAGAATTCGGCAGCGACAATGATCAAGGACTAGGTGTCTTTTTCCAGTTCGGTTGGGCTCCCAGCAATCGAAATCTTCTGACGGAGTACTATGGTGGTGGTTTGGTCTGCAAAGGATTGGTACCAGGTCGCGATGAGGATTTGCTTGGGCTTGGTATCGCGAGTGCTCGATTTAGCGACCATTTCCGAACCGCTGAAGCAAACGGTGGTACCGATATTGCCCCCTCCGAAACAGCGATCGAACTTTTCTACAAAGCCCTTGTCGGCAAAAGCCTATCTCTGCAACCAGATATTCAGTACATCGCGAACCCAGGTGGACAGTTTCAAGACGCTTTGCTGCCTGGTCTTCGGTTCGAGGCGATTTTCTAAGCGAGACTGGACAGGATTGGACTACTTAACAATCGCCCCTTGGCTTAGACGCAACAACCGGTTCTTCTCGTCGGAGATCAGCCAAGGATCAATCTTGAGAGGGCGGAGCGCTAAATGCGGTTTGCCCAATGCTCCGGCTTCTTGAACATTCAAAACGACTTCCAAATCGTCCTTCAATTCCGCGATCGTTTTTTTGACGGGCACAAGTCCGCCGCGGTTGTCTTTGCGATCCTTTTCAAGTTGCGCCAATTGGGTACGCAAGGTAGCGTTTTCATTATCAATCTCTTGACGACGCTTTTGCAGTTGGGCTCGTCGATTCGAATCCAGTTTATTCCATTCCGCCAAACTTTTTTGATACGATTTGTAGAGAGCTAGCTGGCTGTTGTAGGACGCCATCTGAGACTGAAAAATGGCGTCGCGTTCTGTTTCGACATCCCAGCTTGGACGTCTTTCCTGGATCTGGTACTCGATGAGCCGTCCGTTCACGATGCTAGTCACCCAGCGGATTTGAAAAAGGTCGACGAAAATCCATTCGCGGATAGGGGCGACGGGTACAGCCATCGGTAAAGGTTGGCCGGCTGTTGGCGTAGCCCATTCCTGTTCAAATTGACGGAGCCGTTCTCGATTGGCGGCCAAATCCAAACGGACCGATCGTGTTGCGGAGTTATTCTCTGCAGCAATGTCACGCCTCTCTTGAAGTTCCCCGTTCAGATCGATTTCCATTTGACGCAATTGCTGCGCTAACTCGAGACGGATCTTTTCCAACCCATCATCGCCAAGCTCTCGGTGCTTCGCCATGAATGCTTCCACCCGCCCTGACTTTTGCTTTGCAAGCTCAAACTGATTGCGAAACGCTTCGCTCAATGCAACTTCCGACGAAGCCAATAACGTCTTCCTTGCTTTCAGTAGCACGTCGTTCGGAATCGGCGATTTGGCTTCCGGGCTCTCAATCGTTCCGATAATTTCACCCAGCCATTGGCAATAGGACTTCCTGACCGCAAGCGATATCGCGTCCCGTTGCGTAGCATCCACCAATGCGGCAAACAACTTGTTGGCAAGTTCGACGTCTTCCAAGTTGATAGCGCAAAGCAACTTCGCTTTGCCGTTGGTCGAACGCGTGACACCTCCCCACTGAGTCTCATTCGCCTGCTGAAGGGTTTGGGACGCCGCCTTGAAGTCTTGGGTTCGAATTTGCTGCAGAGCAAGCGCTGTGCTTGCTAGCGAGTTACCAGGATCCTCTTGGAGTGTTTTTTCAAGGAACGGCATCACCCATTCCTGCTCCTTGGTGTTGGGCGAGTCCAAAGTCTTCAGAGCATCCACGACGGTTCGCTTGTTAGAACTGATCTGGACAACGTTCAATTCCTGAGCGTGGACAGTCCAGTCAGACTCGCCTAAAACAAGGACGAAGCCTACGAAAAACGCTCGCGGTGGATGGAGAATCATAAAAACACTTTACTATCGTCACTAAATGCTTAACGATCTCGAAGGGAGTTAAAGTAGTCGCGTTGCTGATCCCGTTGAGCTTTTGGCAGGGTCATGTTTTCAATGGCATCGGGGTCGTCAGGAGTTCCATTGAGGACACTTTCACGAATTTCCTCTTTCGATACACCCTTGCGATTGGCCCCCCCCACCTTCCCGCCAAACGAGGTCTCACCTTTCTTCATTTGGTCGCGGACTTGAGAATCAAATTGCTTGACACCGGTCTCTGATTCTTCGCGTTCGCCTTGACCTTTTCCTTCGCCCTTCGCATTTTTATTGGGCTTGCCTTCTTTTTCTCCCTTGCCGGAACAAGACGCACACCCCTCACCGTTGCATTCACCGCAAGCAGAAGATTTCTTGGCCGCCTGAAGTTCGTTGGCCAATTCCTCCATCTCTTGAAGGGATTCTTGATCTTCAGCCATTTGCTCTAGTTCTGTTTGAAGCTCCTGTAGAGCCTCTTTCGCACCTTCCGAATCACCTTGCTCCATTGCCTTTTGAGCTTTCTCCATTTGCTTTTTCACCGCGTTAGCAACCTCTCCTTTTTTGGCAGACGCTTGCATTTGGTCTAACTTCTTTTGCAGCTTAGAAGCAGCTTCGGAGTCTCCAGACTTCATGGCCTTGTCGAGCTCTTTTTTCGTATCCTCCATGGCTTGCTTTTGCTGGTCTGATGATTTTTCGATCGCCTTTTGCATCTGCTCCAGTTGCTTTGCCAGCTGTTGCTTTTGCTCTTCCGTCAGCTTGTCGGATTTCATTTGTTCCAGCATCTTCTCTAGTTCTTTGCCGGCTTTGTCCAAGTCCCCTTCCTTCAAAGCGCTCATCATTTTGTCGGCGGGCCCCTTGTCCATTTGCTTCAGATTTTCCATCGCCTTCTTGAGGTTATCCGATCCACCCAGGGCATCTTTTCGTTGCTCCACTTCCTTCTTGATTTCGTTGAAGTCCGCCAAAAGCTTTTTGGAATCTAAGGTTTCTGACTTCTGCAAGTCCTCCAACTTCTTCTCAATCTTCTTGAATTCATCCGCAGCGTCTTGAAGTCCCTTTTCTTCCAAAGACTCACGCTGTTTTTTGATCTGAGCCAGAATGGGCTTCGTTTGATTCTTGATGTTGTTCAATCGCTCCGAGGCCGAGCCAGGAAGTTTTGTGATTGCAGGCAATTCAGCATCGGGAACCCAAAACAGGGCGATACAAGCAGCTAACGGGAGAAAGACCCAAGGCGTATGTGCGGCGAATCGTACTGGAAATTGATCGCGCACATCGATCCGTTCCGCCTTGGCTTGGGCGTCCTGAATCAATGCTGCCCCAATCTCGGTTTCTCGCTCCGATGGCGTCAGCATTAGAGCGCTGCTAACCCTTTCACGCAGCCCAAATCGCTGATCCATTTCAATCGCCGATTGCATTTTGCTCGGACGGTTCATCCACGCAGCAATCGCTGTTACCACCGCCGCAGATACACCACAGCCAGCAAACCAACGCAGACTCCATGCTTCGAATTGGTAGGGAAGAAACCATACTTTCGGTACAAGCAAGGCCACAAAGCAAACGGAGAACGCAATAATCAGCGTCCACGCCAGAACGCTCAAAATGGTTTTTGTCCAAAGCAAACGAGCGACTCGGCTGACCTGTTGTTGGATAATGTCCATTTTTCTCGACCTTGCAGACGTTCGAATGAATACAGAAGGATTCCAAGAATTCTGAACTGGGCTGGCTCGGTTTAGATCGCTTGGTTCGGAGAACTACTTCCCGTGATTGTAGGGCATGCAGCACGAGATTTCAAAGTGGATCCGTAAGTTTAAGGCTTTTCCGAAGACGGACAGCTACAAACAAATTTACCGCAACCCGGACAACCTTGCCCATACTTGCGTTGAATCGCGGCACTTAGGTCGACTTCCGCCACGTTCGCAATGGTGGTTAACCAAGCAAACACGTCAGCGAACTCCTCCTCCAAGTTGGCGCGATCATGACCCGACCTAAGGGCTGACGCTAATTCACCAACTTCCTCAATCAACCACATAAACGTGCCAGACACCCCTCGCTCGACGTCCTTTTCGTAGTACATGTCGTAAATCAATTTTTGAAAATCAAGAAGGGAAACGTCAGGTTTTGAAATACTCATGGATGGAACGCCGTCGCGAAAGGGTGGATTTCATCAAAAATGCTGCGAGCCTTGAGTCTCAAGTTCTCCGGCAACCTTGGTTAAGAGTTTAACAAATTTGCAGGAACCAGCCTCATGCTGCTTACCGCATCACCCATTCGCGAAGAAAGGTAGGAAGAAACGCTTCGTTTCCCTTGCCTCCGTTCCTACACTGACGGTAAAAACATCGCTCCGAGTTCTCAATTTTCTGTATTTGAATTATGATCACCAACCCTTCCAACTCTTCCAATCCATCGCAATCCGCCTCCCCTGGATACAACGAAACTCATTCGGACCGATCCAGCAATCTTTCGAACTCCCATCAACACGGAACCAAATCGCCAGTGGATCACGCACGAATCGAACGAGCAGTACGGGAAATCCTTGCAGCTGTCGGTGAAAATCCGGACCGAGAAGGTCTATTGGAAACCCCCGCTCGCGTCGCTCGAATGTATGCGGAAGTGTTTTCTGGACTCCACAAAGACCCCAGCATCCACCTCAAGCGAGTTTTCACCGAGAGCTACGATGAAATCGTGCTGCTGAAGGACATCGAATTTCACAGCATGTGCGAGCATCATTTGCTACCGTTTTACGGACGCGCCCATGTTGGCTACCTACCCGACGGCAAGGTTGTAGGCCTTAGCAAGATGGCGCGTGTCGTGGACGAAGTGGCTAGACGCCCGCAAGTGCAAGAGCGAATGACCGAAACCATCGCAGACATGATGGAAAAAGCCCTTGGCGCACGCGGAGTCGTCGTGATGATCGAGGCGAGCCACTCTTGCATGACCATGCGAGGTATCCGAAAGTCAGGCGGAATGTGCGTCACTAGCTCCATGCGTGGTGTTTTCCGGGATAACCTTTCCTCCCGCGCGGAAATACTCGGACTGATCATGAATCCAAAACACGGTTAATCGTCACGCAACCTACTCAAAACACCTCTGTCGGCTCGATAATGCATGCCATCGCTTGCTGAGCCGAATGAATCTCATGAGCTGCCCAACGAAGATCGTTTGCTGGCATTAAATACCGAGGCCCAACCAGACGGCTGCCGGCATCCCCTCCGCACCCGGCCGGCGACAGCTTTAACAATCCAGCCCACGGCAGGCTGTAATCTTCCCACAAGATTGTCATGGGATCCGGAGAAGCGACAGCAAAAATAGATAATGCCGAGCTGTTACGGATACCACTCGATTCGTTGGCTAGCTCGCACCCTTTGGTAAACTCTTGATACCAATCGATTTTGAATGGTACCGACGGCTGACTCCCGACCAGCTCTTGAAGCTTCTCAAAAACGAATTGATCAGGGCAGACGACGCTCATTCTGCAGTTTTCCGACGAACGAAGGTTTTCCGCGAGCTGCAAAATGCTCCATTGAGTGACAGGGTCTACCCAGTCGATGGCAACTTCGCATGCAGGCAACAGCACAAAGGTCCGCATGCACATCCGAGGATGAGGCACCTTGAGATGAGGTGTCCAAATTCGATGGCCACCATAGAGTAGAAGATCGATATCGATGCGTCTTGCTTCCCAACGCAACTGCCGTTGCCGGCCTAAAGTGGACTCAATCGACTTAATCGTTTCCCAAACTTCCCAAACGGACTTATCCGTTTGGATCGCCGCAACCGCATTCAAAAAGTCTCCCTGCCCCGACGGTCCACCCACAGGCGGGGTTCGATACAGCCGACTGCAACGCACATTCGAAACGCCAAAGCTGTCCAAGAGCAGTCTTTTGGCAGCAAACATCGATTCGCGAGGATCTCCCAGGTTCGCCCCCAGGCTGATCAAGGTCGCCACCATTTTGAACCTAGTTTCTCTGCGCGAGAACCGGCTCTGTTTTGTCAATCTTCCATCTTGCGGTCTTCGCACTGGTGTCATTCTTGCGACCATTTCTTCGGCAAAAAACCCAATACCGCGGCCGATTCGGCTGCCCCTCATCCCGATAGGTCAACCGAAACGTAAAGAAATCGTCTCCGCTATAAGAAACGGCTTCCCCCGTAAACACCCAATTGGCAGGCTGTTTATGAGCTCGAATGGCAATAAACGACGGATCCGTCTTGATCCGGTTGACCGCTTTGGTCAGTTCGACATTCTGAGTTTTCGCGTCCGCGCCAGGCTCAATGCCATTCAAAAAGTAAATTCGATTCATATCCCCGCTCGAAAGACTTCCCAGGTAGAGTTCCGCCAGATTCCTAGCGTGCGTCAAGTCATAGCTGACTTCTAACTTGCGAGTGAAATAACCAGCGGAAGCCGCCGTCGACCCCAACGCGATAGAAACGATCGCAAGCATCTTGGTCCAGATCCCTTGCCTCTTCCTATTGGCTGTGATCAGGCAAAACGCACCAATCGCAACCCCAATCACGGCAAAAGGCATCACCTGCACGTACTCAAATGAAAAGACACCAATGCAAGCAATTCCAAACCCGACCAGAGCAAGCAAAGAAAACTTAGGACGATCAATGATTTCGTCGGTTTCGGAAGATAGAGTGATTTGATTCATAGGATGAAGGAGAAGGTCGGTCAGTCGGCAGGAACGCAAAACCAGAATAGTACACCTAAACGCACAGGCATTCTATCGAGCAGAAAGGAATTTCCGACGATTCGAACAAGCCCAGGGGCCGTTTCCAGCGAACACTCAGCCCGCCGACCCTACGCTTTGCCAAGCCGAAAGGTTCACGGGAGCCATCAACGGCCCCCACCTTCACACTCTCTTCACAAAAATGAAAGAATTCCTTCATTCTTTCCTTCGAAAGAATGGGAACGATCAGAAAAATCGTAATTTCAGTCGCAATCTGAACGAATATCCGCATTTCATTCCCACGCGTGGTTGAATGAATGGCAAAGCTTGCGCATATTGTAGATGTTGAAATAAATATTTCATGATTGACGGAATTCCTCCAATTATCTTCATGACCTCTCCCCAACAGCTTAATCCTTCGGTTGTACGAAGAACCAAACTTCGCGAGATGATACGCGAACATGGCTTCGTATCGATCCCGGACTTGCGCGAAGCGATGGAAGTGAGCGAATCGACCATTCGCCGAGATCTGGAAGCGTTAGAGGAGTCGGGCGAAGCGAAGCGGACCCATGGGGGCGTTTTTTCCACGGGCCCGACCAGCACCGTCAAGCAATTTGAAACGCACAAAAACCCTGGGCAATGGGACAAGAAGCGACTGATTGCTCAGGTGGCGGCCAGCCTTATTGAAGACCACGACACGTTGTTGTTGGACGGTGGTAGCACGACATATGAATTAGCACGGCAACTTGTAGGCCGGCCACTTCAGATTGTCACCAATTCCTTACCGGTCGCCAATCTGTTTTCTTCCAGCGATTCCGTAGATTTGGTGCTGCTTGGCGGGGCAATTCACCATCGAACGGGAGTGACCCTTGGAAGTTATTCCAACCAAATGCTGCAATCGCTGAATGTTCAAAAAGCGTTCTTAAGCGTTGCAGGCATCACCGCCAAAGGCTTTTACAACAGCAACATGCTATTGGTGGAAACCGAACGAGCCATGATGCAATGCGCGGATCGGACCATTGTTGTGGCGGATAGCTCCAAGTTTGGGCGATCCAGCCTGGCGCGATTGTGCGGATGGAATGATGTCAACACCCTTGTTGTCGATCAGGATTTGTCCTCCCCATGGCGAGAACACATTGAAATCGCCAAAGTCCAATTAATGTTATCTTCGGCTACCTCCTCCCCGGATGAGACGGCCAAAAATTCGAATGGCACTGAAACCTCTTCTCCTGAGTATGTAGCGTGAGTACAGCCCTTCACCAATTTGATCCTAGCGCTTTAGAGTCACTTGTTCGCGCCGCCGTTCAACGCGCTCTGATGGGTGGCAAAGCATCGCCTGGCATCGATTCGAACAAACCCAACTTGGTAGTCAGCATCTCCGCCAGGCATATTCACTTGACAGACGAGCACGTCGAAAAGCTTTTCGGGGCAGGCAAAAAGCTGACTCCTGAAAAGGGGCTTTACCAAGATGGCTTTTTCGCAGCGGCCGAAACGGTCATGATTGTGGGGCCACGCCGCCGCATGTTGCCGAACGTCCGAGTTCTCGGTCCAACACGAAAATTCAGCCAAGTGGAGCTCGCCTACACCGATGCCATCTCCCTGGGCATTGACGCTCCCGTTCGTCACAGTGGCGATATCGCTAATACACCGGGTTGCGTCCTGGTTGGCCCTGCAGGTGCTGTTGAGCTTTCGTCGGGCGTGATTCGAGCCGCTCGACACGTTCACATGGGCCCGAAGGATTGCGCGTTTTACGGAGTCAAAAACGGAGACTTGATGTCTCTTGCGGTGAAATCAAATCAATGCTCGGTCACCTTCGAAGACCTGCTAGTTCGCGAAGATGCAGCAGCAAAATTGGAAGTTCATATCGACACGGACGAGGGAAATGCTTGCGATTTAGATCGAGCGATTTCGATCGAATTGAAAAAGCAACAACCTTGCAAGTGCCACGACCACTGATCCTTATTTAAGTCTTGTTTCACACCCCTAGTTTCCTACCATTCACGGAGAAATTTTTATGGCAAAAGTAAATGAAGCGCTCGGCATGATCGAGACCAAGGGCTTTGTGTCCTTGATCGAAGCTGTCGATGCAATGATGAAGGCAGCCAACGTCCAATTCTTGGGCTGGGACAAAGTCGGTAGCGGCTTGGTTTCCGCTTTCGTAAGCGGCGACGTCGCTGCTGTGAAAGCAGCAACCGATGCGGGTGCTGCAGCCGCAGGTCGAATCGGTCAAGTATTGAGCGTCCAAGTGATCGCTCGCCCACATGATGATCTGTACAAGGTTCTCAAGGTGAACGCTGCCAAGTCAGCTGCTGAGTAATCTCACCTCCTTCCATCCACCTCCCAACATTCATAGAGATAGAACAACATGCAAAATGCAATTGGATTGATTGAAACCAAAGGTCTCTTGGCCTTGATCGAAGCCACCGACGCGATGGCAAAGGCTGCCAACGTCGAAATCGTGAAGCGAGTTGACATCGGCGGGGCGTACGTCACAACGATGGTCAGCGGCGATGTCGGAAGCGTTCGCGCAGCCGTAGAAGCCGGTGCAGCCGCTGCAGCTCAAGTGGGCGAATTGGTTAGCAGCCACATTATACCCCGACCAGCCGAAGGCTTGATCGCAGCGTTCTTCAAGTAGACCCTACCAACGGAGTGACGGAGTAATACCATGAAGGTTCTAGTTGCCAATTTAGGCTCAACCAGCTTTAAGTATCGATTGTTCGACATGACCGACGAGAAGCAACTCGCGCGGGGAGGTGTCGAACGTATCGGATCAGCCGAAAGTCGCTGTTTCGTGGAAATCGGCTCGTACAAAGGTGAAATGACCAAACCGATCCCTTTCCACGGGGTAGCGGTCGAAGCATGTATCTCGCAGCTAACCGATCCAACCCACGGTTGTATCCAAAACGCTTCGGAGATTAGTGCGATTGGTTTCAAAGCGGTTCACGGCGGACGACTGTCCGGTGTGCAACGCATTGATGAGCGTGTATTGGCAGCCATGGACGAAATGAATTCGGTCGCTCCTGCTCATAATCCGCCTTACATGGCGGCGATGAAGCAATTGGCTGGGATGTCGCAAATTCCTTTGGTGGCTGCTTTTGAAACGGATTTCCATCAGACCATTCCCGAGGCTTGGAAACGGTACGCATTGCCTGCCGACATCGCAAACACTTTGCCGATTCGCAAGTGGGGATTCCACGGCGCATCGCATCGTTTTATCGCCGGTCGGGTCGCACAGCTATTGGGTCGAACCGATGCTCGCGTGATTTCTTGCCATTTGGGCGGAAGTTCATCCTTGTGCGCTATTCGCGATGGAAAGAGTGTTGCGACGACGATGGGCATGAGCCCTCAGACTGGTCTTCCTCAAAACAATCGCGTGGGTGATCTCGATCCTTATGCGTTGCCTTTGATGATGGAACATACCGGTATGAGCTTGGTTGGGTTGCTCCATCATCTGTCGACAAAAGCCGGATTGCTGGGCTTATCGAACGGTATGTCGGGGGATATCCGTGATCTAGAACAAGCTGCCGACGGCGGGAATGCAGACGCGAAATTAGCACTAGACGTTTACGTGGCGGAAATCCGACGCCAAATGGGTGGCATGCTGATGGCTTTAGGCGGTTTGGATGCGATCGTTTTCACCGGTGGAATCGGCGAAAACGGTGCTCGTATTCGGCGATCTGTTTGCGAAGGGCTAGAAGACTTAGGGATTCAGCTTTCCGAAACCAACAATAACGGCGGAGCCACCGAGCGACGTATCGATGCCTCCACTGGTAAAGTCCAAATTTGGATTGTGCCTACCAACGAAGAACTGGTTGTCGCGCGGCAAACCGTCGCTGCGATCCAAAGTTAAAGTCGTTTACTCAAGAGACCAAGTCTATGTTCGTTGCGAAAGTCACAGGAGCCGTTGTCTCCACGCAAAAGGTCGACACCATGATCGGGCAAAAGCTGCTCGTGGTGGAGCCCTTTCGTTTAGAACCTAAAGAGCGAACGGAATTGATTTCAACGGGTAGAACCTTTATCGCGGTGGATACCCTGGGCGCAGGGGTCGGCGACATGGTTCTGATCACTCAAGGCAGCAGCGCTCGATTCACCCCCGAAACCAGCAAGCTACCGATCGACTGCGTTATTATCGGTATCGTCGATACCGTCCATATAGAAAAAAACAACGTATACAAACGTCAGTAATCCACTCGCAGAATAACTATGCAAATCAACGAAAACCTTATCCGCTCCGTTGTCGAACAGGTGCTTAGCGAAGTACGCGGTAACCAGTTGGGTGCCTCCACCATGGCTGCGCATTCCGCATCCGCTAGCAACTCGACCGGTTCGACTGCCCTTGGCCGATTCGGACTCTTTAGCAACGTCGACGATGCGGTCCGTTCGGCTCGCTCTGCTTTCGAGCAAATGCGAGAACGTCCGATTGCAGACCGTCGAAAGATTATCGACATCGTCCGCCGTATCTCCATCGATCAGTGTATCGAGCTGGGAACGATGGAAATGGAAGAGACCAAAATTGGTCGACTCGAACACAAAATCGCTAAGCTCAAAACGCTCGGCGAACGAACGCCGGGAGTCGAATTCCTGAAAACGGAATGCTATAGCGGCGATCATGGATTGGCTGTGATTGAACACGCCCCTTTTGGCGTCATCGGAGCAATCACTCCGGTAACTCATTCGCTTCCTACCATCACGGGCAACGCGGTTAGCATGATCGCGGGTGGTAATGCCGTCGTGGTGAACCCGCATCCAAGTGGTCGCAAAGTGGCCGCGGAAGGGGTCCGCCGTTTTAATCAAGCCATCCATGCAGAAGTCGGCATCGATAATTTGATCTCGCTGATCTGCGAACCTACCCTGGAAACAGCTCAACAATTGTTCAAACACCGAAGTGTCGCCTTGATCTGCGTAACGGGTGGACCTGCGGTCGCTCGGGCGGCTCTGAACAGTGGCAAACGAGCGGTGGTCGCCGGCCCCGGTAACCCACCTGTGGTGGTAGATGAAACCGCCGATCTTGATCACGCGGCTCGATGCATCATTCAAGGCGCCGCTTACGATAACAACCTGCTATGCATTGCCGAGAAGGAAGTGTTTGTGGTCGGCAGCGTGTTCGACGCGATGATGGCCGCGATGGAACGAGCCGGGGCGGTACGACTAACATCACCCGAGATCGAACGTTTGACTGCGGCCGCTTTGCAAGTGGTCGGGGAAGGTTCCGACAAGCATTACGGAGCTCGTAAAGAACTGTTGGGACAAGATGCTTACAAATTGGCTGCCGCAGCGGGACGAAGCGTCGATCCCAAAGTGGAGTTGGTTTTTGGCGAAACGACCAACGATCATCCTTTCGTTCAGACCGAGCAGATGATGCCGTTCGTTCCTTTTGTGCGATGCAAAGACTTTGACGAAGCGGTTCGATTGGCACAAGCTGCTGAACATGGATATCGCCATACCAGCATCATTCACTCACGAAACGTACGCAATATGACCAAGATGGCCCGAGTCATGGACACCACCTTGTTCGTTAAGAATGGTCCATGCATGGCATCGCTGGGCCTGGGCGGCGAAGGATACCTGTCCTTCTCGATCGCCGGTCCCACGGGTGAAGGTGTAACCACACCGCTCACGTTCACTCGCGAACGCCGATGCTCGTTGATCGAAGATCTGCATGTCCTGGGCGGTATCAGCAATCTGTAAGCTTGCAGCCAAAGAAAACAACCATGCAAACTGCCCTTGTACTTGGAAACGCCACCTCCACCACGAAACATCCAACCCTGGAGAACCTGAAGTTGTTGGTCTGCCAACCCTTGATGTCGGACAACCAAACACCAGATGGCCCACCGTTGCTGGCTGTGGATCATTTAGGAGCGGGGGCAGGAGAAACAGTGATGTTGACCAGTGACGGCGGTGCCGTCAAAGAAATATTCAAAATCGAAAATAGCCCCATCCGTTGGGCCGTCCTAGGCCTGATCGACGAGTTTCAAGGAGTAAGGAGTAAGGAGTAAGGAGTAAGACCCTAGCGCAACTCCAACTCCAACCACCAACCACCAAACTTCAAACTTCAAACTTCAAACTTCAAACTTCAAACTTCAAACTTCAAACTTCAAACTTCAAACTTCCCATGTCTCCCTCTTCTGCAGAAATTGAAACGATCGTACGCCGGGTGCTTCGCGCCCTGACGTCCGACGCTGCGCAAGGAGCGGTTGCTTCAACTTGTCCGGACACCGGTTCGACGCTTCGTCTTTCCGATCGTGTGATCAGTATGCAATTGGTCCGCGATAAAATCGCCGACCAACGGGCGATTGAAATTGGAAGAATGTCGGTTGTTACTCCTGCGGCAAAAGATTACTGCCGCGAACGAAAGATCGCGATCGTGCGCGTCGGGGAGGCGAACGCTTCCGCATCCGCTTCCACTTCGATCCAAAAAACGGACAAGGTGCTTGAATTGCCGAAACCACAACGTTTGTTTGTGGCTGGAACGGCTTCTTGGATGCCATCGATTTCCAAGCAATTGTGCAATCGACAGTCGCAAGTGGAAGCCATGCAAGCAGACGACACCTCTGCGATGCATCGAATATCGGAGGGATTGCGAGCCGGACATCAAGCGGGCCTTGCCGTTGTGTCTGCACCGCATGCCGCCTGCTGGCAAGCAGCTCGCGACGATCGGTTGCGGCCAGCGGTGGTATCGAACTGGGCCGAGCTTTCGGATGTGCTTCGCGAAGTTCCCGTCAACGTATTGATCTTATCGTCCAAGAACTGGAATGTAGCTTCGACATGCAATGTCGCGCGACGTTTCTTCGAACATCTTCGAAGCAACTCTTGATTGAAAGCAGATCGAGTCTATGCAACTTTATCAAGTCAACGGCACTGTCACTCTCAGTCGAGCTCATCCGAGCTTCATGGGTTGTCGCTTGAAGACGGCTGAAGCGTTTGGCGACCGCCTGCTAGGGCGAGCGGTGAAAGATCCGGACCTAGTGGTGGTATGGGATGATCTTGGGGCTGCCGACGGCTCCATCATCGCAGTCAGCGATGGCGGCGAAGCAGCTCAGCCGTTCAAACCAACTTTAAAACCAGTCGACGCCTACAACGCAGCGATCATCGATGAACTTCATGGTCCAGGATTTAAGAGATAACCCCACTGTTTTCAAGCTAACACTTCCCGAAAATACGTTTTCACCAACTCTTCAACGCAACTTCAAACTAACACTAAAATGAACGCACACAAGATTAAGCAAGACATCGTTGAAATCGGACGCCGCCTTTACAACAAAGGGTTTGCAGCCGCAAACGATGGTAACATTACCGTCCGAATCGGCGAGAACGAAGTTCTGTGCACGCCAACCATGCATAGCAAAGGCTTCTTGAAAGTAGAAGACATTTGCACGATCGACATGACCGGTAAGCAAACAGCTGGAATCAAGAAGCGATCGAGCGAGGCGCTGTTGCATTTAGAGATTTATAAGCAACGCGCGGACATCAAGAGCGTGGTTCACTGCCATCCTCCCTATGCAACTGCTTTCGCTGTTGCCCGCGAACCGATCCCTCAATGCGTGCTTCCCGAAGTCGAAGTGTTTCTCGGTGATGTTCCCATTACCCGTTACGAGACACCTGGTGGAAAGGCATTTGCCGAGACCGTTCTACCGTACGTCGATAAAACCAACGTTATTATTTTGGCCAACCATGGTACCGTCAGTTACGGGGTGGATGTCGAACAAGCCTATTGGTGGACGGAAATCCTAGACGCTTACTGCCGTATCTTGATGCTCGCCCGTCAGCTGGGCAATGTTTCTTACTTTAGCGAGACCGAAGAGCGCGAACTGCTGTCGCTGAAACAAAAGTGGGGTTGGGCAGATCCTCGAAATACCGAAGAATATAAGAACTGCGACGTGTGTGCGAACGACATCTTCCGAAATTCTTGGAAGGAGTCCGGGGTGCAACGAAGAGCGTTTCCTGCCCCGCCATCGATGCCTGCGACTGCTGCCAAAGTCGAACAGGCGGTGGCTCAATCGATCGCGGGTGCTGCGCCCGTTCTTAAGGCTAACAGCTCAAGCTCGCCGACCGATGGCCTTACCGGAATCGATCAAGAGCAATTGATCAAACTGATTACGGCTCAAGTCATGAAACAACTTGCCCAATAATTGTCATTCTATCAAGGTACTACGTTCTTATTGATGAACGTCGCTACCTAACAACGTAAAAAATAGCACTGAAAAAATTCGTAGAGAGTGAATCAAATGAAGGTTAGCATTATCGGTGGTGGCGGCTTGGTAGGTTCCTGCGCGGGCTTCGCTCTTCAGTGCGGTGGCGTGGTTCGCGAGATTGCATTGTTGGACTTGAATGCCAATATGGCTGCTGGCCATGCGTTGGACATGATGCACGGCGGGCCAAGTGTCGCAGACCAAGTCATCCATTCTGGCGGCTATGAACATATACCGACTTCGGATCTCATATGCATCACCGCTGGCCTTCGTCGCAAACCCGACGAATCACGCCTCGACTTGATCAACCGCAACACGGACTTGTTTAACGGAATCTTAGAAGATGTCAAAAAGGCTGGGGTGAAACAATCCGCCATCGTTTTGGTTGTCTCGAACCCGGTCGACATTCTGACGTTTGTGGCCGCCAAGAAGTTAGGTTTGCCAGCAACGCAGGTCCTTGGTCTTGGCACGCAATTGGACACCATCCGATTTTGTTCGTTGATTGCGGAGCAACTTGGCACTAGCCCAACTCAAACTCGCGGTTTGATTCTGGGTGAACATGGTGACAGTATGGTGCCTATTTGGTCGAGTGCAACCGTTGGGGCGTTGCCATTGGACAAGTATCCGGGATGGAATAACGTCATTGCCGACAAAATTTTTACCAGAACCAAGGGTTCTGGGGCGGAATGCCTTTCCAAGAAGGGTGGCGCGGGCTTTGCAGTCGGTATTGCAATTCGCGATGTGATTCATGCAGTCGCTTTGGATCAGCATCGTATTCTACCGGTAAGCACCATTCAGGATGGTGCCTGTTACGGCATCCGCGACGTTGCAATAAGTGTTCCAACGGTGGTTGGACGAGCGGGTGCTGCTCAACGGATCGAAATCGATTTGTGGCCGAAGGAACTACAGGGGCTGAAAGCCAGTGCGGCGGCTATCAAACCAACACTGGAAACCGTCATGAAGCGAGTTTTGGGTTAAGTCACTGCGACCGGAATAGTCGCTGCTTAAAATTGCCTATTCCTTACTGGTTACGCTAACGAACTCTTGGGGCGTCAGGTGATTTCTACCGATCTTATTGTTTGACTTGCGGGTTGCTTGTCGTACGATTCGGTTAGGAAATTGCAATTGCGGCTCCCTCCCAAAGCGTATTGTCTGCCTTTGCATTTACTCGCGGGCACCGTTGATGGCCCATGGAGCGGCATTGCTAATCATTGATTCATCCAAGCCCGGTCTCGCGGCGACCGCTCCTTGGATTGTCGGATTGAATGCGGCAATTTGGATAATGCCGTTCAACTGGAATGGAAAACAGTACCAGATTCATTCTCAAGTTCTAGCCGCCATTTTTCTGGGTGGGATCATTGTTTCGCTTCCAATCGGTCATGGTACGACGCTGACTTGGTAGCACCGTGCGACGCACAATCTGCAGTCGACGGAGCACGTGATTCTCGCAAAGGTTCTGACGCCAAATACCCCTATTCCATCTCAAGCGCAGCACTTCAAGGAATAAAAATTCTCTTTTCGGAAGATGGATTAGGGAATCAAAAACTCATTTCCTCCATTCTTCGCAAAGCGGGTGCAGAGGTTATAATGACTCAAAACGGCAGACTCCTATTGAACAACTAACCCATGGCGCGACCTTGGAGGTTAGATGCCTAGATACAATGCCATTGGATCTGTTGCTTTCGGACATGCAGATGCCGGAAATGGATGGATACTCAACGGCAATATTTTTACGAGACAGAGGAAGCTCGCTTCCCATGATCGCCTAAACTGCTATCGCCATGTCGGACGATTTCAGCCAATGTCTTGAATCGGGATGCAACAACTACACCAGCAAACCCATTCATCGAGAAAAGTTGATCGAACTGTGTTTGCGATGGAAAACCATCAGGAATCGCGAGCCCTAACCATCGATTCTTTGAAAAAAAGAAAGTATGCAAAAGGATTTCCATATGCCATTTTCATTCGATCGCGGTAGTTCTTTACCAGAACTATCCTCACAGAATCCCACCGGCCAATCCACACCATTCAAACCTCTCCGACCGGATCGGCTCTATGGCAGAGAAAACGCGATCAAGCAACTGCTTCATCTGTTCGAATGTGCCAGCAGAGGGCAAAGCGAAACACTGCTTTTGCCTGGACTTTCGGGCGTGGGGAAAACTGCATTCGCGCGTGTATTGGTAGAACCTGTTGCTTCTACCAATGGCTTCTTTCTGGAAGGGAAATTTGATCAGTACGGAAGATCCAAGCCTTTTACAGCGTTTTGCCAGATTCTGCTCGCATTCTGCAGGTCGATTCAAAATGAAAATCGAGCTTTCCGTGAACAATGGCGGTCAAAAATCCTGAATTCGGTTGGTGATTCTGCGAGATTGCTGATTGACTTGGAACCCGCGTTTGAACCGATATTAGGTTCATGCCCGCAACTACCAAAAATCAATCCGGTAGAAGCCAAGCATCGTTTCGCGAAAGTGTTTCGTTGCTTTTTCGAGTCCATCTGTAAACCGGAACAACCCGTTGTTCTTTTCCTTGATGATTGGCAATGGGCCGATGCTGCATCGCAAGAATTGTTGCTGTTACTATGCGAACAACCCATTCGTTATTTGTTGATCATTGCTGCCTACCGATGTGATGAGGTCGGAAGCGACAATCCATTTTCGGTGACTCTAGATGCACTTAAGGCTCAACAAGACTCGCTATCTACGATCGAACTTACGAACTTGAACAACAATGATCTTGAACGGCTCTTAGAAGAAAGGCTCGGTGACAAGATCGAGTCTAGCTCATCCATCGTTGACTTATTGATGACCCGTACGAAGGGTAATCCATTTTACGTCTTGGCATTTGTGGATTATTTGATAAGGTCCGAACAACTTCGGCGGAACAGCTCAAGCGTGCTTTGGCGATTGGAAGCGAGCACTTTCGAGAGCGAACCATCTATGGACGTCGTCCAATGGTATTCGGAACGATTGAAATTACTTGACGCGGAAAGTCGAAAGCTGCTTTCATTGTCCGCTTGCTTGGGTTTTCGTTTCGATTCGAATTCACTTTCGATCATCAGCGAAACAAATAGGGAGCATTGCGAAGAAATACTTGCTTCCAGTTCCCTTGGTGGCATTCTCGATATTGATTCTGCAAGTTCAAAGCAAACGGAAAATGCTGTTGGGGAGCCCTCGGTACTTCAATGGCGATTCCACCATGATCGGATCCAGCAAGCTGCTTACTCGTTGATCCCCCCTGCGATCGTCCCGCACACTCACCTTCAAATTGCCCATCTATTGCTCAAACAACTAACACCCCAGCAACTATCGGAACGCTTGTTTGAAGTCACCGAACATCTCAATTGCGCTCTAGAATTGATCGATAGCCTTCCGCGTGCTTTGGAGGCGATTGAGCTAAACTTAAAAGCGGCCGAAAGGGCGCGTTCCGCATCTGCATTCAGAGCCGAGTTACAGTTTATTTCCAGCGCCAAAAAAGTTTTAGATGCGCCTGGCTTTTCAGAGGATCTCTGGGGTTCTTGGCACGAAACCGCGATCCAAGTGCTTCGAGAGTTAGGGGAATCTAATTTCCTAAATGGAAACCACGATCTCGCGACGCGGTATATCCGTGAAGCAGTCCAACGCTCCAAAACATCGATTGAAAAAGCAGAACTGCTGACAATCTCGGTGGTGCACCATACGTTACTCGCGAAATATCCAATGGCCATATCCATCGGTCGCGAAGCACTTACGCTACTGGGGGTTGAGCTTCCGGGGCAGGATTTCAAGAGCGCTCAGGAGCGTGAACTTCAAGAGATTAGGCGATTGCATGGCAACAGGACTTTGAAGCAACTAGAAGCCTTGCCCTTCATGTCTGAACCACTTGGTCTTGCCATCGCAAAAATCCTGATTGCAATGGGGCCACCCTGCTACCGATCTCACCAAGAGCTTTGGGGGATCATCGTACCCAGGGTTGTTAATCTGACACTTCTACACGGCCACATACCTCAAGTCAGTTACAGCCACAACGCGATCGCTGGATTGCTGGTTTGGGAACAGAACGATTTTCTCACCGCTGAAATTTTTAGCGAACTTGGGGAGAGTCTGATGTCCAGTCCATCCGTGGCATCAAGCGAGCGAACGGTTTACCATCTGATGGCGGGCAGTTCCGTTCGCCATTGGTTTGGGCATATGAAACAAAGCAGCGAAGACTATGAACTAGCGTATGAAATTGGATTGAATAGCGGGAACCTACAGTACGCCGCATATGCGTTTGGGCACAACATGTACTGCCGATTCTTTCAGGGTGCGAACTTAGAATCACTTGGCAGCGAAATCAAAAAATCGCTGGTCTTCAGTCGATCACGGCGGAATCAATGGGCGGTGGATTTGCTCGATTCGGGAACTCGAGTGGTTGACTCGCTGACCGACTTTCATGTTGGCCCAAGCGGACATTTTGAATCGGAGGAGGCGTTTTGCAATCAAGTCAAAGCGCATCAGAATCACCAAGTGATTTGTATCTACAACGTGATGCGTTCGTTTCGCAGTTTCATCCTAGAAGACTATGAAGCGGCGTTAACCTTTTCGGATATGGCCGAATCCACCATTGCCATGGTGGGAACCCAAGGTCTATTGCCGTGGCCCGAGCATGTTTGCGTTCGATTCTTGATTCGCGTGTCTCTTCTTTCATCCGTGGATTTGGCAACCAAAACGAAATGGGAATGCGATTTCCATGCGACGCTTGAGAATATTACAAAATGGTCGTTGCAAGCACCGGAGAATTTTGAACACAAGCGTTTGCTTGTCTTGGCGGAACTTGCTCGAATTGAAGGGCGAATTTGGGACGCAGCTACCCTTTATGATGACGCAATCCGTGCAGCGAACCAGGGCGGTTTTCTCCATTGGGAAGCTCTCGCTAACGAACTAGCTGCCAATTTATGGCGGGAAGCGAATACACCACAGATCGAGCAGTCATACCGTTCCTGCGCCTACGCCGCCTACCAACAATGGGGCGCGACAGCAAAACTTCAACGCATCGAAAGCAACCTCGTTGATTCTCTTTCGCTCAGTTTGAAAAATCTAAAATCAACGAATTCGATTCAACACCTCAGCCCGAATCCGGTACAAGACAGATTGATCGCAAGCCAAATTGAATTATTGCGTGCTACAAGTTCGAAGAAGAACTACGATCTCGCCGAGAATCGTAGTCGGCAATATGCAGAGGAACTGCGCCTGGCCACGGAACGGATGCGGACCGAAGTTGCCGAACGCAAAAAGGCGGAAACGGCACTCAGACTTCAGAATGATCTGCTAGAAACTCGCGTGAAGGAACGAACAAAGGAACTTCAAAAGAATCATGACGAATTTGAAATCCTAGCTGAACGACTTGAACTGGCGACCCGTGCGAAAAACATGGGCGTATGGGATTGGGATGTTAGTCGCGACAGACTTCTTTTCGATCAAATGCTATGCGATATGTATGGGATCAATGAAGAAACCTTTGATGGAACACTGAAGGAATGGCTGTCCTACATTCATCCAACGGATCTAACGCGAGTTGCGGGGGCGATCGAAAACTCGCTCCGCCAAGGTGTTCCATTCGATATGGATTTTCGCATTCGCCGAACCGACGGCCAAATTCGAACCATCAAATCGCAAAGGCAAGTTATTTGCGATTCGGCCGGTGTCGCTAAGCGTATGATCGGTATCAGTTTTGACATCACCGAAAGTCGGCAACAGTCGATTCTATTGATTTTACGACAACAGGTAACCGAGCGAGTTGCTCGTGGCGTTGAGTTAAGTGAAGTGCTGGAATTTTTGGCGTCTTCGATCGATGATCTTGAACTGGAAATGGCATGCGGCTTCATCGTAGAAATACCGCATGAAGATCATCCATTGCAGGTGAATAGTCCGAGGGCAACACGTTTACTGGCCGAAGATTCAGGTTGTTTCTCGAATCGTTGGGTACTACCGATTTTGTCTTCCGTGCGATCGGAGTTGGGCAAGCTGATTTTTCACGGTGAGAATCCAAACGAACCGAATTCATCCGATTTGGCTTTTGCTGCATCGATCGCAGAACTTGCGGCAATCGCAATTGAACGTACTCGGTATGTAGAAGATTTGCAAAGTGCTCGCGAAAACGCACTGGTAGCAAATCAAGCCAAAAGTGAATTTCTTGCCAACATGAGTCACGAAATCAGGACGCCTATGACTGCAATCCTTGGTTTCACCGAACTCTTGCTCGATAATCGAACTTTCGAGTCGGATCCAGAACAACGTGTCGAATCGATCAAAACGATTCAACGCAACGGTCAACACTTGCTTGGTATCATCGACGACATTCTTGACTTGTCCAAGATCGAGTCGGGCAAACTGGAAGTGGAAGCAATTGAATACTCCCCGGTAGCGATTGTTCAAGAGGTTCTTTCCTTGATGTCAATTCGTGCAAATGCAAAAGGCATCTTTTTGGAATCGGAATTCGCAAATCGCATTCCGGTCACAATTCGTACCGACCCCATCCGAATGCGCCAGGTGATACTGAACTTGGTTAGCAACGCAATCAAATTCACTGAAATGGGTGGTGTCCGTATTGTGGTTCGCTACGAAGATGGGGCTCAACCAGTGCTTCATTACGATATCATCGATACAGGAATGGGCTTAACCTGGGAGCAACAAGCTCGACTTTTCAAGCCATTTGCACAGGCAGACACATCGACAACGCGACAATTTGGTGGCACGGGGCTTGGGTTAACAATCTGCAGACGCCTTGCGGAAATGATGGGGGGAGGGGTCGTAATCGTATCTTCGGAACCAGGTGTTGGGTCCTGCTTCCGAGCTTCGTTCGGGGTCGGCAACTTGATTGGTACCGCGTTTCATGAACCCAAAAGCTGTGCAGAACCTCAGAAGAAGAATCCACCACAAGAAGAATCGACAGCCATCCCATTGCCGCTTGAAGGGCACCGAGTTCTGCTGGCAGAGGATGGACCGGATAATCAACGATTGGTTTCGTTTGTGCTCAAAAAAGCAGGTGCGGTTGTTACCGTCGTCGAAAACGGACTTTTGGCAATCGACGCATGCCTTGCTGCTATCGATCAAGATCAGCCTTTTGACACCGTGCTCATGGACATGCAAATGCCAATCCTGGACGGCTACGAAGCAACCAGTCAGTTGAGGTCTCAGGGATACTTGGGCCCCATCATCGCCCTTACCGCACATGCTATGGACGGGGATGAGGAAAGGTGCCGAAACGCAGGTTGCTCGGACTACACAACCAAGCCTATCAATCGCGAACAATTGATCGCCAAAATTGCTAAGTGCACAAATGCCTAGTCGCGTTGGGGATGCATGCAAACTTAAGGAATGAGACAGCAGTCAAGCTTTCAAGTCGCAACGCTTCTCATAACCGTTGCGTCCATTTCGGAACGCAAGCGGAAAAAACGATTAAGCATGAAGTGCACACTATTGCAAAGCACTTCTTCCGAAATGGGTTTGAGAAGGTAATCGTCCGCTCCAAGAATGAATGCGGAACGAATCGCGTTCTCGTCAGGGTACCCCGTCAGAATGATAACCTGCGTTAGTGCATCTGCCTCCTTAATCGACTTGAGCAGCTTGAATCCATTCACACATGGCATATCCAAGTCGGTAATGCACAAATCAAACTGATTTGCCCTAATCATCCCAAGGGCCATCTGGACATCATCGGTATCGGTGATCTCCAGCCGATCCGCGAAATGATCTGCCAGTATCTTGCATACCAAGCGAGTTACGGATTTATCGTCGTCAATGACTAAGGTTCGAATCGGAGACTGAGGCATTTTAAGGCAATCCTATTCCATGGAATCTTTCAGGTGTTGGCAAAGTTTTCGTAAACAATATGGGTAATCAGTATTAATACACCGTGCTATAAAGCAATTCATGGTGCCCTGATAACAACGGTTCAAACGGAAATGAAATCACAACATGCGTATCGGTCATAGTTACACTCACCGGCTTGTTTACAAAGTCTGCATCCACTGATTTCACAATACGACACAACCAATCGCAGGTCGAATGGTCTTCGGATACCCCTTGATGACTAAATGAAACTTGGGACATTCCGCCGCTGACAGTGACCTCGATAGCAACCTGTTTTGAAGCATCTTGGATTCGAAAGATCAACTCGGCCGTCGTCGGGACGATGGTCATCGGAAGATACAAAAAACGAACGTCGTCACCCTTAGGGACAATCGTTAATTGCTGCTTTACGCCAGGTCGATGCCACTGTGAAAGCGTTGATTCCAGTAGCGATTTGAAATGCTCGGGCGAAAAAAGGGTCGAAGATTTCGGAATGGTATCCGGACAGCGCAAGTTCCCTTTTACAGTCGGTTGAAATCCACTTGTATCCAAACTGATGGTTGCGATCAAACCAAACAACGATAGAAGTGGGGCGGAATTGACGGTAATCTCGCGAAAAAGATCTTCTTGGACCGAGTTCAGAAATAAGAATCCCTGAATCTCGGTCCCACGGCCAATCGCCAAGCATAAACCGCTACGCAATCCTTGATCTGAAATCAGAGCGATGGAGCGCTGTGCGGGTTTGCCTTGTGCAGCAAACGAGGCAAGGACCCGTTCGCAATCTCCAAAAATCCGAACCGTCCCGGGCCGCATCTTGAAAAGCGATCCATCTGGATTCACAAAACAGGAATAGCCTTTTTTAAGGGAGTTTTCAGGGCAGCGATCGCTTAGGCTCGCGTCTATCACAACCAATTGATTGCCGCCCGCAACACGTCCGACCAAACAAACTCGGTCCACTTGATTAAAGAACTTATGATTCTTAAGTACATGCATCAACCGAGCCGCAGGATGGCCGCTGTGGGTACCGCTGGCAAGGTCCTCGGCAAGGCTTGCTAATTGCGAAACGATCCATGATTCTTCTTCAAAGCACTGATCCAAGGAATCAAGGCGAGAACTTCGATAAACATCCATATCGCGATGTTCGGTGTGCGAATTTTTCTCGGACAAACCTGAATGCAACTCTGATGCAAGCGCCGTCATTTCTAGATGAATGAAAGCAGAAAGCTCCTCTTCCGTTAACATAAACTCCGATTTCAATTCGCGAATGACATCGCCTAAATTGGTGGTATCCTTCACTTGTAGGTTTGTAACGAGTTGTCGGATTGCCACCAATCCCCGCTTCAGTATGGCGCTTTGTGAATCGGACAATCCAGCCGTCGTTGTTGGTTGCTTTTGCATTGCGGTAAGCAACGTTCTGCATAGCTGCACCGTCTGCGGGAAGCCAAGAAAGGAAGCTTCCGCCGATACGTTCTTGATGGGCTCGAAGAAAAGCTTGCGAAACGCCGAAAGGTTGGCCTTTTCGATCCCCTCCAGACTCTTTTCCATGGATTGGATCGTGGCGGCAAGTTCTCCAGAATGATGTCGAAGCGGTATATTAGGTTTTGTCATAGCGTCGCTCTGCAAGTCCTTTTTCATAGACAAATTTCAGCTTCAAATGCGTATTTTGGTTTGGATAGTTTATTGTTTGAAATACGTGATTTACGCGTCGCTTATGTCATCATCGTCGTCATCGCTTCCTGCTTTGTTGTGCTTACCATCGCAGAAAGGTTTGTTAAGCGATTGCCCGCAGCCGCAAAGAACGTGCGACTTCTTCTTCTTATCGGGACAAAGAGGGCGTCCATACTTGTCGACGATATTGACATCCCCTTCAATGATGATAGGGCCTTTCGGGTTACAGCATATTTTGGTTGGGCACGTGTCACAGGGATTGGCCATAATTGTTATTCTCCAGTCGATTGCTCTAGGCAAGCTTTTTCAAAGTGATGCGGCAAGGAAACGGAATTGGCACGGTAAATGAATGTGGTTGGCTGCTAGAAAAGTGGTCTAAGAATATGTGCGGACCATCCTAATCCTTGGTATTCTCGATACCCTTTGCTGCGCGACGAACCCATGATGTAAACGTGGTCGCCCAGTCGGAACACCCCCGATGCAGATTGTCCCGCCGCCAATTCGCGGTGCTCCGGTGGCAGCTCGGGCGTGGTACCAAGAGGAACAATCTGAGCATCGGATGTTTCAATGACTTCGAAATTTCGGCTTGCATAGAACGCGATGCAGCCTTGGATTCGTTTGCCGTTTCGATCTTTCGGCAAGCATGTCTTCAGAATCTTTCCCGACTCGGTCACCCAATCGAACAAGCTTCCAAGCACTCCAACAACTTCTCCATCGCGAGCACCATTGGCACGAACAGCGCCAGAATAAATGAGGGATCTTCGCGAACCACGCTCTAGTTCCGATTCACCAACATCTTGAACAGCGTACTCCCCGAAGGTTTTGCAACGCATCGACTTGTTAAACCAAGGGTGGTCAGCGACTCGTGCATCTTTCATATCCGGTATGAGTTCAGGATTCGATGCCGCAACGACACGCCCCATTCGGTTGGACAACACCAGATTGCGATACATGGAATAGCTTCCATTCACATCGCGCAATCGTCGACTTGCAGCTTGCACGTTCTCTTCCGATGGGTCCACCAACGCCTGCCAAAGGTACTTGTCGGTTGCCCACCAGCGAATGGCTGCCGATCGCTCAAATAGATTTCGATCGATCAAATCGATGGCTTGTTTTGAAAAGGTTTCAAGCGTCTGCAGATTCAGCCGCAGCTCGCCAAAAGCCATTTCTCGAAGCAATTCCTCCATCTTTGCGGTTGCAAAATCCCCTGTCTCCGTAATTCGCTCAAAAACGGGTCCAAGCGCAACTCCTCGTTTACCTAGCTTGGATGCGAACACAATTCCATTGAGCGATATCAGCTTGATGGACTGCTTATCGTCTTGAACCTTGACATAGGTGTCCTTGTTGATCTCAGGGATTAGCCTGGATCGCATCAGCTCGTCAGGGCTGATGCCATTCATTTGGCAATTTGCTTCACTAGCAAAAATTTCATTGCTAGGAACAATCAGGTGCGAGCTCCAGCCGAGCCCGGCGTAGTCTAAATAGCCGTCCGACATTGCGGAGAATACGGCGGAATCGTTCCCCTCAATGCTGGCATAACTGCTTACCGTACCACCGGGCGTCAGCTTGCGGTGGCCACGCGGCAAATGCGCGTGCTGGCCTACGGGGATGATGTCTGGGTCGCTTGATCCCACAATCTTGCCATCGCTGTCGGTAAAGAAAGAATACCAACCATCCTTGGTATCGCCATCCTCCATCCTTGGCATATAGTCTTGAAGAATGATCCTCGCTTCCTCGGCAAGGTCAAAGAAAGCTCCCATCGTTCCAACGATCTGGTCTCCTTTGCTCGCGCTCTTAATGGCGGTACTGAAAACGAGGCAATCCCCAGAATCCAATACCGATCGACTGGTTTTCTCAATTGCATAATCGTTCTCATCGCCAGTATCTTGGGCTCGTTTGAACCACGCTTCCTCGGCTACACATCGTCCCAATACGTAAGGGCGACGTTTCGCATTCGCGTTTGCGACAATGATGCCGTCGGTGGTGGTGATCACCAAGTCGCGATAGAGTGTATAAGAGCTACCAATATCCTCTAACCGGCTGCAAGCAATCGCAACATGCTGATGGACATCTTCCAGATTCTTGATGACCTTTTGAAGCATAGTCAGCGTCGCTTCTTGGCTTTTGCCTTTGCCAAGCTGCTCAGCGAGTGTATCCACTTTCTGCTTAAACTGCTGATAGACTGCCAACTTGAACATCAGCTCCAGCTTGCGCGGTTGATAGCTACGAACATCATCTACGTACTGACTGATGTCCTTCATGGTCCAATTGGTCTCGAGCGTTGGAACCTCGAACGCAGCCTTAGCAGCATCTAGGTACTCGCCCATTTCAAAAAGCTGCTTTTCGAGCGACCGGCTGGATTTGTTGATGCGTTCTAACGCTTCCGAGAATGCGGTCTCAACCGCCCAGGACATCACATCGCATGTTCTTTCCAACAGCGTTCGGTCAATCAAATTGATTTTGATGTAGGCCGTCGTACAGTAAATCGAACGGCAAAAATCTTCTTTTGCGGCATAAAATTGATCGAATAGATTTTTGGTTCCATCATGAAGCTCGGCCGCAAACGTCTCGACTCGTTCCATGAGTTCCGTGATTTGCTCCTGCTCCGTGGCGGTCTCGCTAATGGCGGCGGCCGTACACTTTCCTTGATTGCAAATGGGCGATACCCCGATCAGCTCATTGATGATCTTTTCGTAGAATTCACGATGGTCATTCGTGATCAACGAATTGAAAATGCTGAACTTGTTCTCTGCCTTCTGTTCGACGATCATAGTGTTTCCTGCGTTTCTGGTTGAAGGACAGTTTCAATTAGTCGTTGGATTGAAATCAAAGTAAAAAACTTGTCATGGACTCGGATTACCCCATCCACGAACGGTTGATTGACGTGTGGTGGAGCGGCATGAATTTCTTCGTCGACGAGATGGTGGATTTGGGATACGGAATCGACGTTCAGAACAATCGGTTCGTCAAATGCATACAGCCCTGTTTCGCGAGCTTCATCAACCAAGCCCGACGATGTTTCCAAGAGGATCATCTCGCCTGGGTCGGACGATTGCCTTGGTGGGATTTCAAAGCAGCGACGCATGTTGATCACAACAGCCGTACGGCCTCGAATGTTGACCAGGCCATCGATGCGTGAATTGGATCCTGGCACTTTCGTGATTGGCAAAGGTCGAAAGTACTCCTCGACCAAGAGCGAGTTAATCGCAAAAGCTTCATCGCGAATAAGGAATGTGGAGATTTGCATAGCTGCTTTCGGTTCCTAACGCTTCTCTTGGGTTCGACGAATTTGTAAACATTCGGAAACAGTCGAGCGAACGTGATTCTTATCAATCTTGATCACATACCGATCAAAACCGAGACTTAGCCCCTTCTCGCGAAAATGGTCATCCGAAAGCGTTGTCAGGGCGACTAAAGGCAACATATCGAATCTTCGATCTTCACGAATCTTCGAAGCAAGCTGGAATCCATCCATGCGAGGCATGTTGATATCGGAAATTACGAGATCGTACCGCTGAGGTTCTGCAAGTAATTTTTCCCATGCTTCCAGACCGTCGTCGACAATTTCCACGGTCCATTCTTCGCGTGTCATGTATTGCTTGATCAGCTTGCGGAAGAACAAACTGTCTTCGGCTACCAAAATCTTTGCTTGACGCGTTTGCGTATCTTGCTTCTTGATCTTGTCCGGCGCATGCTTCTCAAAAACACTGAATACGTCCAACAGCATGACCAAACGGTCATTATGAAGAAAGGTACCTACGATTCCCTTGTTATCGTCCAGACGCGATTCAAAGTCATCGTCCACATCGATCACCGACACATTGGGTCCCGTTAGGATTCCGATCGGGTACGACACGGCTGCCGGTCTGATTAAACAGCAATCTTTGTTTTCCGTGCCAAAGTGTGTGATTGGAAGGAAAGAATCCAATCGCATTACGGAGATCGTTTCGTTCTTCAGCTGGCAATACTCTTTGGAGCCAACAGTCCGAATAGAATCCAAAGAGATTCGTTCGATGATCGCTACCAGCTCCAAAGGAATTGCAAAGAATTCTTGGTCCGCAAAACTGAATACGACCATCTTTTGCTTCGGTAAATTCTTCGATGTCTTTAAGGGGCCAGCGTTATCGAGACTGGCTGGTCGATTGCTCTTCAGCTTTTTCTGGTCGAGGAATTTAAGTGCGAGTTTATTCACGAGGCCGTTGATATCCAGAATCAATGACACGCGGCCAGTTCCTAAAACCGTGTGCCCGGAGAAAACACCGCAACTTGCAAGCAGCTTGGGCGTTCCACGCACAATAATCTCTTGAATCCCAAGAACCTTGTCGACAATGGCCCCAAATTGATGTTTTCGGTACTGAAGAATGACGAGGCAAGTATGCTTATCTCTTTCAAAATACTTGTCCATCGCCAGTGCTCCCCGCAGATCGAGCAACGCCACCAGCTTGTCGCGAAGCTGATAGACATTTTCCCCATCGACTTGAACAATGTTGGCGATCGCCTTCTCATCGTACTGAATGATTTCGCTGATGGCGGTCTCCGGTATCGCAAAGCGTTCTTGCTGAATATCGACAATCAACGCTTTGGTTAACGAGGAGGAAACAAGGGCCTTTGCAAGGGGCAGGATAGCAGAGAAGGTGGTCCCGGATCCGACTTTCGTAACAACATCGATCGATCCACCCACCGCTTCAATATTGTTTCGTACCACGTCCATTCCCACCCCTCGGCCGGAAACGTCGGTCGCTTGGTCTTTGGTCGAAAATCCAGCGTGGAAGATGAGCATTACTTTTTGATGCTCCGACAATTGGTTTGCGTATTCCTGGGTAATCACCCCTTTGCTAACCGCCTTTTCACATACGCGATTTGCACAGATGCCTCGCCCATCGTCCTCCACGGCCAGAATGATCTCGCCACTGTGGACATACGACCGGAGATAGATGTTCCCTTGCCGGTTCTTACCAGCTGCTTCACGTTCCGCAGGTGTCTCCAGCGCATGGTCAAGAGAGTTGCGAATCAAGTGGGTCAAGGGGTCAGCGAAACTCTCCAGAATCGTTCGATCCAGCTCCAGATCCCCACCTTCGATATGAAGAGCCACTTCTTTGTTCAGCTGGCGCGATAGATCTCGCACAATTCGTCGGTAACGCTCAAACAAAGAACCGGTTGTTTGCATGCGTGTTTCGATAACGGTCTCGTGCACACCGGTAATCGATTGGGACAAGGTACGAAAGGCTGCGTTTCCGCGAAAATCAAATTCATTCATCAACTGGTTTCTGGCCATGACCATGGTCCCGGTCCACTCCAGCAATTCATTCAAGATATGAACTGGCACTCGCATCGACTGGTCCGCTGCGTTCTTATCGGCTGCTGCTTTAGGAGCACTCTTGGATGGTGCGGCCTCTTTGGAACCTTGCGAGCTGTTGTTTGCGGCTTCCGCGGCTGGTGCGACTGGGGCGGCTGGTGCTTCTGGGTCGTTCGGTTTTGCATCAGGAACCGTGGCAGCTAGCTTCTCCGATTTCGCAACGGCGACCGCGGGAACGGCTGACTTGGTGGCGGGGGCAGTCGATGGTGCCCCCCTTTTCGAAGACTTCAACGTGGCAACATCCACGACATAGACACACTCAGGCTTGAGATTAAAGTGCTCTTGCAGCATATCGGCCGAAAGCACTGTCTCCAGGTAAACCGTGCATGTCCCTTTCGCCAAGGTGTCGATCTTGTCCGGCGGAATGGAGCTGTGAAGAATTTTTCCGATGCTGGAAAGTCCAACCACGACCCCTTCTTTGACATCGATCGCTTGGCGAATCGCTTCCAGTTCCAAATGGAGGCAGAAAACCACCCCCTTCCTACTGACCATCTGCTGGATCTTCGCGATATCGCTATCAGTAAGGCTGGCGACCACTGGCGATTCGGTGGTAGGATTGAGGGCTGCATCCAGTTTTGACAAAGCGATGCGGCTATCGTAGGTCGCACCCAGGTCTTTGGTTTGCAGCATCAAGGTCAAGGAGTCTACCGCTGCCAACACCGCATCGGTCACTTGTGCGCTAGCAGTCTCCGTGCCACTTCGTACGCGATCCAGAAGCGATTCAGCTCGATGCGCCACTGCAACCAAGTTCTCAAGCTTCAGGTAGGACCCATTCCCTTTGATCGTATGTACGGCCCGAAAAATGCGGTTGACCAGTTCTTGATCGGAACCCCCGTCGGTTTCTAAAGATAGAAGATCAGCCTCGATGTCGGTTAGCCCCTGAAGCCCTTCCTGAACAAACTCCGCCAACAGGTTTTCGTCATACTCTTCGGACGATTCGCTGCCGGCAGGAACGGGTTGCGAGGGAGTTTGTACCGGTGTCGATGGGGCCGATACGCTACCGGATCCCCCCAGAACGCGATCCAGTTTTTGTACAGATTCTGTACTATCGAAACTGACCCCAATGTCGGGTGCATTCAGCATTCCGACAAGATCATCGACCGCAGCCAAAATCGCATCGGTTACATCCGACGAGGCTTGCCTTTGGCCACTTCGGATCTGATCGAGAAGAGTTTCCGCAAGGTGACTAAGCCGAACAAGGTTGTCGAGTCCCATATAGGAACCTGTCCCCTTGATCGAATGCACTGCGCGAAAAATACGGTTAACGAGGGCCTTGTCGTTGCCACCATCAGATTCGAGCGACATGAGATCTTGCTCGACATTGCTCAGGCCCTGCAAACTCTCAGCGACAAACTCAGTTAGTAATTCCGTATCTTGAAAGTCATCCATGAGGTGCTTGTCTACTGTTTGGTTGTTTGTAGATGTTGGACAACATTCCGAAACAAATGCGTACGCTTCCGATGCGAAAGCATTGCGTATTCTTCGCATTATGGTTTCTTTAAAATCAGTTTGATGCGAGAGTTTGCACGTAATTGCACGATCGATCTTACTGCGTTCAGTTCCTCACCATCGCGAACGAAGAACCGCCTCTTTCGCAAGCTGCTAAGGTTAACACTTAGAACTTTTCAGAATGCCTACGATTTTTCAAGTTGGGCATCTTAGCTAGAAAAGCAATTGGAAAAATGACGCGATTCGGAGCGATCAAACGTCGATCACCAAAATGATGTCGTATCCAACGGCATATGCCCTATTCGGTACCCTTCATTCGGGTACTGAAAAGGTCGAATCCTGATCGGACTTAAAAACCAAGGGCGGTAAAGATAAGCATGTATCCGAACTTCACCTTCGACTATTTCCCAGCACAGTATTATTCCCGGACCTCGACCGAACAAAGCACCTTTCCATCATTTGCTGGTCAATCGCGATTGGGTACTCCAAGGAGTCTAAAATCACATCCTGTTTCCTTTGCCCACTTGGTACAGGAAACCAAAACGCGAATGCTTTCGCATCTGAATCGCTGCAATCTAATCCCGAAGCACTACGCGCAGCGAGAATCGCTTCACGGGAAAATGCTCCTGGAGGCAACTGAATGGTCAATACAAATACAGGGACTTCCCATCGCCAGCCTTCGAATGGTTTATATCCACGGGGGTAAGAACGAAATTATCAACACCTGGATCTTCCCAAATCGACCAAGTCGAATGCCGGTTTATGCTGCCGAGCTGATTGCGGTTAGTGATGCAATTCGAGTTGCTTTCGTAGATATCCAAGTTCCTGCCTTAGAGGGGTCGATCGTCGAGGATACATCCATGATGACGGGCTCGCTGGCTCCTCGGTTTGCGAGTCTTCCCTGCAATGAAGCACCCCCATTCTGGGCTATTCAAGAATCACAAGGAAACTTCACCTATGCAAGGAATGTTCCCGCCGTTGACCTACCCACCATCGAAGCATGCTATTTGGCGTACATGGATGCATACCTAAATCATTTTGCGTGCGAAGATGTAGGAAAGAGTATTCTGCGATTAGCAAGAGATGAAGATGCGTTAAACGCGCTTCTCTCGTACCAGCATCATCACATGGAACACAGTCCTGGGAACAAGTTTCTCAGTAAATTGTTTGGCTCAGATTGGACTGAGGCCTTTATGCGAGAATTTTTGTTCGAGAAACCACAAGGGTAAAATGATGAGCGTAATGAATTTAGTTCGTTCAGCGATCTCTGCATCGCACTTTCAAATCGAACAAACTGCTTTTTCCAAAGGTATGTTGGACGGTTCCATGACGGCCACCAACTACGCACGTGGCTTGGTCCAACTGTGGTACATCCACTCGATACTCGAATCCTGTGCCACGTTAAGCCCGCAAATCCAGGGCTACTTCACCAAAGAAATGGTTCGAACCGATACGATTCGACGCGATCTTCACGCCTTTGGTTTCGATGTTGCCAGTTTTGAGAAGATGATTGAAACCACCGAAATTATAGACCAGTTGAAAGACTGGGCTCTTGAATGCTCGTATGCGATTCTTGGATGTATCTACATTCTGGAAGGTTCTCGGATGGGTTCCTTGATGATTGCCAAACCGCTTGGGCAAACGCTGGGACTAGCTACTGGAGCAGTCGCGGGGATCGAGTATCACACTGAGGGGGCTGTTAGTACTCCGATGCGGCTTCGCAGTTTCAAAGAAAAGGTCGACCAAGCGGGTTTAGGGGCTGAGGCTGAAGCACAATTGATTGAAGGGGCTGTTCGGTTCATGGACCTGCTCAACAGGCTATATGCAGCACTGCCAATGGACAACCTGACCAAGCAAACACAACAGCTCAAGACAGCTTAGAAAGCCTATTGGGCGAAATCTATCGAGTTTATTGGTGATTCGCAAACGCATTTTTTATATTCGAAAGAGCTTCCATTTTATATGACTCAAGCCATCACCGCCGAAGAAAAGAACAAGCAATTCGTAGAGATCATTTCGGGTACTCCGGACTCGAAGTCTCTACTGCGCATTCGAAATGAAAAGGCGGATGATAAGATTCGCGATACCATTCGTATGACACCTGGCGTACAGCCCTTCAAGCACAACTACTACACCGCAGACCAGTTTTACCAACACGACCGCCATCGAGGGATTATCACCAACGTCTACGGGCAGCGTATTCTGCGAGTCACCGAAGACTTCATCACGGGCGTCTTGGGCGGGCTGGAAGATGAAGTGGGTGAAAAGGCGGGAATGGTGATGTACGAAACCGGCTACGCTTGGGGAATGGAGGATATGCGCAACTTCGTAAAACGATCCCAGGGTGAATTCGAAGTGGACTTTACCAAGATGGGTATGGGTATGATGCTGGAAACCTGGTGGTGGCCACTTACCATCGAAGGATGGGGAACTTGGCAGTTCGATTTTCGCGAAGCTAAACGCGATATGCTTTATGTCGAGCTGTATGAATCCGCCGTCGCAAAAACACTCGGCGATATTGGTGCAGTGGTATGTTATTTCTATGCTGGGCTCTTCTCTGCGGTCTTTAGTGTGTTGGCCAAGAAGGACTTCGGCTGCGTAGAAATCCAGTGCTATGCCATGGGGGCCGACCATTGCAAATTCCTTATTTCGCATGCTGAACGTGTGGATGCGGCTGCATTCTGGCGAAGCCAAGGCGCGACGGGAAAAGACATCATGAAGAAAGTTCAAACCGTGTAGGGGCATAGACTTGTATAACCAAACGGCCTGGAATCTCAGGCCATCCAACCCGCGAAGGAATGAAAGACTCACAGCGCATGTTCGGTCACTGTGAGAGGGCATCTCGAAACCATGGCATCTGAAACTCCAATCGAAAACCAATCTGCAATCGCATGGCAACCAGTCTCTGGCTCGCTTCAAGCGATGAATTTGGGAAGCATGCCGCTGGGTCAGCTTGGTCAATTGGTGAATTGGCGAAATGAACATGGGTATACAATTCCAGATCGCAAACCATGGGTCGATTTGCCATTGGCAGCAACCAATCCCGGCAACGCTCCAGCACCAGTTGCATCTGCTTCCGTTGAGCCCACAAAGCCAGCAGAGATCATCGCTCCCGAATCGGTTCCGCCGCCCGTCGCTCCGCCCGACGTGGCTGCTGAGGCTACGTCATTAAGCGCACAGGCGGATGATGCAGCCTTAGAAGCAGCCAAGGCACAGGATTTAGCGGAAGCAACCGCAAAAGCAATGGCTTCTGCAGCGGAAGAAGCGGCAGCGAAGGCCAAAGCAGCAGCTGATCAAGAAGCGGCAGAAGCAGCGGCGAATGCAGCCAACAAAGCTGCGAAAGAAGCTGCCGATGCGAAAGAAGCTGCGGCTAGGGACGCAGCAGCAAAGGAAGCTCAAGAAGCCCTGGAAACTGCAGCCAAAGAAGCCGCCGCAAAACAAGTTGCAGAAACCAAGGCTGCAGCAGACTCCGCACGAACTGAACTACCAACACCGAGCACCCTGAGCGAATCCATCGCAATCCAGGAAACAACGGCCGAGCCCATTCCTAATCCACCTAGAGTGCCGACCGCTGCCAAAGAAACCAAGTCGACCGTCGCTCCCAAAACAAATTCCGCCGCGGCTACAAAACCTGATTCCAACCACATCGCGGAAAGTCAGCCAACACGACCCCGCTCCGAACCGCTGTCCTTGCATCTCAACGAGATCGCCCCCATTCCACCATCTAATCTTCGTTCGCCCCGAAGCGAATCCTCCAGCGACGACTACCTCCTGCAGCTCGAACGACTGGTGCTTGAATTGAACATGGAACTGGGCCGAAGTCGCGGCGAGCCCAAGCCGGTTGATCCCTTGGAACAAATGGCCAATCGAATTATCGCCTTAAATCTTGAGAACTTAGCATTGCGAGAAAAATTGCAACGCACCCTCAACGCAAGTTAACCCACTAAGAAACAATCGAACCTTTCCCACTGACATTATGAACAATCGCATCTCCGAAATCTTAGTAGGCAGCGACAGCCGATACTTGACCCCAGAGGAGCGGCAAGAAGTCTTGGACTATACCAACGGATTTCCTGAACGGTTCCGCATTCTGGGTTTGATCGAGGCAAATGAAGAAGCTGCCGTACGTTTTTGCATCGACAACACTCGAAAACGTTATCCCAATTTCGATAAGTATCATACAAGCGCTTGGGCAAAAGCCTTCCGTGACGTGCAACTCACAACGCGATTTATGGCGCAAGCCATGCTTCTCGACGAAATGGCTACCCTAGAAGAAAAACTGCTTTTTTGGTTGCGAACGATCTTGGCGGGTCTGAACTTCACTCCCGAATTCAACCGTGATACCTACACCTACCTGAAACAGGGCTTCCGTCAAAGCTTGCCGCCAGACGCGTTCTCTGTATTCGAGCCCTTCTTGAATCGTACCATCGAGATCATGTCGGACTTTCCCGCTCCGGCGACGCCCGCTGTGTAGCATCCAGCATGCTGCCTTTTAGCACGAAGACGCCAACACCCCAAACAGCCTGATTCAACGCCCCCCGGAAATGAAAATGATTGCAACCACTGATCTCGATTTCAAAAACTACTACGTCGAGAAATTATACATGACCGCAAATGTCGAAACAGGCGTGCTGGTGAATCGGTCCGGTCGTCGTATGATTGCTTTGACCAATGACTTTTTGCTGGGACTACACCGAGCTCTCGAGAAAGAGTGCGGCGACCGCGTAGAAAAAGTGCTTTACCATTGCGGTCGCAAATGGGGACGTAACTTCGGCAAGGGCTTGGACAATGCGTGGTCCGAGTTCTATCAAAAGCCTCTTCAAGAATTTCCGCTCGCTTTCTTTCAAAGCTTGATGGTCCAAGAGTTTGGCCATAACGGATGGGGAACGCTTTCCTTGGATTACACCCACTTCGCCAAAGGAATCATCGACCTGAACCTAGAAGGAGCCATCATGGCGGATATCACAGAAGCTGAGCTAAAATACCCCGCAGATACCTTAACCGCTGGAATTATTGCAGGAATGTTCTCCCACTTTATCCAACGCGACGTGGATTGCCTTCAATCGCAATGCGCTCTCAAGGGCTTCAGCAGTAGCCACTTCCTGCTGTCGGATCCTAAACGGATCGAAGAACTAAGTGCATGGCGAACCAGCTCCAAGTCGCATCAAGAAATTCTTAACCATTTACTAACCCTCCAATCGTAACCGGAATGCAATCGCGAGACTCATGATTCGGATTTGCTACTTCGGCAAATTCTCATTGGTTTGGCAATGCATACCTGCAATCCATAAGTGAAAAGGAAGAACCATGAATAGTGCATTCTCGAAAGTCATGTCCGCTGCCGAAGGGCGCTACTTTACCTCGCTGGAGAACGAACAGGCACTGGGTTCTTCCTTAGAACTTCCGCACCGTATGCTGGTGTCGCGAATGATACAGCAATTTGAATTCGAGATCGTGGATTATGCAACTCATGCATTTTGCGACGTTGCACCCAGTTTCGAAGGCCCCAGCGGTTCGATGCGTCGCAAGAAGGGCCATCAAGATGGACGGATTATTCTAAGGTACGCCGCTCAAGCCGTTCGCGAGGGTTCCTGTGAGATCGTCTTTGAAAAAGTACTGTCGTGGCTTGTCGGGCATTTGGACGCAACCAATGTGACCGGCCATCACATGGAAATCTTCTTTCACTTTCTTCAGCAAGGTGCTCAGCGCGAACTACCCACGCATGCGCATCCGTTTGTCGACACCGTCTTCGAACAAATGATCGCATTCGTTCGTCAAGCTGCCTATAGCGGTACAATCCAACGCGCTCACCGCCGTATCGCGGAATTTGCGGCTGAACGTGTCATGGCCATTATGCCTGACGTCAAGGCGCAGTATGGTGTGTCCAGCGTATCCAAATGCAAACGCGACTTCGAACTTCTGATCAAAGAGGTTGCGAGAGTCATGAAGACTCCCTCGCCCATGGAAATGAAGAAGCAGTTTGCGGGTTGGCTGATTGAACGGCTTATGAATCAAGTAGAGTACAATCCTGAAGTATGGTATTGGTCGTTCCTAGCCTTGCGTGAAGGAATTGTAGAATGCTGCGGTCCTGAAGCTGCGATGTCGGTTAGCGATCTTTTCGAGACTATGGCCGACAACGCTCAGCATTTATTGCAAGCGGTCCGACTGACGACTCATGCGGGCGAAATTGCAGATTCCGCTGCCGTTAAACTTTTGGAACGCGGCGAATCGCTGGGGCTGTTGCGCGCGGACGAATTCCAAACGGCTGTTGCCATGGCCAATCGGCAATTGATTACCGAGCTGGCTGTCATCCACGCCTGTGGGCCTATGGATGTGCAAACGTCTCAACTGGCAAGTCTATGGTGCCGAGTTGTATTACCCACGATGCCATCGACGCACTCTGGCCTGCTGGCCTCCAATCTAAAAGTATTGCTCGAGGTGGTTGACTCTCGTTGGAAGGATGACACTGCAAAAATCTTTCGCAACGCGATTCTTCAACTGGTCGAAGTGGCTCGTCGTAGCGAAACGGCTATACGACTCACCGAAGTGGTGGATAAGATCTCCGTCGAATCTGCTAACTGGGCCATCGAAACCTTCAGCCAGTTCGCAGCAGACAAACGGGCAGCGTTCCGCGATATCCGGCTTGTACTTTCTAAGATTGTGACTTTGATCCCCAGCGGGCCGTCAGGAGTCAATGGATACGAGTTTCGTGCTTATCTAACCAAGTTCTTGTTACCGAACTTGCCCTTCAACGTGGGCATCTTGAAGCAAGTGTACGATCGCGTGATTCGAGTTCTTGAGACACATGCAGATCCGGAAGATGCGAAAGTGGCCCGTGGCTATTTAGATGATGCAATGGGATGTTTTGATCGGCATGCGAAATTAGCTTCGGTTGCCGCCCATGCAGACCGGTTCGCCATATCAGCGGTAGAACGTGGGTATCAAGCGGCCCCGCGTCACGAATCCTTGGAACGCAACGGTATCAAGGCCGGTCGCCGAGACGGCAAGCTGCTGATCCAGAAGACAATCGAGACCGCCATTATTGGTGGAACCGCTGCCGAGATTGCACTGCACGAGTACTTCCAAGTAGAACAAATTCGCTTGAGCAAATTGCCGGGTTCGGTGGTGGTTGAGTTTTTACGCGGACTTTTGGAACAATTGCGAGAGTACCCAGAAATCGCAGAACTGCTCATGGGCTTGGCCTCGGCTGCTCCGGCTTACACAGGTGCCTTCCGGATTAATGAGCATAGCAATTCGATGGCCGAACGTATCTCGACCGCCTCCATCAATTCGTCACCCGCGTACAAAGAGCAGTTGGGGGAACGCGGATTGGAAGCTTGTATTCGAGACAATTCTGTCATGCTTCGGGGATTGGCAAGCTTCCTGCTGTCGTCACCAGGGGATGTCTCTGGTTTTAAGACTTGGTGGCGGAGACGAATTGGCCAGAATATTGTGGCCAGACCGGAAAATTTCGAATCAAGCGCTCCTTGTGCGAAAGCAAACTTCAACGAGCTGATCAATGCCATTCGAGGACAATTGGATCGCGACGAAGCGGAAACCATCGAAATGTACCTCAAGCAAATCTTTACGACGATTTCATCCAGCGGCGCGACCGGAAAGCCAGGAGTAAACAAACGACTGGTATCCACCGCCGCCCTAGCCGCCTCAATTCAGCCAGTTTCATTTGCCGATGTGGCTGCTATGAAGTAGGGTTTTCTGGGGACAGGCTGCCAGCTTGTCCAAACTTAGCAACCAAAGGCTGGCAGCCTGACCAACGGTACTTAATGCGATGCGTCAACTTTACATCATTCCGATTATCCACTCGCGCCATGATCTTGGCTCGCTAGAACAATCGATTCGCGATGCCAAAAGTCAGTCCACGTCCGCAAGTATGGTGGAATCGAACCAAAGGGTTGTGGATTTCTTTTGGAATGAGCTTCGGCATGGTATCGAGTCCTGGAGGCTCGACTATTCGAATGCCATTGTTTTTCAAGATGCACTTCCATTTACCGGTCATCCGGACCGAATCCTGGAACATCGGATTGTCGACGAACTAGCCACCAAAGGGAGCGCCAACCACAAGCTAGTCCAATGGCTTATTGCACAGGGCGCAACCCTGGAGGGAACCGAGTCAACGGAACTGCTACTTCGCGAGTATGACGTTGTTCGCAAGTCCTTGGCAGAGGGTGTCCATCGCTACGATGAGCCCGCGAATTCGTCATCCACGGGTGAAGTCGTTGAGACGCTTCTAAACCAACGAGATCGTTTCATTGCGGGTCGCATTGCGGAGACCGCGAATGATGATCAGATAGGGATTCTTTTCATCGGAATGCAGCATCGCGTTCAGGACTACCTGCAACCCGATTTCCAAGTCTCCTATCCGTTCGGTAAGATGAAGGTTCACGTATCGGCATCGCTTCAAGACGCGGTCTGAAAAGTATTTAACATCGGAACTTCAACGTCAACCTGAACTTCAACTTCAACTCTAAGACGGGTGATCGAATACGAGTACGAGTACCGCTGCGCTGAGTACGAGTACGAGCAAAAAATGCCGCTCGCCAATACTTTCCGTTGGGTTCACCCCAATCGGAAGCAACAACTGAAAGCTACAAGCGAGCAAACCCAAAGTAGTTTCACCCCTTTTTGGGCCTCCGTCGGGCTCGTCCCGGTCGGAGCCAACGACTGCGCCGTGCGGTAACTTCCAGTTGTGCGATCCTCCGAGATAAACTCGATGGAAACGAAGGCAGGATAGTGGTGTGCGTGGTAGCTTTCAGTTGGACGCCCCGCGCACACGCCCCAGCGACGGTCGGGCTCGACCCGACACGTCGCAATAGGTTTGAAGGGCTAGACACGATGCAATCACGCACGCTAAGGAAATCACGCATGCGCGTTTTTCTCTCAAAACCGATTCTTTTGCCTTCCCTTGCACCGAAGTGTGCAAAATCACGCTCGAATTGCACTCGTTCAAGCCCTTGCCGGTAAAAAAACCGAATCATCTTCCATGTAGGTTGCAGAAACTTCATTGAGAGGATCTTGGATCATGAACGACAAAGACGAAACCCAACCCAAAGATGCTGTCCCAGACCTGTCCGGTATGCTAGGACTAGGAGGGATCTTTGAAGGCGTTTCCAATTTGATCAACAAGTTCGGCGAACTCGCAGAAAAAGGCGAAAGCCTGCGAACCGCCATCCACCAAAGCCAAACATCCACCGGAAAGAAAATGACCACCTCCTATGGTGTCAACGTTCAATTCGGACTCGGGAAAGATAAGAACAACGATTTAAACGTCAGCCCCATGACGAAGCCCTTCCAATCCGCGCCCACTTCACCCCCACCCAGTGTTCCTCGCATCCGCGAACCGCACGTCGAGATTTTTGACGAAGGGGACCACGTGCTAGTGATCGCTGAGATGCCCGGCGTTTCAAGCGAAGACGTGAACCTGGCCTTCCTGGACAGAAACTTGCACATCCATGGTGTCAGCAAAGTTGCTGAGTTCAAAAAAGAACTGCCACTACCCGGAGATTTTGGGCCTGAACAAGTTTCCATCACAGCCAATAACGGCGTCGTGGAAATTCGATTGACGACCAAGTAGAACACGAAGCCAACCAAGTCTGATTGACTTGTTGATTGGCGGTTTGAAAACTGACGCTGGACGCGTCGGTGGCATACGTACCCCTGAATGGATTCGAAGTTTATGTTCTCAATGGATGGCCCCAATAAAAAACGACTGCGTGTCGTCGAAGCTGCAAGCCGCGATGTGGGACGCGGTCTCCTCAGGCTCGATCCAATCGACATGCAATCGATGGGTGTCAGGTCCGGTGACATAGTCTTGATCACGGGGGCTCGCACCGCTGTCGGCAAAGTCATGCCCGCCCATAAAGACAGCCGCGGCCAATCGCGAGTCCAAATGGATGGGGTTCTACGTGAATCCGCTGGTTGCAGCATCGATGATCTGGTGGAGATTCAAAAGTCCGAATCCATCGATGCCGAGCGGCTCACCATTCGACCCCGGAAAATTCGACCTATCGAGCGCGATCTGGAATACATCGCATCCCTCGTCGACGGCTTGCCTGTGCAAAAGGGAAGCATCATTCGAGCCATTCTATTCGGGAACGAGTCGATTGACTTCGACGTGCAAGATACGTTCCCAGCCGGACCAGTCATTATCACTCCGAACACCAAGCTGACCATCGAACAATGTGCAGCGGAAGCAACCGGATTGCGTAGCCCTTCCTACGAAGATGTGGGGGGCGCTAAAGCTCAAATGCAGCGAATTCGCGAGATGATCGAATTGCCTCTCAAGTTTCCCGAGGTATTTGAACGTCTCGGCGTGAACGCGCCACGAGGGGTCCTACTTTACGGACCACCGGGATGCGGCAAGACCTTGATCGCCCGCGCCATCGCTCACGAAACAGATGCCAAGTTCTTCGTGATCAGCGGACCCGAAATCATTCATAAACACTACGGGGAAAGCGAAGCTCATCTTCGGAAGATCTTCGAACAGGCAAGCAAGCAAGGCCCCAGCATTATCTTTCTGGACGAGATCGATGCGATTGCTCCCAAACGCGAAAATGCAGCGGGCGATGTCGAACGCCGCGTGGTGGCTCAACTATTGACGCTGATGGACGGACTAAAGCAACGCGAGAACGTCATCGTAATCGGTGCAACCAATCTGCCCAATTCCATCGACCCCGCTCTACGACGTCCCGGTCGATTCGATCGCGAGATTGAAATCACCATCCCAGATCGGTCCGAGCGTCTTCACATTTTGGAGATTCATACGCGTGGCATGCCGCTGGAAGATGATGTCGACCTGCGGCACCTAGCGGGAATTACACACGGGTTTGTCGGGGCAGATCTAGAAGCTTTGTGTCGTGAGGCTGCTATGGTATGCCTTCGGAAACTTCTAGATCGAATCGATATGAGTCAGAAGCGTATCACCTACGGCCAGCTTGCATCGCTTCGCGTAACCATGTTGGAATTTTTACAAGGTTTCCAGGCTGTCGAACCATCGGCAATTCGCGAAGTGTTCGTCGAGGTCCCCAACGTTCAGTGGGACGATATCGGTGGTCTGGAGCCTATCAAGCAACAACTTCGCGAAGCGATCACTTGGCCATTGAAATACGAGTCGCTTTTCTCGCAAGCCCGCGTGCGACCCGCCCGGGGCGTATTGCTTGCAGGCCCCCCCGGCGTTGGCAAAACCATGATCGCCAAAGCGGCTGCCACTGAAAGCCAAGTCAACTTCATCTCCGTCAAAGGTCCTGAACTTCTATCGAAGTTCGTGGGAGAATCCGAACGAGCCATTCGCGAAATATTCAGCAAGGCTCGGCAAGCGGCCCCCTGCCTGATGTTCTTCGACGAAATTGATGGCCTGTGTTCAACGCGTCAATCCGGCTCGCAAGACTCAGGTGTTGCCGGTCGCGTTCTCAGCCAATTCCTTGCCGAAATGGATGGTATCGAAGAACTCAATGGAGTCTTTGTGCTCGCCGCAACCAATCGCCCCGATATGGTCGATCCCGCTCTGCGCCGTTACGGCCGATTTGAGCAAACGATTGAGGTTGGGCTTCCGGACAAAGCAAGTCGCAAAGCCATTCTACACGTTCACCTTAAGAATCGTCCTCTTGCCGAGAAACCAGATCTGGACGACCTTGCCGAACGCACGGAAGGCTTCTCGGGTGCCGACATCGCTTCTTTCTGCAGTATGGCAGCGCGTTCGAGCATTCGCCGCGAGGTTGCTGGTCTTCGAGAGGAAGTCCTCAATGATTCTGTTCTTCTGATCTGCAAAGAAGACATCATGAATAGCCTTGAACAAATGACTCGTGATATCGGAGCTAAAAAACATGGATGATGCACTGTATTTACTTGGCTTCTCACCAAAACTGCATCTTCACAATTCGAGCCCTGATCCGGGTCTGCAAGGCTTAAACCATTCCGTGGGAGATCCGCTAGCGGAAGTGATCGACTCGAACATGGTTGCCCTGCTAGAGCAATTCGGCATTGAGAAGCTGGAAGTTGGTCCTGTATGGGCATGGTTCAAGCGTATTGAACGCGTTGACTTTGAAGGTCCAGCGGGTGAGAAGAATCTTGCAGATATCCACTGGTTGACCCCTCGAGTCATCGCACACGAGAAAGTGGTGGATCAATTGAGTCTCCAATCTTCCTTTTACCCCGCGCGATTTGGAACGCTTTTTTCAAACGAATCGCGATTAGAAGCCTTTATCGAACAATTCTCGAATCACCTGCTCAACTTCTTCCAGCTTGTTAAGGGAAAGAAAGAATGGGGACTGAAGTTCTTCGGGAACCATGCGCAAGCCGCCATGATCTTGGCTGAACGCGAGGGGATCGTTCAACAAGGTGTGCCGGTCGGGGGAGCGAAGTACCTGAAGCTGAAACAATTGCAAAGGGAATCGTCGAAGGCCAAGTCCGACTTCTTTACCGCGAACTTGCATGAGGCAATCCATTCGCTTGGGTCACAATTTTCCGATTTGATTGCAAGACCCATTCATGCGACGACTCAAGAAGCAGCACAAGGAGAACTGCTCAGCAATATCGCCGTTCTCGTATCGGATGACGAACCGAACTCAATCGTGTTATGGGCCGAGCGTTGGAACAACACCAAGCCCTTGTCGTCAGGCATCCAAGTGGAGCTGACAGGACCATGGCCAGCCTACAGTTTCTGTCCCTCGCTGACCAACGAAACAGCAAACGAAGCCACACGGAGAGCAGCGTGAAAGACCCCAACGCAAAGGCAATGCCATCCATGAATGAACGTTGGTTGATATGCGCCGTTCTTGGTGGACTCGGTCATGGGAGGGATACTTGGAACGCGGCAGTCTCCATCTTCCATGAAGTAGCGATCATCGAAGAGCACGGCACGTTAGCCGCGGCTATGCCATTCCATGAGGAGATGGCTGTATCGCCGCTTTTGGGGCAAAAAATGCGCGACTTTAGTGATATCGTGAATCATCTCCATCGCTTCGGAGACATTCTGCCCTTTCGCTTTGGAATGATCCAGTCGCGGCAAGAATGGGCCAGGACGATGGAAAGCAAAAAGTCTTATTATCAAACATCCTTGGCTCAAATTGCCGGTTGTTCTGAAATCAATCTACGTTGGGCGATTCCAGATCCGATGGATGTTACCAATAAATTACCAAGTATCGTCCCGGAACAGCAGCTTGCGAAGGGATATGCATACCTGGCAGCCAAAATGGAAGCTAGACGATTTCAGAATCACGTTGAAAAGGAGGCTGATGCTGTTGCAGAACAGATGAAGAGCTTCTATCCCAAGGATTGTATCAATTCGATTTCTAGCGTCCGCAAACTCAACGTCAAGAACACGAGCGAAGAAGATATTGGTTACACGATCGCGAAGGTCGATTTGCTAGTGCGCAGAGAATCGGTCGAAACGGTTCTCAAAGCGGCTTCGCTTCTGCATGTTCGATCAGAAATGCCTACCGTTGCCTCAGGCCCTTGGCCTCCGTTTTCATTCCTCGTATCGGAAGAAGTTGGCGAATCAACAGCATTAGCAATGCAAAGATGTGCAAAACCCTTGCCATTGGAAGCGGTTGGCTAAACCTGGAGCAATATAAGGTGTAGATCGTTTGCGTAGATTAACTGCCTTTCGAAACAACGAAAGCAGCTATGAAGATCAACGCCCCCAATTACTGTCACTGCGGCGAGATTCCGCACTGACAGTGAATTCGCACTCGTTGTGTGTTGGGGGCAAAGAGAGAGTTGAATTGTGTTTCTTAAACAACTTAGGAGATTTTTAAATGGCATCAGTACAAAAAACTACCGATTCGTCGAGCTTGGCCGAAGTCGTTGACCGCATCCTGGATAAGGGTGTTGTGATCGACGTTTGGGCTAAGGTATCACTTGTTGGTATCGAACTGCTTTCGGTTGAAGCCCGGATCGTTATTGCATCGGTAGAAACCTACCTCAAGTATGCAGAAGCGATTGGCTTGACAGCAACGGCAGCCGCACCAGCGTAGTGCTTGCATACGCCACGGGTCTAGACTGGTCTCTCGGAACGCATCGTTCCCATTCGCTCCTAGGGACCGGTCTCAGACTCGCTTGTTAGTGTTTTCATTTTTTGCTTGAACAAGGGTCGGGGCAGATGGTAAGTTTTCGTGAGCAGATGCAACGTTTAGCAGACAGTATTGTAAAGACTCGCAATGAGCGAAAAGCCTTCCTTCACAAAAACCAAAAGGAATGCACCAAAAGCCGCAAGGAATCGACAGAACGTCGTTCCCAAACCAAACGAGAACTCGCCAAACAGGCAACGGATTTAACCAAAAGACTTAGCGACTTCCATCGTAACAATCAGAAGTCCGTCGCAAGATCCCTTCGCGACACATGCCTTCAACGTACTAGAAATGCAAAGGCGTCAAGAACCGCGATCCAACAAGAAATCGCAAAGAATCGTCGAGAGATCACGCGGATGTTACGACAGAACAACACCGATCGGAAACGGGTTGCTCGTCAGCAGGTACGCTCATCCACCATGATGATTCAGGCTGTTCGTTCGCAAGTACAGCGCATCCGCACTGCGACAAAACGAATGACGCGATCATGGTCGCGAGACCGGAATGAAGCCAGACAAATTTGGCAACGCCTTCAAAACGGTGCCGTCCCCAAACGCGCCGCTGGACGGCAAATTGCCAGCTTTGCCCCTTCCGCAACATTACCAATCGACACCACAACGGTCACACAATCGTCTTCGATTGCAAAAACGCCGAACTTGCCTGTTTCCGATCTCCCTTTGCCACCAAGTCTGATCCCGCACAGTTTTTCATGATTGCAACTCAGCTAGCAACTTGATTTTCATACGCTCAATCTCACTTAGTAAAGAATACGAATATCATGCACGAGGCACCTTTTCATCGTGGCGGGTCAATGCCTAAGGCCCTGAATGGAATTTCCGCTCAAGCGACCACTTCGGACTTTATACCTCAGCCCGGCGCTGACTTCGTTGCCACAGCGGCTGTTCAGGAACTGACCAACCGCGCGTTGGCTTATATTGAGATTGGTTACGCGGTTCACCTTTCTGGACCAGCGGGAACTGGCAAGACAACTCTTGCGCTCCATATCGCATCGCGGATTGGACGGCGTTGCACATTGCTGCACGGCGATGACGAATTGCGAGGGTCCGATCTCCTTGGCAAAGACGCCGGATACCGAAGACAATCCGTACGCGACAACTACGTAAGCTCGATCTTGAAAACGGAAGAAACGGTTTCGTTGATGTGGAGCAACAATCGACTGACTACCGCATGCGAGCAAGGCCACACCGTGATCTATGACGAATTCACACGTTCCCCCGCAGCGGCCAACAATGCCTTCTTAAGTATTCTTGAAGAAGGGATTCTGAGTATCCCCTCTTCCGGGCAGGACAAGAATTTTGTGCGAGTTCATCCCGACTTCCGAGCGATCTTCACATCAAATCCTGAAGAGTATGTTGGTGTGCACAAGTCCCAGGATGCTCTTCTGGACCGAATGATCACGCTGGAGGTTTCGCACCAAGATCGGGAGACGGAAATCGCTATCGTTCAGGCTAAAAGCAATCGCCCCCCCGAGGAGGTGGCGTTGGTGGTGGATGTTATTCGTACGGTACGGGAAAAATTCGGTGGCAAGAACGGGCCTACGATTCGGGCTGCATTGGCAATTGCTCGCATCCTTGATCATCGTAAGGCAGTTGTATCGTGGACCGATCCTGTTTTTGTTGCAACTTGTAAGGATGTGTTGTTTTACAATCTAATGCGACAATCATCCAAGACTGTGACTAGCCAAGATCTAGAAGCACTTATTCGCTCGACCCTTTTGGCAAACCAAAACCGACCAGCACAGGATTCCAGAATCCAGTCGTTGGGCAAAAACGTTGCGTCCACAACAAAAGACAAAGTCCGCAGGGAACCTGAACCAAGCAATCGCCTAGACGCCAGCTTGGACCTACTAGCGAACAGCTTGGAAGTCGTGAATGCCACCAATGTTCCCGACACAGTTGTTGCTTCCAATACGTTTAAGGTTGCAGATGTTGCACTCGCCGCCAAAAACGATGCAGTCCGGTCCGTCCTGGAAAAGAAAGCCGATGCCATAAATTGTACCGATGAAGTAATTGAAAACGGTACTGCACGCGACAACAACAGTCGACGGCTTCCTAGGCCCCCCGCCTTCGAAACCACCGGACTCGCCATTGCGACAGCAGCACCCAAGTAACGATTCATCACGAATCGTTTTTCATCTGTCACCAATGGAATACGTTCATGCGAAATTCGATACCAAGACGCGGTTTGCACAACATGCAAACAAGAGCTTCGCGAAAAGCGGTTGCCTCGCTGCAAACTCCCGAGTTGTATCTAAAGCTCACTTCGCTGGAGATTGAACGATCCAGGCGTGCGATCGAGTTAGAAAGCTTGTTGGAGCGAGTCAACATTCTAACCAATCGCATTCAATCGATTGTTCAAGAGCAAGAATCGTTGCAGATACGCATCGCGTCTCAGCAACAAACCCCGCTTGCAACCCAGGCTCCATCTACAAACCAAAATCGCAACGTGGGATTCACCTACTAACTTCGAAGGGATGAGAACATGTCCAGTCAAATTGAAATGGAAGTTGCTATTGGCTTCTATGTTTATTCCTTCCTGCGTGCCAAAGACAAGAATTCCGTTCAGGCTGCCAGATTAAAGGGGCTTGAAGAGGCGGATGTCACCGTGATCGAGCGCGGCGACTTAGCCGTGGCGGTAACCCCGATCGCAGCTAGAAAAATTCGTCCGCAACGCAAGTACCTCGCTGCTCACCAAGAAATCGTAACGCACCTTGCGAAGCACTGGAGCATGTTGCCTGTTTCATTCGGACTGATCGCGGACAATCTGGACCAGGTCTATTACATCTTAGATAACAATCGTGATGTATTGAACGAGCAGATTAATCGTGTTGGTGGGAACGTCGAGATGACTGTTTCGCTCAAGTGGACCGCACCGAATGTGCCTCAATACTTCGTAGAACGCTACCCTCAATTACGAGAAGCACGAGAGATGATTGTCGAAGGAAGGGCCTCACGCGATGACCAAATTGAAATGGGACGAATCTTCGAAAAACTTCTAAACACTGAACGTGAAACCAACACTCAAATTTTTCTTGAAGCACTTGCTCCCTTCTCAAAAGAACTGGAAGTCCAGCCGACTCGGGAAGATTCAGACGTAATGCGTCTTGCATGTTTAATCGACCGGGATGTCGAGGCCGATTTTAGTGCCGCGGTTTATCGAGCAGCTGAACTATTCAGCGATGATTTTGCCATAACCTTCAACGGACCTTGGCCCCCTTACAGTTTCGTGAAGTTAGCCTTGTCGATGGAATGAACCCATGTTTTATTTAGATGACTTGGTTATGTCCCCGTTTAAGGGTTTTCTCTTTATTGCCAAAGAAGTCGCAAAGGCTGTGGAGCAAGAGAAAGAGAACCAGCGAGCAAGTACCATGGCGCAGTTATCAGCACTGCATGCTCAACTGGAGGCAGGCGAAATATCGGAAGATGAATTTGATGAACGTGAAGCGGAGCTCCTCGATCTACTGGAGTCTGAGGAGTAGGTTTTTTCATTGCACCAAAAGGATTTGGATCGTGCTTAACGAAAACGAACATCTCGCAAAAAGCATTTCTCTTTGCGATGCAATCGATCGACTTCTCAACAAAGGGGTCGTTATCACCGGGGACATTACTATCTCCGTCGCCGGGGTCGATTTGCTTTACATCGGACTGCGCGGTCTCGTTTGTGCCGTAGATGCTTTGGGCGATCTCCCGCCAAGCCTGTCCCACCATGATCGTTCAACCAATCTCTATAGGGAAGCGTCATGAGCTCAACCAAAACAGAGACAGTCAGCCTCAATGACTCAGAATTGGCGCATGCCATGATGGCATCTGCTGCCGCATCGCGACGAGTGGAATTGAATGCCGAGAACGCGGCAACGGGTTTAGGACGACTCGCTGTCACCCTAGTGAACTTGCTGCACGAACTACTTGAGCGGCAAGCTATCCGGCGTATGGAGAACGGAACACTGACCGATCCAGAAATCGAACGATTGGGCGACTGTCTCATGAAGCAATCCGAGGCAATCGACACATTGTGTATCGCGTTTGGCATCGGGCGCGAAGACTTGAATTTGGATCTTGGACCTCTCGGGAAACTAATTTGAAACGGCACCAGCCTTAAAAACTGATGCAATTATGGAAACAATCAACACGATTATTGAACGGAGTAATAAATGAGTACAACAAGAATCCCCACTGCAACCTCGTCATCTTCCATCGCAGATATCCTGGAGCGGGTTTTGGATATGGGCGTTGTGATTGCAGGCGACATTCGCATCAAACTGGTTGATATTGAACTCTTGACGATCCAAATTCGACTGGTCGTTTGCTCCATCGAAAAGGCTCGCGAGATCGGAATGGATTGGTGGAACGTCGCACTCGACAAGAAAGAAGGCGCAACATCAGGAATCGGCGCAAGCGACGCCGGTGAGCTCGCCATGCGCTTGGAGGCGATGGAGCAAAGAATGAAAGATATGGAACGCGTTGGCGCAAAATCCAGATAGGTAGATCATGAGCACAATCTCTGAAACAAACTTTGAACAGTATGCCACCAATCCTGATAATAAGGCGTTGGAGGAAATGCAGGCCGACGTCCGTGACCTCTCGCGTAAAGTCTGCAGTTTCGCCAACGATGCGGCTGAGATTCTATCGAATGATTCCGCTGCTAATAATGGACGTAAAGCCAACATAAGCCTTCTTACCAAACAGATGTTCGGAGCTGTTGCTCTGCTGACATTGACGCTGAATCTCGGGTTGTACTTTGTCAACGCAACTTTTGGTCAGATGATCATCGCTAATGTGGGCATCTCCGTTCTCCACGCACTGGTAAGCATGTGCGTGGTTTCCGATCTCGCCAAGGGGAAAACGTACTTTCAAAACAAACGCGAACAGATCCAAGAACGTATCCGAACCGTTTCGGATTATCTGAGGGAGCTGATGCAGGACCGACAACAGTGGGTCAATGCCGTCAGTGAATTGAAATGGTTATCAGAGAACGAACAGATTAAGCTGCAAATGGCGAAGCTGGAAGCCAGCACCCAACAAGGCAAACTTGATTTTACGCTGGCGCTGCTCGCGGAACGAACCACCGCATTAGAAAGCCTAGAACAGGAACAATCGGAACTAGCTCGCGACAATGCTAGACTGTTGGCCAGAAATAGAGAATTGGCGGAGGACTTGCGAACCGCAAACCAAGAACTTGAGTCCAAGGAACTCGATAAAGCTCATATTGAACAAGATATCGCGCAGCTTAAGTCCCTGGAGGAAGACGCAAGATCTCAATTAGACGTAGCAAATCGCCAGAGCGAAGCGCAAGAAACTGCACTTGCGGAGAAGCTGCTGGTAGTAGGCAAATTGCAGGATCAGCTTCAACAAATCCGCCAAGAGACGGAGCAGATGGATGAAAGACTTGACGAAACAACCAATAGGCTGACCATCAGCGAAGCCCAACAACTGCAGCTCGATCAAACCATCGCGATCTTAACAAAAGAAGTCGAAGAGAAAGAGTTTGCCGTTCAAGCAAATTGTGACAAATCCGTCGAGCTACTGACACTCTATGAGACTCTTGAGGTCGAGAAGAAAGATCTTGTTGCAAGTATCGAGTCCGCAAAACAAGAACTTGAAGCGGTAGAGCAACACCTAAAAATGGCAAGGGACGATAGCCAAGTATTGGAAATCCAAATTCAGAAGATGCAGCAAGAGAATGTCGAACTCATCAATCGTACCGTCCACTTGGAATCGCAATCGGCCAGCAAAATTGAGATGCTTGCAAGCAGCGAGGCTCAGTTGCGAAGCATGGGAGAATTGCAAAAGTCAAAAGAAGCAAAGGTTCAAGAGGTCCAAGAGGAGTTGGCGCAAGTTGAACGCCGCGTAGCAGATTTTATGAAACAACTTGGGGAACTAGAATGCTTGTCGGTTGTAAAATACGTTTCAGAGCAAATGCCTCTTGCTGCGGCCAACGTCGTTTCGGAAGTTCAAACGATTGCTCCATTGGAAATGGAACCAAGCCCTGAACCCTGTGAAGCATGTCTAAAGTATCAGCAGGAGACAGCAAATCGCGAGAACTTTGAAGCCCTGATTGCAGATTTGGATTCTCGTCAGGCAATTGCTCAGCAAGCCCTGGAGAAATCGTTTCAGTCAGCAGAAGACGCCGAGAAGCAGGTTGCTGATGCCGAACAAAGGGTGGAGATGTTAGTCCGAAAAGCGAACGGACTATCGGATCAGGTTCAGGAACGGTCCGCCGAACTTTATGAACTTAAGCAGGAACTGATCGTCACACGGGCTGAAGTGCGCGACCTGGAAGCGGCTAAGCAACAATTGAACCTTGCGGAACAAGAACTTATCTCGCTACGAACACGGATCGAACTGACTGAAGCTGACCTAACAGGTTTGCAGACGCGAATGACGGAACTGGAGCAAGAGTACCGCGACAAGGCTCAGTCCGCCCACGATCTGGATCATCAACTTGCCGATCTACAATTCAATAGAGATGAAGCACAGAATGAGATTAGAGCAAGCAGTTTTGAATTGGAAGGACTAAGAACAGCCAATGCCGAACTTGTGCTTCAATGCGCTCTACTCCAAGAGAAGTCCTCTAAAACCCTCATGGAGCAGAAGGATGTGCATCGCGACCTTACCAGTCTACAAGAGGAAATGGACGCGTCTCGGATCGCTTTACAAGTGCTGACCCAGCAACGCAATCAACAAGCACTGGACCTGGAAGATCTTTCCGATGCAGTGGATACGCGTCGCGGTCAATTAGCGCAGATCGAGTTGGAGATTAAGGACCTATCGGTCCAAAAGCAAGCCCTGCAAAACTTAGAGCTAGAGATTAAGGATGCCCAACAGCATTTAGAAACCCTTCAAGCAGATGGCCGATCTGTGGCTTCCGAAGTACAAGTGAATCAATTGCTAGTGGCAGCCAACGGAAAGCGAATTCATGAGTTATCGCAAGAATCGAAGACACTGGAAGAAGAGAACGCTATTGCAGCTGATCGGTTGAAATCGATTTCCGACGAAGTCGCTGATGCGCAATCCGTCTCGCAGCAATGGCAATCCTATCTAACAAGTCTTCAAGCCGAGATGCAGGAATGCTCCGAGCGCAAAACTTCACTCGAGAATCAGGTAGATCTTCTGCAATCGCAAACTGCAGATGGACTTTTGCGAATTGAGGAGTTGAATGACTCCCTGAAGGCCATTCAAAAAGATCGTCAGCTAGCACAAGAGCAATTCGAAAAAGAAGACCAACGGTTGAAGGTTATTCAGACAGAAGCCGAAGATGCGTTATCAAAACGTGATTGGCTAGTTTTTCAGCAAAGCGAGGTTCAGAAAGTCCTTGAAAATCTCCAGAGCGCGTTATTGGAAACGGAAGCCATGTTTGCGGGTACGACTCTTCAATGGGAACAAGAGCGAGCAAAATTGATCGAAAGCCAGAACCAACGGGCTGATTTAGAATCGACTATCGATGAGATACTAGCCGATCAAGCTCGATTGACCGATGAAGTGAATGCTCTGAAATGCGAATCGGAGTCCTGGACTCGTTTGAACGAAGCAAGTCGGAAGGAGTGTGAATTCTTGGCAAAAGAGGTTGCTTCTCTGGAATTGGTGAAAACCAACCTTCAACAAGTGGAAGCGGACTATAACGAACGTCAATCCGCAGTGGAGCGACTTGATACAGAGCTATCGGATCTGCAGTCGAAGTGTCATCAATTGCAAAGCGAAATTCAAGTTCTAGAGTCCAAGAAGCTCGATTGGGTTCAGCTTGAACAAGCTTGCGAAGCCAAGCAAACTTCGCTGCTAATCCTGAAGAACGAGTGCGCGGACAAGTTGAGAATACGACAAGAAATCGATGCTGAAATCACTTCCATGAAGAGCACCCATGGCGATCTAGCACAATTGCAAATCGAATGCGATGAGCTTCGCAGTAGCCTCCTGCAAATGATAGAAGACCGAAAAGCCAACGAAACAGTTTTGATGGAAGTTCGCAACGAAATGGCTGCCAAGAGATTCGAATTGAGCGAATTACAAAGTTCGCTGTCTGGGAAGAAATTGCAATTAGAGGATCTTGATGAAAACATCGCCACGAAGAACCTTGAATCGGATGAACTAGTGCATCAATTAGATCAATCGCGACGCGAAATCGGAAAGCTGGCTGCTTTTCGTAAGTCGACAGAGATAACGATTGGTGCATTGATGCAACAGGTCGACTCGCTTCAAGAAACCGCTTCCGTTTGCCAGCAGGATGTAAAGCATGCCGAATCGTCCAGAGCAGAAATGGAGTTGATCGTCGCTACGATTGAAGCTGATATTCGGAAGCACATGACCGATCGGGCACAATTGACAAGCGAAACCACACTCGCAAATGTGCTACTGGAATCGAAGAAGCTGGAATTGTCGACGATTCAATTGCAGATTGCTAAATCAGAACAAGAATCCGTCGTATGGATGCAGTCGGTGCATCAATTGGAAGTGGATTTTCAGCTAGCTCTTTTGGAATTGGAAGCGAAGCGACTGGCACTCAAAGCGGCTATGGCTGAAGAAGTCTCCAAACCCGATCTGCAGGCCGAAACCCAAGCCGAAACCGAGGTAGAGAGCCAGGTAGAGGTTGCGATCAAGGAACCTTCATTGGATCCAGTGATCGCGCCGCAGCAAACTCAGATACCAACGCTTGCCGTTGAAGAAGACGTTTGGAACTCGCTGAATGAACTAACGCAGTTTGGGCAAAGCGTTCGGGTTGACGAACCGGTATTCGTTCCCAAGAATTCGAGCACTCTGCAACCAAGTTCAAAAACACGACCTGATGCCTGGGCTTCAATCTTTAGCGAAAACCGCTAGCTAGGAGGATGGATAGAAAACCCATGCAATTGTGTGCAGTACGACAAACATTCCCCAACATCGCCTCAATATTAGTCGAAACCCTGAAGGGGATCTGGCGACAGATCTGAAAAAGCACCAGAACCTCGGGCGATTGCTCGGATTACTTACACGGACGCGTACAATTCCGATGTCGGCTTCACGAAAGCCGGACGAATCGAACTATAGCCGGGAATGGATTCAACATGCTGGAACAAGCTTGGGCGACAATCGCAAACAACTCGATCTTTGTCGCTTCGATTACGGTGGCCTTCTTTACCATCAAAGGTCTCCTTTGGCTAGCAATACCTTACATGGTTATTCGCTGGCGAGGCTATGCAACAAGACGCAACAGGAATGAAGTCGTGGAATCGGAACAAGCAAGTATTTAGGTTGCTGATTCCAAGGATGGTTCAGACACATCGCAGCCTACAACTGAGAAATCTGCATCAGTTTGACTAGTTGAGCTACCGATTCCACTTCCATTTTCTTTGTGATGCGGCTTCGATGCACTTCAACCGTCTTTGGGCTAATCGAAAGAAGCTTTGCGATTTGCTTGGACAATTTGCCTTCAACCACTAGATCAGCGATTTGCCTTTCGCGTGGTGTAAGCGAATGCAGACGGTGGATAACATGCGACTTTTGAGTTTCACGCGTGCGCCGCTCAGAATCCATTTCCACGGCGGTTTTTACGGCATCGATCAACTTTTCGTACTTGAAAGGTTTTTCGATTACGGTGATCGCACCCATCTTCATGGCCTCTACTGCCAATGCGACGGTACCGTGCCCGGTAATCAATACGAATGGCACTTTACCATGGTCGTTTTGAAACTGCGAGATGAACTCGAGTCCATTCAAGTCAGGCATCGTGAAATCAACCACAAGGCATTGAGGACAGGCAAGTTCCTGTTCCTCGAGAGCATCTGCTCCAGATGCAAACTGGCTACAATTCACACCGGCCTTGCCGAGCACAAACGAAGTCGAGTTTCGCATACCTTCATCGTCGTCAACAACCCAGACGTCTACCGTACCGATCGTCATAAGACTGACCCCATGGAGGGAAAAATGATATGAGGCAGGATTCTTTCAAAACTTGAGCGTATCATGTGAGGTTTACCAGGGCAACCCGACTAACCATGCGTTTTTCAATCCGCAAATAAGGAAAACCCCAAAGCACAGACCATTGACAGTGGAACGGTGTCTTGGACCTAGATTGGTTTGCTGCTATGATGCCGGAACTGAGTAGATTGAAATCGATTGTTCTTGGACCCCTGATTGCCTCGAATCCAACAGCATTCTTGATGGTAAGCAAGTGGGGGTAGGCCAATCGACACTGATAAGGATTTCTGATTGCTTTCGATTCCCAACTCAAGCCCCATTGATCGTTTAGCGATTCAGCGCGAAGAACTCGCCGCGTCTGTACTTCTAACCGCGTGGATCCACATAGAACTGGGTGCGGCCGATGAATGAGGACCTAAAGGACGGCTTCAGGACCCGCGTGTTGGTGATTGAGGACGATCATTTGCAATCTGCTTTGGTTCGGAAGAAGCTGGAACTGAACTCTTTCGAAGTTTCCACTTGTGCCAATATCGCAGCAGGATTGCAACTTGTTCAAATGCATGACTTTGCCGTTGCGGTGCTAGATCTTGATCTTGGCGGTCAGAGCGGATTTGATTTTGTTCGCGAACTTACCAAACTGAATAGCAAGACCAAGGTTGTTGTGCATTCATTCGATGTTTCCTTCAGAACCGTGAAGGAAGGACTCAATCTTGGCGTCTTTGCCTATGTTGAGAAAGGGAGGCTTGATAACGAATTAATCGACTTCTGTCGTCGGGCCGAGTCCGCTTATTTGAATGAGCGACTGGATGCCGCGAACCGATCAATCGCCTTCCAGCTCAGGCTTTTGGAAGTTGTAGAACATGGGGTCATTGCAACGGATCGATTGGGCCATATCACCTATTGGAACGGATTTTCCGAGCGATTAACACATCTCAAGGCTTCGGAAGTACTTGGTCGGTGCGTCCAAGATGTGTTGCTTCTATCCCCGAAGGATTTTCCAGCGGTTCAGAAAGCGATTGTTACAGGAACCAGTATCGAATGCGAATGCCAATTTTTGCGAAGACTGCCACACCCCATCGTCATTCCACTGCGACTTGTTGTGGTTGCTCTGTATGACATTGAAGGCGTTCAAATTGGATCCGTGATTTCGCATCATGATTTAACGAGCACCAAGGCAAATGAACAAAAACTGAACTTCCATTCCAGAATACTTGCAGTCAACTCGGAAATAGGCCAAAAGGCGACCGAAAGTCAGGACCTGCGAGACCTTTTTCAGCATGTCATGCATAAAATCCTGGACGTTCTAACGTTATCGTTCGGGCATGTGACCCTGAGAAATCTGTCCAATGACGAACTCGACTTAGTCGTCTGCATTGGCGATGAATCGAAAGCCAATTCGCGGGACGTTCCAATAAACGACGTCGAAAAAATTGAGGTTTCGGAGCAGATGTATGGATTTAGGATGCCATTTTATGAAAGTGGGACACTGCTAGGGTGTATCGAAGGCGAATTCGAAACATCTATCATTGCTACGGTAGAGATACTAACGTTTCTCAAAAGCATTTCCAGAATACTCGCCGGAGTCCTACGGCGCGACAGAGCAACCAGACTTTGGAAATCCCTGTTCGAGAATTCACTCGATGCAATCTTGATCGTAACGGACGATTCCAAAATCGCAGATGTGAACTCGGAAGCATGTAAGCTGCTTGGATATTCGAGAACTGAGTTTCTTGGACTTCCCGTCGATAACCTCGTTGCATCCTACTCGCAGCCCATGTTCCGAAAAGGTCTCGAGAGACTGCAAGTTCACGGAAAGCTACGTAGCGAAATTGAGCTGGTAAGCAAGGATGCGACAACTATTGTTGCCGAAGTCATCGCGATTACCAACATTCTTCCCAATACGCACATGGCAAGCTTTCGCGACATTACCGAACAACGAAAACTAGAAAAGCAAATTTCAAATCAAGAAAGTCAACTCAACCACCTTCAACGCTCAGAAACCATGGGGGAAATGGCGGCAGTTCTGGCCCACGAAATCAACCAACCGCTCGGGGCAATCGCTAATTACTCTGGAGGCTTGGTTTACGAACTAAAAAACGCCCACTCGGGCAACGCAGAACTGTGCGAAACTCTCAATAAAATTTGCGACGAGTCCCTCAAGGCGGGCGATATTGTCAACCGACTCCGAAAATTCATTTCGCCTGTTGGCTTCAGCATGAGCAAGGTCAATTTGAATTTGATTATTCCGGACACCGTTAAACTGCTGCGCAACCTCCTGTCCAACGCAAGCGTTGCCCTTGAATTGGAATTAGATCCTGACCTACCAAATGTTGAAGCAGAACCGATCCGAATCCAACAGGTTTTGGTCAATGTCATTAAGAATTCCGCAGAAGCCTTGGACAAGAACGATCGTAGAGATCGATGGATCAAAATCACGACAAAAGTTGACGGCAATACAGCTCAGATATTGATCGCCGACAACGGACCATTCTTGCACCCCGATGAATTTGCTAAGATCTTTAAGCCCTACCATACGACTAAGGTTAATGGGCTTGGTATGGGCTTATGCATTAGCCGTTCGATTATGGAACAGCACCACGGGAAACTCATCATGCAACCAGGCTTAAACAACGGTATGCTCACCATTATCTCGCTCCCAACTTCAGTCGGTTAAACGCATCAAAGATTCTGTAACAGCCACGACCAGCATCTTTTGCTTCGTACATCGCAATGTCATCCATCCTTAGTCTTCTCAAGACCTCCAATCCATCACAATCTGGCATCTGATAATCCAGCAAAATCAAGGCAGGAACGGACGCTGCGGCCATCCGCAAGCCCTCTTCTCCTCCAGAAGCAAACCCAAGGCGAACTTTCGTAGGCGAAAGGATCGCTCCGATTAGCTTTTGAATATCTTGGCATTCATCGATGACTAAAATGCGAGGGGGTTTTTGGGATTCAGGAGCAGAAGTCTGGTCTGACATGATGGAAACTCGTACTGAGCCAAAAACCATCAGTGCCTTTGAAACACAACGCCTGCCATAGAAGAGCCTATGCATTTTGGGCAAAACCATCTTCATCGCTGGGTGCTGGAACATAGTTGACAGTTTGGAACCAAGCCAGTTTGCGTCGTCCACCGACTTCAGCTTGTAGCTTTTGCATCACTCCTTCTCAAAAAAACTTATTCATGGAACATAGCCAGCAGAAACCCATCTCGATCCTGGTTTTTAAGTCATCTGGCTGACTCGACACAAGGGATTTCCTTACGTTTTCTTGAATCCGATTCTGCGAACATGCTGTTTTCATCGACTGAAACTGTTCGATAGCAACTTGGAATCCGTTTTGGTTACGTTCCGCCAGAGATGATCCCCGACAGATTGGTGATTAGCATGATTTCCCCAAACTCGATCCCAAAAATCTTTGTCATCGCTCGGACCGACACCACCCACGAGCAGATATCGAAAGCTCTTTATACCGAACCTTTTCAGCTTGTTCACTTGAGCGACGAGCAGAAATACTTTGACGTCGTGGACGAGTTGGAGACAGCATGCGTTCTCGTGGCAGTTTCTGGAAACCCTGAAGAAGAGTTCGAAGTTATCGCCTCTCTGCAAGCTCGAAATCCAGCTCGCCATGTTATTGCTATCAGCGATCAATGGACTGTTTCGGACGCTGTGAAGGCGATCAAGTTAGGTGCCGACGATGTTTGCGACCTGCAGGGCCAAGTAAGTCAACTGCGCAAGATGATCTATAAGGCACTGGCGAGCGAATCTCTAAAGCCCAAGGGTATCCACGACGTTATTCCGGCCGCCATCTTAGAACTGCTCGAAGCAGACGAAGCAAGAATCATGCACCTGATTGCACTCGGCTTGACAGCAAAAGAAATCGGGGTCGCTTTGGACGTAAGTATCCGCACCTACCACTACCGCAAAAAATCAATCTTTCAAAAACTGGGGGTCGCCAATCGCTCCGAGATGATTGAGCTAATTCGTACGTCTTCAGGGCGTACCCTCGAATGGCACCATCAACACCACCAAACTCCCCCTCCTAAATTCCTAAGAACAAGCCAGCTAAAAACCGAGCGCGACTACGCCTAATTACGACGCAGTACCCGATGGCGGTTGAAGCTGATTTTCTGAAAGCCAAGAATACTAGGGTTGGGAGTGGCTTACGATCCAAAACGATATCGCAAGATACACCACAAGGTGTTGAACAAATCTTTGACCCCGATCTTCTTGCCCTCTTTCCACGATCGACTCTGGTAACGGATCGGGACCTCGCGAATGACGATCTTCTTCTTCGCAAGCTTGGCAGTTATTTCGGGTTCAAAGCCGAATCTCTGCTGCTCGATGGGAATGCTTTGAAGAAGCTGCCTGCGACAGGCTTTGTAGCATGTTTCCATGTCGGTAAGCTTTTGCTGCGTCATCCAATTGCTCAAGCCGGTAAGTACCGCATTACCAAAGCGATGAAACGCAGATTGGTCTTGATGCGAGTTTGCGAGGTATCTTGAACCAAAAACGACTTCGGCTTCGCCGTCCAAAATCGGTTGAATGACACTCAAAATGTCTAGGGGGTTGTATTCCAGGTCGGCATCCTGCACGATCACAATCTCGCCGATGGCCAACCGGATTCCCGATTGAATTGCCGCACCTTTTCCTTGGTTTCGCTCGTGCAACTGAACGGTCACATTGCACTCCTGTCGAAGTGCTTCAATAACTTCGAGCGTTCCGTCGGTGCTGCCATCGTCGACGATGATCACTTGTTTCGATACCTGAAGCTGCAGCACGGATTCAACGACTTCGCGGAGCGTGCGCACTTCGTTGAACACCGGAACAATGACACTTAGGGTAGGAGCTGCTTGCACGCTGGGAACTGCCTCCTCAAGTAGCCGAGTTGTCCGGTTCAGACTGTTCAGGACGACTTCAGCCGGCCAAGCTTGCACGGAATACGAGGCCGAAGCGAGTTTCGTGCGTTGGTGTTCGGACATGCGGTTGGATGATGGGTCTGCGAACGCAAAGGTCAGAGAAGCATGGGGATCCGTGCCGTTGTTCTCCTAAACAACTCGACTCTGGGGCAATCGGCTAATGCTTGTATTCCGCAGTAGCGGATTGTTTGGGATATTGAAAAACCCCTAGAACGCGTGTGTGCAAGTCCTAGAATGAGGACTTTAGGGCACCGGCAATGTCATCGGTTCAGATTGTAGATGGATCGTTGATCGATTTCGATTACAGAGGGTTGTCGTCAGAACTAGATTCCGTCGCGTTCTGCGGTCCCCCAATCTAAACCAACCGTCATAATGCATACAATGGACGCAAGAAATTCGCCATCAAGGCCAAAGGGATTAAGTAGAAACCCTTACATGCCGATCACTCAACGGGTTAGCTTTTAGAAGATGACCCCAACGGCGCTTTGCGAAATGATCCACGCTGCCCCCAGCTAGACCAAATCGAGTTTGCCCTGACGAAGCTCCGAAGGGGTCATCTATGCACTGTATCGGAAAAGTGTTAACCGCAAAATCATCAATGTTATAAATATTTTATGGCGGGTTTCCGTAATCCCTCCGTAGCGGTGTTTGGGTGATAGCCCTGGATGGTCAATGCGATTGAATGGAGCCGCACTGAGCCGACTTCGGTACGCGGATGCGCCGGTGTTTTTTACAGGGGTTGCGACCGACACCGTTTGATGTTGCGCAAATCGGAATTTAAACTTTCGCACTGTTGGGAAGCTTCGTTTTTCGTACGCGTCCTCGTACTCCGCACCTGCGGTACGCGTACTCGACCACCGTGTTTCGAGTGCAAGTACGATAGAACGCGAAACTGAGCAACTTCGGAACTTGAGTCTGCGGCTCACAACGCGGCTAGCGCCTGCGGCTCAGTGGATTCATTCGGGTTCGCTGGGAAGAACGATTCGCGTTCGACGTTGTGCCGATCGATAGATGGCGGTGATCAGAGCGACACTTTTGCGTCCTTCTGCTCCACTGATCGAGCATGGTTTGCCACGTTTGATCCCATCGAGAAAGTCTGCGAACAAATCTCGGTGAGCTTGGTGTCCGATGGCAGCGGGGTCCGCTGCCCCACCGCCCGTTGCGTTTCCCTCCAACAGCTCCTGTATTTTCTCATCGCTCTTGTTTGATTTCGCGAAGCTCCAATGAGTGATCGCTTCTTCTTGAAGTGTTGCTGAACCGAGATTGCCAGCAATCTCAATCCGTTTGAGTGTGCCAGGGTAGGCTGCGGTGGTCGCTTCGATGACTCCCAAGGCACCCGACCCAAATTCAAGAATTGCAGTCGCAGTGTCTTCGACTTCGATATTCTCATGCGCCCTCAAGGCGGTCATGGCATGGACGGATTTAACCGGTCCCATAAACCACAGCAACAAATCTACGCTGTGAATTGCTTGGTTCATCAATGCACCGCCACCGTCTAGTTTCCAGGTGCCTCGCCATGCTCCGCTGTCGTAGTACGCTTGAGTTCGAAACCATTTGACGTAAGCGGATGCCAGCGAAATATTTCCAAACCGATCAGTCTCTGCGGCAGCTTTCAGTAACTGAGCCGAACGGTGAAACCGCGATGGGAAAATGGTTCCTAGGGTGACGCCGGCACGGTCGCAGGCATCGATCAAGCGATCGCATCGCGATGTTGTGACTTCGAGCGGTTTTTCGATGAGAACGTGCTTCCCAGCTTTCGCTGCCGCGACGCCAGGTTCGAGATGGGCCCCGCTGGGTGTGCAAATCGTAACCACATCGATCTTGGGATTCGCCAGCATGACCTTCAAATCATCGTAGGGGGTGCCGCCGAATTCAGCCGCGAACGCACTGGCTTTTTCCATCGAGCGACTATGGCACGCTACCAGCTGCGAGCCTCGAAGTTCCGATATAGCTCGAGCGTGAAATTTGGCGATCATGCCACAGCCGATTATTGCCCATCCGGTCATTTGGTTGTTTTGCTTTCTAGAGATTTAGGAAACGGGTGGTCGAATTGTACACGACGGTTTAGTCTATCAGTCTAGGGATTAGCCATGCACTTTTGGGACGATAACGTATGACCTTGGAAGTTTCGAGTTTTGTAGGCAATTTTGTTGGCGATTACCAGGTGTGGTGTGATGTAGGTGGAACATTCACCGACTGCATCGTGAAATTCCCCGACGGAACGAAGTCTTGCCTCAAAGTACTCAGTAGCGGAATGATCAAAGGGCGAGTCCATGGTTGGCGCGAGCCCGGTTGCTTCTTGGATCCAGATCGTATCGAAGCCCCCGACCATTTCTGGGACGGGGCAGCGGTGCGTTGGATCGGTTCTGAAGGGCAAATTCTTGCCACCGATCGCTGCCGTCGATCCCTAAAGAACCAAGGGTGGATGCAGCTGAAATCGAGCGACGCATGGACCTCAAGCGATCATGAATTGCGTGTCCAATACGAAATCGATTGCGGTCTCCAAGCGCCCGTGCTCGCCACTCGCTTGATTCTTGGATGCTTGCCTACCGAGAAACTGCCCTCCATGCGTGTGCGACTGGGGACAACCCGAGGTACCAACGCCTTGCTGACCCGCACCGGGGAACCCTGCGCTTTGGTTACCTCGCAAGGCTTCGCGGATCTGGTTCGGATCGGCTACCAAGAGAGGCCCGAGCTATTCGACCTGAATGTCCGAAAGAGAATTCCACTTCACGCCCAGGTGCTGGAAATCGACGAACGGCTGGATGCGTCGGGTAAAGTACTTCAGCCGATCGATCTTGAATCGACAGAACTTCGCTTGAAGGATTTGTACCGAAGTGGTATTCGTTCGATTGCAATCTGCTTGCTCCATTCGTACTGCAACCCGATTCATGAGCTAACGGTTGAAGAGATTGCGAAGAAGATTGGGTTTCCTTGTATCTGCGTCAGCAGCCGCATTGCACCCAGGATCAAAGCGGTGTCGCGTGCGGAAACCACGTTGGTGGATGCTTATTTGACCCCTATTGTCCAGCAGTACTTGAATCTAGTGTCCGAGCAGTTTGGCTTGGAACATGATACCGACCTCAGAATTCTCACCAGCGCTGGTGGGCTTGTTGCGTCGAGCTTATATCGAGGCAAGGATAGCGTTCTCTCGGGACCTGCCGGAGGAGCGGTTGCCATCGAGGCCTATTCCAAGGCGTTCACGATCCCCAAATGCATCGGATTGGACATGGGAGGAACCAGCACGGACGTATGTCGCATCGATGGATCTATCCAGTTGGAACAAGAGACGGTGAAGGCTGGGGTTCGCATGCTGACTCCGACTCTCGCGATTCATACCGTGGCTGCTGGCGGCGGAAGCGTCTGCTGGTTTGACGGAGTTCAATTGCGTGTTGGGCCTCAAAGCGCTGGTGCAGACCCTGGTCCCGCGTGCTACGGCCGCGGTGGCCCACTTACGATTACCGACCTGAACCTTCTTGCAGGTCGAATCTCCGAATCGCACTTTCCATTTCCCTTGGATCGCGACGCTGCCTCGCGCCGTTTGCAAGAGGTGCTTGCGACCATGCTCGCGACCGTTCCAGCAGGGGCGACCCAGTTCAGCGAAGAAGAATTGTGTAACGGCTTCCGTCGTTTAGCCAACGAACATATGGCAGCCGCCGTTCGCAGCATCTCGATCTCGCAAGGGGCGGATCCTCGCGAGCACTCGCTCCTTGGTTTCGGAGGGGCCGCAGGACAGCATATTTGCGAAATCGCAGACCTGCTGGGAATCCAACATGTGATCGATCCACCGGAAGCAGGCCTGCTGAGTGCCCTGGGGATGGGAATGGCATCGGTGCAAAGGGCCATATCGAGACCTATCTACGCCACCCTGGGAACGATCGAGCCTGAACGATGGCAACAAGTACTTCAGAGCATCCGCGAAGAAGCTCGTCTTGCATTCGAAAACGAACGAATCGAATGGTCGATCCCTCGGGAGTCAATAGAATTAGAACTCAAGTATACCGGCACGGAAGGCTCGCTCATGGTCGCTGCTACCCATTCGCAGCTTTCGCAAGACGCACAGCTAGTTGGCCAATTGCTTGCGACACAGTTTCTTGCAGAACATCAGAACCGATTTGGGTATACCCGACCCGGTAAGGATATCGAAGTCTGCTCTATTAAGTGCACCTACCGCGTTCCTGCTGAAAACTTGCCAGAGCAGATCTCGATTGCAAACACAGGAAGGAACGATGGTCGTTCCCAAGGCGACATCTCCGCTGACAATTCCATCCAGAAGCCAATCGCAATTGCACAGCGGCATGAGCTGGCACCGGGGAGTAAGCTAGCTGGGCCCGGGCTGATTGTGTCCCAAGGAAGTACGACCTACATCGACGATGGTTGGATCGCGGAAGTACTTTCCGACCGCACTCTGTCTGTCACCCGGTCAATCAAACGGTCTGTCACCCGGTCGATCGCTTTGGAAGTCAAGAAACATGGCTCCTCGGATTCGGACGTGAATGCTTCGGGCGAGTCCGTTGATCCGGTACTTCGTGAAGTACTCGCTCAGCGAATTGCAGCCATCGCAGATCAAATGGGGATCGTGCTCGAACAAACCGCCATGAGTGTGAACGTGAAGGATCGGAGAGACTTTAGCTGTGCCGTCTTCGCAGGAAACGGAGACTTGATCGCCAACGCACCTCACGTCCCTGTCCACTTGGGCGCGATGAGCGAAACAATACGCTGCATGTTAAAACACTATCTTGACATGCAAGATGGGGATTGCTACACCACCAACGATCCCTACCAAGGTGGCTCGCACTTGCCTGACATTACAGTGATCACGCCGATCATGGTACCGAGTCAAGGCGGCGGTCGCCAAACAGTTTCGGGGGGCGTTGATTACTTTGTGGCTTGCCGAGCTCATCACGCCGAAATCGGTGGAATATGCCCTGGGTCCATGTCTCCCACATCGAACCAGCTTGGACAAGAGGGAGTTATCATTCCGCCCATGAAGTTGGTCGACGCGGGCCGCAATTGCATGCAGGATGTTGAACGCCTTCTGAGGGAATCCAAATATCCATCCCGTTCGGTATCGGAGAACCTCGCGGATTTAGCCGCTCAGCAAGCCGCCAATCAACGAGGTCGGATCGCCATGATCGAACTGGCGGATCGGTATGGAGTTCACGTGCTCAAGCAATACTTGGAGCACATTCAAGCGGCATCCGAGCGAAAGACGCAAGCTTGGATACGTGCGCTTGGAACCAGCAAGCGGACTTTCTCCGATGGTATGGACGATGGAACGAAGATAGTAGTCTCGGTGGAACCCTATTTGGATCAAGCCGAAAATCCAAAACTGCGAGTGGACTTCACGGGCTCCGGAGCCGTTTCCCGTGGCAATCTGAATGCAAATCCGGCGATCGTGTCGGCTGCCACGATGTATGCTATCCGCTGTGCGCTTTCTGATTCGTTGCCTCTGAATTCAGGTGTGCTACGATGCGTGGAATTTGTGATTCCGGATGGTATTTTGAATCCCGGCCGAACAGGCTTGCAAGTGAACTGGCCTGCGGTCGCGGGTGGTAACGTCGAAACCAGTCAACGGATTGTCGATTGTTTATTAGGTGCGTTAGGATTGGCCGCAGCCAGCCAAGGGACCATGAACAACTTTTTGTTCGGCGATTCCCAATTTGGTTACTACGAAACCATTGGTGGAGGAACGGGAGCAACACCCATGGGGGATGGGGAACATGCCGTCCATTCTCACATGACAAACACTCGACTTACCGACGTCGAGGTCCTTGAGAAGCGATACCCTGTGCGGCTTGTTCGTTTTGGTATTCGCAAAGGTAGCGGAGGTCAAGGACGATACACTGGCGGCGATGGCATGATTCGGCAGGTCCAAGCATTGCGGCCATTGGAAGTTTCGCTCGTGACTAGTCGAAGAACGTCATCACCGTTTGGGCTTGAGCAAGGAAGTGCTGGCGCGCCCGGCGAAAACTGGCGAGTGGATCTCGATGGGTCTTCGCATCGTTTGGAGAGTTCTATGCAGTTGATGCTTCAGGCCGGTGAATCGATTCTGATCCTAACGCCCGGTGGTGGCGGGTTTGGGCAAGCGTTGCTGTCGCCGGGATGAGCGAAGTCGCAACACCTGAATAGACGTTAACCGCGTTACGGCTTCCATCGTTTAACAGTCAGCCGAAGGCGTACCTTCCCTCGAGCCGCAGGCGCTAGCCGCGTTACGGTTTCCCTGCCAAATACGGTTATCGCGGCTAGCGCCCGCGGCTCATTTTGAAATGCCGAAGACCATGGGCTCTCGCCCAGGGCTACCACCTGTCGCCACTATCGTGGCTTCGATACCAATTGCGATCTTCGTCGCCCGCGAATGACGGTGGACAACGTCGCGGCTAGCGCCTGCGGCTCAAGGTTCCCCGTCCTGGGAATCTCTTCGAAATTCTTTGGGGATAGCTCTTGCTCGACAATCACGCTTGCCGTACTATGTAACCAGTACACCAGTTTGCTAACTCAGAAGAGGGGAAAGCGCGATATGTTCTTTTCGATCGATGAAAGCAATGGCGTGGCGATTTATGAGCAGATTGTTCGGCAAGTCACCTTTGCTATTGCGGATGAAACCCTGAAGGTGGGGCAGATGCTTCCCAGCGTTCGGGCACTTAGTATTGAACTAGCAATCAATCCAAACACGGTTGCGCGAGCTTATCAAGATTTGCTCGCGGACGGGATTGTTGAAACGTTGCGAGGTCGAGGGCTCGTTGTCTGCAGTGGTTCGCTGAAGCGGTGCCGCGACCAGCGTCGCTCGATGATTGCGGAAAGGCTCAAGTCGGCCTTGACGGAAGCTTTGCATGGCGGCTTGGAGGCCGACGATATTCGGGAAATCGTAGACAAGCAACTCAATAAGCTGGATGGCAGTGTTGCCAGGATCAGCGACGCGGGCAATCTCTCCAACCCATCCGAGGTGAAATAATGGCGAACTGTATTTCTGTCAGTGGCTTAGAGATGAAGTTTTCGGGCTGCGATGCGCTGCAGGGTATCGACTTGACGGTACCTCAGGGGTCAGTCTTCGCCTTGCTGGGTGAGAATGGTGCGGGCAAGACAACACTGATTCGAATCTTGACGGGGTTTCAGCAACCGACTGCCGGTCGAGCCGAAGTGTGTGGCTTGGATCCGCAGCGTGAATCGCTCGAAATCCGACGGCGTGTGGGCTATGTTTCGGACCAGCCTGCCTTGTACGATTGGATGCGGATTGATGAAATCGGCTGGTTTACCGCTGCCTTTTATGCGGATGGCTTTTTGGATCGGTACAGCGATTCGATCTCTCATTTCGATTTGCCTCGCAGTCGCAAAATTCGGAACCTCAGCAAAGGCCAACGAGCGAAAGTGGCTCTCGCGTTGGCGCTGGCTCCTGATCCAGAGCTTCTGATTTTGGACGAACCGACTTCGGGCTTGGACCCGCATGTGCGGCGCGAATTCATGGAAAGCATGGTCGATCGAGCTGTCACGGGCCGAACGGTTTTGCTCTCCAGTCATCAAATTGCGGAAGTGGAACGAGTTGCAGATCAAGTTGCGATTCTGCATCAAGGCAAGGTGCGGCTTTGCGATTCGATGAGTTCGATCAAGGAGAATGTCTTTGAAGTAACCGTAAGCTTGGAAGATTCCTTGATCGCTCTGCCGCAGTTGGATGCGGGGGCCAAGGTGCTGTCGGAGCAGACTTCGGGAAGGCAGCGACGCATGATCGTGCAAGGCTTTACCGACGAAATGGCAAAGCTCTTGGAATCGCGAGCTGGCGTTCATGGAGTCCGTTCGCGCCCCGCCTCGTTGGAAGAAGTCTTTATCGCAACAACCCGAGGCGTGTCACAGAAAGCCCAGGAGAAAAATGCGGCGGCCCGTTCGGATAGCCCGAAGTCTCCAGCAACATCGCTGGAACTTCTTGCGGGAGGTGACTATGAATCCTAGTGCCATTTTTGAGAACCGCCGGTATCTAACGCCGCCGTCAGTCCGGAAGATGGTTCGGCAATTGGTATGGAAAGAAGCGAGGCAGCTGGTCCCGTTGATCGCAATGCTTGTGCTGATTTCGATCGGATTGAATTGCCTGTCTTTCATTATTCGGCAGAGCGACTCCTCTAGTAGCTTGCGAATGGTCGCATTATTGGGGCTGC
>Ga0247837_1000538_pt1 | contig 80154 bp, 59 predicted proteins | sample LaCtaG_2_FD_187115 | JGI IMG/M metagenome (GOLD analysis project Ga0247837, IMG submission 187115) | Freshwater microbial communities from meromictic Lake La Cruz, Castile-La Mancha, Spain - LaCruzMarch2015_14.5m | ecosystem: Environmental > Aquatic > Freshwater > Lake | place: Spain: Castile-La... | reverse complement strand
CCTGCTGCGCTCCCATGACCTGTCTGCCTACATGCACTGCCACTTCCTGCCCGCTCAGCTGCAGCCTCACTTCCACGCCATCCACGCTCTCAAAATTGAGCTCTTCAAAGCTGGAGAACTGGCCCGTCACTCCACTCTCCGGGCCTCTAGGATGGCCTGGTGGCTGGATAACATCGAGAAAGCCCGACTAAACCAGCCGAATCCTGAGCCAGTTTCCATCGCTCTGGACTACATGCAGCGTCGCGTCTCAGTGCGGAAATCGCACATGGAGCGAATGGTGCGTGGCAGACTGGAGGACGTTTCCTTGAAGACCTGGGCTCAGTTCGACAGGTTTGTGGACGACAACTACGCTATGCCCTTCTACTTGCTGCTCGAAGTGATGGGTCTGTACGGAGAGGCTGAGTTCACAGCTGCTACCTTCGTAGGCCGAGCTGTGGGCATTGCTGACATCCTGAGTCGGACTCGCCTCTATGTGGAGACAGGCCGCTGCCTGTTCCCTGAAGAAATCTTGCTCAAAGTACTTGCCACGCAGCACCACATCTCCCCTGGGTCTTTCCAGGAACAAGAAGGCGTGCAGACTCTGCCTGAGTCCTTCTACGACGCTGTGTTGGAGGTGGCGGCCTACGGCAAGCGGTACTTGCAGGATGCGAGGGAGGTGAAGGGACTGCCAGGTGCCTCGTTCGTGGCCCTGCTGCCAGCAGTGCAGGCGGAGATGTACTATGAGCGGCTGGAGAAGTGGAACTTCGCAGTGATGAATGGGAGGACACACAAGGTAAATGCACTGAAGTCATTTGTGGGCCTGCTGAAGGGTTACCGAGGCAGGAGGTTCTAAGCAGTAGATAGGCTAAAGCACCTGTGCAGCACACTTCTATTAACAATATCAACACTTCTTCCTTCGCCTACTCCCGGCAGAAGGTCCAGCCGTCCACATGTCGGTCCTGTCGATCCTCGGTGCAGATGTAGGCGCAACGGCCTTGCAGGCTGCTAGCTCTCTTGCGAGGAGTGGAGACTGGCGCTGAACTGCGCTGCGCATGCACTGCCTCCCAGTCTGTGCCAGTGAAGAAAGGGTGAGCTTTCACCTCCTCAGCCCCTGTGTTGCCCAGTCTCTTCCCTACGTCTGCTCGCAGTAGTCGTCTGATCAGGTCCTTCGCTTCGCTCGACAGGTCCAGCTTTTCCGGAAAAGCCACTTTCCCCTGCTTTATCTTCATAAACAGCTTGGCCTCGTCATGCGCCTTGAAAGGCGGCTCGCCCACCATCATCTCATATAGAAGACACCCCATCATGTACCAGTCCACAGCCTGGGTGTGTCGCTGTTCGCGCACCATTTCCGGGGGGAAGTAGCAGAGGGGACCACAGAAGGAGTGGCTGCTGGAGGACATAGGCATTTCCTTTGCAAAGCCGAAGTCCGTGAGACGGATGTGCCCCGAGGCAGCCAGGACGATGTTTTCCGGCTTCAAGTCGCGGTACACCACGTTTTCCCGGTGCAAAGCCTCGATAGCCAGCACTACCTCTGCTGCGAAGAACTTCGCTGCGTCCTCTGTCAGTCTGCCCTCGCTCCGTATCAACTCCGCCAAGTCGCCCGCTGGACAGTAGTCCACCACTAGGTACAAGTTCGAACTCGTCTGGAACGCCCAGTGCAGTCGCACTACAAAGGGGTGGCTTAGCTTCGCCAGTACGTTCCTTTCTGTCTTCAGGTAGTGGGTCATGTCTCTGCCCTTTGAAACGCTCTTCATGGCGTATTGCTTGCCTGTGGGACGGTGCTGGACTAGGAAGACCTCGCCAAACTGGCCTTTGCCGAGCAGTCCAAGAGGAATGAAGGAGTCGAGAGACACAGGTGCAGGAGTGGGCGGGTCTGCAGGCAGAACCAGGTCAATATCCGTCAGAACCGGCTCAGAACCTGCAAGTCTGGGAACAGCGAAGGGATTACTCTGCTTCCTGCGGTCCATACTGTCTCTCAGCAAGTCGTAGCCAGGACCTTCTGTGCACAGTGTGAGAGGCGACTGTCCGTCCAAGTTGCAAATTATGGAACTGGCTCCGTGGCTGAGCAGCAACTCGATAGCTCTTTCGTCCCTGCGTCTGGCCGCGTAGTGGAGAGGCGTGTTGCCTTCGCAGTCCACTTGGTCGAGGTCAGAAGGATGGATACAGGTGAGGAGGAGCTGCAGGACAGGGGAGTGGCCCTCCATTGTGCAGAGGTGGAGCGGAGTGCGATTTTTTGAGTCAGTACTGAGAAGTTCGGAAGTGCAGTCGCAGAGCAGGGAACACACATCCAGAAACCCCTTAGCGGCTGCGAGATGAAGAGCCGTCCAGCGACTTTCAAACCGAACCAAAGGGTTCGCACCCTGAGAAAGCAGCGTCTGCACCTTTGGCAAGTCTTGTAGTCGCACCGCTTCAAAAAGCGACTCTGCGAGGAAACACCTATGTGCGCTGTTTGGGAACTACCACTGGACCCTCACTTCTTCGATTCTGCGCAGATTGTCAGTGACCTGAGCGAAAGTATCTGCGAAGCCAGGGACGCACTCCTCGCGCAAGTCCACCACTTCTCCGGAAGTCAGGTTTTTGATGAGGTACGGGGAATTCTCCTCTACTCGACTAGTGGCGGTTGCGAGACTCGAGGCTGAGAGACTGGGGACCAGTTTGGAGCTGGGTCGCTCGAGGTGGGACCAGGGCTGGGGGTGTGGGGAAGGGGCCCTGTCCGTTCTCTCCAGTGCCATTGTTTCACTATTACGGAAGGTAGTCTGCACTCTAACACGCCGTTAGCTGCTGCAAGCACCCCCACCATTCAAATTCGCATTTCTCTAGGAAGCACGGCGGGGTGGTCACTTCAGCCGCCATATATACTTAAATCCATGGACTTTCGCAAGGACGGCGACCCTCTGGACACCTATCTGCGCAGCGACACCTCCATCCCCACCCAAGAAGAGCGCTACCTCCTAGACGGCGAGCGCGGCCTCACCAACAGTCTCAAATACATCCAAAGCGCACTGAAGACGTACGGCTTGCCCGGCCTTGGCGACCTCTTCAGTGCGAGTCTGCAGGAGGTGAAGAAGACTGTGGACTGCGTGTATGCACTGCTGCAGCAGCGGCAGAAGGACTTGTCCTTTCGAAGTGACATCTATGACAAGGTGGCCCGGGTCAATGCGGAGAAGGAAGATGTGGACAAGCGACTTACAGCTGCGCTGGAGGCCAATGAAGCGCTGAGGAGGGAATTGGCGGCGACCAAACAGCAGCTCACCACTTCAGCTGGACGTATGAAACAAGAGCGGGATAAACTGCAAGCCGAGAGGGACGAGGCAAGAAGGGAAGTGGACCGCTTCGCAGGAAAGGAAAAGATGCACGCTGCCACGCTGCTGGCCGCAGAAAAGAAAGCCCAGGCCCTCACCGAAAAGCTGCAAAAGCTGCAAGGCGAAAAAGACCTGCAGTTCAAAAACCACCTGGAGATAGTGCGGCCCCTGCACAGTGAGGGCCCCGCTCTCTTCAGCAAGGCAGGAGACGTCGAGTTTTCCTACCTCGTGACCAGAGGCTTCGAGGAAAGCCAAAACCGCTTGCTGAGTGAGAACTTGGAGCTGAGGACTGCGCTGGAAATGCTTCAAAAGGAACTATCGGAAATGCTGAAGCAGCGCAGAGAAGCGTTTCTCTCGCGACTCCGCAGTGAGTTGGGAGAGGATGCGGAAGTGCCAGCGCTTCCTGATCTGCAACCCATTCGTCCGGAGTTCTTCGCTATGCCAGCTCAGGAGTTCAGTGGGGAGGTAGTGGCGGCCTTCCAGGACAACTTGAGGCGCTTTAGAAGCTTCCTGGAGGAAGTGGACACCCGGCAGAGCGAATTCGACCCATCCTGGGAACTGCTGAAAGAAGGAGCTGAGGGCGAAATCGGTAAAGTGAAAAGTCTGTCCCAACTCAACGACCTGCTCAAACAGTACCGAGTGCTCGTGCACAACCAAGAGAACATCGTGCAAAGAGTGGCGCTGGGCAGCAAGACCAAGCCGCCTGAAAGCGTGCACTACGCCGCTGCCCGCCTGCAACTCACCAGCGACAAAGAAATCGAACAGGCCAATCGCTTCCTGCAGGACGAATTCGTAAGACTTGAACAACGACAGAAGGAAATGGAGGAGGACAAACTCGCAGCTGGTGCGAAGACCAAACAGCTGGATGAGGACAAAGTGCGCATATCTGTATTGCCTAGGCAGAAACAGAGAGAACATTTGATGGATGAAAGGGCCAAGTGGGAGCAAGCACTGCTCAGTGTGACGAAACTCAATTCGGAAATGGCGGATAGCTAATAGGCTCAATGGACCCCTATTCGACTCAGGAGTGGACCAGAGTTCTGGCCTCGGGCCTGCCTCCCGCCAGTCTCCACCCGACCCGTCTCCGTCACAGTGTGCTCTTAGGACTGCCTGCTCATCTGCGAGGGGCGATCTGGCCCTATCTTAGCCGTTCTCAGAGCCTTTCCCATTGCTTTTCCTCGCAAGTCTACGCCCGGCTGCTCTGCAGTCCCGACAAAGACATCGAGGAGACAGTGGGTCGGGACGTGTACCGGACCTTCCCTAGTGTGGACATGTTCGCAGACAGGGACGGGTACGGACAGCGCGGACTAATGAACGTGCTAAAGGCGTATGCAGCCTACGATGCTCAGGTGGGGTACTGCCAGGGCATGGGCTTTGTGGTGGGGATGCTACTGATGGAAATGTACACTGAGGAGGATGCGTTTTGGCAGTTTGTGCAGTTGATGCAGGCTTATGGCTGGCGCTGCATGTTCCAGTACTCTCCACCCAGGCCCAGCACTCCCCAGCTCCTCACGTTCACCCGAGAACTCGCAAGTCGACTGCAGAAGCACCTGCCTGCCATCCACATGCATCTGGAAGCCGAGGAAATAGGCGTGGAAGTGCCGTTTACTCCACTCGTAATGACCGTTTTTGCCTGCGGAATGCCACATAACTTGGCAGTACGAGTCATGGACGTGTTCCTAGTGGACGGGGAAGAGGCTTTATTTGTGCTGCTTCTGCGTATGCTGGAGCGCAAGGAAAGGGACATTCTGGCTCTGGAAGGTGAGGCGCTGTATGTGTATTTGAAGGCAAATCTCGCAGTAGAGTGCTTCCTGCAGTACCCGTTCGAAACTCTGCTGATTCCGTGGGTGTAACTTGCTGAAACTGCCCTTAGCTTAGTGCAGGTTGTACTCAGTTAGTCTTTGCGAGTAAGTGGGATCTTACATCTCTGGGAGATCCAAGGAACTTGCAAGTAGTGCGATATGGAAGCAGAGCCGGAATCAATGGAGCTGGTGGATCTGCGGCCTGTCCTTCCCTGTGAGTTGCTGCAGCCCGTCCCCGCCCTCGGCAACTCCGTGCCTCGCAACAAGGTGTGTCCCACCCAGGTCTGGCTGCACGCCTCCGGAGCAGAGCTGCAGCTCCAACAGAACCCAGGCTACTACGCCCGTCTACAGACCTGTATTGACTCCCTGCCCTGTCCCTACGACCGAGTCATTCAGGGAGACTTGTCAAGGACCTTCCCGAAGGAACGCTTTTTCGCCTCGAGAGACGCTCTGTCCAGCCTAAGCAGAGTGCTGAAAGCCTACGCTCGGTACTTTCCACCCAGTCGCAACCCTAATGTGGGGTACGTCCAAGGCTTCAACTTCATAGCAGGCCGACTGCTCTCGCTGGGCTTCTCCGAGGAGCATAGTTTCTGGCTACTGGCGCAAATCGTGGAAACGTACCTGCCGCTGGACTACTTCTACAACATGTCAGGGATCCTCATTGACCAGAAGGTCTTTGCGCGGCTCATGGAAATAAAGCTGCCAAAGCTCACAAATCGCCTCAATAAGCTGAAAATCGACAGTTCTCTGTTTTGTGTGCAGTGGTTTTTGTCCCTCTTTGCAGGCGTCTTCAGTCAGCACGCCATAAGTCGGATTTGGGACGTGTTCTTCCTGAAGGGGACACTCCTGCTTCCGCAGCTCGCCCTCGCCCTACTGTTTTCAGAGCGCTGGGCCATCAAGAGTTGCGACAACTTCAATAAAATGGTGCAGATGCTGGAAAAGGCCCCGGCTGTGGTGCACGACCCCACAGACTTGCTGGAAACTGCGCTGGGCAAGTTCCGCCTGGAGCCGGAGATATATGAAGAGTTGGCGGCTACTTGTCGCAAGGAGGTGTTCACAGCGCTCAGTGAAAGGCAAGGGAGGGAGGTGAGTGTGGACAGCTGGACCTACATGGTTCTCCGAAGTGAGCCCATTGCCTTCATTGAGGACTATTTGGGGGACGAAAACGTGCCGAAGCGCTTCTATGTGGACCAGCTCGGCGCCTGCACTGGGCCGTTGATGCTCGGCATTCTCTACGAACACGTCTAGTGCTCTCCTGTAGTTATAAGCAGATAGAGGAGATATAAATGGACAAAGCAGCCGAAGAGCTCCTCAGTATGCGGGAACTGCAGCTCAAACAGCTCGCAGACACCCTTGCTCAAGTGCACGCCTACAACCATACCGCCTTGCCCCAGTTGCAGGAAGTACACTTCACCTAGGCCCGGAAGTCCTGCAGAGACACACACCAGGCCTTACACCCGAGACTCAGTCTACTGTGTCAGTCGCTTCGCGCACTCTATGAGGAAGTGGATAGGAGTGAAGTGGAGATGGACAGGGCGGAGGCTGCAGTGGAGCAGGCGGAAAAGGACCTGGCGGCGGTGCAGGAGTTCAAGTCAGTGTCTGTGCTGGGAAGGATAAAGGGACTGTGGGGTCGATTCAGAGGGTAGTAAATGAAAGGAGTTGTGTGGGTTCTGCTTGGGGCAGTGGGCGCTAATGTGGTGGACTGGCATAGGGAGGCTGTGGGGAGACTAGGGGGCAGCAGAACTAGTGCACACTGCGCCTCATATCGCTGTGCGGAAGAGGAACTGGACCAACTTACTTGCGGCCTGTACTCCCCAAGTACCAACTCCTACCTCCTCCAGCCCTGTCCTACAGGCTACTTCTGCTCCTCCTCTCTAATTCCCCAAGCCAACATGACTTGTATTACTTCCCCTCCCTCATCCTCCCCCACCTACCCCGGCAGTCCCTGCCTCACCAACACTGACTGTCCTCGAAGGAATACGTGCAACTCCCAGGGAGTCTGCGAAGGTGGGAAGCAGGGTGCAGAATGCAACGTGGAAAGCGGCTGCAATGCAGGGTTCGTCTGCTACCGACCAGACTCCCAGCACTACTGCAACCAGCAGGCAGACTTCGGAGCTCCCTGTCACGGCTATATTGATGACACTATATGCAGGAACGATGCAGTGTGTGGGCTGTATACTTGCGTGCCTTGGTTTTCGCTGCCGAATGGAGCGTACACGATAAGTGCATATGCGGCGTATGCGTGTGAAAGTGGGTTTTACCGAGTGGTATCAGGGAGAAGTGATGTAGTGGTATGTACGCAGGCTCCACACAGTCCTGTAGGTTCCTTTCCTAGTGTTTGCACCCCAGGCTCTCGCTGTTTTTCCTCTGATGGCCACTACTCCGTCCCCTGTCAATGCGGTCTCAACGCTGCTGGCCTAGCCTACTGTCCTTTGTTCCCCGGAGACGACCTCTACCAGTCCTATATCGCCCTATTGAAGGAATACTCCACCTATTTGTTCAACTGCGCCTTCATTGCCATTGGCCAACTGTCCTGCGGTGCACCCGCTCAGCTCTGGCAAGCCTTGAGAAGCGCCCACCTAGCACTGGAATTCTGGGGAATGACTCAAGACAATGACGTCTGTGTGCAAGAGATATTCACCGCAGACTACTGGACGCAGGTAGCTAGCTAGTCCTTCACGCAGACACATTAGCGTCGTCTTTGGACTCGCAAGTCCTAGGAAAGCGGTACTCGTGCAAGGGGCGGTTTTTGTGCTTCTCGCCGGGCTCTGTAGGCACTGCAGCGCCTGTAGTCAGCCCTATAGTGCTGGATCTGCGTATTGGCTTCAGTCGTTTTGTGCTCTCTGGAGCTGGAGGAGGGGGGCGAGGCTTGCTGCCGCAGCAGAAGGCGCTGAGGACATGCTTCATTCCTATTATTACTCGCCTGCCAAGACTATCTCAATGGGGCAATGGTGGGAGGAAACCTGCAGCGAGGGGAAAAGTCACCTTGTCTATATGCATTGCATTCTCATTTTCTTTCAGATCTGTACTGGTTTGTATTGGTTTCCCAGCTTCTCTTGTCCCGCAGTGCTTACAGTACTCATCCAACACTAGTATGCAGTATTAGAATAGTCAGACTTCGGCCTTTCTCGCCTACTAGAATCAGTACCTAAACGCAAGAATTGCATAGGTTAGGTCTCACTTCCGCAAAGCATGACCTTTCATGGTGTGATTCCAGTAGTCAGGGTTCCCCACGATTCGTACTAATATGAGTGCGGACACAGGCTCAGAGTCCGTCTTCACAAGAGCTATAGAGCTGCTAGAGGTCTCAGAAGCCACTTTACGGGTGATGACCTGTATTGACCTTTCCAAGCCTGCACAAAAACTCCTTTCTTCCAAGTCCTGTCTGCTGGCCGCGGCTCCGTCTCTGCCCGCTGCTCTGCGCCTCGCCAAGGACTTGGAACTCTTCAAGCGGGAAATCGTCCTGGGTACTAGCTACCGCACCTATAAGACGCTGGAAGAAGATGTGGAGGACTTGGTGCAGGTGATGAGGGGAGTACTCAAAAAACTCATAAAAAGCCACAATATAGAGACGGAGTTGATTACCGCCTGCTTGCGCGTGGAAGGACAAGTCACAGACCTGCTCGCAATCCCCGACTACCCAAGTCTCAGCCACGCCCACGGTCTCCTGCACTTACTGAGAGAACAACTCCGAGTGCTGCAGCTAGTGATGCACTCTTTGTCCATTCCTTCCCAAGCTGCAGCCCCCTCCAGTCTGCTCCTCAACCTTCTCACTCAAATTGAAGCGAAAACTGTACTGGCGATGCTGGCTGTGGGCCTGGAAAAGCCTGAAATGGAGGCGGAAAGCACTGAGGATGTGGAGCAGAAAGCGGTAAGGAAGGGGAACAGGGTTGTAGCCTTATTAGAGCAAATCGTGGGCAGAGGGGAAATGCTGCATTTGGCTGAAAGCGAGGGAAATGTATGGCAAGGACAGGTGGAAACCCTGCAGATGGAGCTGGAAGCCAGTGAGGACCAGTTCAAATTGCTCAGAGACAGAACCAATAAGGTCGAAAGTGACCTTTCTGCGCTGCAGGAAGCCCTTGCAAAGTCCCAAGCTGAGCTAAAAGCCACGAAACAGCGGCTTAAGGCCCAGGCCGCCAGGTCCTTGCTTCGCTATATCGGCAACACGCAAAAACGCGCATTTATGCAAAGTTGGAAGGATGCAGGGAGTTTAGTCCCTGAGCCTCTCCCAGTTCCCCTGCCAATAATCACAGAAGTGCCAGCTATAGAGGACTCTTCTGCGAATGTGAAAGAGCCTTTGGTCCAAGCTGAAGAAGACACTAGTGCAACTATAGCAAAGCCTGAGGCTGAATCTCCGGCTCTGAAGTCCGCCCCTATAGGCAAGCCCGGGACAGTGGGCAAGGCTGGGGGGAAGCCTGGGGCCGCACCAGCCAAGCCAGGCGTCCCACCTAAATCAGGAGCCGCTACTCCCGGCCCTAAGTCCGGAGTGACCTCTCCAGTGCCTAAGCCTGGAGCGACTCCGAAGGCTGGAGCCAGTCAAGCCCCCACCACTCCCAGACCCAAGCCCAGCTCTCCCCTGGGCATCCCTGTCGCCAAGCCGGGCGCTGCGAAGAAAGCAGGCAAGAAGTAGTTCTAAAGAGGCAGTAAACTAAGCTTCGCCCTCACGGACGAGAGCAGCGCTTTGTCCACTCCTTCCGCCTTCTCCAGTACTTCCAAACTCAGCGGGTCACTGTGGCGCAGTAGCTTCGCTTGCTTCAGTGCCCTCTGTTCCAGTCGATTGGCCTTGGCGAGCAGACCGTCTGGACTGTCCCCGGGCTCAGGGTCCAGTGGGACTAACCCCGTACTGAAAGCGGACTCCGCAGATAGACGTTTCTGCCGTAAATCCAGCAGGTAGTTCGTAGGGCGAGTAGTGGTCTTCGCAGGCTCCAAATGGACTGATTTAGCATGCTTTTCCTTTCTGCTGTTGCTGTCCAGGGAGTCAGTATGCGACAGACTATGCGGTCGTGCAGACCTGTCAATAGGCCGGGAAGCCCTGGGGACTGTATGTATCTTTTCCTTCAGTCGCTCGATTTCTTGCTGCTTCTTGGCGTCTATGACAGGGGCGTACATCTCTTTCACCAGACTTGCGTAGCGCTTTCGCTTCGTGTTCAGTTCGTCTCTCAGTACGGACTCTTCGTGCTGGGACTTGAGTCGGGCTTTGCGCTCAGATTGGACGTCATAGTAGTAGTGAAAGGAATGAGAGTGGGAGTCCGAAGTGAGTTTCTGCGTGATCAAGCTTTGAAACCGCTTGGCCTCATACGTCTTCTTGGCTTCACTATACTTGGCACTATGTTCCTGCACGAGTTCCTTGATGCTGATTTTCTCCCCCGAGTGTTTGTGCTGTACGAGGGGAGTGGCGCTGAGGTTGAGTCTGGGGACTTTGCTGTGCTTCAGCAGTTCCTTGATTTCCGCCATTTGCTCTTTGCGGCGGTTGGTGAGGGCTTGGAGCTGTCCGACTCGCTCTTGCTTCTTGCGTTCCCGGGCTTCTGTGAGCTCGATTGCTAGTCGTGCCTTTTCGTCCTTTTCCTTCTTCTCCTCGAACTCCATCTTCTCCCATTCTTTCCGCCACTTCAGTTCCCTGACCTTCTGCTCCTCTGCCAGTCTCTCCGCCAGCTGCTTCGCCTCCTTAGCCTTGTCCTCCTCCGTCCCTCTCACCCTTTCCCTGGTTTCCTTCGTGTACGTCCTGAGCTTCGCAGGCTTCTGCGGCTCTACGACGGGGCCCAAGGCCTGGATCTGCTCCTGCACCGACTCCAACTTATCTTTCAAGTTCCCTTCCATCCTCACAGCTTCTTTGAGCCGCTCGAGCTTGATTTGCTCCTCTAGGTCGAAGTTGAGTTTGCGTCTGAGGGCCTGAATGAGCGTTTCCAGGGCAGTTGGAGGGCCTAGGTGCAGTTTCAGTTCTTTTATTTGTCCTTTGAGGTGGTGCTCGCAGCGCAGGACTGAGCTGCCGGCCTCCACTTGCGCCTCTTCGGAGAGAGACTCGGAGCTGGGCAAGGAGTCGAAGTACGCTTTCAGCTGCGCAGCCATATATACTCTGCCTACAGCTAACTGCCTTCCAGTCTCTCCAGCAGCTCTTCCGCCTGCCTCAGTCCCCTCTCCTTCGCTTGCTTCCGATGGTCGTCGATAGTCTTTTTGACCTTGTGACACAGTAAAGGACTGTCAAAGCCGAGAATCAGCTGGGGAGCAGAAAGGGACTTGATAGCAAGGACCAGCACTCTCGGGTCCGCGCGGTCAATCATGGCTTCGACATTGCGCAGCGACGTAAGCGTGGAGACCGCCGCATAGTGCGTCCTGTTCTGGTCCGGAGTGACAAGGATGAAGTACAGCGGGTCCTCTGCGAAGTAGCGGATGAACTGGTCGTGTCCCTGCTTTAGCACACAGCGTGTGAATTCCCGGTCGTCCATAGCATAGGATTCGCCCTCTTCCCACTCAGTCCGAGAGGACGGCAATACGCTGAAATCGTCGAAGTTGCTGCCTGTGTGGAGCAGCGAACGCAACTTTAGCAGCAGGAAAAAGACATGCGTGTCTCTCCTCGCAGTCTCGATTTCCCCCAGAGGCAGTCGTTCTGCTAGCGGTAAAGAGGAGTACACGTCTTCGAACATAGGTAGAAGGTAGTAGGCGTGGCACACTGCCTGCACGCCTAGGTCGAGTTGACGCACTGCTGACCACTCCTCTTCGAAGAAGTCCAGAAACAGGTCCGAGTAGAAGCTCTTCTTCATTAGTGTCTTCACACGCTTGATGGAGAACACTTGCGCTTTCGCTAACAGCTTGAGGTGCATTGCTCCGAGCTGCACTGCGGGCTGCACTGTCAATGCCAGGACTAACTGACATATGAGCTTCGTCGTAGTCATCCGAAAGGGCGGGTCTATACCCAGCAGCTCCAGCAAGTGCTCCAACACCTCGGATCCAGCAGAGACTTGGGAAGTCTCTTTCGGCTCTTCCAGGGCGTCGCTGGGAGAGGGAAGAGGTGGAAGCAGGCCAGAGGCAGAGAGGACGGATTTGTGCACATCTGGAGAAGTCAGCAACGTCTGCAGCATTATCCCTGTGATCACTATCAAGTTGTCATCCTTCGACCTGAGGAAGCTCAAGACTTCGCTTCGAATGGGGTTGGTGACTCTTTCTGATAGGTCCTCGGTGCCCTGGGCCCAGCCTACCACTTTCACCGCCTCTTTCAGAGCATTCCACTGAGGGGAGTCTTTGTGTCGGGGACTCCTAGGAGCCACGAAGTCGTGGGGACGATAGGTGTATGCGAAGGCTGGGGGCGCAGGGGGCATTTCCCCAAGGCAAATTTCGACCAAGGAAGGACTGATTTCCTTCATAAATAGGGCTGCTGCGAGGCCGTTGATCACCGCGCTATGTCTCAATATAGTGACAGTCTGCACGAACATGTACTCTGCAAGTTGAATAGTGAGTGCGGTTTTGTGCCCTGTGTAAGGACCCAAAGAGCCGCAAATCAAGGGAAATAGCAGGTAGTGGAGCAGCTCCTCGCCCAGTACATTGAGAAGTGCGGGGTGTTCAATGGCGCACAAGTCATTCAAATAGTACAAGTTGTCGCTTTGCTCATCCAGTGCCATTTGCACTTTCGCCATGTTCTCCATCGAAGCAGCAGCGATCATCTGATCGATTTCCATCCATTGTTGTCGGAAATGACACACGAGATGGGAGAAAAACCCACTTTCCAGAGCCAGGCGGATGATTTCCGGGTGTTTCGTGCGGAACAGACAAAGCGCCACAGTGCGAGCGGCTGTGCGAGTCATAGGCTCGTGGTAGGCGTAGAAACGCTGGGCCTGCAGGAGGATTGGGCAGGTCCCTTTGGTAAAGTAGTATTGCATCATATCAGGTGTCAGACAGGTCGCGAGTCCTTTCAGCCACACTACGAAGTTCTCTGCGATTTCCTCGTCCTCGAAGTCGAAGGGGAAACTGATGACCTCATTGAGGAAGTTGTTGGCGTGGAAGTAGACTGTATATACGTTACTCCTGGAAGCCTTGGTGTTGATGTTGTGCGATAGAATGCTGATAGTCTGCAGCAACTGCAGCGCCACAGTGCGGTCATTGTGTCTGGAAAGTAGCAGCTTTATATGTCCCGCCACTTCCTGCTCCAGGAAGTACCTACATGTCTCCGCTTACAGGAAGAAGTCCTCCTTGTTCTGCTCCGCCCACACCAGCGCCTCAGCCACCATCCTCAGCAGCTCTATCACTCTGTCCTTATTGCGAAAAGTCACTTCCGAATAACTCAGCAGTTCTTTGCATATCGCTCTAGACCTGTATACCCGTACTTGAACTGGTCAGAAGTGTACTTCGGCCGAGTAGGACTGACCCAGCGCATGAAGCCGGAGAGCATTTTATAATGGAAGGACTGGCGCTAGGGGCGGGGCTGTGTCTGGCGCACGGACTCACTGCTTTCCTGGCCAATGTGGCGAATAAGTACACAGTTATGGTGCTGGACGCCTATATTCCCATTACCAACTTCCTGTTGCAGAGCCTCATTGTCTCGGTAGTGGGAATTGGGATGGGCATGGTGGGCGGGTTTCGAGGGAAAAGGGGACTCATTGTGGCAGCCAGTGGAGTTTATATGGGGGATAAAGTGCTGAACGTAGTAGGCCTGCGTCACATGAGTTTGGCAATGTGAGTGTCTACGCAGGTTCGTGACCCTGCGCAAACTCACCACTCTGCTCCTCCTGCTCCTGCAAGCCGCCAAAGGCCACCGACCCAGTCTCCTTTCCAGCCTCGGAGTCCTATTTATAGTCCTCGGCGCCTTAGTTGCAGGGTCTTTCGACCTCACAGTGTCACTCTACAGCCTGGCTTTGGTGCTAGTGGAGGATGTATGCACGGCTGCTCGCTATGAACTTGTCCACTTGCTATCGGATGAGAAGACCTCTCCTATGCAGCTGACAGTTCAGACCTATTTGGTGTGTTTGCCGGTAGCAGTGCTAGCAGCTCTCTGTTTCGAGTCTGCGGGAGTCCTTGATTCCGTGGGGATTCTCGGTAATGTCGGCTCTGCTCTCTGTGCGATTTTAAGTACAGTCGCAGTAAACCTATGCGCTGCATACACATCGCCCCTGGCGACCAGCATAACCGGCAATATGAAGGACATACTCAGTGTAGCAGTGGGCTTGCTAGTCTTCCAAGAAGGACAAATCACCTCTGGGTTTATCACTGGCCTGGTGCTATCTGTCCTTGGCGCCTGCGTCTACTCCTACGCCTCCATACGAACTTTGATGGCAAAGAAGGGGGAAAAGGTAGACTAAAAGCTAGAATTTGAGGAATGTCTAGGAAGGGGACTACTTGAAGCGGAAAGGCTTGGGCTGGGTGGCTGTGAGCAACATTTGCAGGTCACTTAGGGTGAAAGTGCGTTCTTTGGCTTGGGGAATCAACTGCGGGTTGAGAGAGTTGATGAAGAGCAAAGAGCGAGCGGGACTGTGCTTGCGTCTCACTCCCATCCTCGCATGCTGTATGTCTTTATCAGCCTGCTCCTCCTTCTCTCTCAACTGTTCCTCCTTAGCTGTTTGAGCCGCTTTCCTGCGCTCGTAGATGTCCTCCAGCACTTCCCGCCTCTCCTTCACTCGCACAGTGCTTCGGAACTGCGTGTTTTGCCGTTGATCCTCCACCTTGCCTCTAAGGAAATTAAGCGAATCCACTCGTTTCTGCTCCTTCGCAGTCTGCACTTCCAAGCGATTCAGCAGATTCCTGCCCATCTCGAAGGCCTTTACAGTGTCCTTTTTCGTGGACAGGACGGCCATAGAGCGGTAAGTCCTGAGCGTGGACTGGGGCAGAAAGGAACCGGACTGGGCCTGCGGACTGGTCTGCATTCTGATATCCGCGGAAACGTGCACACTTTTGCTCGAGCCGCTAACCCTCAAATCGGCCTGTATTGGGTCGATTCTGAGCCTTACAGGCCTGGTGGCCTCTGGGTTGCCTTTCCACTGTTCACTGCTGATCGCTAATAAAGCCTCTTTGGCTCTGTTCCCTGCCTCTCTGGAATTGATTGGGAACAGCACAGCAGTCCGGGACCTGGAACTGCTCGCAGACCCGATGTCTGCCACATGCTCCAGCGGGTGCCGGTCAGACGAGGGGAGTTGCACGCCTATCGACTTGGCCATTTACGCAGATTCCTAGGACTTGCCCCGCTGTCTGAGTAGCCGCTCCACTAGTTGCTGGAACAGCTCCTTCACCCCTTTCCCAGTTTTCGCAGATGTGACGCAGGTGAAGATGTTTTTGCCGGATGCAAGGAACGGGGCTAATTCCGTCTCAGTGACTTTTTGCTCCTGCAAGTCCGCCTTGTTCCCCACTAGTGCCAGACAGCACCGCCCTAAGTGTTTGTCCAGTTCGTCGATCCAGTATTGGCAGCCTTCCAGGGTCTCAGGGTTGGTGAGGTCGTACACGATGATGGCTGCTTCTGCGTCTCTGTAGTAAATGGGCATGAGAGCGCGGTAGCGTTCTGTGCCTGCAGTGTCCCAAATGTGCAGAGAAACTTCCTGTCCGTCTGATGTCTTCATTGGTATTTCATAGAAAGTGCCTCCGAGAGTCGCCTGGTAAACCTGGTCAGACAATCCCCTGTAAAAGCACTCCACAATGGAGGTTTTCCCCACCAACGCATTCCCTAGCAGCACAATCTTCATTTCTTGTTTCTGCGGAGCGCTCAGCTTCAGACCTGGCTGTTTCTGGCTTTTCCCTGCCCCACAGCCCATTACTATCCAGGGAGACACACTGTATGGCGGCTTTTTGAGTCGTAATCAAGGGGGAGTTACTATGAGGACTACAGAAAGTGGCGGATATGAGGGAATATTGACTATTTGGGGTAGCGAAAAGCCAATTCTGCACTAATTTGCTGCTTTTCGCTTATTGACTCAGGAGCTGCTTCAAAATACAGTGGCAATAGGCTAACTTCAGCTCCAACATAGGAAAAGCAGCAACTCCTTCCTTTCCCTACCCTCAAAAGCCACTTCTCTTCCATATTTCTACCAAAGTTGTTGCAGTTCTCTCAAAGCCTACGCAGAACCCACTATTCTCTCTACTTTACCGCCTTCTCCTCCCTGCCCTTGACCTCCCTATACTCCTGGCACACCGCACAGGGCGCCAAGACCACATGCACCATGCAGTCCTTGCAGCGACTCCCACTGATCAGGTAGCGGTCTCTGATTGTGTGTCGATTGATGCCTGCTCCAATACAGCACAATAAAATCGGGCAGCAGAAAGGCACGCAGCAGCCGTCCCCTGTAGCTCGCTTGACTGCTAGGGCCTGGACCAGGCACAGGCCCCCCGGACACAGCACTGCCAGACAGATTCCGAAGTTGCGGAAGCACCCGCAGAGTGGCTCTTCCCACTGAATCATTATGCCATTTAGGTGAGTGACGAAGACAAGTGCCCTACTGCCCTGTTTGGCCTGCTAGGAAGTGATTGGGCCTGCGGACCACCTCGGGCTGCATGTAAAACCGCACTCCCGGCTGCAGCGTCTCTATCACTTTCCTGCCCTTCAGCACCCTGCGGAACGGCAGTACCGCGGCTTTCATCGTCTTCGCAAGTCTGCCCTCCGTCCACTGCCTGCCTGCAGCCTGCACAGGCCTCTCTACCTCTGTCTCCCCTCCTCTGCTCCTGCCTGACATCGAGTCACTGTCCACCTCTAGCTCCAGTCCTGTGTGGCTGACTGCCATGCTGCAGTCTTTGCTCACTACGACGGGGTTGACAGCCACGGAGTACCAGCTAAGGGGGGGCTTTGGAGCGGGGGAGTGGCGGCCTGTTTCTCCCAGTTCAGAGAAAAAGCCGGAGTCTTGCGAGGTCTCTGCGACTTCCCATCTCTTTGCGTCTAAAAAGGACGATTCGACCCTGTGGGGAGGGCGGATAGAAGGGTCCTTTTCGGCCTCTTCGTGCAGCATTTCGCCCACTATTTTCAACTCAGGCTTGCCTGTATCCGCCCGCAACTTGGGCCTGAGGCCGGAAGCAGACCTGAGCTGTCCTCTGGGCGGCCTGTAGTTGATATGCCGGATTTCCCCCACACTCTGCACACTCAAGCCAGGCGTAGACACCGTCAAATGCTGCGCCTTCGGGGCTGTTTTCGCCTTCTTGCGGCTTTCCGGCTGCTTTATGCTCCTTTTCAGCTCGGACACGAATTGCTGCAGCGCCTGCTCCTCCGCCTTATACAGCACTGTCTAGTTCTTACAGTCCAAGAGGGCGGATTGGCTTTGTCTCTTCTTGAGAATGCGGTTTTGGGAGTAGTCTACAGTCCTTTGGCCTCGCCGGACTAGGAGGAACTTCTCGACGGAGCGGGCTTGCACGATGCGGCTGAGGGTGTTTTCGGAAAAGCCGGTGTGGCCGGGGAGGGCGGGCGGCGCTTCTGCTTGATTTTCAATGATAGACGCGAAGAGAGGGAAGGCATTGACCGCAAATGCAGGCGGCAGTCTCATCGAGGAGGGCGTGCGAGGACGGGAGTGCGAGCAGAGCCTAGCAACAGGCCTGCGGGCAGGCGAGCGGGCGAGGGCGTTCGCCTGCAGGTGGGACTGAGAGAGGGAGTGTATATGAGAGTGGTTTGGCTTGCGACCTCCACCAGTGGCCTGAACTCCTGCTTCGGGCGCAGTTTCAGGCCTTTGGAGTTCCTCGGAAGCCCTGTGCAGCCGAGTTACCTTCACTTCCGGGGTCCGGGGCTCCACTAGCGCTTCTTCCTCCATCTCATTCTAGTGCTAGTGCTGAGATATGCGTAATACCACTTTCAATATTAAGCCAAAACTGCTTTTCGAGAGACTTTACCGAGAAATGTATGTAAAAACAGCCAATTCCCTTTAATCGAAGCTACAAAATGTCCTGCTTGCAAGGAAATAGCAAGACTCTACCCAGCAGTGCAGCAATTCTAGGCGGAACAGTGGATTGTTGATATGGAAGGGTGTTAGAATATGATGGGGGAGGACAATAGCGACGAGTCCGGCTTCGAAGACGTTTCCGGAGTCGAGCAGAAACTGAGACTTGACGACCTCTCTCCCCTGCGCTCCCCTACCGTTCTGCCGCTTTCCTGCCAAGACCGCCACTTGCAGCCCAGCATTCCTCTCTCTGGCTTCACACATAGCCTGGTTCCTGACATGTTCTTCGGCTGGAGGCCCAAACTTATCCATGGAGGGCCGATTCCTTTGCTCTTTAGCAAGTGCGAATTGCCAGTTGCTATTAGTGCGCAGACTAATGAGGAGTTCCCAGTGGTGTTTCACGGCTTCCGCCCCAGAGACACAGCATCCATGCACCAAGCCTTCGCAGGGAAAGACAGCTACCCTATGCCTTCAATACCTGCCATGGACGTATACGAGTTTCTGCACAGAAACGACCAACGGCTAAAGGACAATCGGCCGTTCACTGGGATGAATCCAGCCCTTGCGCCACACGAACTGGTGTTTGATTCCTGCTTCGAAAGCGGGAATTTGGACAAAGTGGTTAAAATCGCAGAGCACGAATTTGACTTGTACATGCGAGCAGATGCTAATACCCGCGGCTACCACCAATGGTACTTCTTCTCCGTGCACAACCTGCACTGCGCCCAGGTGAAGTTCCACCTCCTGAACTTCACCAAGAACGAAAGTCTGTACAGCCAGGGCATGCTGCCGGTGGTGTACAGCGAAAGGGAGGCTGGGAAGGGCTGGCAAAGGGCTGGGTCTGAGGTCAAATACAGGCCCAGCAAGTTGAATGCGCTTTTAGGAGACCGAAGAATGTACTATAGTTTGACGTTCACCTATAAGTTCACACACCAGGGGGATAAGGCGTACTTCGCATATGCGTTTCCATATACATTCACGCGACTGGTAACAGTGATAAGGGAACTGAGCGCAGACAAAAGCGACCTAATGCGGGCGGAAGTCCTATGCAAAAGCCTAAGTGGCGTAGAAGTTCCCTTTGTGACTATTACAGACTTTACCCTGCAGCTAGAAAAGAGCAATGTACTGATCATCGGCCGGGCGCACCCTGGGGAAACGCACGGGTCTTGGATGGTGGAAGTAAGTGGCTACTTAGGGCGCTTTGCGTTACTTAATGAGTGACGCACAGGAAGCCAAGGAACTGCGCAGTCGACTGGTCTTCACAATTGTGCCCTGTTTGAACCCAGACGGGGTGATAATGGGGAACTACAGGACTGGGTTTTCAGGACATGACTTGAACAGGCAGTTTGCGAAGCCGGACTATCGGCTGCATCCCACAGTGGCCGCCGTCAAGCAGTTGATAGGGAAAATTGCTTCTAGTGGGAACTTGCTGGCTTGTTTGGACCTGCACGCGCACTCCAGGAAAAAGAGTGTATTCATATACGGTCCCTACTACCCTCTCCACTCTGACAAGTACTACAGTATGCGAATTCTGCCCAAGCTGATCTGCGACCAAGGCCCTCAATTCCGCTTCCCCGCCTGTCGCTTCCGCAACGAAGCCAGCAAGCGCCAAGCCGCCCGTCTCGTCATTTGGAAGGAACTAAAGCTCGCTAACAGCTACACAGTGGAAAGCTCCCTGTATGGCTATCTCACGGAGGACCGCAGGACTGTGCCTTTCACTGAAAATGCAGTTTTGGACGTAGGGAAGGGCATAGTGAAGGGACTGTTTCAGTACGTGATGCTGTTGGAGGAAGAGGAAAAGCTGAAAGAGGAAAAAAGCAAGCAAAGACAATTACGCCGCATCAAGCCGAAGGCAATTATCGCAATTTCCGCTCTCGATGAAGTCGTAAACAGCATTAAATCCACCCAGCAAGAAGCTGACACTTCCCTGTCGTCCTCCTCCGACAACTCCGATGAGCTGGATTCTGAGGACCAAACGCGGCTGCATGGGGCAATAGTGACAGTGATGGAGGAATTCAGCAGTCTTGCAGGGCCGCGAGCCCGCCGTCCCGCCACTAGGGAGATTCGCCTCAGGGTGAAAGCGAGGAATGGGAGACTAACGCCTGAGCAAAACAGTGAGAGACTGAACAGGGGGAAAGCCATATATCGCAGTGGAGGCTTTCGAGTGAGTCACAGGACACGCACCCCTGCAGCAGGACAGGAAAGACTCAATGTCGTTATCCCTTTGCCGAGAATGGCTGAGTACCACGCTTCCAGGAGCGTCTCCGCCTGCAGACAAAAGCGAGCAGTCTACCCCTCCCCCAGCAAACTGAACATACACAAATACGCTCTGGAGACCAGACGACTGATCGCAAAGCTGAAAAGTGAAAACTCGTATGAAGAAACCAGTTCCTTTCGAAGGGACAGTCCTATGACTCCGGCTCAGCCTTCCCTGTTCCTAGAGGACTCGGAGGGACTGGTAGATTCTACGTCTCTTACTACGATGAAGTCGCAGGTGACGAGACTTTCTCCGGCCAAACGACCTGCGCTTGCATTTCCTTCGGCCTCTGCGATGTCTCATGTTCGCACACTGACCGGCAAGTCTGCCCAAGTCTTGCACGCCTCCTAGGCTATAAATAAGCTCCGAGTCGACAGCTGCTAAATAGCTAAAGAGGCTTATTCTAGTCTCCAGGCCGTCTTCATGAGCTGCACGAAGTGATCGTCGTTATCAATGGAAGAGCTCACAGCAGCGTAGTACTCGTCCCACTCGTCCTTCGTTACGCGTCCATCCCTGTTGCGGTCATTGAAGCTGGTGAGGAACTCCCGAAAAGCCTGGTCCTCCGTCATTTCCCCCCGCTGGACTTTCGGGTGATGGGAGCAGTTGTACACCCCTCTGAGGTCATTCGCGTCCACATAGCCATTGCCGTCTCTATCAAACTTGAGAAAGGCTTTGTCTACCATTGCCTGCCGCCTGGAGTTGGGCGAACCTCGCACTCCCACTAGGAACTCGTCGAAGCACAAGGTGCCGTCCTTGTCCTTGTCGAAAAAGTCGAAGAGGATGTTGTACTCCTGAGCGCTGAGACTTACTCCGTTCTCACGCATGCCCACCACAAACTCACTTCTGTCGACCTTGCGGTTCCCGTCGAAGGAGTCCAGCGCCCTGAAGGTGCGGCCGAGGTTGCGGATGGTCTTGGACCCTCGCTTGTTGAGCTGCTCGCGCAGGACGTTAAGGACTTCCAGCACACTCCGCTGAGCCATATTACTATCGGGTAACCGCTGGCTTATAGACATGGCCTGGTTCGCACTCAGTAAAATCGCTGCAGGTGTTACTGTGGCAGTCGTCGCAAAGGTCGCATACGACAACAAGGACTGGATCCGGAAGCAGATCGCCAAGCTTTTGGCCTGGATTCAGCAACAATTTCTCTTCCAGCCCTCTGCCGTCCTGATCTCCTCCGATAACGACTCTCTCCGTGCCGCTTCTGACCTAATAGACGACCAAGACGCTGGCCCTCTCCTCTGTCCTATCTCCCACCGCTTGATGCTCGAGGCTGTCATCACTCCCTACGGCCATTGCTTCGAGCGCAGCGCTATAGAGGACTGGTTGAGACGCGAGCAGACCTGTCCTATCACTCGGCAGCCGCTGCATATCGGGGACTTGAAGGAATGCAGATCCATGAAGTTTGCTGTGGAGCAGTATATCCGTCTGAGAGCTGAGCTGAAGGAAGATTAGTGCATTTAGACTAAAGATCGCAGTAGTAGTAATCGTCCTCATACCCACGCTTCGTGCCACTTTCCCACTTCCCCAGTGAAGGCTTGGGGTAGCGAGCCACCAGCTCCGCAGCAGGACTCTGGCCAATAGTCTCCAAACAGCAATCCTCAGGCAGCGCTAAGGCCAAATCCCGTTTCCAAGTGGTATCCTGGGCCTTTCGCCTGGTAAAGACCGGCTTATTGCTGAAAGGAACACTCCCATGCTTGCGTAGTACTCTGCTAGTCTCTATATGTTCCTTCGCTATGGATTCTTCCGACTCGCCTACAGTCAGCATGGACTCGGACAGGTCCCAACTGGGCTCTTCCCTGCGTGCGAAGGCACTAAATAGTCTCTCCAGCTCTTCTCCCAGACAGGAAAAGTCGCTGTCCGCCTTCGGCTTCGTCTCCAAGTCACTCAAACTCCAGGTGAGGGACGTCTCTCCGGCCTGACTAGCTTCCATATATAGCGTATCTTATACCCATTCTTTAGCCTAGTAACTTGAGCCGAGGACTGCTAGGACTCAGGCTGTGGGCGCTTTCTGCGGTGCTGAGAGTAGAGCCTGCCGCAGAGGCTCTGAGGACCAGGGCTACCACTTCTTTGCGGTCTACTTGGAGCTTACAGAACACGGAATCTCGCAGTGGACTGATAGGGTAATCCAGCAGAATAGAAACTAACTGGTCTGGGGACACTGCATCTGTCTCAGAATTGTTGCGAAGGGCTATGGTCCACAGGTCAGACAGCTCTCCAGACCCTAAATAGGGGTCTAAACTCAGCAGAAACTGCTGGAAAACATCCCATCCTAGTACCTTTATTTCCTTGTTATCCAGCGTTTTCTTCGTCTTCATCGCGAATTTCCACTCATTTTCCCTATAAACCTCAACAAGCGCCGTCAAAAAGCCACACGTAGACACCGAATAGACCTCACTCGTGCAGTTCCCAGTATACGCCGCAAAGTTAATAGAGCTCGTGAACACCTCGACGCTCAAGTTTTTGTCCTTTTTGGTCATACTGCGGTACAACACCCTCAAAGAGACCTCTGGCAGCCACAGATCCAAGGCTTCTCGCAGCTGGGTGACGAATTCGGTTTCGGAAATGAAGCCGTCCTTGCTTGTGTCGATTACCCGGAAGAGACTTTCAGGGGCTCTGCCTAGTTTCGCCATTTTTTGGCAGATGAGAAAAGTCACAAATTCCTCCAAACTCAAATCCTCCGGCTGAAGTAAGCGAATAACTTTTTCTCCCAAACTGCGATTCGAGTCAAATCGAGCATAAACAAGGGTCATTACGTCTTGCAGGAAGGCCTGTCCGCCTAGATACGGCTTCAACTGCATCTGTTTCCGCATGCGAGGAGTGACTATCGGACCTTGCTTTTGCCCTCTTTTGCTGCTTCTTTCGGCCTTTATCTTGGCGAATTTTTGAGTTAAAGGGTCGAAGAGGGCCCAGGCTTCGGTCAAATAGAGGCCGAGAAGGTAGCTCACTGGGGCTTCGTGCAGTACTTGTAGGAGTTGGCAGATCACTAGGCCGTAGGGGTGGCCTTCCGCATAGAGCTGCTGCAGGGCTGGAACGAACTGATTCAGCGCCTTCACCGCCAGCGGCCGCAGTCCCACCGACCGCATCAAATGCTCAAACAAAAAGGCCGGAACCGCCCTCGGCACCCTCTCATTCCTAATATCCGTCTGGTCCGACTCATACTTCCTCGCCATCATGTCCTCCACCACTTTGAACAACTGCTGCACAGCCATCGGCTTTTCCTTCTGAGTCACCACTGCGTACATTTCGCTCAGTTCGCTGGTACGTAGGAAGAGGTCGCAGCGAGTCTGCAGGACGGAAGAAGCGAACTGTTCATGGACGGAGTCGAAGGTGTCGTCTGCAAGTGCGTCAATGATGTTGTGGGGGTAGGGGGAAGGGAGGAGACTGGCTCGACGGACAGGGCCGCTGGCTTCTGTGAGAGTGATAGCGTTCCAAACCAGCAGGACTGCAGCTTTTTCCAACTTGATTCGGGCTGCGAACCGGGTCATGAAGCGCAGAGTGGTGGTTTGCGCCCACATCTTCTTCTGCTGCTTTGCCTCCTTCGACATGTGCGCTTCCAGCTCTTTGATCCGTTCTTCCCGGCTCCTGCACTCCTCTTGCGCCCAGTTCAGCTCCGCCTGCAGCTGCTTTTCCGCCTCTAAGGCGCGTTCAGTGGACAGTTGCAGGTCTGAACACCGCTGTTCTATCTCAGCCCGAGTCGTCATGTGACCTGCGAAGTCGTCAATTTCCAACTTCTGCTCCTCGGCCAAGTCCTTCAGTTCCTGCAGTTGCCGCTGAGTGTCCTTCTGCAGGTCTTGCAGACGGCTATTTGCCTGCTTTTGCAGTGCAGTAAGGGACTCCAGTTCATATATAGATTCGTCTCTTTTGCGGATGATGGAGTCACGCCCTGCGATTTCTTGCCTCAGTCCGGTGATAATGATGTCGAGACGGGTTTGGATTTCTTGCTTTTCCTCGTCGGATTGCATTTGTAGTTTGCGGCAGTGGGAGTCGAAGTGGAGCAATTGGTTGTCCAAATCCAAGCGATGTGCAGCTGCCTGCGTGTTGATTTCGTCGATCTGCTTGCGAACCAGCACTTCCCACTGCTTGCGCTGGGTGGCTAGGTGGTCGTCTTTGGCCTGGAGTTGCTCTTGGTGCTGTTTGCTCAGTTCCTCCAGGTAGTGCAAGTGGTCCGCTTTCAGCTGATTTTGAGCCTCCGCCGCAGCCCTCAACTTCGCCTCATAGTACACAACATGGAAGGCCAGCGTCTGCTCCTGAAAAGTCTGCAGGCCAGTAATGAACTCCTCCCCACACGGCTCCCGCTGAATACTCGCAAAAGTGGCCGTTAAAGCGTCAATTTCTCTACTTTTCTTGCCAAATTTGGACTCAAACAGCTTAATCGCAGACACCAATTTCGCCTTTGCGCGCAGCACACAATCATCCACCCGTCTCTTTTCCTCCCCCATAAGCCCTAGCACTTTCCCCTGCTGGTCAAACCTGTGTCTGAAATAGGCCAAAAACTCCCTCAAACTCGTATCTCTGTTCTTCTTTTCCACTGACAGTTCCCTCACAGCGTCCACCAGGTCTGCAGCCGGGGGGAACACCACTGCCAAGTAGTTCATATAGTTGTCCCCTTCGTATAGGTCCATTAACAGCCAGTCTTCGACGACATCGTCGAGGGACTCGGTGGCGTGGAAGACTTGGGGGAAGAGTTTGGCCATGTCTCGGCTCAGTTCTTGCTTTAAACGCTCGTTTTCTGTGAGGAGGAGGTAGGAGGATTTCTTGAGTGCGAGCAGTTCTTGTTCAATATCGAAGGAAATCGGCTCAGTTGGGAGACTTTCGTACTTGAATACCTCTGTGGGAGGCATGTCCGGTATCAGGCTATCAGACCTCGAAATCACTACGCCAGCTGACACTCCACAGCCCATAATTAGTATCCATTCTGTCACCGTCCCTGGAAAGCGCCCTTCAGCCGTTACTTTAACCCACTTTCTTAGATAAGCTACTCAGATTGTCAATTTCGCTGCTTTAGATGTCCCTTAGGCTTTGGATGTGGGAGTGGGTGTGGGGGAAATAACGGCTGAATGCGAGATCAGTCCGAATCTCTCGCTATGTTACTCTATGTGATGCTATTTTATCGACTAGGGACAGGCTTTTGGACTAATCCTAAATTTCCCTTTGGCTGGACGATAGCGCTTCCCCAATACACAATTTGCCCCTTCTTTCCACTAATACAGCGAATGGCTTCGAGCAAAGTGGCTCCAGATGTAAGCGGCAGCGAAAGCGACAGCTTCAGCATTCCCGCAGCTGACCTGGGCAGCGTGGCAGACCTCTACCTTAAGCGCACTATCTGTGAGGAGGTCGAGTACATTCAGAAGATCGGTGGAGTGGAGTCCTTAGAACGACGTCTTCGCTCCAACTTCCAATCAGGTCTCAGCAACGGTGCCGACTTTTCAGACCGAATGGCTCACTTCGGCAGCAACAAGCCGGCCCCGATATACCGCAGGTCCTACTGCAAAATCGTTTGGGACGTGCTGGCTGACCGGACTCTGCGGATTTTGCTGGCTGCAGGAGTGGTGTCGCTCATACTGGGCTCCACGCTGAGTAAACATAAGAGCTATGACTGGATTGAAGGCGTTGCGATTCTTATGGCGGTCGTTATCGTGACGCAAGTTTCCGCAATCAACGACTATCAGAAAGAGAAGAAATTCGCTCGTCTCCAAGAAGACAACACCAAGCGGAAAGCAGTTACAGTGGTGCGAGACGGCACTCGCAACATCCTGCACCCCAGCGAAGTGCTAGTCGGAGACTTGGTGGAAATCGCCACAGGCATGTCTATCCCCGCAGACTGCTTGTTACTCCTGGGAAACGACGTAGAGGCCATGGAAGCGGCAATGACTGGAGAAAGCGACAACCTCAAGAAAAAGACAGTGTTGGAGTGCCTTGGTGATAAGGAGGAAATGATAGGTCAGTTCGAAACTCCTGATGGGAAGGACCATCACCACGATGTTTCCAGTCCTTTGCTCCTCTCCGGAACTAACATCGCCCAGGGCACCGGACTGATGCTGGCTATTGCTGTTGGCTCCTGGTCCGCAGAAGGGAAGCTGCGCGACCTGGCAGAGAAATCAGACGAAGACACTCCCCTGATGCAGAAACTCACGAAGCTCGCAGACAACATTGGCAAAGGCGGACTGGGAATCGCTATAGTGACAGTGATCGGACTATATATCCGCTTTGGAGTGGAAATGATTGATAGAGACTGGGACAGTTCCACAGACCCTATGACGCTGGTGGAGTTCTTTATCACGGGAGTGACGATTGTGGTCGTGGCTATACCGGAGGGACTTCCACTGGCTGTCACTATATCGCTGGCGTACTCAGTCAAGAAAATGCAGAAGGAAAATAACCTAGTCAGAAGGATGTTCGCTTGCGAAACTATGGGAGGCGCAAATAACATTTGCAGTGACAAAACCGGGACTTTGACTCAGAACAAAATGACAGTGGTGCGGATGTTCAAAGCAGGCGGCATCGTGGACTTCGAGCAATCTGCCTCCAGCGTGCGCACCTTCTCCCCCGAGTTCTTCGCCCTCCTGAAGGAAAACATCTGCACGAACACGACCGCCTATATCAATGAAAAGGGCGAAGAAATGGGCTACAAGACTGAAATCGCACTTGTGAGATTATTGCTGTCGAGTGGACATTCGGACTACCAAGGCCTCAGGACGACCTATCAAAGTCGGCCATACAAGGTCTTTCCCTTCAATTCCAAGCGCAAGCGAAGCAGTATCGTCATAACCGTCCCTGAAACCGGGCAAAGACGAGTGCATGTGAAAGGCGCCTCCGAGACTATCCTCGCTTTATGCGAAGCCATGTTCGACAAAGACGGGATGTGCAGTCCACTGACAGCCACTATGAGGGAAGACATTGGGAAGGTGATAGAGTCCATGGCTGAGGCTTCGCTCAGGACCATAGGTCTGGCCTATCGTGACATCGGTCCTGAGACGGATATATTGGCTGTGGACGCAGAGGGCTTTCCTGTCGTGGAGAAGGAACGATTAGTGCTACTGGCGATTGCGGGGATTAAAGACCCGGTGAGGCCGGAAGTGCCGGGTGCAGTACTAAAGTGCCAGGGCGCGGGAATCACCGTCAGAATGGTCACAGGCGACAACGAAATAACCGCCCGAGCCATCGCAAAGGAATGCCACATCATCGAAACCGAGGAACCCGGGACCGTCATGGAGGGCAAGCACTTTTACGAGGAAATCGGCGGAATCGTCTGCGAGAACTGCAAAGACGCAGAAGTCTGCACCTGCGCTAGAGACGCACGCAAAGCCAAAGAAGGACAAAAAGTGCGTGTTGATGTGGTGAAAAACCTTGAAAGGTGCAAGGAAATCACGAATACTCTGAGAGTGTTGGCTAGGTCGAGGCCGGAGGACAAGTATGCGCTGGTCACTGGACTCAGGCAGTTGGGGAATATAGTGGCTGTGACGGGGGATGGGACGAATGATGCGCCTGCGCTGAAGAAAGCAGACATCGGCATTGCTATGGGGATTGCGGGTACGGAAATGGCCAAAGAAGCTGCTTCTATCATTCTTCTGGACGACAACTTCGCTTCTGTCGTCAATGCCGTCAAATGGGGTCGTAACATTTACGACAACATCCGTCGTTTCCTGCAGTTCCAACTAACTGTCAACATCATCGCCGTAACCTGCGCAGTGGTCGGGGCCTTCAGCATCCAGCAAAGTCCGCTCACAGCAGTACAAATGTTGTGGGTGAATTTGATCATGGACACCCTGGCCTCCCTAGCTTTAGCAACAGAGCCGCCGTCAGAAGAGCATTTGAAGCGAAAACCTTATAATCGGAAAGAGTACATCGTCTCTCGTGTGATGTGGAAGCACATCCTGGGTCAAGCTCTAATGCAACTCCTCATCCTGTTCATCCTCATGTTCGACGGGGAAAACATCCTATTAGAGTTCCAGCACGGCAACGAATTCATGCGCAACCCTCAACACCCCGATTTCGTCCGCAGCGGGCGACTCTACCAACTCAGCGGAGATGATGATTACAAAGAGTACTTCGACGATCCTAATATCGGCCCAAGTCGCCACTTCACCTACATCTTTAACATATTCGTACTCATGCAGCTGTTCAACGAACTGAACTGCAGGAAAATCAGAGACGAAGTGAATATCATCCACCAGTCCTGCCAGAACCCGACTTTCTGGATCATTTGGGTGTTCACCATACTCGCGCAAGTACTAATGGTGCAGGTCGGCAACCGGGCTCTGAACGTGCACTCCGCAGGACTGACGATTGAGCAGTGGCTGATTTCTCTAGCGTTTGCGGCGCTGCCGTTGGTTTGGCGGTTTGCGTTGCTGTTGATACCCAGTGGGAAATGCTGCCAGTTCGGGTCTGCGGAGGCCTATGCCATGGAGAAGAAGAGGACTGTGTTGAGTTTGAAGTGGAGCGGGGATGAGATGAGAAGAAAAAAGTCAGCCGTCAATAAGAAAGCTTCTCATTAGAATGACGAATTCGCCTGTATTTGTGAGCTGTGAGAGCTGCACATGGGATAGGGTGTATCAGGGGTAAATGGAGGAAGTGGAAGCGAAGTTCCTAACCGACCTGCCCGTCCCCTTCCGCATCCCTTCCTCCAGCTACTCCCTACCCACTTCCCTCACTCCCGCAGGCCTGCAGCAGCTCGTCTCCCAGCAGACCGGCCAGACCCAGCCGCTCATCTTCACTCTGCACAACACCCTCCTCACCGGCCCTTTGCAGGAACACATGACCCAGCTCCACCTCTCTGCTGAAACGCTGCTCGAGATTTGGTACTCCTTAGCACTGCCTATGCCGCAGACCACAGCCTCGATTTCCTGTCCGGACTGGGTTTCAGGGTGTGAGTTTTTGGGGGAGGACGAGGTAGTGGCGACTGACTACGCAGGCAACCTAATGGTGTGCAGAGACGGACAGATAGTGTTCACGGAAGCACTGCATCCGTATCCGATAAAGGCCTTGGCGGTGACGGGGGAAAGAGGCGGGTTGATTGGGACTGGAGGGAAAGACGGGACTCTGAAAATAAGCGGGTACAGTGGGGGCGAACTGGAGTTGAAAGCAGAGGGCAAATTGGGTAGCATTGAAGTGTTGGCCTGGAACCCATCAGGCGCAATGGTCGCTTCCGGCCAATACAGCGGCGAAGTGCACATTTCCTCCATCAACTTCGAAGAAACCGCAATGCTCACCAAAGCCTCCAAGCGCCAAAAGCTCCACGGCTTCAGCCTGCACACCCAACACCTTTCCCTCCCCCATACCGACTCCATCACCGGCTTGCTCTGGCCCGAGCTGGAAATCCTCTACACAGCTGCTCAGGACCATAGTGTGGTGGTGTGGGACATCAGCAGAGAAGCAGCAGTGTTCACCTATACAGCTCCAAGGGCTATCCAGAGTCTCGCAGTTGCTGGGAAAATGCTCGCATGCGGCCTGGAAAACGGGCAAATAAAGATAGTGGACGAACGGACTAGTCAGACTATTGCGACTTTGGTGTCTACTGCCTGGATCCGCACTTTGAAGTGGCATAAGAACTGTCTTCTATCAGGAGACGAGGCCGGCGACCTCAAGATCTGGGACCTGCGGACTACCAGTCCCTTGGAAAGCGAAAACAAGCACTCTGACAAGATCCTCGCCCTGGCCAGCAGCGGAGACCTGGCGGTGACCGGGGGTGCGGACTGCTGTCTGCAGTTCCATAGTTTCCAAAACTAGCTTAGAATGGCTACAGGGAGTCTGAGGACTCGAAGGACTCTTCTTCGTATCGGAGTTCGCTGTGGGCGGAGTGGGTGAGAGGGTCGGAGGGCGGCTCGACCATGAGACGTTCTGATGGGGCGATATCCTGCAGTGGTGGCCTCTTCCCTCTCTCAGTAGTCACAAAGGGCGACGCGTCACTCAATCTCTTTTCCGGCGATTCTTCACTATAATCGAGTCTGCATACCCCTCACTCATTCACCTCCTCAGAACTGCTCTTCCTCGAACTTCCCTGGTCGAAATGTCCCGTAGACGTCAACTTATACTCCGGAATTTCCACTCCAAACTGCTCCAATGCAGCCTCCAAGTCCTTCACATGCACACAAGCCTCTGAACTCAGCGTAGTCCGCAGACCCCGAATCACCGACTCCAGCGCAGAACGGGACAAAGACAGGTGCAAATTCCGACATGCGATTTCCAGGTCGGAAATACGCACAAATCCCTGCATATCGAAGAGAAACACGTCTCTGGGGTGCTGCTTTGAGGCTAGGAGTGCTGTTGCGATTTCCTTCAAAACCTCGTCTGAGTCTTCCTCTTTCCCTACGTAGGCGCTGAGCAGGGACATGTAGGACACAGTGTCGAGACTTTGGACCTGGGAGTAGAGCAGGAGACTGAGGTAGTGGTGATGTCTAGGGGTAAAGTGCACGTCTAGGGACTGGAGAACGGAGGAAAAGGCCTCGAAAGAGATAAAGCCGGACTGATTGGAGTCCTTGGTTGCACAAAGGATTTGGAAATCGGTTGAAATGCTGGTTAATGCGGAAGTCGTTAAAGCATCGAACTCCTTTTCATCACTTTCACTGAATATTTCCCAATTCCCGAGTTTCTCCATCAGCATTTCTCCTGCTTTCCCAGCATTTAGGGGCTTTTCGTCCCAATTCACAGCCAAATTGTCCTCATTCAGACTCAGCCCCAGCAGCATTAGAGCCAGGAGCTGTTTTTCTCTTTCCTGCTTTACCTCCGCTGGCGCCTTTTCCAGGACTGCTTTGAGGTCGCGGATAGGGACTGGACGGTCGGGCTGTGGACCGAATAGGGCTGAAGGAACGGCAGCGCTGGGTACTCGATGTAATTGATAGCGGAGACTCAGATGTCTCAGTAATGTCGCCAACATCTGTTCCAGATAAGGACTAGCGGGCTGGCTGGAAGCCTCTAGACGCACCGTTCGTCCCTCAACAATAATTTCCGGCTCCGTTTTGAGCGGAACCGAAGGCAAAACAGGCCTTTCCGCATGTCCAAAGCTGTCCTCATAGGCTGTTTCTACCTGTTTACTGTGCGGAGCCACTGCCAATATAGGGTTTAACATGGGGATTGGAGGGGATTCCTCAGAATTGCTGGAAGTCTTGCACCTGATTAGGCAATTCCGCAGCTGATCCAAGTCTATTAGGCCCATTTTATTCCCCAGCAGTCCCTGAATTGCCTTCAAATGCCGTTTTTTCACCTTTACCCCTACTTTCCCAAGTCCTTTCTTCAGTTCTTCCCCGGAAATCACCCCTTTTTTCTCAGGGTCTAAACGCCTTATTAGGGACTCCACTGTGAAATCTGCATTTTCAGCCCTTTTCGCAATCTTCGCAAGCGGCTTTTCCAACACTTCGCCTAAAACCCTGCGAAAATCCGCAACTTCCTGCATTTGCGCTTCCACCCGCAAGCCACAGGCCAAAAACTGCCTTTTCCCCTCTTCATTTTCTCCTTTGAGCGCAATTAGCGTCCTCTCCAGGGCTTCTTTCCTCTCCCCAGCCTCATGAAGTCCTATTTCCAGGGATATATTTCTCCTTTCTAGGTCTGCAGCAGTATTTAGCGCAGTTCTGACGGCTGTTTCCTGTCCCTCCAGTCTGTCCCTCAAGTGCGCTATTTCCGCCTGGGCGGCTTTCCGTTCCTCATCGTGAATTCGAGTGATGTCTTGCACTACGGCCGTTTCCTCGCTTTTGGCGGCTTGGAAGGCCTGGGCTGCCTCGGAAAGAGCCGATTTCAGCTCTGAAATTTCCCGATTTAGCTCGAAATTCGCGTTTTTTTCCGCTTCCAGACTGATTTGGACTCCTTGCAAGGACGAAATCGCCTGGGAATGAGTCTCTTTTAGCGAATTTAACTCATTTTTGAGTTCTTTTTTTGTCGATTTGCAGGCTGAAAGTGCAATTTCCAGCTGTTCATTCCTGTGTTTGGTATCTTCCAGACTGCGATAGCTGTCTTCCAGGGCACTTTGCAGCCCTGCGAATTGCTCGCGTTCTGCTTTGCAGTCTTTTAGAAGTTCCTCGGCCTTTTGGAGCTGAGTAGCTGTTTCTCTCTGTGCAGTGGCACTTCTTTCCCCTTCTACTCTCAACAATTGGTTTTCATGCCTCAACTCATCCACCCAGTCCGCCCTCCTGTTCAGCTCCTCCTCCCTCAGCCTCGCTTCCACTCCACTTGCCAGCCTCCTGCACTCCTCTTGCAAAGTCTCTACCTGTGCACTCAGCTCCGCTACCCGCGTAGCACGTATGTCCCTTTTCATCAATTCCATGGTCTCTTCTCTTGCATTCACTGCTGATTTCAAGTCATTCACTGCTTGTTTGAGACTTGCAATGAGGTGGACGTTGGTAGGGAGTTGGGTCAAGGGTTTGGATTCTAGACGTTTGGAAAGTTCTTTTTGGAGGCTCAGGAGAGAGGTGCGAAGTTTGCGGTTGTCGTCTTCTAGGAAGTTGTTGCGGGTCTTGAGTTGCAGGGCTTCGGAGTAGAGATGTTCCTTGTCGTAGGGAATGGGCTGGGTCTGGGCGCGGGAGAGAGGGGGAGGGGGAGAGTAAATGCGGATTTTCTCAGCGAGGTTCTGCGCGGAAGCCTGCGACCAAAAGGTAGAGTGGTACAGTTTCTGCCCCGTCTTGAAGGCACTGAAAGGCCGAGAAGACAGAATTCGACCTTTGGCCTTGTCCACTAGACGGAGCTGCTGGTCTGGAAAGGGCTGCGGAGTCCTCTGTTCCTGCGGTCTACATCCCTCTTACCCATTTGGAAAGCTCATCTTGTCTTAGCTATTACTACCTCCTGATGCTCCGACTGCTGCTCTTCGCCCTGTACTCCCTCTGCTTCTGCAGCCACAGCAGCACTGTAGAGAACGCAGACCGTTGGTTAGGATGCGCAGAGCAGAGACTCAGGACATTCAGCAACTTGTCCACGTCACTGCCCACATCCGTGAAGTAGTTCGAAGGCCGCTCTAGTCGGGTTAGAAATACAGGCAAACTGCGGGCATCGCTGCGAGCTAGGCGACTTTCGCAGGCCTGCAAGAAGTCGAAGTGGACATCTGGGTGGCGGAAAAGACTCAGCGAGGAGTCGGAGAGAGTGGGCTGGATTGTATTGCGAGTGTATAGGAATAGGATGTGCAGTGCATATGGCAGTTCCTGTCCTTCCACGATTTCCATCCTTTGTCTCAGCAAGTACGCCAAGTTGTCCAAGTCGCAGGGTCCTGGCGCGCTCGTGGCTTCCAGCATTCTCAAATACTGGACGATTATGTCGACTTTCGCAGTGAATTCGACGTGCCAAAGCACTGTTGAGTCGGCGGTCATGATTGCGTACTGGTTTTGGTCGTCCATTTGCGCTTTACTGCGAATGAAGATTTCAACTGCTCGCTTGATGTGGGCGAATTTCTTCTTTTTCGTGAAGGTGGGGGGCTCGTTGAAGACCTCGTGCGCTTGTTGTTCGGTGGAAGTGTCGAGGAGGAACAGCACACGCTCAGGCTTGCGGGGAGTGAATAAGTTGATGAGGACACTGTCCATTATGGAAGCTATATGCTAGCAAGCACAATGTCTTTGAACTCCTTCAAGTCGATTTCCCCGTCTCCATTCTGATCCACCTGTCCAATGATCTGCTTCCACACCTGGTCATCACAGAGACTTTCACTGCCCAGCAGTTTCTGCAGCTCCGCCGCTGAGATCTTCCCACTACCGTCCGAATCGATCATCGAAAACGCCATTTCCAGGTTATTCGCGTTCAGGACTTTTTTCATGTCCAAACTCGCTCGTAAGAACTCTGTATAGTCGATGAACCCGGAGTGGTCAGTGTCCACTCGCGCCATTACTTGGTTGACCTCGGCTTCGGCGGTTTCTTGGTCCATGGTTTTCATGTATTCGTCCAGCAGTTCCTGTCGGCTCAGCTTTCCGTCGCCGTTCTTGTCAATTTCTCGGAAGACTTCTCGGAGTTCTTTGGTTTCTTGGGTGGAAAGAAGCTGGGTTGCGATGAAGGTCTGGACGGCCTCTTTGAGCTTCTTGCCCTGCGTGAAAGACTTGAGATTGGCTAGAACATCACTCATCGCAGACACATTGGAGTGGCTGAATTCGTGCACAGACATAGTTTGAATCCAGGGGTGGACAAGTGCCTGTTTGGCTGTAAACCTCGCACCCGCCGGACACAGCAGTTTCCTAATCAGCGCCACCGCCTCCTTGGACACATTCTGCATTTCCGGGATATCCATGGAATACACCCCCATCCTGACTTTCTCCAAAATCTCCTTATCATCACTGCCTGCAAAGGGCGGCTTCCCTGTCAGTAAAATGTACATTATCACTCCACAACTCCACTCGTCGCATTTCTCGTTGTAGCTGCCGCTGATCACTTCAGGTGCGATGTAGTAGGAGGTGCCGATGGTGCCGGAGAGACGGCCGCTGGGACCCAGGCGAGCCGCAGCCCCGAAGTCGACCACTTTCACATCGTAACTTGTTCCTTTGTCCTCTAAAAGGATATTTTCAGGCTTCAAGTCTCTATGCACTATTCGCAAATCGTGGATGTACGCGACCACAGAGAGTAGCTGGTGCAAAATATGCGCTGCCTGCACTTCTGTGAAGTTGCCTCCGTTGCTAATGCTGTAGAACAGCTCCCCGCCTTTGCAGTGCTCCATCACTATGTAGTACCGCTTGTCGTCCTCAAACATCTCATAGATGCGCACAATGTTGGGGTGGTCGAAGTGCTTGAGTATGTTGGACTCGTGCATCAAGACTTGCAGCTCTGCAGTGCTGACTTTCTCTTTGCGGTATATCTTCACTGCGCGGATTTGGCCGGTGACTTTGTGCTCGCAGCGACGGACTTCTGCGAAGCTGCCGGCTCCGAGTCGGTTTCCCACACGGTAGACGTCTTGGAAGCTGCGAGAGTTGAGCTGTATGAAGGTCGAAGGGGTCACTTTCAGGTCCTCCGCATCGCTAATTTTGGTCTGAACTCGCGAAGTTTCGTCTGCGACGGGTTTTTTCGAGGAAAAGCAGCCCATCCTTATTTATCTCCGTACAAATGACTTCGCCCATCCGACCCTAACTCTGTCTTTCTCCTTATCGGAAGGGTGTAGGCTGGACGCAGACATCAGTACTAAACTGGCTGGACTGGGAAGGCAACATTGCGATACAGCTAATTTGCGGAGTCAATGTTATCTAAATCCGACTGAAAATATATAGCTTGTAAGTAATCGCTTTAAAGGCGGAAATGCGCAGTTTCCCCATTTCCCATAGTCCTCGTTCCTATGCAGACTGGAAATTAGCGAATTTCCAACAACGCTAAAGTCACAGTTGCAATCAACACCCACATAATGTCAGAAAGCAGTTCCTTTCTCGACCTGCAGGAGCCACTTTCCAGCTTTCCCTCTCGCTTCGAGTTAGAACTGGGCGTATCTCTCCTACCTCCCAGCGAAGCCCTGCCGCCCCACAGCTCCCGCCCTCCTGCTTTATTCTGCAGCTGGGCCCTAAGTGCACGCAAGAGATCGGACTGGACAGGGCCTCGAGCCACGCAACTGGCTATAAGCACTATCAGAGATGTTACATTGGGAGTTTCCAGGTCTATTCATCGAAGCGATCTTCCGCCTTCTGCTGAATCTCTGCTGGCCACTATGCCCACTATGCAAGAGGAGGAAAGGGGGAGTTACGGGGTTTTTGTCCCTGGGAGGAGTAGGTGGAAAGTGGGGTGGGACTGCTGCATATCGGTGCTTTTGGCGGTTTCTGTGGCTCAAGCGATGCTGTATCTCAGTTATTCGGACCGCAAATCCGACCTGCAAGTGATGGAAATAGCGGTTTGGTCAGTATTTGCAGTGGACTTTGTGTTAAATTTCATGACGGATTTCGAAGACATTGAAGGGAAAACAGTGCAATCCTATAGGAAAATCGCAATTCGCTACCTTAAAGGCTGGTTCTGCCTGGATTTCGCATCCCTAATTCCCTTAATGTTCTTCGGCTTCCCAGAAATCGAAAACTACCTCCAACTCCTGCGTCTATTCAAGCTAAACCGCTTCTTCAACCTGATAGACGGGAGGTGGATCCAGGCCGCTGCTACCCACATTGTAGGGAGCCAGGACATACAGCAAGTCGTGTATGTGAAAACCGCCACCAAACATGCAGTTTTAGTCCTTCGCCAATTGCTGGTTTTGCTCGCTTTCACCTTCTTCACCGGTGCGACTTTCTTCTGGTTCTCTAAAAACACTGAAGAAAACGAAACCTTCGAAGATAGTTTTACTAGTACAGGACCTGAATATGAACGGAGAATGCTGGAAAGTTGGTATTTCGCCTCTACTACTCTTTGCACAGTAGGCTATGGCGACCTAATCGCCACTACAACTGCAGAAAGAGCCTTTGTGATATTTATGATACTGGTGGGAGTGGGCGTGTTTACCGTCCTGATAGGCCAATACAATGCTTTAATCAATGAAATGAACACTTGGACCAGACACGCTGAATACGTGCAGGAACTAGACCAGTGGCTCGTACAGTGCGAAGCACTCACAAACAAGCGTATTTCCGAACAGCTGAAATCCAAAATAGTCCGCTTTTACGAGCATTTCTGGAAGAGAGACAGACTAGGGTCCTTGGCTGTGCAGTGGTGGAACTGCGACACTCACCAGGAATTCGCCCAGTCTCCGGAGCCGCTGTTTAACCACCTGCCTAGGAGTGAGCAGGAAGAAGTAGTGGGTGTGCTGTTTGGAGACCTGTTTTTGCGCTTTGATGGCTTTTTCCCCTTTGGAAGGATGCGATATGCGCTGGCTTTGCACCTATTTCCTTGTTTTTTCAGCCCTAAAGAGACCATTTTAGCGCAAGGTGAAAAGCCGAAAGAGGTGCTGCTGGTGACTAAAGGCTCTGTCCACTGCGGCTTGGGACAGGGCAGTTGTTTCACTCTCCTGGTCTTCTACCCCAAATCCCGCTCTCTTGTGATAGGCGAACTGCAAGTGCTGCAGCACACTCACTCCCCTGTTACCTACAAAGCAGGGGAAGACAGGTCTGTGGCCGCCTTTGCCCTGCCTTATAAGGCATTTTTGACCTTGGTGATGGCTAATAATCACCGCGAAATGCTGATTTCCGCTTACAGTCGATTTGCGGTGGTCACGAAGGCACTGCATTCCAACCATTTTGCGACTTTCTATCGAAAGCCTGCGGAAAAACTGCATAAAGCTCGATTTTGCCCTAGTTTGGATTACGAAACTCGACTAAAGCGGCTGAAAGAGACGGAAAAGCTGCAAAAACAGCAATATGAAGAGAGAAAAACGGAACTTTTGGACGCAATTCGGAACCGAGTCGAGATATTAACAGGCTTGGCTCAAAGATTTCTACGCAAAAAGACATAATCCGGCCGATCGCCTGCTAGAAAAGCCTCCCTCAAGACAGTGCATCCAAGGAGAAATAGGTAGCTTAGCTAAGTGTTGCAGTAATGTCGAGCTACGATACGTCTATGCAGGACCTGTCAGTTCCCCTGAACTCCCGTCTGGACAGGAAGCTGGGAGGCTCCCGCTCCATCGCCCCGGAAGACTTGTCTCCCACAGCCTTCTACTCCCCCAGAATCTTCCACATTCGTCCGCTCCCGCAGTCTTCTGCTCCTCACGGTCTCTTTATCCCTCACAAGCACCGGCTTAAAGCAACTTGGGACGTCTTCATGGCCCTGGTCCTGACCTTTTCATCCATCGAATCGCTACTGTACGTCAGCTATGAAGACCACGGCTTCGCTATGAATACTATCGACCTGCCGATTTGGTGCTTGTTTGTGATTGACCTAATGCTGACTTTCTGCACAGACTACAAAGACGAGGACGGCAGCACAGTCCGCTCCTATAGGAAAATCGCCAGAAGATACCTGAAAGGCTGGCTTTTGGTCGATATCCTCGCTTTAACTCCTCTCGAGTTCTTCGGCCACTCCCGCTTAGAGCACTATTTCCAGCTCATTCGTATCCTCAAAATCAACCGCTTTTTTTGCCTCATTGACCAAAGCTGGATTCTACCCATCGCCCTTTCCTGCTTCGGCTCTGGCAACTCCACACGAACAGTTGTGGTGAAGACGACCACTCGCTTTGTCGTGACTATCACGAAGCAACTGCTGGTGATCCTTGCGTTCACCTTTTTCACAGGCGCTGCGTATTACTGGTTCACTACTGTGATAGCTGGGAAGGTGTTTAGAGGGAGAGATGAAGGATTTGTGAAGCCCAATCCGAAGGACTTGGAACGGCCGTTAGAAAGTTGGTACTTCGCCATCACGACTCTAGCCACAGTCGGCTACGGAGACCTAGTGCCAGGCAACGCCACCGGCCGTCTCTTCGTGATCATCATGATAATCATTGGTCTGGGCGTATTCACTGTGATAATCGGCCAGTACAACGCCCTGATCAATGAAGTGCACGCCTGGAGAAGGAACGATAATGAGGTGGATGAACTGAGTCACTGGGTGTTAGGGTGCGAAGTCTGGATTCGAAGGATACCGGAAAGGCTGAAAACGCGTATTTCCGCCTTTTACGACCACTACTGGCAGACAGACCGACTAGGCTCTATATCCGTCCACTGGTGGGCTTGCAGCGACATCACTGATTTGACGACTTCGCCTGACCCTATATTCGCCCAGTTGCCCAGGTTTGAGCAGGAACAGGTCCTGGCACTGCTCTTCGGGGACTTGTTCTACCGCTACGACACCTTTCTGCTGCCTGGGAGACTGCGCTTTGAACTGGCTTTGCACCTGGCGCCCAGACTGTTTCAGCCGCAAGAGGTGCTGGGAAGTGAAGGGGAGCTGCCGAAGGAAGTCTTATTGGTTACGTTGGGACTGGTTTACTGTAGCAAAGGCAGCGGAAACGAGTTTTGCTCCGTAATATCGTATGAAAACCGCCTAATTATCGGTGACTTGCAGATACTAATGAAGCGACCATTGCTTGCTACATACAAAGCCGGAGATAAGAGGCCTGTGGCGGCCTTTGCCATCCCTTCCAAGCCCTTTCGAACGATCCTCACTCAAAAATACCCAAAAGAGCTACAATCCATACTCATCACAGCGCATCGCCATGTGAATGTGCTAAAGCAGGCCTTTCAGTCCTCAGCCATGCAGTCTTCTATCCACCTCGAAGACCAACCAGCGACTTCAGAGACTGAAATGCAGTCCAGCGGGTCGATACTGCAGACAATTCGGTACCCGGAAAAGCCCAGTGAGGCGGATTTGGAGGAACTGAGGGAGAAACTGAGAAAACTGAAGGCGGAAAGGAGAAGGCGGAAAGCGGTGTATTGGAGGAAGAGGGACGCTCTAATAGCGGAAATAAGCCGTTTAGTGCCCAACTCCCGCCACTAACCCAGTCTACCACTACTCCTCTGTATCTAATTAGCTCCCATCGGAGCCACTCTACATCCCTCTTACTTCCCCAGTCTGCGGCTTCCCCGCGGCTGTCTGCCCTGCGCGGTATACAGACTCTCCAAATAGGCAGTCGTCAGCTGGCTTTCTATCCAAATATGCCACTACATGGGGACTACCTTGTGGAAGGGAATAGAGTTCCGCACTGCCTTTTCATACAGGTCCTTAGTGGATACTGTGCAAATTGTGTCCATGTATGGGGAATTGAGCTTCACGGCTTGGCTGGCCAGGGCGAAGTACTCTTGGCCGGGGTCTTTGCGGCCGGATTCCTGCGAGACACCTTTTAGCTCGGTGCCTGGGAGGTGCTGCAGGGTGAGGAGGGGCTGGAAAGGGTCGAAGGTGAAGTGTTTGGAGCCGGATTTGCCTCTGGGACTGAGGGTCATTAGGGCTTCTTCGCAGGACTCGGAGTCGGACTCGAGGGAGTGGAGGCCTAAAAAGGAGGCTCGCGGCTTGGAGGGCTTGGAGGGCTCTTCAGGCCAGGGACTTCCAGTGCCTAATTCCTCTGTGAGTCTTTCCACCTTACGCCTGGCCACACTCAGGTCCAGCTCCTTGAAAGCCAGCGCCTCTTCCAGTCCTTTCGCCTTTTCCTCCAAAGCCTTGCTGAGTTTAGTAACTTCCTGCGCCTTTCGAAGGGTCAGACTGGCTTCAGTCCTTGCAGCTTTGAGTTCCTCACGGAGAGAGGAGACTTCGGACTCCAGGCGAAAGGCTGTTTCCCTCAATTTCTCATTGTCTCGCTCCCAAGTCCACTGCGCTCCTAACTACTGCTTACGTTCGAAAGCTGCAGCTTGCTCAGTGAGTTTGTCACTTAATTCCCCCACTAATACATCTTTGCTGTCAGGGCGACTTGGTCTCTGCAGCGTTTTGAGGTGTTCCTGGTAGTGCTGGGACTCTCCAGTGAGCGTTTGAATGGTAGTTTCAGCGTCTACGAGCAGGGCAGAGGCTTTGATGTGGCGCTCTTCGGCCGTTAGTAGTGCTTCTCGCAGGATTTCGATCTCTTGCTGATGCGCTCTCAGGGTCCGATTCAGCGTTTCTATCTGCTCCTTGGCTTCATCTAAGGCTGAAAAGGAGCTTTTCCCCTTCGCTAGCAGCATTTGAGCAATGCCAACGGCTGCTGCTAGTTCCCTTTCTCGCTGATTTAGCAAGTTAACGACGTCTCGCAGCTCTTCCACCTGTGTGGAAGGTACGAGGGACTGCTTGTGCAGCTGCTCCCGGCCTCTGCGCTCGAGGAAAGGCTGGGCGAGGTCTTGGGACAGCTTGGCGAGGACGCCTTCCAGCTGGTCTGTGTCGATTTCCATATTGCAGCGACTCGAAGGCTCAGAAGAATTAAATAGATGGACGTGAGCCCGGGCAGACTGAACTACCCACTGAGCAGACAGAGACAGGAGCAGGACGCAGAGCCCTACTCCACTGCGCTGGTGGAGGACTTGCTGGGCAGTCTGAACGAGTGGAGAAGTGTTCAGGACGTAGTGCGTCTCACGCTCAAAGCCCTCACCGACACCGTAAAATCCCAAGGCATCGCAATAAAAGACCTGGAACGCCAACTCCCCAGCAAAGCCACCAAGGCAGAACTGAACTCCGGCCTCGCCGTCAAAGCCAACGTCACCGACATGGAGCGCCTCCTCAGCGACATCACCGCTGCTCTCGACAGCAAAGTCACCCTGGAAGACACACAGACTCTGCTGGAAGACAAAGTCTCGCAGAGTGACTTGCAGTATGCGGTGAGTTCGAGGGTTTCGTTTGAAGAGGTCAGGGCGCAGGTGGAGGGGAAGGTCGATTTGAGGGACTTCGAGGCGGAAATTCGCGCGCTTTCGTCGCACTTGACGGAGTGGAAGAGGGAAGTGAGTGAGAGAATGCAGACCTCGGCTACACTGAGGGACTTGCAGAAGGTGCAAGACAGGCTTGATACCAAGGCTGATAAGGACGAAATGAACGAAGCGCTGTTAGAAAAAGCAAACAAAGCCTCAGTGGCCAACGCACTGCATAGAAAAGCCAATCGAGCAGACATCGATTTGCTGCTCGGGCAGAAAGCAGACTTAGAGGAAGTGCGGAAACTGCAAGAAACACTGAAGGGAAAGGCGGAATTCGGGATGGTGGATAAAATGCTGCAAACTCTCGCTGCCAAGGCTGATAAGTTGGAGGTTTCCACGCAAATTACCCAGGAATCGCTCAAACTTACGCCAAAATCGGACCTGGAAAATGCGGTTCAGGCCTTGACGGGACTGAAAAAGGAGTTAGACCAGCGATTCCAGCAGACGACGACTGAACTAAGGACCAGTGTATCTAATTGGCAATTAGAGTTGGAAAAGACTCAATCCAGCCTTTCCCAGGCAATTGGGAAAAAAGTGGATATCCGAGACTTTGACCAGTTAGCGGAAATGTCGAGTCGGAGGCCAGATCAAGACCAGGTGGGAGCCCTGCTTGCAGACCTCAGGAAAGAAGTCCAGGAAGGACTGAGGACTGCCGCTAGTGCTAATCAGGAAGTCGAGGAAATGACTCGGAGTCGCTTACATGAAATCCACCTCAAGATGGAAAGTGAAACTCATCGACTGGAAGATGACCAGTCCCGCTTGAAGGAATCTCTCCGCAGTCTTTCAGAACGAACTCGGGCAGACCTAGACTCCACCTACCAATCCTTCAATTCCAACCTGTCCTCCACACGACAAGACCTGGTAGCTGAGCTGCGCTCCGTCCAGTCCCTGTTCAAGGAAGACCTTTCTGCACTTGCCACTGCCAAGGCAGACTCTCGCGACCTTCAAGACGCAAAAACCGGCCTATTAGCCGCTATCGAAACTCGAGCTTTAGCAGCTGAACTCTCAGTTCTAAAAGCAGGCTTCAACAAAGACCTCTCAAGCGGCCTTTCCCAAGTCCAGCAAAGTCTCAGTTCAATGCTCGACACCCACCACCGGGAAATAGCAGAAGCAATCGACGAAAGACCCAGCAGAAGAGACATCGCCTCTGCTTTGGAGGAGAAACTCGACTATAAAGCTTTGACAGTGGCGCTGGACAATCGTCCGGCAATCAGCGATTTCGCAGTGCTACGCGAACAGCTGGAAGAGATGAGGCTAACCATGCGGCTAAAGGCGGAAAATAGCGATTTGGAAGCGCATATCAAGTATACTCGAGGCGCCCTGGAAGAAGTCAGTAAGGACATTCTACAAAAAAGCAGTATCAAAGACGTGTGCAACTTGCTGGACCAAAAGGCGAATATAGACGACGTGAATAAAGCCTTGGAGGAGCTGCACCAGGCGACAGAGCAGAAACTAGCCCTTGATGAGTTCCGGGCACAGGTAGCAGACCAGGGCCTGATCAACGAAGCGCTATGTGCTGAAAACTGCGTAGGCCGATGGATCTGGAAAACTGGCGAAGTCAGGACCGGCTACGCTGTGCCTTGGGAAGTCCAAAGCGTGAATACCTGTCCAGACAACTTCCTATGGGAGAAAGACAAAACCAGCATACTGGCAATCGCTCCCGGCCTGTACGAAGTCGTTTTCGGCTTCTTCTCGCGGAAACGACCAGTCGTGCAGCTGCTAGTCAACGGAGAAGCAGTGATGTCGGAAGGAGGACAGGCCTACCCGAAGCAGATCCTGCGGCATTCCTCGGGGAATATCGCAGGCTTGACTTCGCTGGAGTTCGTGGCGCTGCCTGCTCGCTCCAGAGTGTCTGTGACCTATAGCGGAGAGGCAGGAGCAGAGGGCTTTATCGGCCTTAGGAAGCTATAATAGCCAGGCTTTAGACCTGCTGAATGAGGATAAGTGTAGAGATTTCTTCCAAGTCTGTATAAGCAGCGGCCTATATGCACTTCTATGCAGTAGGTTCGAATAGGTCTATAAATGGAGCTCCGGCATGAGGCTGTAGAGCACCAGGACGTGGAAGCCAGCGCTGACCTGCAGGCCCTCTTGTCCTGGGCCCAGGCACACGGAGCCGTCTACCCCAAACTCAAGTACCCAGTCCACTTCCCTCCCGGCTACCCGGGAGCCCTGGCTACTGCCCCTATCGGCCCTCAAGAAACCATCGTCCAAGTCCCTATGTCTCTCCTACTCAACGCTGAAAAGGGAGAAGCCTCGCCCATAGCTCCAGTGTATGAGGAGTTCCCTGAGGTCTTTCAGACTCACCCGAGCAAGGACATGTTCAAGCTAGTCGCTTACATCGCATATGAAATCGGCAAAGGGGAGGAGTCCTTCTGGGCGCCGTTCTTGAAGACGTTCCCGAAGGATGTGGAGGTCTTGAGCGACTGGAGTGAGGCGGAGTTGGAGGAGCTGGAAGATGTGTTCCTGTCCAGTGAAGTCGCGGCTCGGAAGAAACTGCTACATGGAGAATGGGACGTCCTTAAGCCCGCCCTAGACTCGCACCCCGACTGGTTCCCGCCCGCCTTAGTCAACTACGAGACCTATTACTGGCTGTGGAAGATCTCCCTGACTAGAGCTTTCGGCCGCTTCAAGCCCAGTCCCTCCCTGATCCCCGTAGCCGAGTACGTGAACCACGAGTTCTCATACACTCATTACATCATTGGCAGTCCTGACTCTTCCTTCCGCGGCTTCCCGCTCTTCGACGACTACGACCATCCCCAGCTCGACCCGGACCTGTGTCAGGAGCCGTACCCTTTGATGGAACTGATAAAGCTGCAGATAGCACTGGCAGCGCGGGTGCAGGACTCGGTGCAGGCGAAGGACCAGGTAGAAATGTTGGAAACTTGGTGCAGTGCGGTTTCAGCTGCTAGCGAAGGCGCTACTGAGCCTCCGGCACATACCAGCTTCACAGCACTGGAGACTGAAGGCAAGGAAGACCAGGCAATGGTGTTTCGCCTAGTTTCCGGGGAAAACGAGTACTACGAGCCTGGCTCCCAGCTCTTCCTTTTCTATGGGCAATACAGCAACCGACAGTTACTGCTGAACTACGGCTTCACACTGCCTTTCAACGTCTACAACTTCGCCTTAGTTTTCCTCAATCTCAAGCAATTCGCCAACAAGTTCCCTCGCCTGAGCGACGCAGACCCCAGCAAGTACCTAGTTTTCAAGATGCGGGAACTGCAGCTGTGCACAGCCTTCATCAACACAGTCCGAGCTCTGTACTGGGACCCGAACACCCAACTCGCAACAGACCTGATTAAGGGCTTTTCGTACCCACATGAGGCTGCAGTGCTGATGTCGTGCAAGGAAATAGTGAATTTATACTTGAGATCGTAAGAAAGAGGTAGGTATAAGACGACTTTGGAAGAGGATAAGGAGCTGAAGGGGAGGGCGGAAGGACTCAGGATGAACTTTGCGGTGAGGGATAGATAGCTGGATTATCGGATGGGGGTGAAACGTAGTATGAGGAACCAACTTTTCTTCTACGACCAACTCATTAGGATCATTTCCCGTCTGAATGGCGAAACCACTCTATCGGAAATAGAAGCGGAGTTGGAGGCTGCTCGTGACTGGAGCCGCGGCACCACTAGTCTCAAGTTCGCCCTGGAGGACTACCTTCCCCAACTCCGCGCCTACGTGAACTCTAGGGATTAGCTCTCCTTAGCATCGCGAAGTCTGGATTGGGCAGGAAGTCGTCCCCCGCAAACGTAAAGCTGCAGCAATGCTCCCTTATCCACCTTCTCCTCCCCTTCTCCTTCTCTATATGATCCTCATATCGATCATTCGTCACGATCACCGCCTCCTTCTCCTGCGCATACTTCAAGCAGTAGCTGTCGTCATAGTCCCAGGGCGGGGTCTTGACCAGTAGTCCTTGTCTATCCAGTTCCTTTAGTATGCCGACAGCGTCTGGGACCTTGCTAGCGGGCACTGGGTAGCTGGACTCCTGCCGCTGTCGCAGGTATCTGGCAGTTTCCTCCTCTAGCCGCTGCTCCGGAATGACCGCCAGCGCTTGAAACCCCTTCGAAAGGAAATACTCCAATGCCAACTTTATCCCTTTGCAGGAGAATTTCCCGTTTCCGTGTCTCATTGCGATATTCGGCCCATCAATAAGAACCAATTTCCGCTCATTTCTCAGTTCTTCTTTGAATATCAGTCCCGGAGTATCCATACTTCCCAATAACCCGAACTGATCATCCAGGTCAATTGGCAGTTCCTCAATTGCTCTTTTGTGCTCCTCGAAGTCTAACTTCAACTCGTCAATTAGGCGATTGGCGGAGAGTAGGCGGATAGCGGGCTCCTGAGAAGGCTCTGCCAGGGTGCCTTTCAGCTCTTTGTGCCCTGCGAAATAGTGCTGTAAGGGGAGGAAACCGAGAGACAGCAGGTCCTCTGGTAGTAGGGACTGAGTCGCTAGGCGGCTTTCGTCCAGGGTGGATAGGCCAGTCATTAGCTCGATTTGGACGGCAAATAGGGCGGATTTCAGCTTAGGGTGAGCGGAAAAGAATAGTCTCGGCAGGTTACGATAGGAACTAAGCCAGTACAGGAACACCAGGAGCGGGCCTAGCCACGGAGACTCCGGACCTGACACTGAACTTGCCAGTTTCTCTATAAACCTCGCAAAAAAACCCACACTCAAAGGACCGAAGTCATTCTGCTCCAAGGCAGAAGCTGAAAACAGGTCCGAAGAGTCTCCCTGCAGCAAAGCGCCCAGACTTTTGTAGTCGTGCACACAGTGGTGCACAATAAACACCCACATGTGCACCATGTAGGTCAGTAAGTTTACTTGGTTTCTTAGGGAGTTCAGGTCGCCGGTTTGCTTGAGGAAGGTGCTGAGGTTTTCGAGACAGACTCCGAGGAGATTTTCGAGGTTTTCAGTGTTTATGCGACTGAAAAGGATGCCGTGGAGACGGAGAAGAGATAGGCAAAAAGTGATATACCAGCGGGGCTGGTCAGAAACCGACTCCAAGCCCTGGTGCTTTTCCCAGTTTTCCCGAATGCAGTCATAGTTCTTCAGCAACTGTTCCCGACTATTCGCCACCTCAAACGCCGCCAACGACCTAATGGTCCAGTAAACACTCCCAAAGTAGTCCCCCAACAACTGATTGCACACTGAATTGGGACTTACTCGCGAGGTTTTCACAGACTTTCCCCGAATGCGAGTAGACCCGGAGAGTCTTGAAGTACAGGTCCTTCATGGAGTGTATGAGGGCTTTGTCCTGTTTGGCTCTGGGTAGTGCTTACTTCAGCTTGGTGATTTCCGCGATTCCGAAGTGGAGAATTGCTGCGGATTTCCGGTGCACGTCGTCTGGGACGTTTAGGTGAGTTTGGACGTTGTGCGTTTTCCAGAACTTCCGCAAGAGTCCGGTGAGCAGGTCTTTGTTCCCTTCCAGGAGCTGGTTGAATCCGCCTTGGAGTCCTCGGCTTTCCCCCATTTCCTTCTCCGCTCTCTTCAGTTCCTTCTTGATAAGTCCCCAGAAGCGTTCACTGATTTTCTTGGTTTGCAAGATTTCCTCAGTGGTGTCACGCAGCAGCAGTTCCTGGAAGGCTGCGACTGTGCGAGCTTTGAGTGCGGTGTAGGCAGTGGCCCGGTCCAGGACTACAGGCCGGGGAGAGGTTTTGAGCAGGGTTTTGTACTCAGATTCGCACTCTTTCAGGTAAGTGTAAAGGTCTTCATCAGTCGTAGTGGAGAAATTGACGGCCGCTGGCTCTGAGTCTGGCTGTCTTCTCCGCTCGCCTTGGTGCTTCCGAAAGAGCTCTACAGACTTCGACTTCCCTTCCATCTTACTGTGGGCGACACGTCCTGGACTAGGGCCTGGTTGTGCTTCGAGAGTGGAGACTAAGGGGGACTAGGAGATTTGTATCGTGGAGGAGATGTATTGGCTTCTGGCTTTGGTCTATTGGCATGACCAGCAGTAGAGAAGGATTATTTTCAGAGTGAATTGAATGAGTTTACTCCTACATACATTGAGAAAAGTTCATACGAAAATTCACTTTCCCTGTAAATAGCTCCTATCTTCTTATATTAACATCGTATTCAGTGCACGTTTTGGCTCTCTACTCGCGGGACAGATTAAGGAAGAGGATTAGAGCGTAAAGCCATCTGCATCTGCGAAAGCGCTTTTTGCAGTATCAGCATTTCATCCCCGCCGCCAATGAGTTCCCCATCGCACTCCGCTAGGATCTCCGCGCCTTTCGCCTTCTGCAAATCCGATATATCAATTTGCTCCAGCAGCAACTCGAATACCTGTACCAACACTGAATCAGCCTGATACGCCTCATGCACTAAAGCCCTTACCACCGCTTCTACATCCTGAAAACTCCCTCGCATGGCTTCATACACTCGGACTATGACTTCGTCTGGGACGACTGCGGCTACCTTTAGGACGCTATCCAGACTGAGTTGAGAGCCATATAGCTGCACTGCGCTTTGTAACAGTGTTATACTCCGTCTCAGGTCTCCCTCCGACACAGCATATAACTTCGCTAAAGCCTGGTCAGGACAGGCGACCCCTTCCATCCCACAGATGTGTTTCAGTCTTTCCAACTGTGCAGGCATTGAGATGGGCTTAAAGCGGAACTTCATACATCTGGATATAAGCGGGTCGACGATTTTGCTCACATAGTTGCAGATCAGGCAGAAGCGAGTGACTTTCGTGTATTTCTCGATCACTCGCCGGAGGGCGGCTTGTGCGTCGGATGTGAGAGAGTCGGCTTCATCTAGGACGATGATTTTGAAGGGGGGACAGAGGGAGTCGGGGTTTCGGGCTACTGCCACTTGAGCGAATTTCTTGATCTTCTCTCGGACTACATTTATCCCTCTGTCGTCTGATGCATTCAATTCCAGTAGCCGGGATTTCAGCATTTCTCCGCCGAACAGTTCCTTGGCGACGGCCAAAATAGCGGAGGTTTTGCCAGTGCCTGGGGGGCCGTAGAAGAGGAGATGGGGGAGACTGTCAGAGGCCATAGCAGCCCGCAGTGCAGAGACCACTTCTTCTTGGTGGGACAGGTCTTCGATGCGTTGGGGCCGACTGAGTGGGAGGTACTATTTCTCGATCCAGGGAAGGTGCTCTGGAGCCTTGGAAACGGGCTTCGAAGTCACTGGCGCCAGAGTGCTTTGAAGCATTATATACAGCCCGCGCTATCATGGAAGTGCAGCTCTAGACTAATATAGGCCGAGTCCAGGATAAGCATCTGCCTAGTGCTGAAATAGGAATGGATAGGGGAGAAAATAATGAATTTCGTCACCTTGTCTCTGCTGCTGGTGCTAGGTGTCTCGGCCAACAGGCTGCAAACGCCCTTCCTCAAGGGACTGGCTCAAGGCCTGCACCACGCTGACTACTGCAGCGAGCACCAGGAAGAGTGTGGCGAAGTCCTGGGCCAGCTGGTGTCCATGCTCTACCATGGCCATCCCGATCAGGTCAGTGCCATCAATTGGCCCGAGTTCACTAATATCAACAACTTCCTCAACGGCCTAGCCAACGGCTTAAAGAACCCCAACAAGACTTCCAACTGCTATCAAGACGTGAACCGCTTCATAGGCGACTCCATCCAAACCTACACCGGCATCATCAACCTCTCCGCCGACATCAGTCTCAAGACAGTCACCAACCTCGGCTGCGACATTAATCAGTTCTACCAGTTCTCTTTCGATAAGGACTGCAACTTCAAGGCTTTGGTGGAAACCATTGAGAATCTGACGGAGGCCAAGTTGGTGCATGACTACATTGAGTCGATGTGCACCATCAACGACTATATCATTGGGCTCAAGGACTGCAGCGCCAATTACAAGACCTGCGGCTACAATGCTGGGCGGGTCTTTAGTCTACTGGTGAACTGGTACCTCTAGTTAACTCTAGGCGCCTTCAGATTCTCTAGCGAGCATATAGGAAATTACGTATGGAGCAGTTTGGCAGCACAGTTGTGACAAAATCCAGAATTGGCCAAGTGCAGCCTGCCATTTTCCACCAAACATTAGGTGTACTTAGGCTCGACTCCTAGGTTCAGAAGCATCTGCTGGAAGCCGGGGAACTCTCCCAGCACCTTCGCAACCTTGAAAGGCTGCTCTTCCTCTGGGTACTCTCTTGGACTGGGCAGTAGTGGCTGCGGGGGCGGCAGTTTGACTACGACAGAAGGCAGAAGCGCAGGACGTTCTTCTGTTTTAAAAGGACGTCTGATGGACCTGGTAAGCCGTCTGTATATATGTCTGAGTATATCCTGCTTATACGCCTCCACCTCAGTTTCCTCCACGACCCAACCATCCTTTTCTTTCCGAAAAGCCGGGCACCTCTCCAACGTCCCCAGAAACACTCTTGTAAAGGTAGGCTTATACTGACTCCCGTCGATTCTTCTCAAATAGGACAGGTTGTCGCGAGCGAGGGCTAGCAGCTCTTCGGTGGATGCTGAGGATCCCTTTTCTCGCAAATATTTGATGATGTATCCGTTGAGTGTGAGGTGGAAGTGGACGGTTGCGTCTTTGGGCTGGCTGATGCGCTGGCGGACGATTGAGAGAGTGTCGTCTGTGGCTGTGGAGCATGAGACTTGGCTGGCTTCGGAAGGATTGGAAGACGGGTTTGAGGCCATATTTATCAATTCTACGGTCTGCCTTCAATTATATAGCATAGGACTGTTCACTACTTCTCCCCGAGTCTGCCTGTGACTTCTAGAAGCTTTGGACCACCATTTTCTCTGCCGAGTTGGGGTTATACCAAATATGAACACGTGGGCATGTGATGAGTTATTGTTTTGGGTTTATATAAAGACGCAAAAGCGACAATGTAGGGGAATTTTAGTTCCTGATAGGAAGGATTTGAACAGGGAAATGAAGGCTGAAAATAGACTTCGCTCAAATCCCCAAAATCACTCTATCGAATTTCGTCTTTTTCCCCTTCTTTCTCAGCGTAAAACCTCGCGAAATCCCTATCTAAGCAAATTTTCCCTAATCTCCCTAGCCATTATGCCTCACAGGCCAAGAATCTGCCCAGCCCTATGCCATAATATATGTTTGCAGTCCGTCAAGCACGCCGGGCAGCACTGCAGCGCTCTCACCTAGGCTTCGTGATCGTCCCTCAGCAAACTGCGGTGGTGATTGAGCGCTTTGGGAAGTTTCGGACGACGCTGGAGCCTGGCTTCCACTTCCTAGTGCCGGTCGCTGACCGCGCAGCCTACCGTCACTCTCTGAAGGAAGAGGTCTACCCCATCAGCAGCCAAATGGCAATCACGAAGGACAACGTGACCATCACCCTGGACGGAGTGCTGTACATGAAGATCACAGACCCTTACAAGGCTTCCTACGGGGTGGGCAACCCTGTGGAAAGCGTCAAGCAACTGGCTCAGACTACCATGCGCAGTGAACTGGGCAAACTCACCTTTGATAGGACTTTCGAGGAGAGGGAGATTCTGAACTTGGCGATTGTGAAGAATATCAATGAGGCAGCGCATGAGTGGGGGGTGCAGTGCATGCGCTATGAAATCAGAGATATTACGCCTCCTGCAAACATCAGGAAGGCCATGGAGCTGCAGGCTGAGTCTGAGCGGCAGAAGCGAAGCGACATCCTGACGTCCGAAGGCAAGAAGCAGGCGGACATCAACATTGCAGAGGGACAAAGGACGGCTGCGATACTGAAGGCTGAGGGCGAGGCCAAGGCCATTGTCACAAAGGCCACAGCCACAGCGGAAGGCATCAAACTGTTAGCTGAGTCAATCGGAAAGAAAGGGGGAAATAGCGCTGTGGCCCTGAGGATTGCAGAGGAGTACGTGGGCGCGTTCGCCCAACTGGCGAAGAAAGGCACGACCATGATAATCCCTGCGGACACCAACAACGTAGGGTCGATGGTGGCGCAAAGTCTAGGCATCTTCAAGCACTTAGTGGGCGGAGAGTACAAGGACTCTTCCCCCACGAAGACCTATTTAGACCCTGTGCTGGACTCTACCTCCGGAGATGATAAGAAGTAGCTAGGCGTTCCAAACCCTGTCCCTGTCTATGTCCCTAGCCTTACTAAGCGTCTGCCTGTTCCATGGTCTTCAGCTTGAACTGTCCGTTCTGTCTCACGATTTCCTCCATGAGCGGCTGATTGTAGGCTCTTTCGACCTCGTTCATGCCGCTCTTGCCCAAGTCTCGCTTGTAGTGGACCTGCTCCCGCAGCTGCTTCGCATAGTCTCTATGCAGTTGCGAGCGTCTGGCCTGGTCCTCGGTCTGCCGCTGGTCGAACTCTGGCTAGGTCTCACCTTCAGCGTCTTTCTTCCACATGACTGCCTGTTCGTTGAATTGGCGGCGCTCTTCTTCCTTGCGTCTGGCTCTTTCCTTAATTTGCTCCTCTAGGGAGGCGCGGATTTCGAGTTTGCGCTGCTGGGCTCGGTCCCGCTTCACTACGTCTTGCTCGCCGAGGTACTTGTCGTGGGCGTCGTAGAACTGAGCCAAAGTTTCATCCTCATAATTAGATCGCTTTTGCTTCTCTTTCACTACCGTTTCCACCATCGTATTGAACACCTTGGTCTGCTTTTCCTCCCTACGGCGCACATCCTCCACCCGCTGCTGCTCCTGCTTGTCCAGTATTCTCCCATACATCTGCTGCATGTTTATTTCATCTTGTCTGCGTTTATGCTCCAATTCAAGCTGTTTTTCCTTGTTTTCGATGCTTTCAAGCATCATGCCGTGGGCTAAGTTGTGCTCCTCGGACCTGCGGTTCTGCACTTGGCGCTGTTCTGCTGCGTACTCCTCTTGGCTTTTCCTCACAATGACAGCGTCTTGGTCCCGCTCTTCCTTCGCTTGCAGCCTGCGCAGTCGCTTTAACTCCTTCATTTGCCGGTCTCTGCCTTGCTTCTCGTACAGCATTAGTGCCTTTTGGTCGTGCAGACGCTGTTGTTCGCGGGCGTCATATGCACTTAGGTACTTCTGCTGGCTGTCCATATACTTCTTGAGCTCTTGCTGCTCAGTGAGCATCAACTTCCGCTTTTCCTCCATCTGCCGCTCCAACTCCTTGCGGAGAGTGATCTGCTGCTCCCTGCGCTTTTCCCGTTTCAGCCGTTCCTTTTCCTGGTGCATCAGACTGGTGTACTCGTTGATAGCCGCCCACTCATCAATGCCTTGCGGAATAGGGACAGCCGGAGGAGGCATGTAGGGCTTGACTGGGACATGGTCTTCAGCCAGGGGTGTAGTTAGTGCAGAAAGGTTAGTTGCTCCTGACATGTAGGACACTCCTCCCGCAGTCTTGGGGGGATTGTACCCGGCTGACACTCTGGAAGCAGCTGAGGAAACTGAGATAGCAGACATGAGGGACGGAGAGGACTGGGCGCCCACAGTAGTGGCCTTTTCCATGCGGGTGCGGATGCGGTCGTCGAGGAGTTGGAGGTTGGCCTCGGTGAGGCGGCCGAGCTGCATGGCTTGCTCGACCTCACTTGTGATGGCGCCTTGGCGGTGCGGCTTGCCGTACTTGAGGATGAACTTGGTGACGAGTTGGCCTTTGAGGTCTTCCCGCTCCTTGATGGACATCAGCTTTTCCTTCAACTTGGACGAGGAAGAGGACCGAGACAACGCTGCGGACATGATTGTGAGTAACTGCTGAGCTAGAGATTAATGCACAGTCTACCGCTGCTGGACGCCTAGAGGACTGCGGCAACAGCGCTGCTCCACAGCCTTCCTGTCCACTCGCCCAGGCCAGCGACAATGATCAGCGAACCATGTACTCAGACAGGTCAGAAAGTACTCGCTGAATACCAAGACTGCATCTTCCTTTTCTCGTATCAATTCGGTCAAAACTCCGCGCTGCAGACCACGTAGAGCCATGTCCACGGCTGTGGCAGTCTCGGCTAATAGACGAAACTGGAAGCCGGACTTTAGGGCTGTTTCTTGGAGGGAAGTGAAGAGGGCAGAGTGCTCTGTGGCGAGGAACAGGAGCTGGAGTAGGACTAAGCTGCTTTCACTTCTGGGATCCGAGGTACGGAAACCTATATGCTTCCACTCCCCACTCAATGGCAAGTACGGCGAAGGCAACTTACAGGCTTGCCAAATGCTGAACAGCAGCTGTCTCTCCACCTCCAAACTCCCTAGTTTCCGCTTCGACAGCGCCACTAGTCCCTGCACTTTCCCTTTTGCCTCTGCTGATACTTCCTGACTCGAAGTGCAGCACCTCAGTAGTCCTTTCCAGCAGCCTCCGGTCCTTTGCCTCTCTGCATGCCTGCTCCAGTCGAGGCTCAGCAAGGCTTCTGCAGCTTGTTTGTAAGTCAGTGGCTTTAGCGCTGTGGAGTTCTGCGGCAATAGGTCCAGTCTCAATGGAGGGACCGGACTTCTCCGCTGGTAACAAGGGAGTTCGGTAGCATCTCGCAGTGATCCTGATAGCTCCATGTCTCCGTCCTCCTCTCCTCCCTGGCTGTGAGTCGCACCCCTGGGTCCGAAGGTGAACTTCCCGGAACTCACCCCACTCGAGCGCATTTGAGGACTCATCAAGGTCTTAAACTGCCCTGATTCGAACAGTTCACTGGGCTGAAAGTGGGAAGCAGCTCCGAAGTTGGGACTTTCGGGGCCAATGTCTTCTGCAGATTTGAGTGTGACAGAGGGGTGGTCTCGAGGGTCGAGGGCGATTGCCTCAAGGTCTTGCAGCCAGCGCAGGGCTGGCTTGACAGGCAAAGCCTCTGAAGGCAGGGGGCGCTGGACTGAATCTCTACTACTCACTTCCTCAGGCAAGCCTTCCGTCATACTTACTTAAAGCTGCGAGCTCTGAGACTCACGCTAGGGTCGACTCTGTGCAGCACAGGCACGACCGCGCACAGCGAATCGAGCGCCACGGCATGATAGTGCATCTCAGCATTCAGCAGATGCAGCATCAGTCCTTTCAAGTCCTCCACTTGTCCTTCGCGGTACAGCCGCAGGTCGTTTTCCAGCTGACTTTCCAGCGATTTCACTTCCCGTTCGCTGGTTTCTACTTGACTGCTGTGCTTGTGCATGGCAGGCACACTCACACTGCGCTGGTCTCGCTGTTCTTGCAGCTTCTTGAGACTGGAGGCGTGCTCTTGCAGGGTTTGCCGGGCTTTGCGCTGTGTGGAAATGGAGCGCTGGTGGCTTTTGATTTTCTCGGGGTACAGACGCAGGGCTTTTTGGGAGACTGCGCGCAGTTGTTGCAGGCTTTCGCGCTCTGCTCGGTCTGCACGCTCGATTGCTTCGGAGTACTTGTGGAAGGATTCAGATAGAGAGCGGTCCGGCTCTGCTTGAGCGATTTCATCCCACTTCTGCTGAAATTTGACCCTCTTGGTGAGCGAAGCTTCGCTGGTTTTGAGCACCTGCTTCAGCAAGTCTTGCAAACTATCGAATTTCCCTTTCTCCCTGTCTAGGTACTCCTTGTCTTTCTGGTCCTGCATCGCTGCCATTATAGTCCCAACCCACAGACAGCAATGGCCTTTAGTAAGCTTTTAGTGGTAGGCGTCTGCAAGCCTAGGAAGAAATGTGTATGCCAGGGATACAGCAAGAAATTGATATGAAACAGCTAAGTCTTGCTAAAATCGTAATTCTATGATTTCAATAAAAGACTTGTAAGCTATACAGTGACTTCATGTCTAGAAACAGCCCCTTCGCGAACCTCGACATTTCTCTAATAACCATCATGCAGCAGGAAGGCAGTTCCAAAGCGCCCAAGTCCCCTTCCAAGGCAGCAGTCTTCTCAATAGACTCAGTGGACGTCTCCAAGCCACTCGCGGAAGCTGCTTCTTGTCTGGAGTTCCTGCTCGTGTCTTTCTGCCAGATCTTCGCACTGAAACCCAAGCAGGCGGCGGGTCTGCTCACGCAGGAGGGGAAGTACCTGGCGTATATCCTTTCTAGAGGACTGAAAGGCAAACATGAGCCCATCCTAGCCTGGTACCAAGCACTTCTCGGCAGTTACCAAGTCCTACTCACGCTCATCCAAAAGGAAGAAACCAGCGGGTCTGTCTCCTTCGTCCTGTCAGCTGTCCGAGGCGGCCTGCGCTCTCGTAGTCTGGAAGCTACTCAATGGGCGTGTCGAGTCCTCGTCCGTCTGGGCCAGGAGCTGCAGAACCAAGGACTTCTCCGTCCCGCCTGGGAGGTAAGCGCTATGCAGTGGTTCATCGAGGAAGGACTGGAGGCCTGCCTAGCAGCCTGCGGTCGCTACGGACCCGAGATCAAGGGACAAGTGGTAACAGTCCTTGTGCAATTCGGCCACGGCAACTTCCTGGAGATGTTCACAGTCCAGCTGCGCAACCACCTCAACCCTACCAGTGCGTACTTAGTGACCATGAGTGAGTTTCTCCCAGCACTCTGTGAGTTGAAAACTGGGAAGCAGGAACTGCTATCCGAAGGCGTGGTGGACTACTGGCTGGATAGAGGACTGAAGGAGTGGGCGGAACAGAAGAGCAGTCCAGACCTGCGCTCCGCCGCTTTGACTCTAATGTGTGAACTGTGGATCCGCTTCCCCAACAAAGTCGAAGCCCAGGACAAACAGGCCGCAGAGATACTCACAGCACTCAAGCGTGCAGCCCGCCACTCCAAGTCCAACCTCGTGCAGTTCGGCACCATCGCCAAGATGTTCGGCCTGCTGGACCACTTCTCGCAGGACCGCAGCGCCTACGCCCCAATCCTCTACAAAAGCCTCACATTCGCCCTAGTAGAAAACTACGAAAAAAACCTCGTTCGAGAGTTTATTTTGGACAACTTCGCAAGGACTTTCGCGAGTGAGCCGGAAATGCCAGTCGGAATTCTGCTGGATCCGTACCTAAAACAGCTGCAAGTGGCAGATGTATCGATATGCAACCTAGCAGACCTTAACTTCTTCCTAGTGGTCTGCAAGCACCCCCGCTTGAACCTGAAAAACGCAGTGCAAGTGCTGGATGTACTGGCGAAGTACGCCCTCGCAGCGGAGATATATGCACGATGTGTGGGACTGATGTTGGAAATCGTGGGGAAAAGGTATGGAGCGATGGAGGCAATGCAGGAGTTTTTGTACCAGTTAGTGAGGCAGCTGGTGGAAGGAGGAGGAGAGGAGCAGGGAAATGCAGCCAGGATCAAATTGCTGCAAGTTGTCACTCAGAGTGCAGAAGCCGACCTACGCAGTCGAATTACAAAATACCTACTTTCAGCTAATAAAGACCACCTCAAACAGACAGGCCGTCCCAACCCCGCTCTCCTGCCTGTCCTTTCCCTCCTTGTAGACAGCAAGAAACTAGGCCTGGAGGCAGTGGACGCCGAGCCCACTCGCTCCTTGAACCGGTCGTTAGAAGCTTCTCCTCCTAAGCGACTTGCTGCTTTGGCGCAGCCGAGAACCCGGGTTTTGGCTCATCTGGAGCAAGCGAAAGCGAAAAAAGAACAGATAAAAACCAAGGTCCAAAGCGTGACATCCCCAAGACAGGAGACCAAGCAGCGCACATTTAAACGACAAGTCGAGCTAAAGCGGATTTCCACCGATTCTTCCTTCAGAGCTGTATCCCTACCCCCTCCAAAGCCAGCCTTCTCCTTCGATTTAAGTGAGGAAAGTGCAGAAGACCAAGACGGAGTGTGGGCGATAATGAAAAAATACACTCGGGTTTCCCGTCTTCTTTTTCAGAAGTACTCCAGTTCTGCCTACCGCACTAAGGATTCCACTACCTTCGAACAGCAGGGAGAGCGTTTAGCCCTCATCACTGAGCCAGAGCTGTTCAAGTTGCTCAAGGACCAAGCAGTTGCGCCGAGGTTTGTATCGAAGGACGTGCTTAGTGGCTTGTTTCGCAAAAGACCAGGACTGGATTTCGACGCTTATCAGGAGTTATTGGTACAAGTGTCGGTTTTTGCGTTTTCCAAGCCGCCAAAAGACCTAAGCATTTACCCTCCCGCAGTATCCGTAAAGGCCTTTTTCGACCTGTTACGTTCCGCAAGTGCTGACAAAGGCCTGCCTTTAAGACTCTTTGACGAGGCAGATCCTGGAGCAGGCGACAGAGACCTATGTCGGAAGCTCAATCAAGCCTTACAGTCGAACCCCAATGCAGACTTACCGGAAGGATACCGCAAAGTCACTGATTACGACTTGCAGGTGAATTACGCAATTCCCAGGACTGTCCGTCTGCCGAAAAGCTACAGAGTAGCCCTTTCCTTGCTGGACGACATTCTGAGTGAGCAACTCGGAGTGCACATATTAGAGCCGCAGTTCCGGTTTAAGCAGGTGGTGCATGCTCAGGGAGTGCTGGTGAAGCAGGCGAAGTTGCCTTTGCCAGTAGTCATGGACGCAGAAATTAAGTACCAAGCGTCGATACTGATGAAGGACTATTCCGCTGATTTGTTAGTAGAGTGTGCGCAAGTACTTGACGACTTGGTGTATTCGGTGGAAAAAAGGTCGGTGGCAGTACTGTCCAGGAAGCACAATAGGACTGTTTCGAATCAGGTTTTGAGAGAGCGAGAGGCGAGGGAGAAGGAGGCTGAGGAGTTGAAGGCCAAGGCTGAGCGGCGGAGACTACTTCGGAGACAAGTGGTTGATGAGACTTTGCAGATTGAAAAGAAGGCACAGGAAAAGAAAAAACGAAGAGAACGTCGCAAAGTGAGACGGACTGAAAAGGAAAAACTCGAAGCTTTGCAACAACGCGAGGAAGAGAGACGTCGCTTCCGCGAGTCCAAAGAAAGGGAAATGCGAGTCTGGTACCAGCAGAAGCAAGAGCAAGAGCAAGCCGAAGTGACCCGCACAGTCCAGCTCAAGCAGCAACAAACCGCCGCCAAGTCCACACTCAGACAGGAGTTCCTGCGCAAGCAGAAACAGCAAATCAGCAGCTTCGCACAGGAAATGGCCCAGAAAAGACAGTTGTCCCGGGAAAGAGAGAATGAGGAAATGCAGCAGGAGGAAGAGACTAAGGCTCTGCAGAAGCAGCAGGCCATTAAGGCAGTCGAACAACATCGTCGCCAACGCGACTTTTCCCAGTCTCTAAGGACCAGCCTTCAGGAAGCAGTCAACCAGCCGGCAGTGCAGACTCTGCTCTTCGAGTTCGGGAAGTCGCTGGAAGCCCTGTTCACGCACTACAGCAAGGCAACGGCTCGACTGGACCGTGACCCCTTGCTGGCAGTGTCTGCACTGCGTTTGCCGGGGTTCAAGCGACTCTGCTTGCAGCTGGGGGTAGTCCCTAGACTGCTAGGAGCGGAGGACATCGCAGTGGTGTTCATGCGGCTAGCTAAGAGTGAGAAGGGAGTGGAGGGGGTGCTGGGTCTGACCCTCGACAGCTTCCGCCAGGCCCTCGCAGAGCTAGCAGTGCTAGCGAGGCCTGCCTTGAGGCAGGTCAAGGGAGAGGCCCCGCCCACCACAGTCTTCGCTCAGAAGGACTTAGGCGACTTTTTCGAGCATTTGGCGATCACTCCCAACCCCAAGTCAACACTCGTACTGCTGAAGAGACTAACAGACCCTCTGAGTCAGGGACAGGCGACTAGCACGGACAGCGGGTCTCAGACAGCCAAGAAGTGATGTATTAGTGTAAAGACTCCCCTAGTCTAAGAGTCTCCCCTTCATCTCCCATGCTTGTTAATTCTTGGCTATAGAGAAAGCTCAGGTTTCGCCTGGGAAAGGCCACAAGCTGCCTGGCTTTTGGGCAAATTGGCACAGTATGGCTATGTCTGCCATACGGTCATTAGGAACCACGATAATAAGCCACATTGCTTGCAGCAGTCCATTGTAATAATTAGCCGCATGGCTGCGCCTCCCGCACAAGAAGCGACTCTCACGCTGCCTGACGGCCGCTCCGTCAAGATCCCTATCCTTTATGGCACTAATGGCCCTCCAGTCCTCAACATCTCCAACCTATATGCTTTGACTGGGATGTTCACTCATGACCCTGGCTTCACCGCCACGTCGAGCTGCACCTCATCCATCTGCTTCATCGATGGAGAGCTGGGAGAATTGTGGTACAGAGGCTACCCAGTGCAGGAATTGGCCTCGAACTGCTCCTTCTTAGAGGTCTGCTACCTCCTACTGAATGGCGAACTCCCAGGAGTCGAGGCCCTCGAGCGGTTCGAAGACCAAGTGATCCAGAATATGTGCATCCACGAGAAGCTCCTGACCTTCTACAAGTCCTTCCAACAAGGCGCCCACCCAATGGCCATCCTAGTGGGCGTCATTGGCGCCCTCTCCGCATTTCTCCACCACGAAATCGACGTTAACGACCCGAAGGCGAGACAAGCGGCTGCTATTCTGATGGTGGCGAAGATCCCTTTCATAGCTGCAATGGCGTACCGGACAGCTATGGGTCTGCCGCCTGTGTACCCTCGGAAGAAATACACGTACGTGGAGAACTTCCTGTACATGATGTTCTCAGACCCGATGAGTGAAGAGTTCGAGCCGGACCCGGTGATTGTCAACGCACTCGAGAAAATCATGATTCTGCACGCGGACCACGAGCAAAACGCATCGACCTCTACCGTGCGAATTGCCGGAAGCTCCATGGCCAACCCCTTCGCCTGCATCGCTGCAGGAGTGGCGTCTCTCTGGGGACCTATGCACGGAGGTGCGAACGAGGCAGTGTTGGAGATGTTGGAAGGCATCGGGTCTGTGGACAAGATCCCGGAGTTCCTGGACAAGGTGAAGAACCATGTTGACGGAGTGCGGCTGATGGGCTTCGGCCACCGAGTTTACAAGACCCGCGACCCGCGCAACCAAATAATGTCGCAGATCTGCCATCAAGTGGTAGGGATGAGCGCCAAGCCTAGTGGTCTGCTGGAACTCGCTCTGGAGCTGGAGCGTGTGGCGCTGGCTGATGAGTACTTCATCAAGCGGAAGCTGTACCCCAATGTGGACTACTACTCAGGGATCGTATTGACGGCTATTGGCGTGCCCAGGTCCATGTTTACTGTCATCTTCGCACTGGGCAGGACCATTGGCTGGGTGACGCATTGGAAGGAGATGATGTCGGAGCCTGTGAAGAAGATCAGCAGACCGCGGCAGCTCTACATCGGAGCGAACCAGCGCAGTGTCGTGCCTATTGGGGAGCGGCCGGATGTAGCTCCTGAGGAAGAGGACCAGTTGACAGGCCAGCGCGAGGTCTGGTCGCCCAAGAAGAGCCGCCGCCACGCTCGGCCGCAGCCTAGCTAGGGACTAAATTCCTAACGAACGGAACTGCGGGCTTATGGGGATACTTAGCAGTGCTCTGCTACTGCGAATTAGACTAACTACGGGTGAGGAAGTAGAAATCCGACACCTGCTGCGGCACCTCTCCCACTACTTCCAACGTCGAAGCCCGTGTATCCACTCCACGTCCAAAGGAGCCAAACTGCACTATATCTCTGAGCGCTAGCTGTCCGCCCTGCTCCAGCAGCCTGTTATCCGAGTCCAGTGCTGCCATGTCCTTGGGACTGCTCTGTCCCATGCCCACCAGCACTATGCTGAGAGGCAGGCGAGACAGCTCCACGAGCAATCCTTTGCACCGTTCCAAGTCCTCCACACGTCCATCAGTCAGCAGCACCAGCACGAAGTAGGCACTAGCTTTCCCCAGTAGTTCCAACTGCGAGCCTACTTTACTCAGCAGTCCATACAGCGATTTCCGCTCACTGAAAACCAGTCCAGACGCAACTGCAGCCTGGTAGGCCTGCAGCACTCCGTTGACTCCAGACACCTCTCCCGCCCCCAGGTCCCAGAGCTCTTCCCCAGCGCCTGCAGGATGCCCTCCAAAGCCATATATGGAAATACGCTGGTCCGAGTCGTACGTCCCCAGTCCAGCTCCTATGGACCGCAGCACCTGAAGAAACTGGTTGTCGCCGGCTTCAGAGTGGTACTTGCTGAGCGATTTCCCAAAGTCGACTCCAAAGATGAGAGAAATCTGCAGTCCAGAGCGCAGGCGAGTGACAAAGTCAGCGTTGTTAGTGAGTTTCCCAGCCTCTACACTCAGTAAGCCGCTGGGCCGGTCTCGCTTGTCTCGCAGCTCCAGCACCTTCCCAGGGGCCAGCAGCTCGCTCAGAACTGTCACTTTCCCTCCGATAAAGTCGTTGGAAAGACTGTCTTCGTCGTAGACCTCGATGAGCAGTTCCTTGTCCCCCTCTGCCCCTCTAAAGTCCTCAAGACTAAAGGTCTTGGCCCTCCAGCGAGGGTTGGGAGTGTCGGGCAGCACTTCACTCTTATAGATCTGCCTCGATACGCCTCCTTCCACCACATTCAGGACGTAGAAAGGGTCATTGGACCCCATCACGTCCATGTCTTTCAAAGCTCTCGCAGACAGCTGCAGGTACAGGAAGTCGCAGCCGTGCGGGTCAATGCTAGAGGTCACCCACAGAGTGCCCTGAGGAATTATGTCCAGTTTGCTTTCTTCAGACCGAATCAGCAATCCGCAGGGCATTTCCACTAGTCCGATGACCCTGGCAGCCGCACTTTCGTTATCGTAAATCTCGAACTTCAGTCGATTCGTCTCTCCGAAGCAGACAGCGAGGTTGACCTTGTCTTCCCACACCGGGGCATCAGTCTGGTAAGCAGTGGGGGTGCGGTACAGCACTCGCTGCTGAGCACCAGTGAAGCTGAGGAGACTGACCTTGCAGAAGGGGTTGATGCTGTCTTTCAGACCTTCTGCCCGCAAGGACACCTTGAAGCCAAATCGATTGCGGTCAGACATATCTGATTATGGAAGCCAAAAGGCGTCATTGCACTGATAGTTGAGGTCAGTTCATAGCAATAAAGGCACTTCTGCAAGGCAAATACCGCTCAGGCCTAATTCAAGCTGCGAACAATGGCAAAGTAGATTCCTATTCTGGGCAGGGAGTTTCTATTTACCAAGGAAAGTCCCTTAATCGCTAAAAGACCAAATTTCTGGTCTAAATTTCCCCTAAAGCCAAAGCAAGTCTCTAAAGCGACTATCGACAGTCCTTCAAAAGGCTATTAGACAGCAGCAACATCCATTTCCCTAGACCCTATTTCCTCCTAATGAAAGGTCGGAAGCACTGCTGCAGTTCACATGTTGAGACTAGCATATGAAAACGGGCTTCTTGATGGCCGCTTGCACCTCGTTGTGTGCTGCGAACATCGTTCCTTTCTGCACCAGCGGGATAATAACGGCAGACTGACAAGGCATGCCGCAGGAGGGACAGGCCTCAGTGGCGAAGCCTTGGCAGGACTGGCAGATTAGATGGCCGCAGTGAGGCAACACGCCCGCTGCATGGTGTGTGAGCGCTTTGCCACAATGCCAACACTGCACTGAGCTATCCACGTCTCTCTTCATCAGCACGGATATGACTTTGCTGAGCTTGCAGTGGTGCTTGGGAGCCAAGGGACACACAGTGTGCGGGTCGGGCTGGGACAGGACTGGCTCTGCAGCACAGGGGGCGACTTCCGGCACCCAGAAACTCTGCTTTATCATTTCCTCCCGTCTCAGCGACTCCTCCGTCAGCGTTTTCTTCTCCTTCAGGTTGTCTCTAGCCCGTGCAAGTGTCCTTTCCTCCGGACCCATCAAGCCGTATCTCCTGTCTTCTTCAAAAGCCTGCCACTGAGCTGCAGAAGGCAGTTTTTCCGCAATTCTAATGAAGTCTTCCTTTGCCTGTGCAGCTTTCCGCTCCTCCTCTACCCTCACTTTCTCTGCTTGCGCCTCAGTCTGCCGCTGCCACTTCGCCTGCATCAATCTGATCCTTTCCTTCTGGTCGAGGAAATTGCGGAGCAGACACTCTCGACAGAAGATGTGTCCCTTTGAGCAGATGACAGGGCTTTGAGCGGGGCTGAGGCATAGGAAGCACTGGTCGAGGGCTTTGAAGGACTCGGCTCCGAGGCGCTGGCGCACTGTGCCCCAGTCCTTGACCATGTCCTTCTCTCCCTGAGTGAAGATGCTGTGCGCTGTGTTGTTCTTGGAGTGCCTAGCCATTCTGCTAGTTATATACAGGCTCAGACAATGAACATCTGCACGAGTCAGCAAAACCTCAACTTAGCATCACAGCCATATGTATATTACCTCGAGTCCAATATGAACCCGGCAAAGACTCCTTTGCTCGCAGAGTCTCGGGGCTGAATAGCGCCATGGGAAGGGAGTAGTACCATTGAGAAGAGTTGAAATCACTGATTTGGAGTAGAATTGGGCCTGTGAGGAACACTGCAGTGGGAACTGTAGCGAGGGATGTAGCGCTAGCAGCCTTCTCAAAGCCAATTGTCTGTATTCTATACCCGAGTCGAACTTTGCCAAACGCCCTCTCTCATCCCTTCCCACCACCCCTAAAGTGGCAGTCTGAAAATGCCCCAATGACTGCTAATAGGAATATGAGTTTATCCTCGGAAAAGCCCATCCAAGACCTCAAGCTAGTACTCAAGCACTACGTGCGCACCGAAGGCGACTACTCCGTAGCATTCACCTAGAAGATGAAAACCCTCTTCAAAGCCAGCTCCCTCCTCAAGCAAATCCCTCACCCAGACCGCTTAGACGTACGCTGTATTCAGTTCGCCAAGTTGATGGCTATCCAAGAACTAGCGGTAGAGGAAGTTCTGCTCACTGAGAGTCAGACTCAGCCTGATTTGTTCATTGTTCTGAGTGGACTGCTGGAAGCGAAGGCGAAAAAGATGAATCACGTCTATTCGCAGTTCAGTGCTTTCGGCTTCACAATGCCGCTGAATAAGCTGGACTGGGTGCCGTGCACTGTGAAGACTGTGACTCCTTGCACACTGGTAGTCGTGCAGAGGAGGAAGTTGGAGCGGATTATGTCGCGCATCGCGTCTGCGCAAGAAAACGTGAAGTTGATGGAATTCCTAGTGAGAACAGTCCCAGGAGCGAAGCAGTTGGGCTCCACTGGACGAGAGCGAATGCTAAGTTACTTCGAAAGACTGACCTACAAGCCTACTGAAGTGGTACTAAAGGAACGAGAACTAGCCCGACACGCCTACATCCTATATGAGGGGGACTGTCTTCAGGTCAGTGGGAATGACCCGACAGGGAAGCTTGGGCCGAATCCGCAGACAATAGGGCTAATGAGCAAGACGACCAGTTGCTATAATTTTGGGATTATAACGGCTGGGGAGTGGGTCGGCGAGGACTCGATTCTGTTCGACCGGCCGATGAGTTATTCGGTGGTTGCGACTTCAGTTGTCAGGGTTTTGCGCATTTCTAGAGAAAAACTGTTAGAGAAACTTACTAAAGAAACTCTGCAAGTACTGCGGGAAAACGTGGAAAAGAAGGAAGAATGGCGAGAATCTCGCAGAAAGACAATCCGCAAAAGCATATTAGATAACGTGTACCAACCTGATGTAGAGAACGCAGGCGAGGCCACCCACCACACAGAGCGCAACTTCCCAACCGCCTGCAAGCCTGCTATCGCCAATCTCCAGCGACTGGAGCTTTCCAAGGCTGACTTCAACTCGAAGGTCTTGACTGCCACTCCGAGTCGAAGGATTTGCTCTCGACCTCGCACAGCGCAGATTTCCCCGAAGGTCAGACCTGAGGAGTTTGAGGAGTTGGGAGAGCCGGATGGCAGACTCAGTCTCAAAATCCGGCCTGTGTCTGCGGTCAATTTCGGACAAAGTGCGTTCAGTCGGCCTCAAACTGCGGTTTTCCGGAACACGACTTCCCAGCGCACTCTGCAAAGTCCAGAATCGCCAGAGCGACGCTACCTCCAGTCCGCCTCCACACTTGGGTACTTGCTAGCGCCTGTAGCGCCTCAAGTCCAGTATCGCCGCACAGCTCGCGTGCACATGCAGAGTCCAACGAGTCTCACCACCCACAACTTGAAGGAGCACTTCGGGTATACGCAGAGACAGGCAGTGCAGGCCACCTATGCAGAGGCCTTCTACTACCAACGACCGCCGTCACCCAACCCTGCAGAGCAGTGGACTCGCAAGCACAATCTCACCCTACGCCAGGTCAGCGCGCCTCGTACCAATCCGCGCTAGCCTATAATTCCATAATGGGCGCCTGCTGTGGTAAGAAGCCTCCAGCCCTGCCGCCAGTCCCCAGCCCTCCAGCTCAACAGCGTCCCGCTCCCGTCCCCGCCTCCTCAAGCCTCATCACCCTCTACAAACACCTCCCCGGCACCCGCCAAGTCATGTACTTCAACACCAAGGACCGTATCGCCTTCAACCTCGGCGTTTCCATCCCTTTCAAGTTCCACAAGAACTGCGGAGTCGCAGTGTCGAGCAAGCTGAACAAGATGTACTTCGTGGGAGGCTTCGAAGGGGAGTCTCTGCTCACAGCGCAGTGGGACGACTTCTCAGATGACTGTATGGCATTTGAAATAAAGTACTTGACTGGACGCAGGGTGAAGCCGTACCCCTGCAGAATTGCCTTCCCGACACTCCTTGTCAATGTGAAAGGAGAAGGGGAAGACTTGTACTGTGTGGGCGGATGTCAATACCGAGAGGACAACTTGGACCAAGGCACTCCGGCTATTCTCAGAAACCAGATCCCTGTCTGGAAGCCGATCCCTGAGATCAGGGGACAGCAGCGCTACTGCTGTCCCTTGGTAGTGCTCCTCAATGGGTCGATTTACTGCCTGGGTGGGTTTCAATTGGTGGACGGAAAGCAGGAAAGTAAGGACTCTGTGATGGTGCATAGACTGGACAGTCCAGGGTGGAATGCACTTCAGTTCAAATTCGCTCCTCACATTGGCTGCCTCGCTGCCCCTCTAGAACCCCGCAAATTCCTCATTTTCGGGATCAAGTCCCAACAAGCAGGAAAACCCAACAATGCTTTGACTATGACCGAAACCGAAGTTCTCAATAGCAAAGTGCTGGACTGCCCTCAGGACAAGGAGTTTTGGTACCCAGTTTTTCAGACCGAAACCAACTTCAGTGTCATTTCGGAGGACCTTTGGCTCTTCACCTTCGATAAAATCAGCCAAACTTGGAGTGGCGTCGATATGAATAAAAGCCTGGTAGACCCGCCGGACTATGGCAGACTGCAGGAAGTGGTCCCCAGGACCTGCAGGTACTACGCTTTTCACGTCGAATTGGGGAAGAACACGATACAGGAGTACAATGCGGTATCAGGCTTCATGACAGAGTCAAAATACTCTCAGAAATTCAACGAAGACGCAGGGATCTATTTACGGGCAGACAGCAATGAAATCCTTCTAATCGGCGGGAAAAGTCCAGAGAACCAGCAGACTTCAAGGACTTGCTTGGCCATTCAGCCCGGCACTACTCGCATTCAAGCCCTGTCCAGTCTACCCAATCCGCAGCAAGGAGTGAGAATCGTGGAAGTGGACAGGAAACTGTATGCGATGGCGGGGTTTAGCGGTACTGAGAGCTATTCTCAGAGTATGGGTCCGCAGCAGTGGACGTCTATTGGGGCTGTGCCGCTGCCTGTGAAGTACCCGGCTTGCTTTGCACTAAAGCAAAGCATTTACTTGATTGGTGGGGAAAGACTGCGGGATCAAGACACGATCTGCAATGATGTTTTCGCTTTGAACTGTCAGACTGGCGCCTGGCAGCAGCTGCCTGTCAAGTACCCACTAGCAATTTGCCATGCGAGTGCGCTTTCTATCAAGGAACATGGCCTTTTGGTCTTTGGCGGTGACAATGACAAGGGAGAGCCCTGCGCCCAGCCCTACATCTTTGACGGCGAGCAGTTCCACCAAGCCGCAGCCATCGAGACTCAACTCGAACTCATATTTGACGACCCGCCTTGCTGCGTAGAAGACGACATTTTCCTCTACTCCCGAGCAGGTGACTTGTTCAAGTTCAACTCTCAAAATGGCACCTGGGTGGACGGATTAGAGGAGGAAGAAGCGAGTTTAGTAACGCCGCCAAGGCTTTAGGATGCTTCGATGGAAGTGGCTACATCGATAGAAAGATGGAGGAAAGTCCATCACGGGCCTCTGAGCCCCGATCCCCTCCTCGGCCTCGCTCCAGGCCGCCTTGGTCTGCTGTCCCTAAAGCATCGATGAGAACCAGCTCTCGAGGCTCTGTGGGTAGTTTATTGCACCATCCTCCAATAGGTCCACCGCTTGTCTCCGCTCGATCCTGGGCTGTGACCAATAGCCTGACAGGTCAGCTTCTTGCAGGCAGCAGTGAAGACGAAGTCCGCGACGTGGCCAGCCTAACGAAGATCCTCACCTGCTACACCTGTCTGAAGCTGGCTAAGCGCTACCCAGCAATCACCCTGGACCTCAACTTCAAAGTGTCCTCTCGGGCTGCAGGTATGCCAGGCACTCGAGCTGCACTGCTGCCTGGTGATGAACTTTCGGTCAAGAACTTACTTTATGGGTTGATGCTGCCTTCAGGCAATGATGCGGCCACCTGCCTGGCAGAAGGAATAGGCGCGATTCTGGTTCAGACGAAAGGACTGAATCAGAAAGAGCACTCTTCTGAAGCAGTCTTCGTGTCTGAAATGAACGCTTTCGCTGAAAGTCTTGGACTGGAAAAGAGCAAGTTCAGAAACCCAACAGGGCTGATGGGCGGCAAGTCCACTGCACAGGAAATAAACCTGCTGGCCACACACGCAATGCGTCTGGGCATTTTTCGCACTATAGTGCGCAGCCATGAGCACTGCGTAGGAGTCAGAGGGAGCAGTGGGGTTCGACGAGAACTAAGGTGGCTCAATACCAACAAGCTGCTCGAGGCTGGATTTGATGGTCTGAAGACTGGGACAACTCTGCAGGCAGGCGCTTGCTTGACGGCCAGTCTGCACAGCAACGGAGTCCACCTGGTGGTGACGACCCTTCACTGCAGTAGCTCTGAAGCTCGCTGGGGCGAAGTGCGAGCACTAGCTGCCTGGGCGCAGACTCGCTGTAGATAAGATCATGCGGCCTGCCTACGAGCTGTCCATCGGTCACAGTCGTTTGGTCTGCCGAGGCAGAGTGATGCTCGGCGGGGACTACCCTCGGGCAGGCTTGACATTAGCACTCATCAGCCTGGATAGCGGCTTACTACTAGCAGGACCGTGTCTGTTCTTCCTGCAAGAGCACGAGGATCCACTGCCTATGTGTCTGGGTGGAGTGCTCACAGTGCTGTCGCTGAGTCTATTGATAGTGACTGCGACTCGGAATCCAGGAGTGCTGCCGAAGCAGCGAAACGGCCTAGCGGAAGGTCCGAAGAACGCCAGCACTCTCCAGTCCCAAACTCTCGACTACACCGGTCTCCCCCAAAGAGTCATAATAGCCGGAGTGCTCGTGCAACTGAAGTACTGTGAAGAGTGTAACGTTCATTCAGGCTGTTTGTACCGTCCGCCCAGAACTAGTCACTGCAGAGTGTGCAACTGCTGTGTGGAAAGCTTCGATCATCACTGTCCCTGGCTGGGAACCTGCATCGGGAGAAGGAACTACAGGGTCTTTTTGGCTTTCTTGATATGCACGACAGCACTTTGTCTGGCCTCGATCAGCCTTGCACTTGCTCAGTTGGCCCAGGCGGGGGCGGAAGAAGCCATGGCCTGGGTCGTGCTGATAGGCGGACTTGCAGGAGGCTGGTTTCTACTGGGGCTTTGTGGCTTTCACATCTACCTAGGCAGCACTGGGCAATCTACTAAGGAGCGCTGTCGCAAGCGTCCTACTTACAACCCCTATGTCCAAAGCTGTCCCCGCAACTGCGATTCTCTCTGCTGCAGTCCACTGCCCCGCAGTCGCTTCCACTTGCGTCTCTTAGTCCCTGTTCGCAGCAATGTCGTGGCCATCAGTCCGAGTCTCTACGCCCTCACCATTTTCGACGCTCGCAAGGACTTCACCGACTCTTCACGTCGCCAGCCCTCTCTTCTAGCCTGCCCGCCTCTGGATTCAGCTGCAAGCGAGGCTCTGGGCCTCACCACTAGGGCGGGCTTCGACTCGCCCAGGTAATAAAATAGGGAACAAAGTCTCTGAATTGAAAGGCGCGCCAAGGACTGCAAAGCCCAAAGTGCTGCAGTTCAGAAGCCGCTTCCTGCACACTCCAGAAGTCAGCGCTATCGAGTCCCCTTCCTTCTCAGCAGACCCTTCCCTCTCCCTAGTCTCCACACGAGAACTCGAAGTCGGCAAGCTGGCCAAAGAAACGCTCATCGCCTTCATGCAGTACTCCAAAGGAGAGGGCGCGAAGGTGTACTACAGGCTGACAACGGAGCAGAGGCAAGCCAGAGCGGAGTTCATGTTCAGACACAGGGACTGGGGAAACAGCTATGACCGGCTCTGCAAGGCACTGCAGCGAGAACTCGCAGACCTGGTCATCCAGCAGAAGCAGCACTTGGACGAAGCTTTGAGACTTGAAGGCGAAAGTCTGCTGCAGAGACAGCGCATCACAGAGGCGATGCTGGAGTCGTCACTGCGGGAGCACTTGAGCGACTCACTGGTGCAGCAGTTGGTCAGAGACGCAAACAGCTACCCGCCGCCCCAGTCCTTGTCCTTACCGCTCGAGCGACTCTACGAAATCTTCGCCTACCGGACTGGTAGAGCGAAGACACTGAGACGGTGTCTGCCCTCTATGGAGCCTGAGAAGCAGCTAGTGGTCCTACTCATACTGATAGCAGACGAAACCTTCCAAAGATTTGAAATAACCGACGAGCAGGCCAACTGGGCATTCAAGCACGCGAAAGTGGAGCGCGACAGTGCCTACGTGCAGCGCTTTTCCTCCCTGCAGCGAGACTTCGACGAAGCTTGTGGTGGTTTAAAGCCCTAACTAGTAACCTGGCTTGCGACGCTGGCAGATTCGTTCACAAGTAATGCAGGGCTTGTCGAAGTGTGCACAGTGGTTGGTACAGCCTCTAGGGTCTGGATCTGGCTCTTCGAAGGAAATAAAGTAGCCGCATATCGGGCAGTTCAGTAATCTATTGGCACACATCTTGCAAAGTTCGTGATAAGGACAGCCTCCCTCCGTGCATTTACTCGGTTCCCCACAAATGTGTGCTGGCTGGCCTGGGTACCAGCCTCCCTCTCCCAAACTCTCCGTCCTCCCATAGCACAGGAAGCTATTATGCGGCAACGGACAGCTCTGCGGCAGGTCTTGTTTCTGGTTTTCCGGCAAATAGCTGCATAGTGCTTCCCACACATCACATATCATATGCTCCGTCCAGTCCCTGCGCTCCTCTCCCTCCACAAAGAACAGTTCACTGTTGATGAACTGCAGTTTGAGGCAGAATATGCAGTACGTCTTTCTGAAGAGTTCCATGGTGTAAGGACTTGTCTGGTGGCATTTGATGCACCTCTTCTGGATGTGGAACATTCGGCTGCTTACAGCTTTCAGCGCTTCTTGTCTGGTGTTGCAGTACTGAAGCCCGACTCGGTACTTGAGAAAGCCTTGGAGGTAGGTATAGGTAGAGTTGCTGTAGTAGGCGAAGTACAGTTGACTCTGAGAGTAGTCCGCATTGCAGTCCAGTGGGAGGTATTGTTGGCCATCGTAGTAATACAGACACTGGGGGTCTGCCACAGGCGTGAAGACGTCGTTGTATTGAACTCCTGCTTCGACTTTATGATCCATAGAAAATATAGAAGAGATCGAACTATGCACCCAAGAGAATCTGATCTGCCTATATATTTCCAGCATGGCTGGGAGCAGCTAAGCAGGGTTTTCAAGTAGGGAAAATGCATAGTGGGTGGAAAAGGCCTTCGAGAAAGCAAGGCTTTTCTTTTTACCCTAGAGTTTCTTAGCGAACTTACTAGTGCCGAACCTTCCGTCTGCTCCATCTGCCCCCAGTGCATCCAGACACTCCACATGCTCTATCAAAATCTGCACAATGTTGGTCAGAGTTGGGAAAGGTAGGACAGCCTTGCGGACTCACTTCAAATGCAATAAACGCATTGCACTGAGGGCAGCTAGTCAGACTAGCAGCACAGCTCTGGCAAAGAACGTGGTTATTCGGACATCCGCCCTCAGCCACAAATGCTGATTTTCCAATGATATGGCCTCTGGGAGGATAGTTGGGCTTAAAAGGTTTGTCCTTACCAATACATACGAAGTGGTCTCTAGGCAGGGGATAATACCCAGGGAGTTGGCTTTTGTCTTGGTCTGAGAGGGTTCGATGCAGGTAAATCATCACATCGTAGATTATTCCCTCGCTCCATGGCATCTCCTGGTGACATTGGGTACTGCAACGGCCACTGGTGATTGCGGCTAGAAGGCACTTGACACAGCACACTGACCCCATTTCCATGTACTGAGTTACCTGAGCCTGGCAATCTTGGCACCGTTTGGGCTGCACCAGAGGACCACGAGCTTCATTTACCACAGCGGGCTGATAAGGCTGAGGGGCGACTTTTTGCTCTTCCTGCACAGGCATCGGAAGCAAGGGAAGGGGCGCTGGCAGCACTACAGCTGGAAGCTCTGCTACAGGCTGCTCTGCTGCAGGAGGCTGGGGCAGTTGGAGCACTGGAAGTCGATCTCCCACAAAGAAGTGTCTGCTGGGTACTTGCGTCCACTGCTCGTTGCTGTAAATCCAAGCCTGGCACTCAGGGTTTTGTAGATACTCCAAGTCGCATTCCCACCGCAGTGGATATTGATTGTCTCTGTATATAATCCAAAATTGCTCGTTCTCCAGCAGCGGTACGAGTCTGTCTCCCTCGTAATAACCGAGAACTGTATAGGGCGGCTCAGTTAGTAGGAAGGTTGCGCCTTCCAAGGCTTTGTACATGTTCTCCTCAATCTTCAGACAGCGAGTTACTCTGGGATGCTCGTTGCCTTGGCGGATAGTGTCCGCTGTGACAGGGAAATAACTGCCGTTGAAGAAAAAGCACAATTTTTGGCCGCTTTGCAAGGGATGGTATTGGCCTTGGAGGGTATAACCCACGGCTTCCATTTATACAGAATGGATAGTCCTAAACTGTAGGTGGCTGTTCCTCTACCTTGGCTTCGGCTCTCTGCTTTGGTAATTCCTCCGCAGCAGACGGTTCTCCTTTGGCTTCCTCCACCTTGGGCTGCACTTTGGGCTCCTTCACTGTAACTTCCACCACTTTGGCTTCCTCAGGCCGTGCTTTAGGAGGCCATGGACCTCCGATACATCCTGGTAATTGACAACCCCATGAGCGAGATGCATGGTGCATATAATGGCCTGGGCAAGCGGGACATCCATGAAATGGTAGCTCCTGGTACGGTACAAAAGACTTGCACTTTGGACAAGTGGTTAACTTAGTAGCGCAGCTCTTGCAAATAGCGTGACCATTGGGGCAGCCGTCTTCTGCTACTTTGGCTGATAATCCTGCGAAATGACCTTCAGCTGGGTAGCCCACTGCACAAGCTTTATTGCGAGCTACACACACAAAGCAGTCGAGAGGCATTGGAATAGTGGGAGGCAGCCGCGCTCTCATTGCCTCATCAGTTATTTCGCTGAGTTGCGAGTATAACTCTGCAATTATCCTAGCGCTCCAATGCATATCTTTTCCGCTTTCCATGCTACTCAGTCTTCCCTCGCACAGTTTATTCATAGCACATTCATGGCAGACAACATTGCCAAATATTCGACTATATGTTAATACCATTGCGCCACACTCTGTGCATTTACGCGGCTGCATCTGGTTAGTGCTGAGAAGTTGACAAAGCGCAGGGTCAGGCTCGAGACTCTGTTCAGTCTTTAGGAAGAAGTAAGCGCCTTTTATCAGCCACTCCGTGTTCCCATTTGAATACTGAATCCCTGGATGGCACATAGGGTGTTTTGCCCACTCCACGTCTCGCAGAGAGTTCACACTGTAGCACTCTCCATTGTACCAATAAAACGGGGTTTGCTCAGGGCCTAGAGGGATCCATTGACTGCCATTGAAATAAGACCAAGTGGGTGGCTGGACTGGAGAGGCTGGACAAGCCACAGTTTCCACATGTACGCGAGTGCCCTCTGGCAGCCAAGTCATCTGATTATTCTCAAAAATTCCAATATATGTGTCTGGACGATTCAAGTTCGTCTGATAGTTGAGTGATGTAACTTCTTCATATACCTCGTTAGTATAGAAGTAGAACTTCTGAGTAGGCTGAATCTGCACATAGAAGCCATCAGGTTGGTAGTGACCTACCACTCGAGTCTGGTTGCCTGCCATACTACTGTTTCTATAATTTGATTGAGATACTAGGAGGCCTTGGAACCTTTGCGTCACTCCGATTTCTCGCCGCAGTTGACACAATTGTCCAAAGTTGCAGACTGGAGGATGCTTTCAGCACTTTCGCACCCACAGTCCTGTGGCTCTTCGAAGGAGATAGTGTGCGGGCATTTGGACATTCTCTCAGACTATCAGCACAGGCGCGACACAGGAGATCCTCAGGACAGCTGTCTTCAGAGCAGAGGCTGCTACTTCCCACAATATGGCCTTTGTGGGTAATTAGGGTTGACAGACACGTTGGTCGTTTTCCCCATTCGCAAATGGCACGATCGAAAGGCAGTGGGCATTGCTGAGGGAGTTTAGGCAGGTCCGCTGGAAACAGCTTTGTCAAAAATTATAAATAAGCTCTGCATTCCATTCACACTTCCCACTGCGGGAAGGTGAATTGAGTCTCTGTTTGTGAACTGTCCATAGACTACGAAAGCAGAAGAGCAGGGCAAACAGTGAGTTTTCATCTTGCAGGACGAGCAAGTAGGGGAAGATCGAGGTTTTGGGTGAAAGCAGGCTGCGTAGTGTGACTGGACAGTGACTTGGTAGTGGGTCCACTAGTCCCTACACTCGCACAAGGAAGCCTGTGAAGCAGCACTCGTATCAGCCTACCTCTCATCTCGTCACCTCTACCGAAGCCGGTTCTTTGGGAGTGAACTGGCAGGAAGACGCTTGCACGGCTTCAAATAACGGTTTGGCGGGGGAAGTGAACGCTGGAGCTGTAGAGCCAGGCGAATTCAGCGGAATAGATGAGCACTCAGCCATCTTAACGGCTTCTTTCGAGGCAAAGCGAGTCCTGTAGTCAGTGACTACCTGCTCCATCGCCACTGCCTCGAACTGCCCTGTCACCGCGTAGTAAAAGCGCTTCATTCCTCGTTGCTCCACAGAGTCGAAAATGCATACTCCAGCAGCCCTGTTTCCAAGCTTTCGGTCCAAGTTCCAGTCGCAGTATTTCCTCTGATTTGAGCCGGATTTTCCGCTCCAAGTCAGATTCTCGGTCTGATTTGTGCGTCTGGACGAACTCTTGCCCCGCCTCTCTGAAGTGAGAGAGGGCGGGATAGGAGCATCCGGCATCAATAAGGCTGCTGAGGTACATACGTTTGAACTCATCCTGGTGACTTCTGCCCATACTACATTGACTAGCCTGGAGAGGCGGAACCTAACTTGTTCCAGGAATATCGCTGCTTCGATGAGAACAATGTCCTTCTTTCCACTTGCCAAGTAGTCCGATTATTCTCACTGCCATAAGTTATGGTAGTTTACAAGACGTTACTAAATTGAGGCCTGCGAAAGTGATTCTAGACCTGTGCCGCGGCTTTAAGTCCACTCCCCGACTCTTCCAAAGCACAGCAGACCACCGCATTCTATACGCTCTGGCCCTCGGCTTCTCCACTGACCATTGGACCTCAAGGAACTGGACTTCACCTACGAAAGCAGTGAGAACTTCCGCACAGTGCCGGCGTATCCCATTGTGAGCGGGGACTATGCTGTAGTGATGGACTTGTTGGAGAGGTGTCCTGGAGTTCCGAAGCTCCACCCTGGGAAACTCCTGCATGTAGGAGTGAAATTGGACCTGCTCCGGCCTATGCCTGATGGGGAGCCGCTGGGTTGTACGGGAGAACTGGTGGATGTGGTTGATGTAATCCTCAAGTTCTCACTATTCAATAAAGACAACCAAGTGCTAAATGTCCAACACCTCACTTTCTTCATCCGAGGCCTAGGCGGCTTTAGAAGCAAGACTCACAGCGACCCCATGCTCCCTCAGCCTACACGCCCTGCAAACCACACTACAGTTCAGCCTGCCCAGTCAAGCCTTGCTCTATCGCCTTTGTGGCGACAAACACCCGCTGCATGTGAGCAAGGAAGTAGCGCAAATTGCAGGTTTTGAGAGGCCTTTGCTGCATGGTCTGTGCTTTTTTGGCATTGGTGCGAAGGCAGTGCTGAAGGAGGTTGTCAACTATGATGACTCCCGCATTCAATAAATATATGTAAACATGCAATTAAGCGCGGTTCATGTCCTATGTCGGGGCTGCCCTCACACTTGGCACTAGTGGCGGTTCCTTTACTTCGCGATTGGTCAAAAAGGCATACACCTTCTTCAGCAGTGAAGGGATAGCGTCTGGGGCTGCGAGCATCACCGGCTGCCAGTCTTTTTTTGCTGATCGGTACTCCGAACCTCGCAAAAAAAACGCCGAGCAGCTAACAGTTCCCTTCCTTCTTCCCTCTCTGCGACCCGTTATCGAAGGGTAGTATGCGAGAATATTTCCGCCACAAAAATCCGTTCGCGAAGTCTCTCTTCTGGTTTTTGACCGAATAAGCCAAATCCAGACTTTGCACCTAGAGGACAAGTTCCCTCGGCACCGTTGCCATATAGCTTGGTTTCCCGGAGACTTGAACTGGCTGTGAGGCTTCAGGAATTCAACACTGTTCAGATGATTGGAAGGCACTTCCGCAGGAACGATGACTTGAAGCGAACTTTCACAGGTGTAAAGATGTTTTATTATTGAACTCCTGCATCGACTCAATGATCCATTGAAAATATCGATTTACTTGAGATATAAACTACGCGCCTTCCAAGGCTTTGTACATGTTCTCCTCAATCTTCAGACAGCGAGTTACTCTGGGATGCTCGTTGCCTTGGCGGATAGTGTCCGTGGTGACAGGGAAATAACTGCCGTTGAAGAAAAAGCACAATTTTTGGCCGCTTTGCAAGGGATGGTATTGGCCTTGGAGCGTATAACCCACGGCTTCCATTTATACAGAATGGATAGTCCTAAACTGTAGGTGGCTGTTCCTCTACCTTGGCTTCGGCTCTCTGCTTTGGTAATTCCTCTGCAGCAGACGGTTCTCCTTTGGCTTCCTCCACCTTGGGCTGCACTTTGGGCTACTTCACTGTAACTTCCACCACTTTGGCTTCCTCAGGCCGTGCTTTAGGAGGCCATGGACCTCCAGTACATCCTGGCACTTCACAACCCTTTTCGAAATTGGCCCAGTGATTATCGTTGCATGGGAAAGCTAGACAGCCTCTAGGCTTCTCGTGGTACGGCACGAAGGACTTGCACTTCGGACAAGTGGTTAACTTAGTAGCACAGCCCCTGCAAATAGCGTGACCATTAGGGCAACCGTCTTCTACTACTTGGGATGCTGTTCCGGCGATATGACCTTCAGCTGGGTAGCCCACTTCACAAGCTTCATTGCGAGCTACACACACAAAGGAGTCCAGAGGCAGTGGAATAGTGGGAGGCAGCCGCCGTCTGATTGCCTCATCAGTTATTTTGCTGAGTTGCGAGTATAAATCGAAAACCACCTGAGCAGTCCAGGGTGTCTCTGCTCCGTTTTTCATGCTGCTCAGTCTTCCCTCGCACAGTTTATTCATAGCACATTCATGGCAGACAACATTGCTAAATATTGAACTGTAATAGGATACCATTGCGCCACACTCTCTGCATATACGCGGCCGCAACTTGCTAGTCCTGAGAGAAAGCGCAGGGTCAAGATTGAAACTTCCTCCAATCGGTGGCAAAGGGGGTGGTCTAATCATTAGCTCCAGTGGACCTCCGTGAGTGGGCTCAGAGTAAATCGCTGGCCGACTTCCTCCAACCCTTATTTGCTCCACTGGTATTCGACCTCCCACAGTGGGCTCAGAGTTTTCGCCATTCAGAATTTGGTCAGAGCCTAGAGGAAACCATTGAGTTTCCACATACACGCGAGTGCCCGCTGGCAGCCAAGTCATCAGATTGTTCTCATAAATTCCAATATATGTGTCAGGAAGATACAAGTTCGCCTGATAATTGAACGGTGTAACTTCGTCATAAACTCCGTTAACATTGAGGTAGTACTTCTGAGTATAAGTAATCGGCACATAGAAGCCATCAGGTCGGTAGTGACCTGCCACTCGAGTTTGGTAGCCAGCCATCTTACTCTATAATTTGGTAGAGATACTAGGAGGCCTTGGAACCTTAGCGTCGCTCTGACTTCTTGCCGCAGTTGAAGCAGGGAGTGTCCAAAGTGGCAGGCTGGAGGATGCTTTCAGTACTTTCACTCAAACAGTTCTTTGCACTTCAAAGTTGATAGAATGTCGATTTTTGGACATTCACTCAGACTATGGCACAGATACGACACAGCAGATGCTCAAGGTCTTCAGAACAGATACTGTTGCTTCCCACGATATGGCTTGTGCTGGGTGACAGGGTCGTTTCCCCCTCGCAAATAGCACTATCGAGAGGCAGTGGACATTGCTGGGGCAGTCTGGACAAGTCATCTGGAGAGAGATTTCCTTCAGCTTTGTCCAAAGCTCTGTGTTCCAGTCACATTTCCTCTGCGGGAAGGTGAAATGAGTCTCGGCTTTTGAAACTGTTCCAATAGACAGCGCAAACTAAAGAACTGAGAAAATGCAACGATTCCTTTTCAGTTTTGGTCTTGCAGGACGAGCAAGTAGTGATAGCAGGCTGATGAGTCTCTTCTGTGTGTCAGGCAGGGACTTGGAAGCGGGGATTTCGCTTGATTCCATAGGGCTGGGACTGGCCGAAGACTGCAAGCAACTCCGCTTCAGATGATTGGAAAACACTCAGCAGGAACAATCACTTGAGGCGCACTTTCACAGAAGTAAAGACGTCGTTGTATCGAACTCTTGCATAGACTCTATAAATTCATAAAAATATAGATCTACTGGAGAGATAAAACTATGCGCCCACAAGGAATTGATTTGGCCTAGATTTCCAGCATTGCTGGGAATGGGTAAGCAGGATATTTATGAAGAATATGCATATTTAGTGGAAGAGGACTTAGAGATTTTCAAGGTTGGTGCAGGCTTCATTCCTATTCAAGTCATCCCATCGCAGTGGATATTGTCGGTCTCTTTATATAATCCAAAATTGCTCATTTTCCTGCAGCGGTATGAGTCTGTCTCCCTCATAATAGCCGAGGACTGTATTGTGCGGCTCAGTTAACAGCACAGTCGCGCCTTCCAAGGCTTTGTACCTATTGTCCTCAATCTTCAGACAGCGAATGACTCTGTGATGCTCATTGCCTTGGCGAATAGTGTCCGCTGTGACAGGGAAATAACTGTCGTTGAAGAAAAAGCAACCTCTGTGGGCACTTTGCAAGGAATGGTATTGGCCTTGAAACGCATAGCCAACGGCTTCCATTTAGACGGAATGAAGTAGTCCTAGACTGTAGGTGGCTGTTCCTCTACCTTGACCTCGGCTTTCTGCTTTGGCGGTTCCTCCACAGCGGGCGGTTCTCCTTTGGCTTCCTCCGCTGGGGGCTGCACTTTGGGCTCCTCCACTTTCGCTTCCTCAGGTCGTGCTTTAGGAGGCCAGGTGCCTCCAGTACATCCTGGTACATTACAGGCCTTTTCGAAATTGGCACAGTGCTTATAATCGCCTGGGCAAGCGGGACAGCCTAAAGGTAACTCCAGGTACGGCACGAAGGACTTGCACTTCGGACAAGTGGTTAACTTAGTAGCACAGCCTTTGCAAATAGCGTGGCCATTGGGGCAGCCGCCTTCTGCTACTTTGGCTGATAATCCTGCGAAATGACCTTCAGCTGGGTAGCCCACTGCACAAGCTTCATTGCGAGCTACACACACAAAGGAGTCCAGAGGCAGTGGAATAGTTGGAGGTAGTCCCACTCTGAGTGCCTCATCCGGTAGTTTGCTGATAGACGAGTATAAATCGAAAATCACCTGACCAGTCCAGGGTGTCTCTGCTCCATCATGGATGCTGCTCAGTCTTCCCTCGCTCAGCTTGGTAAAAGCGCATTGGTGACAGATGGAGCTGCTGCATATCGTAAAGTAAAGCGGCTTCATTTCGCCACACACACTGCACTTTTTAGGCTTTTGTTTAGTGGGTAACGTAGGAGGAGGAACACGTAGTGTAGGGGTAGTGGGTATCGTAGGAGGAGGAACAGAAACTGTAGGGATAGTGGGTAACATATGAGGAGGAACAGGTACTGTAGGGGGAGTGGGTAACGTAGGAGGAGGAACAGGTAGTGTATTGGGTATCAAAGAAGGAGGTACTGCAGTGGTAATTATAGAGCCAACATTAGGACTGGGGAAAGGAGGGGGAGTTGGGTAGACGTAGGACCCAGCCGCTGGCGGAATAGCGACCGTCGTAGCAGCATTTTGGAAGAACACAGTTCCTGACGGCAGCTGCACGACTTCCCCAGTTGAATACTTAATCCCTGGAGTGCACGTAGGGTGTTTCGCCCACTCTATGTCTTCCTGAGAATTCACCGGGTAGCACTGTTCGCTGTACCAATACACCGGGGTTTGGCCAGGGCCTAGAGTCATCAACTGATTGCTATAGTAATACGACCAAGTGGGCTGCTGGACTGGAGGAGCTGGAGAAGCCACAGTTTTCGTGTAGAATTGAATTCCGTCAGGCAGCCACACGCTCTGATTGTTCCAAACCACCACACTTTGTACTCCCGGGTACTGCAAGTTCTTCTGAAGGTTGATGGGTGTGACTTCTTCCCATGCCCCGTTAATATAGAAGTAGTACTTCTGATTCGGCTGAATCGGCTCATATTTCCCGTCTGGTCGGTAGTATCCAGCCACCCGAGTCTGGAAGGTAGCCATATTATCTTTTCTATATTTCGGTAGCGGTACTAGGAGGCCTTGGACCCTTGCGTCGCTCTAACTTCTTGCCACAGTTGGAGCAGGGAGTGTCGAAAGTCGCAGGCTGGAGGATGCTTTCAGCACTTTCGCACCCACAGTCCTGTGGCTCTTCGAAGGAGATAGTGTGCCCGCATTGCGGACATTCGCTCAGACTATCAGCACAGGCGCGACACAGGAGATGTTCAGGACAGCTGTCTTCAGAGCAGATGCTGCTGCTTCCCACAATATGGCCTGTGGGTGGGTAATTGGGCTTGATAGGGACGTTTTTCCCCAAGCAAATGGTACTATCGAGAGGCAGTGGACATTGCTGAGGGAGTTTAGG
>Ga0247837_1000537_pt1 | contig 80157 bp, 71 predicted proteins | sample LaCtaG_2_FD_187115 | JGI IMG/M metagenome (GOLD analysis project Ga0247837, IMG submission 187115) | Freshwater microbial communities from meromictic Lake La Cruz, Castile-La Mancha, Spain - LaCruzMarch2015_14.5m | ecosystem: Environmental > Aquatic > Freshwater > Lake | place: Spain: Castile-La... | reverse complement strand
GCGCTTACGAAAGTATGAGCGCTTTGCGGCTTACACTTAGAGAGATTCTTGAGTGTTTTGGAGCCAAAAACTACTCTATAGATTTTTACGGCTATTGATTACAAATTTTCCTATTGATGTACTTACTCGCCGTCAGCGGTGATTGTCGTGTGCGATCTGGATGACCGCTGCCTGAAGGCGTTCCGCGCCGAATTGCTGGCGGTCCTCGATGCCTGCGAGCCGTGCCCCCCGACCCGCTTCTGTATCGCCATCGAAGAGGGCGAGGCGTGGCTGCTCGGCGATCTGACTGCGGTACAGATGGCCTACCCAAAGGCACGGGAGCAATGCCTGCGCAGTTACGTAAACGATGCCATCTGCGGAACCTGGGAGGCCCTGGCCGATGCCGTGTATCCTGGGGGCGCTGCCACGCTGAAGAGCCACGGCGGTCAGGCGGTCGGTGCCGAGAAATCGCGTTGGGCCGCCGCCATCGCACCACATATGGACCCTGCCGCCAATCGCTCGGCCAGCTTCAACTATTTCTTTAACAAGCTCCGCGAACTCGCTCAAGTGAGGGGATGACGCGGTGCCGCTACGATGACTACCGGATCTACGATGAATTACTCTGCTATTCTCGAGGCTTTGGGCCAGGCCAGCCTGTTCCAGCTCTTTCGCCTGAACGCGGCAATCAGCAACCAGCTCGATGATCCGGCGCGCATCGCCGCGGTGAAGCGGGTGTTGCGGGTCGGTCAGACGGTGCGCTGGTTCGACAGCACCGAGAACCGGTTGGTGGATGCCACACTCCTGCGCATCAATCGGACCCGGGCCGAAGTAAAGAATGTCGGCGATGGCAAGCCCTGGACCATTCCGTTCTACCTGATCGAACTGGAGGGTCAGGACGTGGCCATCGCCCCGCAGAAGCGTCGATCGCTGGACCGCAATAGCCTGAGGGTCGGTGACCGGGTGGGCTTCAAGGACCGCCAGGGCCAGGAGCGCTTCGGGCAGGTGGTGAAGCTCAATCCCAAGTCCGCCTCGGTGCAGGTCGGCGCGATGCGCTGGCGGGTGGGCTACGGGCTCCTGGTGTCGGTGATCGATGGCGCCCTGGGTGACGCCACTGGGGCGCTGCCGGGGCAGTGGGTTGCGATTACCGATGACGAGACGCGCGGGTCCCCTGCGGCGTTTCCGCGGCAGGCTTCGCTCTTCGATGACGATGCCGAGGATGACAGCGAATTCGCCTGACCGGCTCGCCCCGGGGTGCCGGGTCGCTACCGGTTCGTCCGGCCACGGCCAGATGTAGGTCGCCCTTCAGGGCGACGAGGCTCGCGCGCGGTCGGTTGGTCGCCCTGAAGGGCGACCTACATTGGCGGGGGCCGATGCCTGGGCTCATGACCAAGGCCCCGCGTCCCGGTTGCGCCGGGCATCATTCGACCGGCACGTAATAAATCCAGGCGTCCTGATCCACCTTGAGGTCGATGAGGCTCTGGTTGCGGACGTCCAGGTGCACATAGACCGGGGTGCCGGCGGGGATCACGATGCCGTAGCCGCTCGGGAAGGTGAGGTTGGTGTTGGTGATGTTGGAGCCGAGATAGGTGTTGCCGCGTTCGGCACCGTAGTTATAGAGGGCGGGGCCCATGTACTTCATGCGGAAGATGCAACCGCTGGTGTCCGCGTCACCGCAATTGTACATCTCGTGACGGGTTGTCACCTCCAGGTCCACGTAGAGTGCCACGTCGGCCTGTTCCGCGACAGAGACGCTGATGATGGCGACCTTGGTCTTTGGGATCCAGACCCCGGCCTTGTCCACATGGCAAACCGTGCCGCGCATACAGAGTCCGGTGGTGGCCCGGATCACGGCGGTGTTGAGTGGTTGGATCCCGGTGGCGGCGTCGATGGGGCCGACGAGGGCGGCGAGCAGTGTGGTGGCGACCGCCAAGGCTGCGGTCAGCGGGCGTTGCTTGTGCATTCGGTTGGGCTTCTGCAATGGGTGATTGGCGCGCGGTCAGACGCTTTGCTCCACTGGCCTTGAAGGGCGCGCGTGAATCTCGGGGCGGCGCTCCTGCCTAGCCGATCAGGGGTGCGTCGCACTCGGCGAAGACCCGCCCGCAGGGGCTGGTGAGCCAGATCGACTCGCCGTTCTTGCGCTTCACCCCGAGCACGGTGGTGCGCGGCAGGTTCTTGATGTCGCGGGTGATGACGTCCATCACCCAGCCATGGGTGATGGCCAGGACGCGGGTTCCGGCGTGCTGTTGCGCAATGTCGCCGACGGCCGCCAGGACGCGGTCCGCGAAATGATCGAGCGGTTCGCCCTCATCGAAATCGCAGGCGGGATTGCGCTGCAGGATTTCCTCGTGCAGACCGGGATGGGTCAACAGCAATTCGCTCTTGGGCATGCCCTGGATCAGGCCGAAGTTGCGTTCCTTCAGACCCGCGTATTCGGTCGGCGGGGGCAGTCCCCAGACCTTGGCGATGATCTCCGCGGTCTCCGCGGAGCGGCGCAGCGGGCTGGTGCAGACCCGAGAGAAACCGTAAGGCGCCAGGGTCTGGGCGAGTTCCAGCGCCTGCCGGCGGCCGGTGTCGTTGAGCGGTACATCGATCCAGCCTTGGAGCACTTGGGCGATATTCCAGTCGGTCTCGCCGTGCCGGGTCACACAGAGTTTCGTCATCTTGCTGCCAGGCTCCAAGGCGTTGAACATACTCGCGCATCCGGTCGATGTCTGCGAGCCTAACGGCGGATTATGACAGCTTTTTTTTGCGGTGTTCTGATCGATCTGTGGTGCCGCGGCGCGCGGACCGCTCAGGCGGGCGCCGCGTCCTGGTCCCGTCCGGTCCCCGTGATCCGCAGGCGTTGACGCAGGCGCCGCAGTTGCTCCGGGTCCAGGGCGTCGGCAAAGAGCGGGAGCGACCATCGGCGCAAGCGTCCGCGTCCCAGGTTGAGGACAACGAGCGGGACACTGACGAAGGTCGATGGAGCCAGCTGCGCCTCTAGTTCACGTCCGCTGAGTAAGATGATGGTCCAGGTGCCGTCGGACTGCCAGGTGGCCGAGCGGATGGACCAGGGTGCCCGGGCCAGGACCCGGACATGGATCTGATAGCCGAGACTCAGACCGACCGGGATCAGCAGGTACGGCCAGATGCCGCCGGGCAAGGCGAGGATGGCGGCGGCGGTCGCGAGATGGGTAAGTGCGACGAAGACCGCAAGCCGCCGGGAGACGCGGGGTTGGATCAGGAGCGGCGGTTGTTCGCGATGGGAGGCCATGGGGCGCTCCGGTTGGCGTGCCGGACCCCGGTCAGGACTTCAAAGCGGTGACGAGCGCGACGATGTGCCGGACCAGGTCATGCATCCGCGGGTCTTCCGGGACGCGGCGGGACATGAACCAATCGCTCAGGTCCGGGTCCTGCTTGGCAAGGAGGGCGACGAATTCGGCGCGGCGGTTCGGGTCCAGATGCCGGTAGCCATGGTCCAGGAAGGGCAGCAGGAGGTGGTCGAGTTCCAACATGCCGCGGCGGCACTGCCAGCGCAGTCGGCGCATCTCTTCGTCGGTGATGCCGTCCAGCGCTGGGGTTGGGTCAGTCACGGTGGTAAATCCTGGAAAGAGCAGTGAGTCTCGCGACGCGGAGCGTCGCGAGCGGCGTTCCCACGCGGAGCGTCACTGCCATTGAGTTAGGCCCTTCTGGCTCCCACGCTCCTGCGTGGGAGCAAGTGCGGGCGCTCTGCGTCCAGTGCCAAGACCGGACGCGGAGCGTCCGCACGGCATTCCCACGCCGGAGCGTGGGAACGAGAGGACTAGCCGTCGGCGCTTGACTTAATGGCAGTGACGCGGCAAACAGGGAGGGCGGCCTAGAGACCCTTCTCCAGCATCAGGTCCTTGATGCGGCCGATGGCGGCGGTGGGGTTAAGGCCCTTGGGGCAGACCTCGACACAGTTCATGATGGTGTGGCAGCGGAACAGCTTGTAGGGGCCGTCCAAGGCGTCCAGCCGCTCTTCGGTCGCCTGGTCCCTGGTGTCGGCGAGGAAGCGCCAGGCCTGGAGTAGGGCCGCGGGGCCGCGGAACTTCTCCGGGTTCCACCAGAAGGAGGGGCAGGCGGTGGAGCAGCACCCGCACAGGATGCACTCATAGAGACCGTCGAGCTGATCCCGATCCTCGGGCGACTGGAGGATCTCCTCCTCGGGCAGCGGGTCGGTGCGGATCAGGTAGGGTTTGACCGCCCGGTAATGCTCGTAGAACTGGGTCATGTCCACCACCAGGTCCCGGATCACCGGGCGCCCCGGGAAGGGGCGGACGACGATAGGCTGCGACAACTCGGTGATGGGGGTGATGCAGGCGAGGCAGTTCCTGCCGTTGACATTCATCCCGTCCGAGCCGCACACACCTTCCCCGCAGGAGTGGCGGAAGGCGAAACTCTCGTCCTGTTTCTTGATCTCCAGCAGGGCGTCGCGCAGCATCATGCCCTGGACCGGGCGGACCTCGTAGGTCTGCATGCGCGGCTTTTTGTCGACGTCGGGGTTATAGCGGTAGACGCTGATCTTCATGTTCAATACCTAATCTCTTGCTCGGGCGCTCCAGAAGCGGTGCCGACGGCTGGTGCCGGGTGGCTGGGCATTGCCTATCCACCCCGGTCGGCGCCGCCGGTCACTGACCACCAGCCACTAGTAGGTCCGCTCCTTCGGCGGAAACGACTCGACCGTCAGCGGCTTGGTGCGCACCGGCTTGTAATCCATGCGGTCCCCGTCACGATAGTACAGGCTGTGCTTCATCCAGCTGACGTCATCGCGCTTGGGATAGTCGGGCCGCGAATGGGCGCCGCGGCTCTCCTTGCGGTTCAGGGCGGAGACCGCCACGGAGAGCCCGACGTCGATCAGGTTCTCCAACTCCAAGGCCTCGATGCGGGCGGTATTGAAGACCTTTGACTGGTCCCCGAGCCGGGCCTCTTTGAAGCGCTCGCGCAGTTCGCAGAGCTTCGTGTAGCCCTCCGCCATGACGTCCTCGGTGCGGAAGACGCCCGCATGGTCCTCCATGCACTTGCGGAATTCGGCCCGGAGCTGGTGCGCCGGTACCCCGTCGCCGGTTTTGTCCCAGCGGGTGAGGCGGGCCATGGCCTGTTCCAGGCTCGCCGAGTCGGTCTCGCGCCGCTGCGGGTTGGCGCGCACATACTCGATGATGTCCTTACCGGCCAAGCGGCCGAACACCAGGATGTCCAGGAGCGAATTGCCGCCTAAGCGATTGGCCCCGTGGACGGAGGCGCAGGCGCATTCACCGGCCGCGTAGAGCCCGGCAATGATCTGCTCCGAGCCGTGGCCGGCCGGGATCACCACCCGCCCGAAGCGGTCGGTGGGGATGCCGCCCATCTGATAATGGGCGGTGGGGAAGACCGGGATCAGCTCGCGTACCGGGTCGACCCCGGCGAAGATGCGGCTCGACTCGCGGATGCCCGGCAGGCGCTTCTCGATCACCTCCGGCCCCAGGTGGTCGAGCTTGAGATAGATATAGTCGCCGTTCTCACCGGCACCGCGCCCCTCCTTGACCTCGGTGACGATGGAGCGGGCGACCACGTCGCGGCTCGCCAGGTCCTTGGCGCGGGGGGCATAGCGCTCCATGAAGCGCTCCTTGTCCTTGTTGAGGAGGATGCCCCCCTCGCCGCGGACGCCCTCGGTGATCAACATGCCCTTGCCGGCGATGCCGGTCGGGTGGAACTGGTAGAACTCCATGTCCATCAAGGGGATCCCTGCGCGTAGCGTCATCGCGCAGCCGTCGCCGGTATTGATGTGGGCATTGGACGTGGTGCGAAAGATCTGACCGCAGCCGCCGGTGGCGAGCAGGGTCGCGGTGGCCTCGATCAGGACCGGCTCGCCGGTCTCGATCTCCAGTACCAGGGCGCCGCAGATCACGCCTTCCTTGTCACGCACCAGGTCCAGGGCGAAGAACTCGTCGAAGAAGTGGGTCTTGGCGCGGATGTTCTGTTGATAGAGGGTATGCAGTATGGCATGACCGGTGCGGTCGGCCGCCGCGCAGGTGCGCGCCGCCTGATCGCCGCCGAAGTCCTGGCTCTGGCCGCCAAAGGCGCGTTGATAGATCTTGCCGTTGTCGAGCCGCGAGAAGGGCACGCCCGCGTGTTCCAGCTCATAGACCGTCGGAATGGCCTCGCGGCACATGAACTCGATGGCGTCCTGGTCCCCGAGATAGTCGGAGCCCTTGACCGTATCGAACATGTGCCAGTGCCAGTTGTCCGGCAGGACATTGGCCAGCGCGGCATTGACGCCGCCCTGGGCCGCCACCGTGTGGGAGCGGGTCGGGAAGACCTTGGAGACCACCGCGACATGGATGTCGGCGCTCGCCAATTGCAGTGCCGCGTTCAGCCCGGCGCCGCCGGCGCCGATGATCAGGGCATCGAAGTGTCTGGTTGGGATGGACATGGACGGATTACCCTGGCATTCCTGCTTTGATGATGGCGATGACGATGGCCTTGAAGCCCCACAGCCCCGAGGCCAGGAACATGAAGGCGACAATCGCGAGCAGGACCACCCGCAGGCCGACGATGTGCACATAGTCGAGAAACACGTCACGGATGCCGACCCAGGCGTGGAACAGGAGTATGGGGAAGAAGAGTAAGAGCGCGCCCGTCACCACGGGCTGTGCCACCCAGGCACGCAGCGCCTGGTCGTCCGCCGGGGCATCGACCAGGAATTTGATGAAGAGATAGGTGACGAAGAACGCGAGATAGACGGCAGTGAGCCGCTGCGTCAGCCACGCGATGACGCCGGATGCCTGGCGACTCATTGCATCACCCTCCAGATCAAAATCAGCCCCAGGAGCGTCACCGCCGTGATCATGACGATCCAGGCGCCCAGGCGCGACCACTTGCGGTCGAGTCCGATGCGCAAATCCAGAAGCAGGTAGCGAATCCCCGCCAACAGGTGGTGCAGGATGCTCCAGGCCAGCGCGAGCAAGGCCAGACGCACGAAGATGTTCTGGAGGAAGGCCGCGCTGGCGGCAAAGCCTTCAGGTCCCGACACCGCCTGATCGAGGAGGATGGCCCCGACCGGGATGGCGAGGACCATCAAAACCCCGCTAATGCGGTGTAAAATGGAAACGTAACCGGTGGCGGGGAGTCTGATCCGCCACAGATCCAGGAACACGGGTCTGGTCGATTGCATGCTTGATCCTGTGTGGGATTGCGAAGGCTGCTGCGGGTGCCGGTCGGCCCCCGCGACACCGGCCCAGGGCCCGGTGCGGTGTCCGGCAGGTACGACGATCCTCACCTGCCCGGGAGTCTTGCGGGCTTCAAAGGGCGCCAAGGGTCGCACCCCCTATTGTGCACCGCAACAGCGCTGCGCGTCACCCGGGCGTGCGTCAATGGGGTCTATTTAGCCCGCATCGCTCGCTAATTTTGGGCGTTCGCGAGACCGGTGTGACGCGACGCGGGCAAGAACTTCAGTTTATGTAAAGTATTATGGACACAAGACCCTGCGGGGGCATCGGCTGGGAAGGCGACTTCTGTCCTGACGCCTGGGGCCAGTCAGCAGGGCGGCTATAACCCTTACATGCCTTTGCGACTTTACGTGAAACCGAAACCCCAGACGCAAAAAGGCCGGGCTTGCGCCCGGCCTTCACATTACCCGTCCCTGGGTTAGGCCACCCCGATCAGGCAGCGGCCTTCACCTGCGTGGCATCGAGCAGCCGGCCTTGGTCGAGATTGCGATCGGCACGGATCTCGATCTTGCGCGGCTTCATGGCCTCCGGGATCTCGCGCCGCAGTTCGACATGCAGCAACCCGTTCGCGAGATGCGCCTCCACCACCCGGACATAGTCCGCGAGCTGGAACTTGCGCTCGAAGCTGCGGTTGGCGATACCGCGGTACAGGAACCGGGTGTCCTGTTTTTCCTCGTCTTCGGTGCGGTTACCGGAGACGGTCAGGATGTTCTCCTTGGCCTCGATGGTCAGGTCCTTGTCCGCGAAGCCGGCGACCGCCATGGTGATGCGGTAGTCGTTCTCGCCGCTTACCTCCACGTTGTAGGGGGGGTAGCCGCCGGGCTCGGTGCGATAGGCGGTCTCCAGGGCATTGGAGAGCCGATCAAACCCGATCATGGACCGGAGCAGGGGCGAAAAGTCGATCGTCGTCATGGTCATATCCTCAGGTTGAGCAATATTGACAAGCGCGTTCTCAGAAACCGCGCGGTCCGCAGGCCTCGGTTGAGCGCCTGCATTATGTAAAGTAGTCGCCCGGCACCGGACTGTCAAGAGGGGTCGCGAAAAATATTATGTCTACTCGCCTGTCCCCTAACCGACCCTTTACATTGACGCCCTCGTCATCCAGGTCGCGCCCGGCGCCATCAGTTGGGGCCTATAATCGGCGGCTGCAACATATCCCACAGGTTGGAGGCAACGATGGGGGGACCCTCAGTCTCAGCGGTCCAGGGCTTCGTGACGGAGTCGCTCGCGCTGCGCGGCCGGGCGTCGGAGCATCTGCTCCAGCACCTGATCGCGGTCCAGGGCCGCTTCGGATGGGTCCCGCCCGTGGCGGTGGAGGCCCTGGCCGGGGCCCTGGACGTGACCCGCACCCAGGTGCGCGCGGCCATCGCCTTCTATGCCTTTCTCCACGACAGCCCCCGCGGCGACTTCGACATCCTGTTCAGCGACAACATCACCGACCGCATGCTCGGCAACCAGCGCCTGCTGGGCCTCCTGGCGGAGCAGTTGGGGATGGGCACCGACGAGACCAGGGCGGACGGGCGCGTCACCCTGGGGCTGACCTCCTGTACCGGGATGTGCGACCAGGGGCCGGCGCTGCTGGTCAACGGCCGGGCGGTGACGGCGCTCAACCCCCAGCGGGTGGACCGCATCGCCGACCTGGTGACCCAGGGCGTCCCGCTGGAGCGCTGGCCCGGCGAGTATTTCCGGGTGGAGGACAACCTGCGCCGCCGCGGGCTCCTGCTGAGCAATCCGGTGACCGACGGAGCCGGACTGCGCAAGTTGATCGACCTGGGCGTCGAACCGGCACTCGCCGACCTGGAACGCTCGGGGCTGCGCGGGCGCGGGGGCGCGGGCTTCACCACGGCGCTCAAGTGGAAGTTCTGCCGCGAGGCCCCGGACGGCGACCGCTATGTCGTGTGCAACGCGGACGAGGGTGAGCCCGGGACCTTCAAGGACCGCGTGCTGCTGACCAGCTACGCGGACCTGGTGGTCGAGGGCATGACCATCTGCGCGCGGATCGTCGGCGCCCGTCGGGGGTTCGTCTATCTGCGCGGTGAGTACGCCTATCTGTTGCCGCACCTGGAGTCGGTGCTGGCGCGGCGCCGCGCCGAGGCCCTCCTGGGCGAGTCCATCCTGGGCCAAGCCGGCTTCGACTTCGAGATCGCCGTACACCTGGGGGCCGGGGCCTACATCTGCGGGGAGGAGACGGCCCTGATCGAGTCCCTGGAGGGCAAGCGCGGGGTCATCCGCAAGCGCGCGCCCTACCCGGTGATCGCCGGCTACAAGGACCGCCCCACGGTGGTCAACAACGTGGAGACCTTCCTCGCCGCCGCCCGCGTGGTGCAGTGGGGCGGCTACTGGTTCCGGGGTGAGGGGACGGACCAGTCCGCCGGGAGCAAGATCCTGTCGGTGAGCGGTGACTGCGCCCGCCCCGGGATCTACGAGTACCCCTTCGGAACCCCGGTGCACCGGGTGCTGACCGACTGCGGGGCCGAGCGGACCCAGGCGCTGCAGATCTCCGGTGCCTCCGGGACCACCCTGACCCCGGCGGACTTCGACCGCATCATCGCCTTCGAGGACCTGTCGACCGCCGGCTCCTTCATGATCTTCGACCACAGCCGTGACATGTTCGATATGGTGCAGAACTTCGCGGCCTTCTTTGCCCACGAGTCCTGCGGCTTCTGCACCCCCTGCCGGGTGGGCGGGAGCCTGCTGCACAACCTGGTGGAGAAGGTGGCCGCGGGTCAGGCGTCCGGGCACGACTTAGGCGAACTGCGCCGGGTCGGCGGTGTGATGTGCCAGGCGAGCTATTGCGGTCTAGGCAAGACGGCACCGAACCATATCCTGAACACCCTGGACAAGTTCCCGGATATCTATCAACGCCGCCTGCGCAGCGCCGACTACACGCCATCCTTCGACCTGGACGGGGCACTCTCCGAGGCACGCGCCATCGCCGGTCGGGATGACCGCGGCGCGCACATTGCCGATATCCTGCCGGATGAGCTGCCCGATCAACTACCGGATGATCGGCCTGATCGCCTGCCTGATAATCCAAGGGCGACCGAGGAGGCCGCGGTATGAGCCACAGCTTCACGCTCGACGGTCGGGAGATCCCCTTCGTCCCCGGTCAGACCATCATGGAGGCCGCCCAGGCGGCCGGGGTCTATATCCCGCACCTCTGTCACAACCCGGACTATGCCCCCCACGGCAGTTGCCGGGTCTGCTTGGTGGGGGTAGGGCGCCGTCAGGTCTCCGCCTGCACCACGCGGGTGATGGAGGGGATGGAGGTGGATAACGCCTCCGAGGCTGTTCAAGCGAACCGGCGCGCGGTCCTGCAGATGCTGTTCGCGGAGGGCAACCACATCTGCCCGGCCTGCGAGCGCAGCGGCAATTGCCAACTCCAGGCGGTCGCCTATTACACCGGCATGCTCGCGCCCCACTATCCGCCGTTCTTCCCGCGCCGCCCGGTGGATGCCTCACACCCGGACTTCATCATCGACTTCGGCCGCTGCATCCTGTGCGAGCTGTGCGTGCGCGCCAGCCGCGACCATGACGGCAAGCGCGTCTTCGCCATCAGCGGGCGGGGGCTCGACAGCCACCTGGTGATCGATTCCGAGAGTGGGCTCCTGGGGGATTCGTGTTTCGCCGCGACCGACCGCGCGGCCCATGTCTGTCCGACCGGCGCCATCCTGCCCAAGCACAAGGGCTATGAGCGCCCCATCGGCGAGCGGCTCTATGACCGCGAGCCCATCAGCAAGGTCGGCGACTTGCGTGCCCATGAGGACGAGGTGGATTGAGATGACTGACAAGCCCCGCGTCGCCACCGCCTCACTGTGCGGCTGTTTCGGCTGCCACATGTCACTGCTCGACATCGATGAGCGCATCCTGCAACTCGTGGAACTGGTGAGCTTCGACCGCACCCCGCTGACCGACATCAAGACCATCGGCAACTGCGACCTGGGCCTGATCGAGGGCGGGGTCGCCAATGCCGAGAACGTGGAGGTGCTGCGCGAATTCCGGCGCCACTGCAAGCTCATCGTCGCGGTCGGCGCCTGCGCCGTCAATGGCGGTATCCCCGCCATGCGCAACCAGTTCACCCTCAAGGAGTGCCTGGAGGAGTCCTATGTGGGCGGGGTCGGCGTGCACAATCCCGGCATCCCCAAGGACCCGGAGATCCCGCTCCTGCTCAATCAGGTCCACCCCATCCATGAGGTCGTGAAGGTCGACTATTTCCTGCCCGGCTGCCCGCCCTCCGCCGATGCCATCTGGACCTTCCTCACCGAACTCCTGTCGGGGCAGGCGATCGCGTTCCCGTATACGCAGATCCATTACGACTAAGCAGATAGAGATTCGTCCGCCTGCGGACAATCATCCTCCCCGGAGTACGCCATGACCATGTCACTCGAAACCGCCCGTCACCCCGAGCACTTAAGGCGCGTCTGCATCGAGCCGGTGACCCGGGTAGAGGGGCACGGCAAGGTCACGCTGCTCCTCGATGAGGACAACCATATCCGCCAGGCGCGGCTGCATATCGTCGAGTTCCGCGGCTTCGAGAAGTTCATCCAGGGCCGTCCCTATTGGGAACTCCCGGTGCTGGTGCAGCGCCTGTGCGGCATCTGCCCGGTGAGTCACCACCTGGCGGCGGCCAAGGCGTGCGATCAACTCATCGGCGTGGATCAACTGACCCCCACGGCCGAGAAGGTCCGGCGCCTGATGCACCTGGGCCAGACGCTGCAATCCCATGCCCTGCACTTCTTTCACCTGGCCTCGCCGGACCTGCTGTTCGGCTTCGATGACCCGGTGGCGCACCGTAACATCGTCGGCGTCATCCAGGACCACCCGCAGATCGCCACCCAGGGCGTGCTGCTGCGCAAGTTCGGGCAGGAGGTGATCCGGGTGACGGCGGGCAAGCGTGTCCACGGCACCGGCGCCCTGCCGGGCGGGGTCAACAAGAACGTGAGCCTGGAAGAACGCGACTATCTCCAGAAGGACATCGGCCAGGTCCTCGAATGGGCGGAAGGGGCCGTGCAACTGATCAAACGGATCTTCCTCACCAATCCCGACTTCCACTACCGCTTCGGTGTGGTGGACGCCAACACCCTGAGTCTGATCGCCCTGGACGGCGCCCACGAGATCTACCACGGCGGTCTGCGCGCCCGTGACCCGGACGGCAACACCCTGCTCGACCATGTCGACTACCAGGACTACGAGCGGGTGATTCACGAGGAGATCAAGGACTGGAGCTACATGAAGTTCCCCTTCCTGACCCAGCTCGGGCCGGAACTGGGCTGGTATCGGGTAGGGCCGCTGGCGCGCATCAACAACTGCGACCGCTTCCATACCCCGCTGGCCGAGCAGGAGCGCCAGGACTTCGCCGCCGCCGGCGAGGGGCGGCCCCTGCAAGCGGCGCTCGCCACCCACTGGGCGCGCCTCATCGAACTGCTCCACTGCGCCGAGGCGATCCAGGAACTGCTCCAGGACCCGGACCTCCAGGGGTCCGACCTGCGCCTGCACGGTGAGATGCGGGCCAAGGGGATCGGCGTGGTGGAGGCCCCCCGCGGCACCCTCTTCCACCACTATGAAATCAACGAGGACGGCCTGGTCACCAAGGCCAACCTGATCGTCTCCACCACCAACAACAACCAGGCCATGAACACCGCCATCCGCCAGGTGGCGAGCGAGTTCCTGGACGGCCGGGAACTGACCGAGCCGCTCCTGAACCAGATCGAGGTCGCGATCCGCGCCTACGACCCCTGTCTGTCCTGCGCCACCCACGCCGTCGGGCGGATGCCGCTCGACCTGGAGCTGTGCGACGCGGCCGGCACCAGGGTGGATCGGCTGTGCCGTCACCAGGATGGCAGGGTGGAGCGCCCCGCCGCAAGCACCGCTGACCAGTGACCGGGGCGACCGATCCGGTACGGCCGATCCTCATCTTCGCCTTGGGCAACCCGTCCCGTGGGGACGACGCCCTGGGTCCGACCTTGATCGAACGCCTGTCCGCGCTGCCCGATGCCATGACCGACGCTGGTGAGGCGTTCGATCTGGTGACCGACTTTCAGCTCCAGATTGAGCACGCACTGGACCTGCAGGGTCGGGAACTCGTGATCTTCGTGGACGCGGCACTCGCCGGCCCTGAGCCCTTCGCCTTCGGCCCCGTGATTCCGGAGCCGGCGCTGTCCATCACCACCCACGCACTGAGCCCCGGCGGGCTCTTGCGGGTCTATCAGGAGGCGATCGGCGGCCAGGCGCCGGATTGTCGGCTGCTTGCCATCCGCGGCTACGACTTTGAGTTGGGGGCGGGGTTGTCGCCCGCGGCGGCGGCCAATCTGGATGCTGCGCTCGGGTTCCTGGTGGGGTGGCTGGGCGGTTGGGCCTAGCCCGACGGCGGGAATCCCGCGCCCGCGTGTCGGGTTCGGCCCACCCCCGGGCGCCACTTGTGCCAGACCTCCGGTCACTTGCCACGGGGGGCTCCCAGCGCCCGGCAAGGTTACCGGGCCGGGGCCGCCGACCACCCGGGTGATTGCCTATCGACATCGGTGCGGAAAAGAGACAGAATCAACCCATCTGGATGAATCTCTGTCGATCCAGTTCAACCCTGTCTGCGAGCGCGGATTGAAAGCGATCCGCTTGCGTCGTGCTCTTCCCGTTCAATCGCGACGAGGCCCTCCGTCGATGCGCACCTACAGTCCCCGCCAACGTATTCTTGTGACCGGGGGCGCCGGATTCCTCGGCTCGCACCTGATCGACCGCCTGCTCGAGCGCGGCGACGAGGTCGTCTGTGCCGACAATCTCTTCACCGGCACCAAGCGCAACGTCGAGCATCTGCATAGCCACCCGCGCTTTGAGTTCATCCGGCACGACGTCACCTTTCCACTCTACATCGAGGTCGACCAGATCTATAACCTGGCCTGTCCCGCCAGCCCCATCCACTATCAGCATGACCCGGTACAAACGACCAAGACCAGTGTGCACGGGGCCATCAATATGCTGGGCCTGGCCAAGCGCCTGAAGGCGCGCATCTTCCAGGCCAGCACCAGCGAGGTCTATGGCGACCCCTCGGTGCATCCCCAGACCGAGGACTATTGGGGCAACGTCAACCCGATCGGCCTGCGCAGTTGTTACGACGAAGGCAAGCGCTGCGCCGAAACCCTGTTCTTCGACTACTATCGCCAGCATCGGCTCGATATCCGTGTCGCCCGCATCTTCAACACCTATGGTCCGCGCATGCACCCGAACGACGGTCGCGTGGTCAGCAACTTCATCGTACAGGCGCTGCGCGGCGAGGACATCACCCTCTACGGCGACGGCCTCCAGACCCGCAGCTTCTGCTATGTCGATGATCTGATCGAGGCATTTGTCCGCTATATGGATCTGCCGTACGGCGAGGACGGAGGGCCGGGCCATCCCGGTCCGATCAACCTGGGTAACCCGGGAGAATTTACCATCCGCCAACTGGCGGAAATGATCATCGAACTGATTGGCGCCCGGTCGCGACTCGTCTTCCTGCCGCTGCCGGCAGACGACCCCATGCAGCGCAAGCCGGACATCTCTCGCGCCCGTGACTATCTGGGCTGGGCACCGTTGGTGCCGCTTGATGAGGGGCTGAGAAAGACCATTGCCTATTTTGACGAACTTCTCTGCGCCGGCGCCTGACACTCGTCACCGTGGCGTCATCGGGCGCTTGTAGCCGGCCTCTCCCGGCTGGATCCTGCAGAGCAATGCGCCCCACCCTTTCTTCGACACCCGCCGAAATCGATCGCGAGACACCGGGGACTGGGAGCATAGCGATACGGTCATGAGATACGGGAATACTGAGCACTGGGTGCTGGTTTTGGGGTGGCTTACGATGGGAGGCGCCGAGCGCCAAGCCCTTTATCTGGCTCAGGCGCTCATGAGAGAGCGAGGGGCGCGCGTGAGCGTTGTTGGACTGAGCAATCCCGGCTATGTAATAGATGAATGCAGGCGTCTCGGGATCGAATGCCATTACTGGCCGTTCGAGTTTCCTGATCGGTATTATCAGCAATGGCGCAGCATTTTCCGCTTCGCCGCACGGCTGCGACGTCTGGGACCTACATTTGTTGCGCCTTATTGCATGCCCGCCAACCTGATCTGCGGCCTGACGTGGCGTCTGACCGGGGCAAAGGCGTGCGTCTGGCAGCAGCGTGACGAAGGACGCCTGCGGCGCCGCGACTGGATCGAACCATGGGCCGTCCGCTTGACGCCTGCCTTCATATCCAATAGCGTACACGCCGCTAGGTGGCTCGAAACAGATCTGCAGGTGGCTCCGACCAGGATATCGGTAATACGCAACGGGATTATCCTTCCGGAAGTCTCTCCCCATACCGGTCGCTGGCGTGACAACTGGCACATTTCCGCGGATAAGAAGATCCTCACGATGGTGGCGAACCTGCATCAATACAAAGATCATTTGACGTTACTGCAGGCATGGAAAATCATTCGCCAGTCCGAAAAGTCATCTAATTGGATGCTTGTTCTTGCCGGTCGATATGAGGATACCTATTCGGAGTTGCAAACCTTTGTCGTTGACAATAACCTGCTCGACAGTGTCCTGTTTACCAATAGAATTTCAGATGTTCCGGTACTGCTTGACGACGCGGCACTGCTGGTTTTCAGTTCTTTGTGCGAAGGTGTTCCAAACGGGATTCTTGAAGGAATGGCCCATGGTCTGGCGGTTGTCGCAACTGATATCGCAGGGATACGAGAGGCCGTTGGAAGTGCTTCAGAAGATCAGTTTGCAATTCCGTCAGATCCTCAGGACTTGGCGATGAAGATAATGCGACTCATGGCTGATCCGACGGTCAGGGGGGCGTTGGGAAGAAGAAACAGGGAACGGGTCGAAGCATTGCACGGCATGGACGCAATGGTGCATGAGACGATTGCTGTTTTTCAGTCTTTGCTGAGTGTCGACCGTGTGTCGTGAGCGATCCGCCTTGGGTGACAATCATCCTAACAGGTCCTGGCGGGACCTGCCCAACTTTGATATCCTCATCAGAACATATAATTCGGCCGAGACCATTCGCGGCGTGCTCAGTGGGATCTCGTCTTTGTCATCCCAGCCGTCGCAGATCGTCGTGGTCGATTCCGGATCGACTGACGACACGGTGACTATCTGTAAAGCCTTCGGTTGCAGTGTATATAATTACGAGGGTGACGTATTCAACTATTCCCGATCACTCAATCAGGGATTCCGGCGCGTGGTGTCGCCCTACTGCCTCGTGCTTTCATCGCATGTGGTCATCGTCAGGCCGGACCTGGTCGAGAGGATGTTCGAGGTGATGCGAGTTCAGGATGCGAAAGGGGTTTACGTTGATTTTTGCAGGAACGACGACGGTATAACGATAATTGATCGCGACAGTTTTAATGGACATAATGGCTTGTGGAATCCCTGCGCGCTTTACGCCACGGAGCTTGTAGAGAGTATCGGCTTTGATGAGGCCTTGCCCACTGCGGAGGACCAGCACTTTGCCTTGAGCTTGTTTGATATGGGATACACGACCGCCGCGTTGAGTGGGAACTGGGTAAAATATCTTAATCCGCGGGTTTCGTTGAAGAAGGATAGAAACGAATATGTATCGATTGCCTATTTCACCTTCAAGAAAAATTTGGCAATGAGCAATATTTTTTGCATCGCCAAGTCTGCACTCCGCAATCTCGTTGAGTTCAGGTTTACGATCTTCTACGATCGCTCCGCGCTAGCGCTCAGACTCCTTGCCGCCAGGTTGAGGAAACCAAGGTTCAAGTCGAAGTACTTTTAGGCTGAGAGACTAAAGCGATGATCACTGATACCGTGTTGGTCGTTGGCGGCGCGGGCTACATCGGCTCTCACATGGTGCTCGCCCTGCGTGACGCCGGCTATCCGGTCGTGGTGTTCGACAATCTGTCGCGCGGATTCCCCGATGCCGTTGGCCCCGTGCCGCTGGTCGTGGGCGATCTTCGCTCGCCCCTCGATCTCGACGCCTGCTTCGCGGCGCATCGCGTCGACCTGGTGATGCACTTTGCCGCGCTGGCCTATGTCGGTGAGTCGGTGACGGAGCCGGAACTGTACTATCAAAACAACGTCGTCGGCACGCTGAATCTGTTGACGGCCATGCGCAAGCACGGCGTGATGCGCCTGGTATTTTCGTCCACCTGCGCCACCTACGGCGAGCCGGACCAGGTGCCAATCGATGAAATGCATCCGCAGCGGCCAATCAACCCCTATGGCCGTACCAAGCTGATGATCGAGCAGGCACTGCTCGACTACGCCACCGCCTACGGTCTGCAAAGCGTCAGCTTGCGCTATTTCAACGCGGCGGGCTGCGACCCGCAGCGCCGCGCCGGGGAGCGGCACGACCCTGAAACGCACCTGATCCCTCTGGTGCTAGCGGAGGCGTTACGGATGCAGGAGGGGGGCGATCCGCGTGACAGCCGCCTGCAAGTATTCGGAACGGACTTTCCGACGAAGGACGGTAGTTGCATTCGTGACTACATCCATGTCCGCGATCTTTGCGCCGCGCACTTGCGCGCGGCCGAGCGGTTGCTTGCGAATGAGGCCCGCGGCGCAGAGTTTTATAATCTTGCAAATGGCGCGGGTTTCAGCGTGCTGGAAGTGATCGCTGCCTGCCGTGAGGTTACCGGGCAAGCTGTCGAGTACCAATCGCTGCCGCGGCGGGCAGGTGATCCGGCCGTGTTGGTCGGGAATGCTCGGCGGGCAGTGGCCGTGTTGGGGTGGCGGGCGGAGATCGCGGAGTTGCGGGAGATTATTCGTACCGCTTGGGAGTGGGTGGGCCTGCGATCCGGGGGCTCTTGCGCGTTTGGTTCAGACGCGGGGGATGGGAAATGAACATTGCGTTCGTAAGCACGATGGCGGCTGATCCCTGGGGCGGCTCTGAGGTACTGTGGTCGGAGGCTTGTCGGAAGGTCGCCTCGCGCGGCCATCAGGCGTCTGTTGCGTATCAAGAATGGCCGATACTGCCGGCACCGGTACAAGCACTTGCTACGGATTTCGGGATCGACGTCTTTCGGATCGGTCAGCGTCATACGCTCTTGCAGCGTATCGCAAGGGTCGTGCTCCAACAGGTCCGCATCAAACCCCGCATCAACCGAGAGCGGGAGTGGTTGCGGCAGGCGCGTCCGGACCTGCTATGCATCTCCAGCGGCGGCACGTTCCAAGGGGCTCCATGGATGGAGACCGCGATCACGGAGGGCGTTCCCTTTGTCTGGATTGCACAAGCTAATACTGAAATTCTGTGGGCGACCGACCGTGGAGCAGAGATGTGGATCGCTTTGCTTAGGGCGGCGCGACGATGCTACTTCGTCTCTCATGGCAACCTTGAGCTCTTGCAGAAGCAATTGGGATATACGTTGGCGAACGCCGAGGTGGTTTCGAACCATAGCGCGGCGCTGTGGAACGCGGATGCAGACTGGCCGGCAAACGATGATGCCGTATGGCGGCTTGCCTGCGTCGGTCGACTCCACCCACCGTCCAAGGGGCAGGACCTTCTGATCGATGTGCTTCGGCAGCCGCAATGGCGGGATCGTCCACTGCTGGTCTCCCTCTATGGTGCAGGACCACACGAGAAATGTCTTCGGCGTCTCGTGGAAGCAAGTGGACTCGAGCGGCAGATCAGGTTCTGCGGACACGTAAAGGACATTACTCAGATCTGGCGAGACAATCATGCACTCATTATGCCCTCGCGTTATGAGGGCTTGCCGTTGGCGCTCGTCGAGGCACTGCTGTGCGGTCGGACGGCCATCGTGACCGATGTCGCCGGTAACGCGGAAGTTTTAGAGCACGGAGTCACCGGTTTTATCGCTGAAGCGGCGGCGGTGCGGCCATTGGCGCGCACCATGGAGGAAGCGTGGAATGTACGCGAGCGTTGGCGGGAGATGGGGCAGCGGGCGAGCGAGACGATCCGCAAGCAGGTTCCGGAAGACCCAGGGAGTGTCCTTGCAGATAAACTCTTGGACCTTGCAAGACCTCGGTAGCTTGACATGTGCGAAGCGTCGGCAAGTGGTTTGTGTTGACACCGAGCCCCCAGGGATCAGAGCAGAGATGGTCCGAATGCGTGTTTGATCGGTCGGGCGATCTTCTGACTTATGGGATTTCAGCCCGACATAGCGATGGAATTTTGAATGATAGATTGCGATCGTCCAATTCTCGTGTCGGTTATCATGCCTGCTTTCAATGCTTCGTTGTTCATTGCGGAGAGCATCGATAGCGTATCAGCGCAGACCTATCCTAATTGGGAGTTGCTGGTGATTGATGACGGATCGACGGATGCGACTCCCGCTATCGTGCACAGTAAGGCGGCTCAGGATCGGCGAATAACATACCTGCACCAGGAGAACGGACGGCAAGCGAAGGCAAGAAACCTCGGTTTGCTCCATGCGCGAGGAGAATTGGTTGCTTTTCTGGACTCAGACGACCTCTGGTTGAAAGATAAGCTCGAGATTATGGTAAGAGAGTTTCGCGCGGGCGATCAGGATCTGCTGTTTTCCGAGAGCTATATATTCGAGGAGCGCTTTCACCCTGACGGGGAGCAGCATCTCAATGAGAAAAGGATGGGTGTCATGGCTCGCGAATACTCGGGCTATGACGGGCTTAGTGAGTTTTTGGAGATTAATCGAATCCCAATACTGACGGTTTTGTGCAAGACGAGTATACTGAAGAGTCTTCTATTCAGCGAGAATGCTGCGCCGGCAGAAGATTATGATTTGTGGCTGAGAATGCTGATTGGTGGATATAGATTCAGGGCGATCGCGCTGCCGCTGGCGGCCTATCGATTACACCCGTGTTCTTCGACTGCGGGCGATCGATTGGCGACTGATACAGTGATTGCTAATATCTACGCTTTACGCCAGTCGATCAGTGACCAAAGACTAGGAGAGCTCATTGATAGGCGGCTGCGGGGGTGGTTGCGAAGAAAATTACGGATGGTGTCTGATTGGCGGCAATTAGAGGGGTTCATTGAAATGCTTAGGGAGCTACATCTGGCACCGAATCTTTGGATTCCGGATTTCCTGAACCGGATGAGTAACATCCTCTTTAGGATGAGCAAGAAGATTCTTGGTAAGCTGTTATGATCCCCCGTCAGAAGAACGTTTGACAATGAATCCGCTCGTATCAGTTATCGTACCTTGCTACAATCAAGGAAGGTATCTCGCGGAGGCGTTGGGTAGTTTAATCGCCCAGACTTACACGGAGTGGGAGTGTTTGGTTGTAGACGATGGTTCAACGGACAACACTCAGGACGTGGCGCGGGTCTTTGAACGTCGCGATGCTCGCTTTCGCTATATGAGGCAAAGAAACAAGGGACCGTCGGCCGCTCGCAATGCCGGGATCGCCGCCAGCAGGGGTGCGTTGATCCAGTTCTTGGACGCCGATGATCTACTTCTCCCCGAGAAAATTGGTCTGCATGCGGGGTATTTGACCGAGACTCCGGGCGTCGCTGTCGTCTATTCAGACTTCGCTTTCTTTTGGGATGGCCCTGTCAGAGCGTATCGAGAGAGTCCAGAGAGTTTTAGAAAAAAGTTTGGCGACGGATCGTCTTGGCTGGCGTTGCTAAGCGGTAATTTCATTGTGGTGCAGGCCGCTCTAACGCGCCGGGAGGCCATCGTCGAGGTTGGGGGCTTTGATGAGAGTTTTCGTGCTTGTGAGGATTATTTTCTTTGGTTGCGACTTGCTGGCCGGGGGAAGAGTTTCGCGCATCTTGGTGGGCCGCTGGCCTTGTATCGTCAAGGAGCGCCGAGCGCGTCGAGTAACGAAATCGAGATGCGTCGTGGAACAATCCGTGCGATCAGGGTGGCCAGGACACTGCGCATCCTCAATAGTCATGAGGCACTGACGGTTCGCGAGCATTTGCGGAATCTGCATACTCGAATCGCGGTTATGCAAGTCGAACAGCATCGGGTCTTCAATGCATTATTGGAGTTGGTTTTTGCAGCGCGTTCGGATACCCATATCGTCAGGCCGCTATGGTGGTCGCTATCTGCTGCGATGGAGAGCAGGGGCGAAAAATGACCGCGTTAGCCTCATCGCAGCCGGCGGTCAGTATTTGTGTACCCACGTACAATGGCGCTGACTACCTTGCTCGTTGTCTAGACAGCATTCTGCAACAGACCTTTTCGGACTTTGAAATAGTCGCAGTGGATGATCGCTCAGACGACGACACGGTGCATATTCTTAGGGAATACTGGGAAAGAGATAGGCGTTTACGCATTTTTGAGAATCCCAGGAACGTGGGCTTGGTCGGAAACTGGAATCAGTGTATTGAGCACGCCCGGGGAGAATGGATAAAATTCGTTTTTCAGGATGACTGGATCGCCCCGGAGTGTGTGCAGCGCATGGTTGATGTGGCAACCGAATCGCGTGCATTGCTGACGGTGTGTCGGCGTCAGTTCGTATTTGAAGGGGTTTCGGATGACTTTCGGCGGGAGTTTCGCTCTCCGGCGCAAGAGAAGTCCCCGGACGCGGTTTTTCAGGGGGGCGGTATGATCTCCGCAGAGGATGCGTGCGGCGCTTTCTTGCAGCACGGGTTGGCCAACGTCTATGGCGAGCCGACCGCTGCGCTTATTCATCGTGAAGCCTTTGAGCGCTATGGGCGTTTTGACGGTAGGCTGATACAGATTTGCGATTTGGAGTTTTGGCTTCGTATCGCAACGAATTGTGGGCTGAGCTACATTCCGGAAACACTCGCGTATTTTCGGGTTCATAGCGGCAGTACGACTGCACGAAATCTAGAGGGCCGCCGATTTTCCCGCAGCGTTGCTGATCCGTTACTGGTCCTCTGCGAGATCGCATATGGGCGCCACTTTAAGAACTTGCGGGCGTATGCGCGCTCTCGAAATCGTGACCTTGTCGCGGAACTGTCGGCGAGAACGATTAGTGAGCAAAGATGGGGGCCGTTTCGCGGGGATGTGAGTTGGCGCGATTTGCTGGCGCGGCACCCGCGTTTAAGCATGCCCTGGTCATCACGACTACGTAGCTGGGCGAGCGATCTCGTTGACAGAATCCGATAGCGTGCGAGTCCTAACGCGTCTGCCGGAATTTACCGTTGTTACTTTTCGCGCCGAGATGGAACTCCTCTGGTGGCTTGCAAGCAGTCCTCTCTCATCACATCAGCTCGGCCTGTGGCGGCTGGGACCGCGGTTGGTGCCGAAGGTTTAGAGCCATGGATCACGTGGCATGGATAAGGGATCGGCAGAGCGGCCCAGCAATTTCATCAAGGTCGCTAACGCCTGCTCATAGCCCAGGTCCGTTTTTACCTTTTCGCGGCCATTGGCGACAAGCTCGGCTCGCAGCGCCGGATCTGTCAGTAGTCTGCAGCAGGCCGCAGCGATGCCTTCCGCCGAGTCCGCGATCAGGATATGGCGACCGGGAATAAGGCCGAGACCCTCTACCCCAAGCGTGGTGGAAACGATCGGCCGACCGAGGTTCAATGCCTCGATTGCCTTGATCCGCGTTCCGCTTCCCATGCGGATCGGCATGACGACAAGATCGGCGTCACGATAATACGGCAACAGGTCCTCGACCCATCCGGTGACGTTGATCTGCGGTGGATGATCAAGGGCTGTCACTGTCGGTGGCGGTTCCTTGCCGACCAGGAACAGTTCGATCCGGGGGCCTAGCGTGGACCTGATGAGTGGGACGATCTCACGAGCCAGAAAGACGGCCGCGTCGGCATTTGGCACGTAGGCCATGAGCCCGACGAAGAGCAGCCGGTAGGCCCCGTCTGCAACTCTTGGTTCGAGCGGTTGTGCAACCAAGGGAACGCTGTTCATGAGCACGCTGACCTGGGCGGTCGGCCGATAGCCGGCCACCCGTGCGAGGTCAGCGATGGAAGCGAAGGTGGCGATGTCGAAGCTTCGAAGCAGCCGCTTTTCGATCCGTTGCAGCCATTGCGCGCGCAATTGCATCGCCAAGACCAACTCGCGGCCCAGCAGCGACGCATTGACGTGGGCTGCCTGACGTATGTAGCTGGAGTCGAGGTCGTCGAGATCGATGACGTAGCGTGTCTGTGAATCGCCGAAGGTTACGAGCGCCGTGCGCAACCAAGTGGTATCAAGGCGAAAAAAGAACTGGAGTTCGTAGGGGCCGTTCAACCTACGAGCAAGCGACACCAAGGCTTGTAATCGTTGCTTCTTGGCGTATGGGCGCCACTGCTTTCGCCAGCCGCGGTACATCTCGCACAGCAGGGTGAAGCCAGGCGTCTGGTAGCGATCGACGGCCAGAACGTAGTCTCGCGCCACCGGCAGTTCGATCACGTTGCGGCAGAGGGACACCAGGCCGTCATGCGCTTGGCGCTCCCGCTGCCGACGGGGCTGAACGATCAAGTCAATGTCGTAGACATGGGCGAGGCACCACAAATGTTGAAACGCACGTCGCTGCGTGCCGGTGCCATTGCGATCGGGCCATAGGCTTACGACCACCAATGCCTTTGGTCGCGCCGCGTCGTGCGCGGTGGCCTGTGTCGTTTCTGCGATTTCCCGCTGATCTAGTCGCATGTCACGCATCCGAGTGAAGTCGTCGGCTTGGTCCACTGCGCTACACGCCGGCGGATGGTCGGGTAACGTCTGTCGTTCGGCAGGCGGACTGACTCTAACGATGAAAATTGCCCCGAGAAACCGGGTCGAAGTGGGCTGATGGCAGAATACTCAAACCTATCACCTGTGCCGCTCGCCACAGCCGGACAGGGTGCAGCGCTCAAGCCCGGGTTCGTGTGGTTGCAATTGCCCCTGGGCCAAATTGTGACGCGTCGGTGTTGTCGCGCGCAGACACGCATCCGTGGGCTTTTGAACGATGCGATCAATTGCCGCTCGACAGCGGCCGAGAGAAGAGCCAAACTTTCGGCCTATGCCCTGAAATCGACCACTGCCTTGAAGCGACTCGTCCGGTGGGTCTCGGCATGTTGCAGAACCGGCGGGCATTTCACAGCACACTAAGTATAGATGAAAAGAGAACACGGCGGGGACTTGACGATCGTTATTCCCGCGTTTCGCGCGGAGTATCTTCGGGACGCCCTGAAGTCGCTGAGCGCCCAGACCTGCGGGGACTTCTGTGTGCTGGTGGCGGACGATGCGTCACCGGATGACATCGCGGGCGTCATTCAGGCGGAAGGACAGACGCTCGCTCTGCATTATGTAAGATTCGATGACAATCTCGGCGGTCGTGATCTGACTGCGCATTGGAATAGAGCGGTCGGGGTGGTGCAAACCTCTTGGGTGCTACTCATGGGGGATGATGACGAACTCGACCCGGCTGTGGTGGCGTATTTTTATCGTGCACTGGAGCAAACCCGCGATAGCTTCGATCTCTACCGCTTTAATACCAGGCGTATCGACGGGGCCGGAGCCGTGCAGGCAGTCAACAGCGAGCACCCACCGCTCGAGAGTGCGCGGCAGTTTGTCAGTGCGCGGTTTCGCGAAGAGCGGGCGAGTTATACCTGTGAGTACATTTTCCGGCGTGCGGCCTGGGAGCAGATCGGCGGTTTTGTGTCCTTTCCTCTGGCCTGGTGTTCGGATGACGCGACCTGGGTGGCTCTGGGCGAGCGCAAGGGGATTTTCACGGTTGCTGGGCCGCGGGCGTCCTGGCGGTTGAGCGGAAGAAATATCTCTTACGCGCGTCCGGAGACTGCTCTACAAAAGCTTCGCGCCCAAAGTGCGTATCTGAAGTGGCTGGCGGGCCAACACGTAGGTAATGATGACCGAGCGCCGCCGTGTCGGCGGCGTCTTCGGGGCGAGGCTGCCAATTGGTTCCATGTCGGGTTGTGGAGAAGCGGGTGCCATGTGCCGCTCGGTGCCGCCATGGCCATGGCGCGGGAGGTCGATAGATTCACGCACCTGGGCGTTCTTTATCATTTGGCTCGGATATTCAAGCACAATCTTGATCTCTTCATGAAAGGACTTCTCGGCTGGCTTAGGGGTGGGTAGATTCCGCTGATTCACCGCTGACGGTGCCCCCGTAATGCGATCCAGATGCGCTTGATGCGACGTTGCAGGGTGCGCTGGCGGGGAGATAGTTTCCTGTAGCTCTCGGTGACACCTTCCGAACAGTGCTCCCACCAGGCGGAGTCGAAGGCGCGTGCCAGATCGTAAGCGATCTTGCGATGCGCTTGGTCTCGTAAGTCGGTTGGAACTAAACCGAGGTCGAGATGCTCTTGCATGATGCGGGCGCTGCCCAGGGTGTTTTTCCATTTAGTTCTGGAGTAATTGCCTTGGTGACGCCGGTACCCCCAGGTCGCAGCGCTGTCGCCGACTACGACAACGCGCGGCAGTAGCATAAAGCGCCTAACGAATTCAGCATCCTCTGCAACCCAGCGACTGTACTTGGGGATAAAGCCGCCCATGTGGTGGTAGGCATCACGGCGAAATACAATGCCGGACGGGAAGGCGGGATTGAAATCGAGGAAGGCGCGGTAGGGCTCGCGTACCCTGTAGAAGCCCTGTTGGTCGATGTCGCACCAATGCTCCAGCCAGCCGCGAGGTGCGTCCGCAAGGAGATTGTGCCCCGGGTGGCTCGTTGGCCCGAAGGAAGCGAAATTCGAGTATGTGAAGTGGGCATCGGGGTAGGCGTCGAGCAGCGCCCGGCGCCGTGCGAGGAAGTCGGGATTCCATACGTCGTCGCTGTCGCACAGGGCGATCCAGTCGGAGTCGCACTGCTCGATCGCCAACTTCCTGGCCGCGCCCTGGCCGCCGTTGGGGATGCGAATACCGGTGACCGCGGGTGCGAACTGCGCGATGATATCGCCGGTCCGGTCGGTGGAGCCGTCATCGACCACGATGATGCGGGCGGGCCGGCAGGTCTGCGCGAGGATCGCCGTCAGCGTTTCCCCGAGAAAGGCTTCGCTGTTGAAGGCGGGGATCACGACCGAGACGTCCATGGGGGCCTGCGGTGAAGGGGGCGTGGGCAATGGGGCGGGCATCACTCGTCCACGGTGCTCTTGTGCAGGTGAAACGCATCGCTGAGTACCATGTCTTGCTCGCCGATGCCGATAAAGCGGAGTATCTCGGTCTGTCCGTTCGGGCTGCTCATTGCCGAAATCGGAAAGATGCGAAAGTTCAGCGGGTGGCGGGCGGTGAGAAGGTCGCACTCGGCATAGTAATACTCCCAATAGCAGCCGATCGCCTCGCGCATGGAGGCGGCCGTGAACTTCGGGAAGGTCTTGTCCCACACTGGGTCGTGCAAATATTCGGAACCATCGTGTTCCTGCCAGAAATTCCTGCTGGTGTGGAACGGCGTACGGGTGATCAACGCCTTGAGCCGATCGGCGACCCAGAGTGATGGCCAGCGGTGGATGGCGGCCTTCCTGACCCAACTGGCGACGGTTGCGTCCTTGTCGCGCTTGATGCAGACGAAGCGCACCGCGGGGTTGACGGCCAGGATGTCGTCGACATAGCGGAGGTAGTAGTAGGCGATGTCGCCGATGAGGCGAATCTCGGGTAGTTCTTGGAGTTGCCGGTAGGTGGCGACCGAGGGTGGGCGGGAATAATCCAGTGACAGTAGGCGGCGGTCGCCACCGTTCAGGATGGCCTGAAATTCGTTGATGCCGTTGAGGATCGGTTGGGGGTTTCCGGCAAAGACCGCCCCGGTGGGATTGAGTTCGTGAAAGCAGAGGGCGGCGCGCTGGCTGCCGATGAGATGCGACAGCGAGGCGGTGCCGGTGCGGCCGGAGCCGAGTCCGATGACGATCATGGTGGCACCAGGGTGTGAGGAACTGAACGGGTTGCGCTCAGTCAGGGCGCCGTGACAGTTGCCGGAGATGGCAGTAGACAGTGTAGCCGAGCCATTTCAGCGTGGGTCCGGTGGCGAGGGCCTCGCGGGCGTAGAAGGCGGCCCCTGGCCAGAGGCGCTCCCCCGCGAGTGCTTGGGCGATCTTTTTCAGGGTGATGGCCTTGTGCTTGCGTGCGTGGCGGCGGATGGCGGGGTGGCCGGCGAAGAGGATCGCCTTGTCGAGCAGGCGCAGTTGGCAGAGTCGCTTCTCCAGGGTCGTGGCGGTGGTGGTGACGCTCTCCCGCAGGTGGGGGTCGGGTACATTGTGCCGGGCGACGATCGCTGGGTCATGCACGATGCGCGCGGCGCGCTCGATGAGTCGGTAAAAGAGGTCACGGTCGCCTTCCCAGCGGATGTCTTCATCCATTCCGCCGCTACGCTGGTACAGGCCGCGCTCGAGGATGAGGCAGTTGAGGTGGCAGAAGCCGCCCGCGCTCAGTAGATCATCGACCCCGGGGTCGAAGGTCCCGTCGGCCGCGGGCACGCGACCGCGGTGGCGCAGTTGGGCTGCCAGATCTTCGAGCCAAACACTGTGCGGCACGCGCTTGCCGTCGAGGAAGGCGTGCTGGTTGGTCATGTAGATCGCGATCGGCTGGCCCGATTCGGCGGCGTGCGACAGGATGCGGCGGGCGCGCCGGAGGTGGTCGCGATCGGTCCAGGTGTCGTCATCGTCCAGGAAGGAGACGAAGTCGCCGACGGCCTGGGCGACGCCATAGTTAAGGGCATAGCTCGGTCCGTGCCCGTGCGGCCGGGGGATCAGGTCGAAAACCCGCGGTGCGGGGCCGGTTTGGGTGGCGGCGGCCCCGCTCAGCACGCGTTGGTAGGCGTCGTGGTGGGCGGCGGCAGAGCCGTCGTTGACGACGATGACTTCCCGATCCTGCTCGGTTTGGGAGAGAACGGAGGCGAGTGCGGCGGCAAAGAGCCCGGGGCGGTCCCGGGTGGCGATGATGACGGAGAAGGTCGGCATGGCGATGGGGCCCGCGGCTGGCCGAGGGCGCGCCTAGCCGAGACCCCCGGGACGCAGGCGGCGGGCAAGAGCGTCGATACACTGTTCGATCTGGGTGTAACAGTGCTCGTATTCGGCGGTTGGGTGGCCGTAGGGATCGGCGATGTCGCCGCCGGGGACCGCGCGCGGGGCCGCCGGGCCGAGCAGGAAGGTTTTGCCGATGCCGACAGGGAAGGCGTCGGTGAGCCTGGCGATCTGGGCGGCCTCCATGACCAGGATGAGGTCGGCAGCGGCGACCAGTTCGGCATCGATGACCCGGGAGCGACTGGCGGACAGGTCATAGCCGTGCGCGGCGGCGACCACGACCATGGCGGGGTCGGCGGGTCGCCCGCCGTGCGGGTGGAATCCGGCGCTGGACAGCCGCAAGCGTCCCGCCAGGCGGTGCTGTGCGAGCAACGCTGCGAGCGCGCTACGGTTGATATTGCCGTAGCACAGGAACAGGACATGCGCCCCGTCCCGCAGTCGTGATCTCAGTGCATCGCCGCGCCAGGCGGCGTGCTGGCGGCGCAGGAGCCGGCGCTGGGCGAGGAGCCCCGCGACCCGCCGCCGCTGCTCGGCGAGGAGACGGCGCAGTTCGGCGAACCCGGGGCCGGGATCGCGCCATTGCTGCGCGTCGAAGTGGTGGCGGGGCGAGAAGACGAGCAGCAGATCGCCGATGACCCGCGACCAACTGGGTAGCCGGGCGAGCCCGGGCGGCGCGTCCCGGCGCAGAACCGCCTCCAGCCACGCGACGTCCTTGGCCAAGTTGCGGCAGTAGACCCCGGTGCGGGCGGCCGGACGGGGGCGGACCGCGCCGTCCAGATACAACTCCAGGAGCATGGCGGGGAAGTCCGCCCCGGTGGCGATGGCCAATGGCAGCGAGCCCCAGAAGCGGCCGTTGACCTCCATCAGGCAGCATTCGCCGGTGGTCGGGTTGACCTTGAATTCGACCATGGCAACACCGTGCCAGCCCATAGCGCCCATCAGGCGCCGAGCGGCGTCCAGCATGACCGGGTCGAGCGGGACGCTCAGGCGCAGACTGCTGGCCCCGCCGGTCAGCGGCACCTCATGCAGGCGCCGGTGGGCGCACGCAAAGGCGATGCGGCCGTGTTGCGCAATCAGCTCGATGCCGACCCCGGCGCCGGGGAAAAACTCTTGGATCAATACCTTGCCGTAGCGGCTGGCGGCGGTGAAGCCGGTGCGCAATTCGTCCTCGCCGCGCGCATAGGTGACGCTCACCGCGACCCGCGCCAGTGCATCGGTGCCGATGGATGAGGTCGGTTTGATCGCGACCGGGTAGCCCTGGGTCGCGGCGAACGCGCTGGCCTGGGCGAGGCTGTCCGCCGCGCAACTGCGCGGCACGCGCAGACCCAGGTCGGCGGCGAGGGCGAGCGTGCGCCCCTTGTCGAGTGCGATGGCCAGGCCGGCGGCGGGTGCCATGGCGACCCGGTGCTCATCGAGACGGTCGCGCGCCTCATGTAAGGGTGTCAGGCTGCGTTCCGTGACTGGAATAATCAGGGCATCACCGCCGTGCTCGCAGCGCTGCGCAACCCAGTCGCTGAAGGCGCGCGGCTGGTGCAGCGGGTCCGGGTAGCGCAGGACGGCGGCGGTGCACCGCGAGTGTGCGGCGAGCGGGGATGCTTCACCGCTTGCGACCTCCACACGCAGACCGCGCGCGTGCAGCGACCGGGCGATCGTCACCGCGGGCACCGTGTCGGCGTCGAGGATCAGGACGCGACCAGACCTCTGTACGCCCGGGCCCAAGGTCACGCCAGGTGCCGCATGTTGGACAGGAGGCGGATACCGAACCGTGTGGGTGTGCGGTCCCACGGGGTAAAGCGCGGGAGTGCGAAGCGGTCCGTCGTGGCGGTAGCGACCCCCGGGGCGGTGGACAGCGCCGCCTTATAGCCGACCTCCTTGGCCATGCGCGCGTGCTCCGGGCCAAAATCCAGGACCGGTTTGCCATTCGGATAGGCAAAGAAGCGCAGTCGTTCACCCAGCAGACCCTCCAGGTCCTCCTTGTTCTGGGCGATCTCGCGGTAGGCGTCCTGTTCGGTGGTGCGTGCCAGGATGGGATGGGTGACGGTATGTCCGCCGATCTCGATGCCTTCGGAATGCAATTCACGCACCTGCGCTCGGGTGAGCATCGGGGAGCGCAGGTGTGGCGCGTAGCGCGCGGCCAGGTCGTCCGCGATCACGTCGCGGAACTCCGGTGGGCAGTATTTCAGGAGCCCCAGCAAGTCACGCAGCAGCTTGGCCCGCTCGCGCGGGTCGCCCAGGGCATGGACCCCGAAGCGGTATTCATTGAGGTCGACCTCGTCGCCCGGCAGGCGCCGGATCGCCTCCGCAAGCCGGTCGTTCCACATACACTTGCCGTCCAGATAGCCGCTGGCGATGAACAGGGTGGCCGGTATCTCCAGTCGCTTGAGGATCGGCAGGGCGACGGTGAGGTTGTCGGCGTAGCCGTCGTCGAAGGTGACGCACACGGCGCGCTTGGGCAGGGTGCCGTGATCCAGCCGCTCCAGGCCCTCGGCCAGCGCCAGGGGGGCGAAATGATCGCGCAGCAGGGCCATGATGGCGGCGAACTGGTGGAGATCCGGGTCGCCCGAGAGGAATGGGTCCGGGGCCGGGCGCACCCGATGAAACACCATCACGGCCAGGCGGCGGGGCCGGTCCGTGCACACCAGTCGCGCCAAGGCGCCGACGACGAGGCCTTGGCCGAGCCGCCGTACCCCGGACCCCAAGGTATGAAGGGCCGCGGGGGTGGACGCTTGGTGCCGGATCAGGGCCATGGGAAGTTGCGCTCCGTGCCGCGGTGCAGGGCACCCGTGCGTGCCCGCACGGGTACGAGCGGGCGCTCACCCCCCGGGCTTCCGCGCCGCGCACGCCCCGCGCTGGGCGGTGATCGCAGGGAGGGCCGGTTACCGAGGGTGCGCGACATAGTCGGTGGTCAAGCTGCCTGAGCAGGCGTGAGGGGTCGCAGTGGATCGGGTGTTCCGGCGGTCGCTGCGCTGTCCGGGGGGCGCCCCCCAACCTGTCGGCAGAGTGTGCATTGTCCGCGCAATGGACGCAACCCGCGGGGGTGGCGGGTGAGCGGTGCTGGTGGTGCCCGGGCCCCAGGGTCCGGGAACCCGGCGAGCATCAGTAGCCGCCCTTGCGCAGCACCTCGGGTAGTCCGGCAATTTTGGTGCCCTGCTTGGTCGGGGCCAAGGGGAAGAGGGTGTAGAGGTCCTTGCTGGTCGGCTTGGTGCCCCAGCGTGCCCCCATGTCCTTGAGTACCGCGCGTTCCATGGGTTGGTGCTGATTGTTGGTGAGATACTGCTCGCGCAGGTAGCGGATCAGGTCCCAGTGTTTCTCGGTGAGCGTGATCCCCTCGCTCTGCGCGAGCCCGCGCGCCACGTCCTCGTCCCAGTCCAGGTGGTTGACCAGATAGCCGTGGTCGGTGGTCTCGATCGTCTTGCCATTGATCTCGATGCTCATGTGTGTGCTCCTCTCGTCTCGCGGTGCGGGTCGGAACGCCGTGCAGGATTGCCGGCATCAATCAGAACATAGGAATCTTATGATGTTCTGATGGATTCGTCACGGCCTTGGTGCCCCGCCTGGCGGGTTACGCGGGGCCAGGGACCAGGGTGTGGACGGGCCCCTGCTGCGGCCGGGCTGACGGCGATGAACGTACCGTCAACCATCTTGGAAGATGAGAGTTTCCCCGTGGGAGCGGCTTCAGCCGCGACGCAGGCGCGCGGCAGTTCGCGATGCTCGGACAACCCGCGAGGTCTCGTCGCGGCTGAAGCCGCTCCCACAGCGTCGCTGCGCGACGGTCACGGTAATCCCCGGCGGGTTACCCGCTAGCGGAGACGGCGTCAATGCCCTTATGGGGGATGAAGATGCCGCAGCCGAGCAGGCGGTGGGGGCCAAGCCCCAACTGCTGGACGCGGATCGATTCTGCGGCGCTCAGATCCGCGAGCATGAGACTGCGGGTCGGGATGGCGCCCTGGGGGGTCGCGAGCACAGCGGTCTTGCCGCACAGGGCCTTGCGTACCCGGATGCCGAGCGCGGCCAGCGTGGTCGCGGCCGCCTGCAGGAACGCAGACTCGTCGGCGACCGGGGGCGCGCCCGGGTCGGCGGCCAGGTGGCGGGCAAACAGGGTAGTCTCCTTGCTCAACGATTTGACCTTGGCGGCGCCCAGGATGAGCGGGCAGTCGCCGACCTGGAGCCGGGTGCCCGGCAGCGCGGTCAGGAGTTCGGCTACGCGCCCCCGCGGTGCCCGAATGGTGAGCTTGGTCCGGCGGGAGACCTGGAGACAGTGCTCGGTCCCGTGGGCCGGGCGCTGCCAGCCGTTCTGGGAGCCGGCGACGTGGATGCTGTGGATGGCGAGACCGGGCTCCGTGGCCATCCAGGGACAGACCCGCAGCAGGGCGGCGGCGAGCCCATAGGCATGATCGACCGGGATCTGGCGACAGTCCAGTGTAAACAACAGATCGACGATGTCGTCGGGCACCGTGACGAGTTCAGGAGGCTCGGGTTGGCTCCAGTACATAGGTAAAGTCCACCGTATTAAGTTTTTAGTTTCTGGTTTTTCGTAACCCGCAGACCGCTATCCCGGAACTGCAAACGAAAAACCGAAAACTGAAAACGTATTAGGGTCTACCATGCGGTTCAGGGCGCTTGGTCGCCGGCGAAGGGCAGGCGGCCCTGCAGGGCGTCGCGATCGAACCACCAGTCGTCCCGGACCAGGACCTCGACCACGTTGCGCAGCCGGACCAGGAACTTGTCCGGTTCCTTCAATTCCATTTGATCCATCCAGTGGTCGAACTGCTCGGGGGTCTCCACGCCGCTGTGCCGCCGCGCCACGTTGCCCAGCGTCTGGGTGGAAAAGAACATCAAGTCGTCGCGGTGCTTGCCTTGGGCGCGGATATCGGCCAGAAACAGGGCGGTGCTGGCCGCCACCGCCGCCCCATCGGCATCGTCCGGGGTCTCCTCGATGACGTGGCTCAGGAGATCGATGCTCAGTTCGGGGTCGACGGGGCAGGTCACGGCCAGCCAGATCCCCTGACCCAGGGCGCAGACCGAGCCCGGTTGCCCGGCCTGGAAGAGCACGTCGCAGGCGTCGGCCGCGGATTCAAAATCGTCAACCGCCAGAAAATAGTTGAAGGCCTCCCGTCCGAGCGGCCAGGCCTCGTCGCCGCGGCTCAAGCCCACCAGGGTGCGGGCCAATTGCAGACGGGTGTCGGCGCTGGCCTGAGCCGGGCCGCCGATCCGCTCGAGGTCGCCCAGCCGCTCACGCAAGGCCTCCAGATGCGATTCCAGGGCCGCCTGCTGGGGGTCGGGGCCCGTGAGGGCGTCGTCGCTGTACCCGTGCCCGGGGTCGGCGAGTCGGGTGGCGAGCAGGTCTAAGTGCTTCATGAGCGCGCCCTGCGTCATGATTCAGCGGACCAGACCGCTGAATGCGGCCTCCAGGCGGTCCTCCCAGTTTTCCGGCGTATCGGGGTAGGGCGGCTTCACGTCCATCCGAAAGAAACGCTCGCCGGAGCGGGCGACGGCCTGGACCAGTGGGATCAGGTCATTGAAGGATTCGATGTCTTGGTCGCCGACGAGGAGTTCGCTGAGCTTGAGCATGGGTCGAAGCAACCGCCCTGAGTTCTGTTGATCGAGTGCCCGGGCGGACCCCGGGCGCGGCTGTCGTCCGGCGGCCGGCGGGGCCTGTGCCGGGAGTCGGGTGTACGCGAGCTTAGCCCGGCCGCCGTCGGCACGCCGGGTTGCGCCCGCGTGTGCCGGACGCCGGGGCGCCATTGCGTGTCGGCCTGAGTCCGACGCCGCCGCGCCAGCGTGCGTGCCCCTTCATCTGTGGTTTGCGCCGTGGGAAAACAAGCAGCCGCGGCCTGGACGCGGGAGCGGGCGCCCCCGGGGTGTCGTCGGCGCAGGGCGCTCTGCGCCTGCGCCTGCGCGGCCCTAGGCCGTAGGTCGGGTCAGACAGCGGAGTGTCATCGGCGCTCGGCCGCACCGTGCTTGCGCGGGCAGGTAATAATCCCGAGGCCGGGCGTATGTTAGGACGTGAGTATATTAGTAACTGTTGACTGACGTGACACCCCTGGGTAACATCCAAACGCAACTGCAAGACGCCCATGTGCCGCAACACGCAGGAGGACACTCGCGGCGGCACCGGATCGGTGGCGTGCCCGCGGCGGGCGCGCAGGTGCCGTACCCCCCGCTGCGACGGCAGCACGGGGCGGCCGATGACCGAGGCCCACCCGGCGTCAGACGCGCGGTACCCGGCACGACGGCAACCACAACGACCGCCGGGCCCGTCGTCTGTGATCTTGGCTGATCTGTCGTGACCGACCCTGGCGACCGGTGGGCGCGGGCCTTCGCTCGCCCTGTGCCTATCAGCGGGCGCCCCCGTTTGAATTCCGAAGAGGAGAGACAGCGCAATGGCGATCGAGAAACACAGCACACCGATGCTGGACCAACTGGAAACCGGACCCTGGCCGAGTTTCATCTCCGGTATCAAGCGTCTGCGCGATCAGCATCCCGATCCGCGGATCAACGGCATGACCAACAGCCTGCTCGGCCAGTTGGAGCACTCCTATGAGACCCGCAAGGGCTACTGGAAGGGCGGCACCGTTTCGGTGCTGGGTTACGGCGGTGGTATCATCCCGCGTTTCTCTGAGGTCGCCAAGGCCTTCCCGGAGTCCAAGGAATTCCACACCCTGCGCGTCCAGCCCCCGGCGGGGAACCATTATACGACCGCGATGCTGCGGCAGTTGGCGGACAGTTGGGAGAAATACGGTTCCGGTCTGGTCACCTTCCACGGGCAGACCGGCAACATCATGTTCATCGGTGCCGACACCCCGAACACCCAGCCGTTTTTCGATGAGATCAACGCCTACGGCTGGGACTTAGGCGGCGCTGGCCCCTGCGTACGCACCGCCATGTCCTGTGTCGGCGCGGCGCGCTGCGAGATGTCCTGTACCAACGAGCTCAAGGCCCATCGCATCCTGGTCAACCGGTTCGTCGATGACGTGCACCGCCCGGCCCTGCCTTACAAGTTCAAATTCAAGGTCTCGGGCTGTGCCAACGACTGTCAGAACGCCATCGAGCGCTCCGATTTCGCCATTCTCGGTACCTGGCGCGACGACATGCAGGTCGACCAAGCCGAGGTGCAGGCCTATGTTGCCGAGAAGGGGCGCCAGTATTATCTCGACAATGTCATCACCCGCTGCCCGACCCAGGCCCTGACGCTCAACGAGGACGCCACCCTGCAGGTCGACAACCGCAACTGCGTGCGTTGCATGCATTGCCTGAATGTAATGCCCAAGGCCCTGCACCCCGGCCACGATAAGGGCGTGACCATCCTGATCGGCGGCAAGCGCACGCTGAAGATCGGTGACCTGATGGGCACCGTCGTGGTCCCCTTCAAGAAGCTGGAGACCGAGGAAGACTACGACTCCCTGGTGGAACTGGCCGAGACCATCATCGAATTCTGGGCGGAGAACGGCCTGGAGCACGAGCGCTGCGGTGAGATGATCGAGCGGATCGGACTCGCCAATTTCCTCGAGGGCATCGGTATCGCGCCCGACCCGAACATGCTGAGCCACCCACGCCAGTCCTCCTACATCCGCATGGATGAGTGGGATGCGGCCGCGCAGGCCTGGTATGAACAACAGGCCGCGGCGGGACGCTGAGTCTCACCGCGCCGGCCCCGCTCCTGCGGGTCCCCGAATGATTAGCTGAGTGACTGGAGGACAGGCAATGGCAGATACGCGCGAGCCGATCGAAACCGGCTGCCCGGACCCCTGGCAGTATATGCATCCCGTGATGCGCAAGAATTTCGGCCAATGGAAATACCATGACCACCCGCGCCCCGGTGTGCTGCGTCATGTGGCCTACAGCGGCGACGAGATCTGGACCGTCAAGGCCGGCACCCAGCGCATCCTGGATCTGTTTACCCTGCGCAAGTTGTGTGATATCGGTGACGAATTCGCCGATGGCTATGTCCATTTCACGCTGCGCTCCAACATTGAGTTTTTGGTCGCCGGTCAGGCCAAGGTCGCGCCGCTGATCGCGGCCCTGGAGGCCGCGGGCTTCGTGGTCGGCGGGACCCAGAACTCGGTGGCGATGATCTCCCACACCCAGGGCTGGCTGCATTGCGACATCCCCGGCACCGATGCCTCCGGGGTGGTCAAGTCGATGATGGACGAACTCATCGACGAGTTCCGTAACGCCAACATGCCCAACCGCGTGCATATCACCACCTCCTGCTGCCAGATCAACTGCGGTGGGCAGGGCGATATTGCCATCAATGTGCAGCACACCAAGCCGCCGCGGATCAATCACGATTTGGTGGCGAACGTCTGCGAGCGTCCCACGGTGGTGGCCCGCTGCCCGGTCGCGGCCATCCGCCCCGCGCTGGTCAACGGCAAGCCTTCGCTGGAGGTGGACGAGCGCAAGTGTATCTGCTGCGGCGCCTGCTACCCCCCCTGCCCGCCGATGCAGATCAACGACCCCGAGCACTCCAAACTCGCGATCTGGGTGGGCGGCAATCACTCCAACGCCCGCGGCAAGCCCAGCTTCCAGAAACTGGTGGCGGCCGGCATCCCCAACAATCCGCCGCGCTGGCCGGAGGCGACCGGCATCGTCAAGCGCATCCTGAAGGCCTATAAGGAAGGCGCGCGCGATTGGGAGCGCATCAACGAATGGATCGAGCGCATCGGCTGGCCGCGCTTCTTTGAAGAAGTCGACCTGCCCTTCACCAAGTATCACATCGATACCTGGCGGGGGGCCCGCGCGAGCTTCAACAGTTCGTCCTATATCCGCTTCTGATCGTCGAGGCTGCGATGAAGTTTGCACTGCAGATCAATGAGGGGCCCTACCAGCACCAGGCCTCGGACACCGCCTATCTGTTCGCCAAGGCGGCCCTGGAGAAGGGTCACGAGATCTTTCGGGTCTTCTTCTATCATGACGGGGTGAACAACGCCACCCGGCTCACCACGCCGCCCCAGGACGATCGTCATGTCGTCAATCGCTGGGCGGCGTTGGGCGAACAGTACGAACTGGACTTGGTGGTGTGCGTGGCCGCCGCTCAGCGCCGCGGGGTCGTGGACGAGGGTGAGGCCAGCCGCAACGGCAAGGACGCGACCAATCTCCATCCCCGGTTTCGGATCTCCGGCCTCGGGCAATTGGTCGAGGCGGCCATCCAGGCTGACCGTCTCGTCGTCTTCGGCGACTGAAGGAGGCTCACGCGATGTCGGAAATCGTAAAGAAGTTCCTGTACCTTAATCGTAAGGCGCCATACGGAACCATCTATGCCTGGGAATCACTGGAGGTGGTCCTGATCGGTGCCGCCTTCGATCAGGACGTGGGGCTGCTGTTCATGGACGACGGTGTCTATCAGTTGGTCAAGGGGCAGGACCCGAGCGGGATCGGGATGAAGAATTTCTCCCCGACCTACCGCACCCTGGGGGACTACGAGGTCAAGCAGGTCTACGTCGATGGCGACTCGCTCGCGGCCCGCGGCCTGACCGCGGACGACTTGGTGCAGATCGCCTGGGAGGACGTCGAAACCGAGGAAGAGGTGGAGAACATCGTCACGGTGATCGACGCGGCCCGCGCGCGCGCTCTGATGGCAGAGGCCGACGTGGTCTTCAGTTTCTAGGGGGTCTCATGAGCATCCTGCACACCGTCAACAAGTCACCCTTCGAGCGGACTTCACTGGATTCCTGCTTGAAATTTGCGGCCCCGGGCGCCGCCGTGCTGCTGATCGAGGACGGCGTCTACGCGGCCCTGCGCGACACCGCCGCCACGGCCCGGGTCGCGGAGGCCCTCGCGCGGGTTAAGATCTACGTGCTGGGCCCGGACCTGAAGGCGCGGGGCTTCGCCCCGGAACGCCTGATCCCCGGGATCGGCATCCTGGATTATGCCGGCTTTGTGGACCTGGCTGCGGACAGCGCCAAGGTCCAGGCCTGGCTGTAGTCTGATTCGATTTATTACACTCTCTGGAGAATCGCAATGGCTGACATGATCGATGTCGACGGCAAACAATTCGCCGTGGATGAGGAAGGCTACCTGGCCAACCTGACCGAGTGGGTGCCCGGTGTGGCCGCGGTGATGGCGAAGCAGGACAACCTGGAACTCACCGACGAGCACTGGGACATCATCAATTTCCTGCGTGAATATTACGAGGAATATCAGATCGCCCCGGCGGTGCGCGTGCTCACCAAGGCGGTGGGCAAGAAACTGGGTAAGGACAAGGGCAACAGCAAATATCTCTATAGCCTGTTCCCCTATGGCCCGGCCAAGCAGGCGTGCCGCTTCGCCGGCCTGCCGAAGCCGACCGGCTGCGTCTGACCTTCGCCCGCCGCGGGAGGGGGCGGTAACGCCCGTGGTCCTCCCCCGGTTCCCGCCAGGTGCCACTGAGGTAGCGGAAACATGCTGTTTCTGAGCGGTCTATACGCGATCCTGTTTTATGTTGCCGCCTTCGTGCTGGTCTCGGGGCTGACCTACAAGGTGGTCCAGTACAGCCGCACCCCGGCGCCGCTCAAGATCCCGACCACCCCGGCGCCGACGACCCGGCACGGCGTGGTGTTGCGGATGACACGGGAGGTCGTGCTGTTCGAGAGCCTGTTTCGCGGCAACAAGTGGACCTGGATCTTCGGCTGGATATTCCATTTCGGGCTCTTTCTGGTGACCCTGCGCCATCTGCGTTATTTCCTGAATCCGGTCCCGGCCGTGATCGAGTTCATTCAGCCGTTCGGCATCTATGCCGGCTTCGCCATGGTCGTCGGACTGGTTGGCCTGTGGGCGCGGCGCTTCCTGGTGGACCGGGTGCGCTATATCTCTGCGCCCGCTGACCACCTGATGCTCGGCCTGTTGCTGATCATCGGTGCGAGCGGCCTGCTGATGAGTTTCGTATTCCCTACCGATATCATTGCGGTCAAGACGTTTTTTCTCGGTCTCTACCGTTTCGATCTGCTGCCGCTGCCGGCCGATCCCGTGCTGCTGCTGCATATCGTCCTGGTGGCGGTGCTGATGATCGTATTCCCTTACAGCAAGTTGTTGCATGCCCCCGGGCTCTTTTTCAGCCCGACGCGCAACCAGGTGGACGACCCGCGGGAACGGCGGCTCGTCGCCCCCTGGGCGTCACGATTCGAACAGCCATGATCTTGGCCTGGTATCAGCGTCTGCCGCACCCGAGGATATGCCATGGCCAAGGCCACCTTTGAAGTTCCCGTATTGAGCCAGTACCCGGAACTGCCCGCCGTCACGCCGGGCAGTATGGCCGGCAGCGCCCCCTTTCAGTCCAAGCCTGAGTTCCAGGCCCCCCTCGGGTTTCCCGGGGAGCTGGTGGAGAACTGGCAGGAGCGGGCGATCGAAAAAATGGGGGAACTCCTCACCCGCTATCGTTCTCTGCGCGTGTACTTGGACGCGTGCGTCAAGTGCGGCGCCTGCACGGACAAGTGCCATTACTTCCTGGGCACCAAGGACCCGAAGAACATGCCGGTCGGCCGCCAGGACCTGATGCGCAAGGTCTATCGGCGCTATTTCACCCCCGCCGGCCGGCTGTTTCCCAAGCTCGTGGGGGCGGAGGACTTGACCCGCGAGGTCCTGGACGATTGGTACAGCTATTTCCATCAATGCTCCCAGTGCCGGCGCTGCTCGGTGTTTTGCCCCTATGGCATCGATACCGCAGAGATCTCCATGGCCGCCCGGGAGATCATGGACGCAATCGGCGTCGGGCAGAAATACTGTAATGAGATCATCGGCAAAGTCTATAAGGTCGGCAACAATCTGGGCCTGCCCGGGCCGGCCCTGATCGATACCCTGGAGGGGCTGGAGGAGGACGTCTTCGACGAGACCGGGGTGCGGGTGCGCTATCCCATCGACCAGGTGGGTGCCGAGATCCTGATGGTGACGCCGTCGGCCGATTTTTTCGCTGAGCCCCATGTCGATGGACTCATCGGCTACGGCAAGGTCTTCCATGAAGCCGGTGTCTCCTGGACCTTCAGTTCCTATGCCTCGGAGGCCGCCAACTTCGGCATGTTCATCGGATCCTATGAGAACATGCACCGGATCAGCCAGCGGATTCGCGAGGAGGCTATCCGACTCAAGGTCAAACGTATCGTTTTCGGTGAGTGCGGACATGCCTGGCGCGTCGGCTACAGCTTCCTGAACACGCTCGCCGGTCCCTGGGACTTCCTGGACCCCCGGTATCCGGTGCCGCAGCACATCTGCGAATTCACCCACGACCTGATCCAGGCCGGCCGCTTGACCTTCGACAAGGGCCAGAATGACGACAAGGTCCTCACCTACCACGACTCCTGCAACGTGGCGCGGGCCTCGCGCATGGGTGACACCCCCGGCGGTCAGTTCGAGATCCCGCGCGCCATCATCCGTGCCACCTGCAATCATTTCTACGACATGGACGAGGAGACCATCCGCGACCGCACCTTCTGTTGCGGCGGCGGCGGCGGGCTGCTCACGGACGACCTGATCGAATTGCGGGTGAAGGGGGCCAAGCCGCGAATGGAGGCCCTGAACAATGTCATGCAGGAGAAGGGCGTCACCCACATGGCCGCCATCTGTGCCATCTGCAAGAGTCAGTTCACCAAGGTGCTGCCCTTCTATGGGATGGAGATGGACCAGATCGTGAGTCTCCATCAACTGGTGTCCAACGCCATCGTGCTGACCCCCGATGACGACGAGGCCGACGACGAACAAGACGGCACCGATTCCGCCGCGGCGGACGACGATGCGGATGACGACGCGGCGGATTGAGTCCGGTCCAGAGAATCGACGCCGGGGGCGGGCGCCCGCCGCCCCGGGCTGCGCAGTGATAAGAACCCCAAGGGTTTAACTGGTTTGGAGAGACATGCGATGGCGACCCCCGGCACTGAGATTGAGATGAAGACCAAGCCCTCCTGGCGCCGCTATGCGGACGGTGACCAGGACTGGGAATCCTGGACCGACAAGATCTTTGCCCAGGACACTTCTCACAAATGTCCGACCTATGTGCACAAGACGCCGCCCTGCCAGGGCAGTTGTCCCTCGGGTGAGGACATCCGCGGCTGGCTCGCCATCGTGCGTCAGCAGGAGAAGCCGCCGGCGGGGGTCACCTGGGAGGAGTACGCCTTCCGGCGTGCGACCGATGCGAACCCCTTCCCCTCACTGATGGGGCGGGTGTGCCCGGCCCCCTGTCAGAGCGGTTGCAATCGTAACGAGTTGGAAGATTTCGTCGGGATCAACGCGGTGGAGCAGTTCCTGGGCGATACGGCGATCACCAACGGCTACGCCTTTGCCCCGGCCCCGGCGGCGACCGGCAAGCGGGTGGCCATCATCGGCGGCGGACCCGCGGGACTGGCCGGGGCCTACCAGCTGCGCCGCATGGGTCACGCCTGTACCATCTTTGAGGCCAACGCCGGGCTGGGCGGGATGTTCCGCTACGGCATTCCCGGCTATCGGGTGCCGCGCGACACGCTGGACGCGGAGATCCAGCGTATTCTCGACCTGGGCGAGATCGAGGTCCGCTTCAACACCAGGGTGGGCCGGGACGTCCAGCTCACCGACCTGGAGCGGGACTTCGATGCCGTGTTGTGGGCCATCGGCTGCCAGAGCGGGCGCGGGCTGCCGGTACCGGGCTGGGCCGGTACCCCCAACTGCGTCTCCGGTGTCGCCTTCCTCAAGGCCTTCAACGAGGGGCGTATGAAGGTCACGGCGGAGCGCGTGGTTTGCGTCGGCGGCGGCGACACCTCGATCGATGTCGTCTCGGTCGCGCGCCGTCTGGGTCATATCACCAAGACCGGGCCGGGCGAACTGCCGGAGACGGTGGTCCATGATGGCTATGTGGCCCAGGATGCGGCCATGGCCGCTGCGGCCGAGGGTGCCACGGTGACCCTGACCTCGCTCTTCACACGCGCGGCGATGACCGCCTCCGAGCACGAGGTCCACGACGCCACCTATGAGGGCGTCACCATCCTCGACGGCGTCATGCCGCTGGAGGTGCTGCTGGGCGCCGACGGCCGGGCCACCGGGTTGCGGGTGGCCGACTGCACCATGACCGACGGTCGTCCCACCCAGGTCGCGGGGACCGAGCGCGTGCTCCCGGCGGACCTCATCGTCTCCGCCATCGGCCAGGGCGGGGACCTGACCGGGCTCGAAGGGCTGGACAACGGCCGCGGCTTCATCACCGCCGACAAGCTCTTCCAGGTGCCGGACCGGCCCGGTCACTTCGTCGCCGGCGACATCATCCGCCCGCACCTGCTGACCACCGCCATCGGTGCCGCCTGGGTGGCGGCCGATTCCATCGACGCCTGGCTGCACCGCGACGAGCCGCGCCGCCGCCCCAAGGTCGATGTCCATCACTTCAGCCTGTTGGACAAACTCAGCGAGACCAGCCTGTCCCCGGAGCCGTTCAAGGTCGCGGACCAGGGTGATCTGCGCGGCACCGCCGACGGCAACTATGCGGTCCACAACTATGAGGACCGCGGCCCGGCCGAGATCATCCCGCAGGACGAGCTGTTCCTCGGCCACTTCAATTATCACCCGCGCAATCACCGCCAAGAAGAGGTGCCCAGTGCCGAGGCGGTCCTGGGTCATTTCAAGGAGCGGGTGATCGGGCTCACGGCGGCGGAGGCGATCGACGAGGCCAAGCGCTGCATGTCCTGCGGCATGTGCTTTGAGTGCGACAACTGCGTGATCTACTGCCCGCAGGGCGCCGTCTACCGGGTGGACAAGGCGAGTCGCACGACCGGTCGCTACGTGGCCACCGACTATGCCAAGTGTATCGGCTGCCACATCTGTGCGGATGTTTGCCCGACCGGCTACATCAAGATGGGCTTGGGCGAGTGAATGACTGCCGCTATGCTGCCGCGGGAGGCGTCGATGGCTAGAGCCTTGCTCAGTGCGGGCCTGATCGCCTTGGGCCTGGCCTGGGCGCTCGCCGCCCAGCCGGTCTTAGCGGGTGACGGGCAGAGTTTCGTGCGGGTGGGTTCCCGGGCCGACGGTGCCGGCGCCTGCGTCGAGCCCACGCAGTATATGCGCCGACACCACATGGATCTCATCCAGCACCAGCGCGACGCTACCGTCCATCAGGGCATCCGCGGGACCAAGCACAGTCTGGCGGGTTGTATCGACTGCCATGTGGCCCCCGGGGCGGACGGCCAGCCGGTGGCAGTGAACGCGCACCGGCAGTTCTGTCGTTCCTGCCACGAATTCGCGGCGGTCAAGGTCAACTGTTTCGATTGCCACGCCGGGGTGCCCCGGGGTGGGCCCCTGAGCGAGGCGGCCCGCTCGGCCTTGGAGGCCGCGTCCGCGGCACCCGGGCCGGGGGCCGTCGGTGGAGCCGAACGTAGCGCCCGCACCGGGCAGGGTCAACGATGATGAAGCACCCACCAGAGAGCATCGATCGGGGGCGCCGCGACCTGCTCGGCGTCGCCGCGGGGTTGACGGCTGCGGTCGTGGCGCCCGGGATCGTCCTGCACGCCGTCAGTGCCGCCCCCACGGGCGCGCCGGGTGCCGCCGCGCACCCCGGGGCCGCCGACGCCACCGTGCGCTGGGGCCTGCTGATCGACACCGACAAGTGCCGCGACGGCTGTCGCGCCTGTGTCGATGCCTGCGACCAGGAGCACGGACTCGACCTCCAGACCCGGCCGACGGGCCAGTCCGAGCGCGCCTGGGCGGACCAGAAGGCAGTGTGGATCCGCAAGGCCAAGCTCGCGGACAACCTGACCGGGCGGGTGACCAACCTGCCCCTGATGTGCCAGCACTGCGAGCACCCGCCCTGCGTGGACGTCTGCCCGACCGGGGCCTCCTTCAAGCGTGCCGACGGGATCGTGCTGGTGGACCGCCATACCTGCATCGGTTGCCGCTACTGCATGATGGCCTGCCCCTACCAGGCGCGCAGCTTCATCCATGAGGTGCTGCATGACCAACTGACTCGCAGCCCGCGGGGCAAAGGCTGTGTGGAGAGCTGCAACCTGTGCGTGGGCCGCCGCGACCTGGGGGTGCCGTCCACCGCCTGCGCGGACGCCTGCGCCGCGGCTGGTCACCAGGCGATCGTCTTCGGTGACCTGAAGGACCCCCAGAGCGCCATCAGCCAGGCGCTCAAGGGATTGCCGAGCCGCCCGCTCCGTGAGGACCTGGCGCTCAACACCGGTGTGCGTTACGCGGGCATCTAGTGCAGCACGACAGAGATCTCGCTACCGTTTCCGCTCGTTGTCGTTGTCGTAATCCTAGACGACAACGATTACGACAACGACAACGATTACGACAACGATCACGACTGAGAGCGGTAGCGGGATTTTCGGCGTCCTGTACTTGCGCAAATGGGGGACTTACGGCATGAAGCGAATCGTCTATCGCGAGTGGCGCATCCCGCCGGCCCAGTATTGGGGCCTCCTGGGGGGCCTGGCGGCGGTGGTGGGGCTGGGGGGGCTCGCCGCGCTCTACCTGGAGCACCAGGGCCACTGGGTCACGGGCATGAACAACGGCGTGGTCTGGGGGCTACCCCATGTCTTCGCCGTGTTCCTGATCCTCGCCGCCTCCGGGGCGATCAATGTCGCCTCGGTCGGGACTGTCTTCAACAAGGGCGCCTACCAGCCGCTGGCGCGCCTGTCGGCGCTCCTCGCGGTGGCGCTCCTGATCGGCGGCCTGCTGATCCTGGTGCTCGACCTGGGGCGCCCGGACCGGCTCCTGGTGGCCATGACCAATTACAACTTCCGCTCCATCTTCGCCTGGAACATTTTCCTGTATACGGGTTTCGTCGCGCTGGTCATCGCCTATCTCTGGACCATGGCCGACCGGATGGGCGCGCCATTCAAGCAGTCGATCGGCGTCGCCGCCTTCGTCTGGCGGCTGGCGCTCACGACCGCGACCGGCTCCATCTTCGGCTTCCTGGTGGCCCGGCAGGCCTTCGACACGGCCTTCCTGGCACCCATGTTCGTCATCATGTCGCTCGCCTACGGGCTCGCTATCTTCCTGCTGGTGCTGTTGTTCAGCTTCGCGCAGGAGGGGCGGCCCCTGGGTGACAAATTGCTGCAACGGCTCAAGAACCTGCTCGGGGTCTTCGTCGCGGCGGTGCTCTATTTCACCCTGGTCTATTACCTGACCAAGGTCTATGGCGCCAAGAACTACGGGCTCATCGGCTGGCTGCTGTTCAACGGCGGCTTCTATTCGGTCCTGCTGTGGGTCGGCTGGGTGCTGGTCGGCGCCCTGATCCCGCTCGGGATCATCTGGCACCCGGTCCTGGGACGGGATCGCACCTGGATCATGGCGGCCTGCATCCTGGTGGTCCTGGGCGGATTCGCGACCCTCTACGTGATCCTCGTCGGCAGTCAGGCCTACCCGCTCCAGTTGTTCCCGGGCCAGACCATCCTCGCGTCCGGATTCGCCGATGGGCTGCGGGTGGGCGCCGCCTATTACAGCCCGAGTATTCCCGAGGTGCTGCTCGGGCTGGGCGGGGTCGCCGTGGCCCTGGTCATTACGGTCGTGGGGGTTCGGGTACTGCAATTCCTGCCCGAATCCCTGGCCGACGCCGAGCTGCCCGAGGACGCCGGCGCGGGCGCCTTGAAGGTCTATTCCATCGACGAAGTCTCCTCCGGTTAGCGCGGATTCATGGCGCACCTCTATGTCTCTGCCGCGCACCGCTCCTCGGGCAAGACCACCGTCGCCATCGGACTCTGCCGCGCCTTTCGCGACCGCGGCCTGCGCGTGCAGCCGTTCAAGAAGGGTCCTGACTTCATCGACCCCCTGTGGCTCACCCTGGCGGCCGGGCGGCCCTGCTGCAATCTCGACTTCCACACCATGGGGCGGGACGAGATCGGCGCCGCCTTTGCCGCGGAACTCCAGGGCGCCGACCTGGGGCTGATCGAGGGCAACGTCGGGCTCTACGACAGCACCGATCTCGCGGGTGCCAACAGCAACGCCGCACTGGCCAGGTATCTGGGCGCCCCCGTGGTCCTGGTCATCGACTGCCGCGGCATGGCCCGCGGCATCGCCCCCCTACTCCTGGGCTATCGCGCCTTCGACCCCGATCTCAACATCGCCGGCGTCGTGCTCAACAAGGTCGCCGGCAGCCGGCACGCCGGGAACCTGATCCGGGCCGTGGAGCACTACACGGACGTGCCGGTCCTGGGCGTCCTGCCGCGCGATGAGTCGCTCACCATCGCCGAGCGCCACCTGGGACTGATGCCGAGCAACGAGTCCGCGCAGGCCCAGACCTGGGTCGAGCGTATCGCCCGCCAGGTGGCGGACAGCGTCGACCTCGACCGCCTCCTCGCGCTGGCGGAGCGGGCGCTGCCGCCCGCGCCGTCGCCCGTCTCGGACGGCGATGCGCCCCTGTCGGCGCAATCGTCGATGCAACCCCCGGTGCGCATCGGCATCGCCCGCGACGCCGCCTTCGGCTTCTATTATCCGGACGACCTGCGTGCGCTGGCCGCGGGCGGGGCCGAGCTGGTCCCCTTCAGCCCGGTCGCAGACCCGGAGCCGCCGGCGGTGGACGCCCTCTTCCTGGGCGGCGGCTTTCCGGAGTATCGGATGGCGGAGTTGGAGGCCAACCGCACCATGCGCGAAGGGGTCGCGGACTTCATCGCCCGCGGCGCCCCCGTCTATGCCGAGTGCGGCGGTCTCATGTATCTGTGTCGGGGTCTGCGCTGGGGCGCGGAGCGCCGCGCCATGGTCGGCGCGCTGGCGGCCGAGGTGCAGATGCAGGAGCGGCCCCAGGGGCGAGGCTACGTGAGCCTGCGCGAGACGGCCGACTTTCCGTGGCCGGGATCAACCGCCGCGGGGCGTGAGGTGCAGGCCCATGAGTTCCACCACTCCATGGTCGTGGCCCCCGACCCGGACTGGACCTACGCCTACGAGGTCCTACGCGGGGTCGGCATCGACGGCCGTTTCGACGGCATCGTCCAGGGCAACCTGCTGGCAAGCTATGCCCACCTGCGCGATGTCGGGGGGCTCAACTGGACCGGGCGCTTTCTCGCCCATGTGCGCCGGTGTCTGGGGGCCTAAGGGGCGGTTCACTGATCAGTTAAACAAGTCCATTAGGGAATGCCGGTCGCGTCGTTGTCGTTGTCGTAATCGTAATCGTAATCGTAATCGAGGTTATCGTAGCGACCCGGATTCTCTCGGACGCCGACTTGAATCGCTGCTCCGATTACGATTACGACAACGACAACGACAACGACAACGACTGGCCGCCACGCGCGGGCTTTACCCGTCCTACGGCGCTCATTCCACGATTGATTCAGGGGGTGCGACATGCTCACACTGACCACGGCTGCGGTCGCGCAGGTCCAGGTCGCCGCGCAACAGGGCGGGGCCGACGGCCTGGTCCTGCGCCTGGCCGCCCGGCGCCTGCCCGACGGGGCCATCGATTACCGCATCGGGTTCGATGCGGCCACCGAAGACGACATCCGCCTCAAGTGCGGCGCCATTGAGGTCGTGATGACCCCGGAACAGGTGCCGCTGCTCGCTCAGGCGACCATGGACTATGTCGAACTTGCGCCGGGGGAGTTTCGCTTCATCTTTCTGAATCCCCTGGACCCCAACTATCGGCCGCCGAGCGAGGCTTAGTACGCTTGGATGTTCGGTGCGAAGCGCCTTAACTGGCCCGCGTCCCATGGTATCCTGACTCTCTTTGCTTGAATCAACTCATCCGTGCGCTGCTCGCTTCCGACGGGCCTCGCGCTGCGACCGGGGAGACGCTTGTTCAGGATTCGAGGGGCACGATGTCGGGACCGGTTTACGACTTCCTGCAGGGCCAGTGGCCCAGCCACAAGCGCAGCCTCCACCGGGTCTGTGCCGTCACCCACGCCCAGGTGTTGCTCGACGCCATCTGCGACGGGCCGCTCTGCGCGGACCTCGGCCAGCTGACCCAAGCCGTCACCACCTGGATCGAGCGTCACGTCGGCCGCGACCTGGAGGGGCGCATTCGTGCCCAGCGGCTCGTCGCGGACGGCCCGGGGGCCGACTCGTCTTGGGCGCAGTGCCTGCGCCTCTTCCACAGTCCGTCGCGCATGGCCGCCCAACTCGCGCGCAGTCGTGAACAGATCTGCGCCGCCTGGGGCCAGGGTGAGGACAGCCGTGCCCGCGCAACCCTGTGGCAGTCCCTGTCGCACTATTTCTACGAGGCTAGATTCGAGGTCGACGGCCCCACCGGGCAGCACCGGTTGCGCAACTGGGTGCGTATCCAACGCCTGCTCGCGCGCGTGCGCCGCGACCAGGAGCGGCAGGCCGGCGACCTGCCGGGACCCGAGCGCGTGCACGCCCTGCGGCGCCTGGAGGACCCCGCCTGGCTCGCCGCCGCGGTACTGGCGCAGTCGCAGCGCCCGGGTGCGCGCTACCGGCTCGATGACATTGCGACGGTCGATGGCGTGCTGGCTTATCTCTTTGCCTTCCTGCCCCACCTTGATATAGAGGATATGGACGAGGACCCGGCGCTGGCCGCGCAACTGCCGGAGGACCTTGCCGCGACCATCGACTATTACATCGATGATCCGGCAAGCCCGGCAGGGCTGACCGCCCCCGAGCGTGCCGCGCTGATCCTGGAGTATCGGGGGGGTGTGCCGCCCATGTCCGACCGGGCGTTTCAAGACAGCTACGGTCACACCCGCCAGACCCATCGCAACCGCGTCGCCGCCGGGGTCCGCAAGCTCGCCCCCTGGGTCCGCCGCGATCTGGAATCCTGAGGTAGCAGCAGATGAAGCAGGGCCACGGGCGACTGATCCAGGATGTTCTGAACGCCATCGCGGAATCCGACACCGATGACGACGTTCAACGCCTGCCCGATGAACGGCTCCTGACCGTCCTCGCGGGGCGCTGGCCCCTGACACCGCAGGAACGCCGGCTCCTCGCCCGCTCGGCGGTGACCCGTGAGCGCCTGGTGTGGCTGCGCGCGCTGCAGCGGGCGCGCGCGCTGGCCGCCTGGCAGGCGCCGGCGCTGCGCCCGGCGCCGCTCCAACTGCTTGCGGCCGCGGACGAGACCCCGGCCGTCGGGCCCCTGCGGCTGGTCGGCGACCACTACAGCGTCGCCCTGACCCCGGTCGACCGGGCAGGGCGGGCGTGGCACCTCGCGGTGCAGATCGCGCCGGCCCTGATCGAGGTGACACCCGGCGGCTTCCAATTGATCGACACCGAGGGCCTGGTCTGGCTCGCCGGACATCCGGACGCCGACGGCGAGTTGACCGGCTTTTGGCAACGCGATGAACCCCTCTGGGAGCGGGTCCATCGGGTGCGCCTGGAACTGGCGCCGCTGTGAGCGCGCACGCAGGCTCGCGCGAGGCCCTGGTCCGTTTTCCCGTCGCCGGTGACCCCGAGCTCGGTCTGGCGGGCGTACGGGTCATCGATTGGGGCCAGCCCGCGCTCGGCGCCCGCATGACCCGCGCCGGTCCCGGCGCTAATGCGCTGGGCAAGGACGAGGAGATCGAGGCCGCGATCCGCACCGAGCGCCTGTACGGCGGCTGCCGCTCGGCCGCCCCGGACGGACAGCTCATGGTGGAACTGCTCCTGGCGGATGGCCAACAGATCTCCGGCAGGAGCTACACCCTGGCCCTGGTGCTGGCTGCGCAGCTCGCCCGCGGCTGCCTTCCGCTGCTCGCGGGGCGCTGTGTCATCGCCAGCGGACGGGTCGAGCGCGATGGTGCCATCAGCCCCGTCGGGCAGATGGCGGAGAAGCTGGCGGCCGTCGGGCGCGCCCTGGCCGAGGGGGCCATCGCGGCCCCGGTGCTCATCCTGGCGCGCGCGAACCTGGAGCGCTTGACGAGCGACGAGCAGGGCGCGCTGCGGGCCCTGACCGCCGGTGGTCTGCGCTACCTCAGCCTGACCAGTCTGGCGGAACTGGGGCCCGTCTGGCCCCCGGAACTGCTGCCGGTCGCTCGGCCGCCGCCGTCTCCCGGGCGCCGGTCCTGGGGGCGGCCCCCGGTGCTGCCGGTCGCAGTCGCGGGCGCGGTCGCGCTCACCCTGGGGCTCGCCAGTGTCGCCGTCTACCTGGTGCAGCGCACGCCAGCCACCTGCGCCGGTCTGTCGTCGGACCCGGCCGTCATCGCCCGTTGCTGGGAACCCCTGCCGCTGACTTTGCAGGCCGCGTGCCGGGTGGAGCGTCAGGGCGGTTATCGCCCCTGGCGCCCCTGTCCGAGCGGTACCTGTCTGGCCGTGGCGGACCAATTCCGGCTGGAACTGACGCCTGGCGCGCGGGGTTGGCTCTATGTCTTCCACCTGGATGCCGTCGACCAGGTGCTGGAGGACCTGGGGCCGGGTGCGGCGCAGCAGCCGGTGCGACCAGGTGAGCCCCTGGTGCTGCCGTCCGCGGGCAAGACTTACCATGTCGATGGGCGGGCGGCGCAGGAGCACTTCTACGCGCTGCTCACGATGCGTCCGATCAATGGGTTGCACGTTCCGGGGGACGCGCCGAGGGCCGCCCTGAGGGAGTTCTTGGACACCGTTGCGGAGCGGTTCATGGTGTGCCGGGACCCCTTGCCGCCGGGGCCGCACTGACGCATGCCGGTACCGCCGCGTGCATGTTGTGTTAATTCAGCCATGGGAATGACGGATGATGATCAAATGGCGCTGGTTGCCCCTGTCGCTGTCGGTGGCCGCCGCCTTGAGTGCGTGCGCCCACGACCCCCCGGTGCGTCCCGCTCAGGCGCACACCGGTCCCCAAGCGGCGGGCGCCCCACGCGCCGATGGCCGCCGGGGCATCATCGAATGTCGAGAGGATGAGGCCTGCGGGTCGCCCGCGGCGCCTGACGTGCCTGGCACACTGGTGCCGGTCAGGGCGGACGACGTGAACATCCGCTTCCTGCGGGTGGGTGCCGACGGGCAGCAGCGGGTGTTGGAAAACGGCAGCGCACTGCCCCCCGGCGCGGCCTTCACCATCCTCATCCAGGCCCGTCGTGACGCCAACCTCTACCTCTGGCACGCGGACCCGCAAGGCCGGCTCGTCGAACTGGTGGGGGCCTCCGGCGCGCTGGGGGCGCGGGACTGTGCCCGCGCCAATCGCCTGCGCGCCGGTCAGACCGTCCAACTGCCGGCGGCCGGGGCGCACTACACCCTGGATCGGCGTGCCGGCGCCGAGCGGATCTACCCGGTCCTCTCCGCGGCCCCCCTGTGTGGGGCCAACGGGACCGCAGTTGGCGGCTGGTTGCGTGCCGGCACCGGCCCGGATTGCTCCGGTCGCGCGGGTACCTGTGGTGAGGTCTTTGTTATCAACCGCCTGACGCGGACCTGAGCGACCCGTATACCGGCTCCGGGTCCTGTCCTTGCGCCGTACACAGGAGCATGGAGGTATCACCATGATGAAGGGCAAACAACGCTCAAGCTCGGCAACGGCGGGGGTCACGCCCCCCGGCGCCCAAGCGCGGCACGCTGGCGTTCCCCAACCGCACGGTCATCGCGGCGCGCCGTCGCGCGCGCGCGCCGCCGGCGCCCAGCGCCCAGAGCCGGTGACCGGGGTGGGGTGCACGCAAGCGCTCCGGGCGCTCATTGCCGGTTTGTGTCTCCTCGCCGCGGGGCCGGGGACGGCCGGGATCAGGACCGATGGCACGGTCGGACCGAGCCGCACCCTGACCGGCGCCATGACGATCGACCAGGGCTTGGGCACGCGCGCCGGCGACAACCTCTTCCACAGCTTCGAGCGCTTCGATATCGCCACCGGCGAGAGCGCCACCTTCACCGGCTCCGCCGACATCGCCAATGTCATCAGCCGGGTCACCGGGGGTACCCCCTCCAGTATCGATGGCCTGCTCAAGTCCGAGATCGGTCATGCGGCCTTCTTCCTGATCAATCCCAAGGGTGTGGTCTTCGGCCCCAATGCCACCGTCGATGTCCCGGGCGCCTTCCACGTCAGCACCGCCGACCGGCTGAACTTTCCGGATGGCTATTACAGCGCGACCGATACCGAGCACAGCACGCTCAGCATGGCCGCCCCCGAGTCATTCGGATTCCTGGTCGACCGGGCGCCCGCGGACATCACGGTTCGGGGCAGCCAACTCGCCTTCAAGTCGGGCACGACCGTGTCGCTGGTGGGTGGGAACGTCACGGTCACGGCCGATTCGGAGACCTTCTCCTTCGCGCGTATCGAGAGTCAAGGCGGGGACGTCCGGGTCGTGGCCGTCGGCAGGCCGGACGCCGAGAACCGGATTGCCGTACGCGATGGATCGAGCACGCTGGCCCCCAAGGGCCGGGCCGAGGTCAGTGAGGGATCGACGCTCGACGTCAGCGGCTTCACGGGACCCGAGTCCATCCTGCTGCGCGGCGCAACGGTCGCGGTTCTTGGGGATTCATCGCTCGTCGTCGGGCACAACGGAGCCAATGCTTCGGCAGGTGTGATCCGGGTTGACGCCGGGGCGCTCGAAATCACGGATAGCAAGATTGACTCGACCGTGTCCGGCGCCGGTCGCGGGGCAGACATCGTGGTGACGGCGGATCGGTTGACGATCGACGCCGCCCTGGCATGGGACGGCGTCTCGCGCATCAGTACCCGGATCGCGGCGGGCGCGACCGGCGCCGCCGGCGATGTGCGCATCGATGCGAGGCGCATTGCGCTCACCAACGGGGGGCAGATCAACACGCTGGTTATGCCGACGGCGCAGGGTGCGGGTGGTGCCCTGGATCTGAGGGTCAGCGAGAGCGTCGCCGCGAGCGGCTGGAACGACCTTGGGGCGTACAGCGGTATCGCCAGCATGACCCGATCGCTGTACGCGGCCCGCGGCGGCGACATCCTGATTCAGAGCCCAGACGCCGCACTGCGTCTGACGAACGGCGCCATCATCCAGGCCGGAACCACGGGGAGCGGGAACTCGGGCGCGATTCGGATCGCGGTTCGCAGTCTCGATGCAAGCGGTGACGCCTGGGTCTATGCGCCCACGGCGGGGGGCGGTAGCGCCGGGGACCTGACGATTGCGGTTGCCGACTCCATGACCCTGGCCAGCGGCGCCGGGGTCGGGGCCTGGTCCGGCGGGGCCGGGGCGGCCGGCAAGCTCGCCATCACAATCAAAGGGTCATTGGTCATGGACGGGGCTTGGTTGGAGACCTCGGCATCCGCGGGCGGCGCGGCGGGCGAGATCGCGATCGACGCCGGTCGAGAGATCCTCATGGACAACGGGTCCGTGGTGATGGCAGGAACCACTGGTCTGGGGCGGGCCGGTGCCATCGGCCTCACCGCGGGCGGTGTCGTCGCACTGACCAATGGTTCAAACCTGTACGCCGATTCCGGCGCGAAGTTCGCCGCGGGCAAGTATGTCGATACCAAGCTCGGCGACGCTGGCCGGATCACGATCGATGCCGGTAGCGTGACCCTGCTCGACTCCAGTCTCGTGGTGTCGTCGGCGAATCGTGCCAATGCCGGCGTGATCGACGTGACGGCTACGGGTGACATCCGCATCGACAGCACGACCGGCGTGGCCCAGGGGCTCCTGGCGGGGAATACCCGCCCGCTGACCGCTGTCCCCCTGGACCCGACGCGCCTGGCCCTTGAGGGACGTTCCGGGACCGTCCGGCTGACGGCCAATGACATCACGCTCGCGAATAAAGCCATGATCGACATCGGGACCACCGCGGGCGACGGCGGATCGGTCGGCATCAAAGCCCGGACCTTGAGCCTGCTCGATGGCGCCAGTATTCGGGCCGTGACCAGCGCCGCCGGGGCGGCCGGGGGCATCAGGGCCCAGGCCACGGGCAATATTCTCATGAGCGATGCGGCCTTCATGAGCGCGGCCACCACTGGTCAGGGGCGCGGCAGCGCCATCGTGCTGACGGCCGATGGTGTCATGGAACTGACCAATGGATCCTACTTGTTCGCATCGACGACCGGCCCCGGTGCTGCCGGCGATGTCACGCTCAGGGCCGGGCGATCCATGACCCTGGACGGCGGTGCCAGTATAGAGTCCTGGTCGAGAGGCGTCGGCGCGGCCGGAAACCTGACGATTGATGTCGGCGGGTCCTTCCTCATGCACACTGGTGCCTGGCTGGACACAGCGGCCACCGCGGGTGGCGGGGCAGGCGACATCGGGATCCACGCCGGCGGGGACATCCGCTTGAGCGACTGGGCCTACGCGAGTGCATCGACCGTTGGTCAGGGACGGGCCGGTGCCATCGGACTCAGGGCCGGGGGCGCCGTGGAATTGACGAATGCCGTCTTCCTGTTTGCCGAATCGGGGGCACTGACCGACGCGGCGGGCAACTACCTGGATACCAGACTGGGCGAGGCCGGCCGGATCACGATCGATGCCGGGTCCTTGACCTTGCTGAATTCCGGCCTGTCGGTCGTCTCCTCGAATCTTGCCGGTGCCGGGGTGATCGACCTGAGCGCCCGCGGGGACCTGCGCATCGAGGGCGCGACCGGCTTGCTGGACGGACTCCAGGCCCAGAACCAGCGCCCGGTGACCGCTGCACCCCTGGACCCGACGCAGGTCGCGCAAGCCGGCCGCGCCGGAACCGTGGCGCTGCGTGCCCCCCGCATCACCGTCGGTCAGGGGGCGATCATCAATATCAGCAGCAATGCCGGCGACGGCGGCGTGCTCAGCATTGACGCGGGGTCCCTGAGCCTGCGCGACGCTGCACTCATCAACGCCTTCACCAGGGCGAACGGGGCGGCCGGTGACATCGCGATCCAGACCATCGGGGACCTGCTGATGAGCGATGGGGCCACCGTGACGGCCTCGACGGTCGGTCAGGGCACGGCCGGTACTATCACACTCAGTGTCGGGGGCAGCCTGGAGTTGACCAATGGATCGCACGTGAGCGCATTTTCGGGTGCGCTGGCCGATGCGGCGGGCCACTACCTTGATACCAGGCTCGGCGACGCCGGACGGATCACCATCGAGGCCGGCGCCGTGACCCTGCGCGATTCCGGGCTCTTGGTGACATCGTCCAACCGTGCCAATGCCGGGGCGATCGACCTGAGCGTCCGCGACACTCTCCTCATCGACAGCACGACCGGCGAGCCCGACGGACTCTGGGCCGCGAACATGCGTCCCGTGACCGCGCCGCCTCTGGACCCGACGCGCACCGCCCACGAGGGGCGCTCCGGGAGCATCAGGTTGACGGCCGCGGGCATCACGGCAGCGAACGGGGCGATCATCGATATCAGTAGCAGTGCCGGCGACGGCGGCGCGGTGACGGTGGACACGGGGGCGCTGAACCTGCTCGATGGCGCGACCATCTGGGCGATCCCGACCGGACCCGGGGCCGGTGGCGACATTGCGATCACGGTCAGCGGGGCGCTTGCGATCCTGGGCAAGCACCCGCGCTACGGGACGGGCGCCGGGATCCTCACGGCGAACGCCAACCCGGCGTCGCACGCGGCGCTGGTCGGGCCCGCCGGCGCGATCGACATCACCGCCGCCACCCTGACCATCGGCTACGGCGGGGCCATCGACTCCTCATCCTTCGCGTCCTCCGGGGCCGCCGCCGGGGCCATCACCTTGCAGGTGGGGCGCCTGGCGGTCCGCGACGGCGGGGCCATCCTCTCGGCGACGACCGGCGCCGGTGCCGCCGGCGATATCCGCATCGATGCCTTGGAGCAGGTCCTGGTCGCGGGGCTCGCTGGTTCGCCGAGCACCATCTCCGCGGCCTCCGGCAGTCCCCTGCCGGGCGCGGACCAGGGCCGGGGCGGGAATATCCGGATCAGTGCCCCCGAGGTGCTGATCGAGCAGGGCGGCGAGATCGCATCCCAGACCTACGGGGCGGCGGCGGCGGGGTCCGTGACCCTGAGCGCGGATCGCCTGATTGTGCGCGCCGGTGCTGAGATCAACACCGATAGCGCCGGTGAACTCGGCAACGGACCTGCGGGGGCCATCGACATCCAGGCGGGCGTCGTCGTGCTCGATGGTCGCGGGGCCGAGACACTGTCAGACCTGTGGCGGCAGACCGGCATCCTGAGCACCAGTGCCCCCGGCGGTGGGGCGGCGGGCAACATCCGCATCCAGGCCAGCGCGGGTATGGATATCATCGGCGGTGCAACCTTATCCACCAGCACCGCCTCCGCCGGCGATGCCGGTGATATCGCCGTCACGGCCCCCACCCTGACGATCGACAACGCCCTCCTGGCGAGCCGCGCCGAGGCCGGGGCCACCGGCTTCGCGGGCGCCATCGACCTCACCGTCGGCCTGCTCGACCTGCGCAACCAGGGCGAGATCAGCATCGAGTCCAACCAGCGCGTGTCCGGCGAGCGGCTCGCCTTCACCCCCGACAATCGCATCCACATCGCGGCGACCGACCTGCGCCTCACCACCGGCGGCACCATCAGCGCCGCGAGCACCGGCAACGTGCGCGCCGGAGCGATCGAGATCAACGGTCAGACGCTCAGCGCGAGCGGCGGCGCCTCCATCCAGTCCGACGCCGCCGGCAGCGGTGCCGCCGGCCGGATCGCGCTCCAGGTCGCCGCCATCACCCTGGACGGCGCCGAGGTCCGGGCCGCCACCAGCGGCAGCGGTGCCGGCGGCGCGCTGGGCATCACCGGGCAGACCCTGAACGCCGCCAGCGGCGCCCGGGTGCGCACCGATACCAGCGGCAGCGGGGCCGCGGGCCGGGTGGACATCACCCTCGGCGGCCTGCTGGCCCTGGCCCCCGGGACTGAGCTCTCCACCAGCACCAGCGGCGGCGGCGACGCCGGACGCATCGGTGTCACCGTCGGGAGCCTCGACCTCAACAACGCCGCCCTGACCAGCCGGGCTGAGCCCGGGGCGACCGGCCAGGCGGGCGCCATCGCGGTGAGCGCCGGGGCGATCGACCTGCGCAATGCGGCCCAGATCAGCAGCGCGTCCAATCAGGGCCTGGCGGCGGCCCGGCGCGCCGGGGTGCCGGCCGGGCAGATCACCATCAGCGCCGCGGCTCTGCGGCTCGACGGCGCCTCGGGCATCACCGCCGCGAGCACGGGCAGCGTCCCCGCCGGGTCGATCAACATCACGGCCGGGGCCCTCAGCCTGGCGGGTCAGAGCCGCATCACCACCGAGTCCGTGAATGCCGACGGCGGCGCCATCGGCATCGACGCCCGGTCGCTGTGGCTCACCGACAGCCAGATCACGACCTCGGTGCTGGGCACCACCGGCAGTGGCGGCGACATCCGCATCCGCACCGGGCTCCTGGGCCTCGCCGGCGGCTTCATCCAGGCCAACACCGCGGCGGCGGGGGCGGCGGGCGGGGACCTCTCCATCGTCGCCGAGCGGGTGATCGCCAGCCGCGGCTTCGTCCAGGTGGGCGGCAATGAACGCCTGGCCTTCCGCCCCGGGTCCGGGCTCAACGTCATCCAGGCGGCGGCGCCGGCTGGGGTCCAGGGCAACATCATGACCACGGTGCCGCAACTGGACGTGACCAAGGGTCTGACCGCGCTGGAGGTCCCGGTCGGCGACCCGGCCGCGCTCGTGCGCGACCGCTGCCTGGTCGGCAGCGCGCTGGCCGGCAGTTCGCTGGTCGAACAGCCGGTCGCTGGCCTCCCGCCCGCGCCCGCGGCACCCGCGGTGGTTTCCTTCGCCGGGGAGCGCCTTGACCTGCTGCTGGCCGGGGGCTAGTACCTTGGATGCGATGAGAGTGAAGCAAGTGGCATTGATCAGCGGATTGCGCCTCGGACTGTTCGCCGCCCTGCTGGTGCAGCCTTGGGCTGCTGCGGGCCTGGAATCGCTGTCGCCGGCTCGCCCGCTGCCGGGGTCAGGCGCCCCGGCCGCGCGCGCCCCCGAGGTCCGGCCGGTGCCGTCCGGTCCAGCGCCGGACCTTCAGACGCCGGCCCCGCCGGGCGCCGCGGTGGCGTCCGCGGCCCCGGCCGCGCCGCTGTTCGTGCTCACCGCGGTGCGCTTCGAGGGCGGTGAGGGCCTGCCCCAGACCGGGCTGCAGGCGGTCTGCCTGCCCTATCTGGGGCGCGCCCTGTCGCTCTCGGACCTGGAACAACTGCGCTTCGAGCTGACCAGGCATTATGTCGACCAGGGCTACGTCAACAGCGGCGTCATCGTGAAGCCCGGGCAGGTGGTGAGCGATGGGGTCCTGACCTTTCAGATCGTGACCGGGCGCCTGAGCGAGGTCCGGATCAGCGGGCAGGAGGGACTGCGCCCGGCCTATGTCCACGACCGGATCCGGCCCGACGCGCAGGAACCGCTAAACCGCGAGGTCCTGCAAGCGCGCTTCCAGCGGCTGCTCGATGACCCGCTGATCGAGCGGATCGACGCGAGTCTCTTGCCCGGTCTGTCGCCCGGGGCCGCGGTGCTCGATCTGAAACTGGTGCGGGCGCGCCCCTGGTCGCTCTACGCGCGGGTGGACAATGATCAGCCGCCGAGCACCGGGGCCGAGTTCTTCTACCTGGGCGGGGCCCTGCGCAACCTGACCGGCTTCGGCGATGTGCTGGAGTTCTACGGCGGCCTCGGTCTGCAGGGCGGCAACGGTCTGACGGACCGCGGACGCCAGGGCTCGCTCGGCTGGTCGGTTCCGCTGTCGGCGCGCGACACGCGGCTCTTCCTGCGCTATGACCGGACCAACTCCTCGCTCCTGGAGGAGCCGTTGCGGGAACTCGACATCGCGAGCGATACCCAGCGGGTCGAGGCGGGGATCGCCTACCCCTGGTGGCGCACGCCGCGCAGCGCCCTGACCCTGGGCGCCCTGGTCAGTTGGTCGCAGAACACCACGACGCTCTTGGGCGAGCCCTTCTCCTTCTCCCCCGGGGCGGTGCGCGGTGAGAGCCGGGTCACGGCCCTGCGCCTCTCCCAGGAGTTCCAGGACCGCGGGGCCACCAGCGCCTTTGCCCTGCGCTCGGTCTTCAGCCTCGGGCTCGATGCCTTCGGGGCTACCATCCACGACGACGGGCTCCCCGACAGCCGCTTCTTCGTCTGGCTCGGCCAGGGCCAGTACGTCCGCAATCTCGACCGGCGCGGCACCCAACTGGTCCTGCGCGCGGCCGTCCAGTTGACGCCGGACGTGCTCCTGCCGCTGGAGCGCTACGCGGTCGGCGGCGCCAACACGGTGCGCGGCTACCGGGAGAACGAGCTGGTGGGCGACTGCGGCTATGTCGCCTCGCTGGAGGTCCGCTACCCCCTGTGGCGGGGTGGCTGGTGGCGCAGCCCAGCGAACCTGCTGCAGCTCGCCGTCTTCACGGATGTCGGCAGCGCCTGGGGTCATGGCCTCTTCCACCGTCGCGAAAACCTCTTCTCCGCCGGCATCGGGCTGCGCTGGAACATGAGCGAGCGCCTGCGCGCAGATCTCTACGTGGCCCACGCCTTCATCGAGCCGTTGCCCAAGGACACCTATGACTGGCAGGACGACGGCATCCATTTCATGCTCGAGACGGAGTTCTGAGGATGGTCCACATCAGACCGCACCTGCTGCTCGCCCTCGGGTTGGTGCTCGGGCTCCGGCTGTCGGCCGCGGCGCCCGTGCCGACACCCCCGGATGACGCGGCCGCCGCCGTGGCCGGCTGGACGGCGACCATCGAGCGCCCCGACGCACCGGCTGCGGCGCGCCTGGAGGCCCTGATCCGGCGCGGCGAGACCCACCGCTCCCTGGGCCGGCTCGACGAGGCGGAGGCGGACCTGCGTCTGGCCCTGGAGCAGGCGCGTGAGACCCACGCCGACCTCCTGCAAGGGGTCGCCACCTATGCGCTCGGTCAGTTGTACGCGCAGCAGCACCGCGGCCTGGCGGCGGAGGAGCTGCTGCGCTCCGGGCTCGTGCAGGCGCAACGCCTGGGCCGCCCGGCCCTGACCGGGGCCCTCGCCAACAGCCTGGGGGCGGTGCTGGCCCAGGCCGGCCGCACCCCGGAGGCGCGGGCGCACTACACCCAGGCCCTGGAGCTGGCCCAGGCGGCGGGGGACGAGGGGCTCACCGCGGCCGTGCGGCGGAACCTCGCCCACCTGGACCCGAACCCCGGGAAGTCACTCGCCGGACTGCGGGCGGCGCGGGCGGCGGCCATGCAGGTCGCGGCGGCGCCGGAGCGCGCGCAACTGCTGCTCGGGATCGGCGACGAGGCCGTGCGGCTGGGCGGGCCGGGCCGCGCCCTCGCGGAGCAGACCCTGCGCGAGGCCGCCGCCGCGGCCCAGGCCGCCGGGCTGGCCCGGGAGCGCGCCCAGGCGCTCGGTGAGCTCGGGCGGTTGAGCGAGGACGCCGGGCGCGCCACTGCGGCCCTGAGTCTGACCGAGCAGGCCGTCGCCGCCGCCCCGGTCGCGGCCCACGACCTGCTCTACCCCTGGGAGTGGCGCCTGGGGCGCCTGCACCAGGCGCGCGGCGACCGGCCGCGGGCCACGGCCGCCTACCGCCGGGCGGTGGATCACCTGGAGCAGGTCCGCCACCTGATCCCGATCGAATACGACTCCGGGCGCTCGTCCTTCCGCGAGACCCTGGGCCCGATCTATCTCGGGCTCGCGGACCTGCTGCTGCAGCAGGCGGCGGAGAACCCCGGCGCCGAGCGGGAGCAGGCCCTGCTGCTGGAGGCGCAGCAGCGCGTGGAGCAGATCAAGCTCGACGAGCTGCGCGATTATCTGCGCGATGCCTGCCTCCTGCCGCTGCGCAAGGGGGTGGAGTCCATGGCCCCCACGGCGGCCGTGCTCTATCCGGTGATCTTCCCCGGGCGCCTGGAACTCCTGGTGCGGATCGGCGCGCGGATGTACCGCTTTACCAGCCGCGTGGACGCCGCCACCCTGGGCGCCGCCACGGTCGCACTGCGCCGGGCGCTGCGCGACCGTGGGCCGATCCCGCCGGCCGCCCAGTCGCTCTACGACTGGCTGATCGCGCCCATTGCGCCGCTGCTCGCCGCGCAATCCGTCACCACCCTGGCGGTGGTCCCGGACGGCCCGCTGCGCACCATCCCCTTCGCCGCGCTCGCCGACCACGGCACCTTCCTGGTGGAGCGCTATGCGCTCGCCACCGTCCCCGGACTCACCCTGTTGGACCCCCAGGCCCTGCCGGGCGCCGGGTTGCCGACCCTGCTGGCGGGGCTGAGCCGGCCCGGGCCGGTGGTCGGCGAACTGCCGCCCTGGTGGCTCAACGCCATGCTGAAGCAGTATCGCGGCACCGCCCGCGGCGGGGCCGCACCCGCAACCCGCGGGGTCGCGGTCCGGGACCCAGCCGCCGGCGGGCGCGGCTTCACCCCCTCGGTGCCCGTCCCCGGCCCGGTCGCGGCCGAGGCCGGCACGGGTACTGGCGGGGGCACCGGCGAGGGCGCGGGCACGGGGGAGGCGGCCCTGGCCCTGGCCTTGCCCGGGGTGCGGGCGGAACTCGACGCGCTCGCCCGCCTGGTGCCGGCCCAGACCCTGCTCGACGAGGGGTTCCGGCTCGCGCCCTTCCTCGCGGAGTTGGGCGGACACTCCTACCGCATCGTCCACATCGCCTCGCACGGGCTCTTCGGCGGGAGCCCGGGGGAGAACTTCATCCTCACCTACGACAAGCGCCTCGACATGGGCACCCTGGCCGCGGGCCTGCGGCCCAAACAATTGAGCCAGTCGCCCATCGAACTCCTGGTCTTGAGTGCCTGCCAGACCGCGGAGGGCGACGACCGCACCCCGCTGGGGTTGGCCGGCATCGCGCTGCAATCCGGCGCCCGCGGTGCGCTCGGCTCCCTGTGGCCGGTGGACGATGCCGCCACCCAGGCCCTGATGCGCCGGTTCTATGAAAACCTGAGCGCCCCCGGGGCGACCAAGGGCCGCGCCCTCCAGGAGGCGCAACTGGCCCTGCTGCGCGAGGGGTCCTGGCGCGACCCCTATTACTGGGCACCCTTCATCCTGGTGGGTAACTGGCTGTGAGCGCGGTGCACCCCAGCATCCCGGGCCCGCCCTTGGGGGTCTGGATCGCGGCACCTGTAGGATGGGCAAAGCCCGCACCGGATCGCCGCGGACCGGCCGCAACGTCTGGCGGGCGTGCCCATCAAGCCAGGCCCGGCGCCGCAAGGATGGGTACGCTGCGCTTTGCCCATCCGACCCTTCTGCTGCTCTGGGTCTGCTCCGCGGCGGCCGCGCCGCCCGTGCAGACCTTCAAGGACTGGGCGCTGCGCTGCCCTGAGGGCGCCGCGTGCGTGCTGGAGCAGCGCGTCCTGCTCAAGGACAACGAGGCCACACCGCTCCTGCACCTGGCCTTCCAATACGACGGTGAGCCCCGCGTCCTCAACGCGATCCTGCGCGTCCCGCTCGGCGTCCTGCTGGCGCCCGGGCTGACCCTCACCATCGAGGGCCGCCCGCCCTTCAGCATCCCCTTCCACCACTGCCGCCCGGAGGGCTGCCTCGCCCTGGCGCCGGCCTCCGACCGACTGCTGACGGCACTGCGCCGGGGCAAGCGCGCCACGGTCGGCTATCGCCTGGGCGACGGGCGCGGGCTCAAGGTCCCCCTGTCACTGGACGGGCTCGATTCGGGCCTGCGCGCCCTGGGCGGGCGTCCGGCGCGTTGAGGGCTGGTGCAGCGGCGGCCGGGGCCTGGCCCGATGCCGGGCGGGCGGGGAAACATTCCAGGTCCGCTTGGTTTCTGCCGTCCTGCCCCCTGGGCAATAGGAGAGTGAAGCCAGGGATGATCGCGGGCCCGATTGCCGTGGCCCGGTGCGGCTGGACGCCATTCTGTCATTCAGGAGATCACACATGAGCGACTATTCTCACCTGTCCCATCTCGGTCCGCACCTTGGGCATCTGGCCCATCGGGCACTCGAGTCCGACGCGGCCAAGGGCGCACTTGCGACCGCGGCGGCCGCCGTGATGCCCACGGTGGCGTCCGGTGCGGCCTCAGTCACCGCGGGCGTTGCTTCGCTCGCCTCGGCAGGGGTGGCGGCCGGTGCGACCACCGTGCTGACGCTGGCCCCGATTGCCATCCCCGCGTTGGTCGTCTGGGGGATCTGGAGAGCGCTGAAGGACTAGCCGTCAACCCATCCGGCGGACGCTGCCGCCGGACCGCGCGGGGCCGCGCAGGTCTGATTGCGTGGTCCGCACGGCGGACCCGAGGGCCCGCACGGTGCCTGTAGGGTCCGCTGTGCGGACCGAGCGCCCCTGAGCGGTCAGATTGGGGAGGGCACTACCGCCGGTCGCTCGCTTGCGGTTCACATGCCGTTCTCGCCGGCGCGCGATGAGTCGGTAAATTCATTGCGGTCCCTGCACCAGTGCGCGGCAGAAACAGCGGTCACCCGCATAATGCCCGGCCGCGATGATCCTAGAATCGGCAATTGCTCACGCAAAGACGCCAAGAACGCAAAGAAGAACAGAACGTTGCAAGCGATGATCCCGTCACCCGGCAGGTGAGCCGTGCGACAGAGATATCGCATTGAAAAACTTTGCGTCTTTGCGTCTTTGCGTGAAATAGATGCTCTTTCTAGGTTGCGGATGCTGCTCCGTCCACAGCCGCAGTGAATCGCTTCCCGACCTATTCGCCCGCGCGGCAGGTCTTGCCTGCCGTCCCGCCTCCCCCTCCCGGGCCGCGTCCCGCCAGGGATCACCGCGACCCACTCGGTCCGCCCTTTTGGCTTTCGTCACCCTGCCCCCCGGGCAATTGGGGGTGAAGGCGACCGCTTCCGGTCAGCCACCCTGACGAGGCTCATCATGCGCAGGCTTTTCACCCCCTTGGTCCTGCTGCTCGGCCTGACGGCCGCGCCGCCATCCTTCCCGGAGGCGCCCGCGGCGGGGCCGCCGAGCGTCCTGACCACCGATCAGGGCCAGGTCCTTCCGACCGGCACCCCGCCGGGCCTGAGCACGGTCGATTGGGCCGAGATCAGTGCCCAGATCGAGGCTAGCCGGTACGCGGCGCAGGCGACGGACGCCGGCCTCGAGGCGGCCAACCCCGGCCAGCAGTGGCGTACCGCCTTTGACGGCCGCGGCTTCCTGGTGGAGCCCCAGGGCGCGGACTGGCGCTGGGGGCTGGAACTGCGCGGCTATGGCGTCGGCGCCGAGCAGCGGGAACTGAGCGGGCCGGCCCATGCGCAGGCCGTGGGGACACGCGTCTCCTACGACTGGGACGGGACCCTGGAGGAGTGGTTCGTCAACGACCGGCGCGGGCTGGAGCACGGCTTCACGCTCGCCGCGCGCCCGCAAGGGGAGGGCGACGCGCTGGAACTCGCCTTCGCGGTGCGCGGGGGGCTGCGGCCCGAGGTCACGGACGACGGCCTGGCGGTGAGCTTCCTGGACGACCACGGGGCCGAGGTCCTGACCTACAGCGGGCTCAAGGTCACCGATGCCGAGGGCGCGGAGGTGGCGGCGAGCTTCGCGCTGGGGCCGGACGGGCTGCGGCTGCGGGTGGCTGACCAGGGGGCGCGGTATCCGCTGACGATCGATCCGATTGCGCAGCAGGCGTATCTGAAGGCGTCCAATCCAGGGGTGTCCGACTATTTCGGTGCGCCTGTGGCGGTCTCCGGGGATACGGTGGTCGTCGGTGCCCCCTATGAGGACAGCAGTGACTTCGTGGTGAACGGCGACCAAGCGGACAACCTTGCCCCGGATGCCGGTGCGGCCTATGTATTTGTCCGCAACGGCACGACCTGGACGCAGCAGGCCTACCTCAAGGCATCCAATACCGACCCGTCCGACTACTTCGGTTCATCCGTGGCGATCTCGGGGGACACGGTGGTGGTCGGTGCCACCGGTGAAGATAGCGCCGCACTTGGGGTGAATGGCAGCCAAGCCGACAATAGCAGTTCTGCCTCCGGTGCCGCCTATGTGTTCGTGCGCAATGGAATCACCTGGAGCCAGCAGGCGTATCTCAAGGCTTCCAATAGCGAGGCGGGTGACACCTTCAGCCAATCCGTCGCCATCACGGGAGACACGGTGGTCGTTGGTGCCCCTTTGGGGAATTACAACTTTCCTGATAGCGGTGCCGTCTATGTCTTTGTTCGGAGCGGAGCGACTTGGAGCCAGCAGGCATATCTAAAGGCGAACAATATCCGCAATGGTGGTGATCAATTCGGCCTTTCCGTGGCGATCTCTGGCGACACCGTGGTGGTTGGTGCCCCAACTGAGGACAGCGGCGCAACCGGGGTAAATGGCTCCGGTAGTTACACCTACACTAACGCCGGGGCGGCCTATGTGTTTGTGCGCAGCGCGACGAGTTGGGCGCAGCAGGCGTATCTCAAGGCGTCAAATACCGGGGTGAGCGACACGTTCGGCTACTCGGTAGCGATCTCGGGGGATACGGTCGTCGTCGGGGCCCATGGTGAGGACAGCAGCGCCACGGGTGTTAACGGCAACCAGTCGGACAACGCTGCCTCCAGTTCCGGTGCTGCCTATGTGTTTGCGCGCCACGGCACGACCTGGGGTCAGGAGGCGTATCTGAAGCCATCCAATACCGGTGCGGGCGACCAGTTCGGCGTCTCGGTCGCGGTTTCTGGGGATACGGTGCTGGTCGGGGCCAACGGCGAGGACAGCAGCGCCACCGGGGTAAATGGCAATCAAGCGGACAACAGCGCCGCCGATTCCGGCGTGGCATACCTCTTTACCCGCATCGGCCCGAACTGGCGCCAGCAGTCATACCTGAAGGCCACCAACACCGGGGCGGGTGACATATTCGGCCATACCATGGCCATGTCGGGCGACACCGTAGTCATCGGCGCCTATCAGGAGGCAAGCAGCGCCCCCGGCGTCAACGGCAACCAGGCCGACAACAGCATGACCAATGCCGGCGCGGCCTATGTCTTCACCATTAACACGGTGGGCGCCACCACCACGTCACTCGCCTCCGACCGCAACCCCGCCACCCTCGGCGACCTGATCGCACTCACCGCCAGGGTGTCGCCCGTCGAGGCGACCGGCACCGTCACCTTCAAGGACGGGGCCACCACGCTCGGGACCGCGATCCTGGCCGCCGGCAGCGCCGCCTACAGCACCAATGCCCTGACCGGCGGCAGCCACGGCCTCACGGCGGTCTACGCCGGTGACACCACCTACAGCGGCTCGACCTCCGCCACCCTGACCCAGTCGGTGAAGAACCCGAGCAACACCGCGGTCGTCTCGGGCGTCAATCCCGCCGACCTCGGGCAGTCGGTCAGCTTCACCGCCAGCGTGACTCCGGCCGCCGCGACCGGCACCCTGACCTTCATGGACGGTGCCACGGCCCTGGGGACCGCCACCCTCTCCGCCGGGTCCGCGAGCTACAGCACCGCGGCGCTCGCCGCCGGCAGTCACGCCATTACCGTGGTCTACGGCGGTGACGGGATCTACAACGGCTCTACCTCGCCCGCCCTGACCCAGACGGTGAAGGCTTTGACCGGCGTCACCATCGCCACCGACCCCGCGGGCCTGACGATCCGGGTGGACGGGACCGACTACAGCGCGCCGCACACCTTCTCCTGGACGCCGGGGACCAGCCACAGCATCGCCGTCACCTCGCCCCAGACCGGGGCCGGCGGCCGCTACTACGCCTTCACCTCCTGGTCCGACGGCGGGGCGCTCGCTCATAGCATCACGGTCCCGGCCGGTGCCGCCACCTACACCGCCGCCTTCCAGCCGGTGGTGACGACCCTGAGCGCGGCCGTCACCGCCAAGGCGGGGACCCTGGGCGGCGCTCGTACCTGGACCCTGACCCTCACCAACAACGGCAGCGTCCCCGCCGCCGCGGCGCGGGTGACCGGGTTGAATCTGGGCGTCATCGGCACCTGCCGGCCGGCGGTGACCACCGCCTTCCCGGTTGACCTGGGGGACATCCCGGCCGGCGGGGCGGTTGCTGCCACCGTCGCCGTGACCTTCACCGGCTGCGGCAAGCTCACCAAGTTCAACGGCACCATCGGCTACAGCGCCGACGGCGGTGCCGTCACCGGCCTGACGCCGCTCCAGGGGGTGACCCAGTAGACCTACCACACCCTAGCGCCGGGGGCGCGGCGCCTGCCGCTCGCCCCCGGCGATCCAGGTCCGCCATCGACATTCCAAGGAGACTTCCATGCACCGTCCACTCATCGCCGGCCTCCTCACCCTGCTCGCCGCCGCCCCGGCCGCGGCCAGCCCGAGCACCTACAACTTCAGCTTCTCCGGGTCCGCCTACGGCGCCGCGCCCAACGGCGCGCTGGCCATGGGGAGCATCACCTTTGAGCAAAGCCTGCTCGCCAACCCCGGGCGCAGCGTCTATGACCCCGGCAACAGCCTCCAGGGCGCCTACGGAACCCCGACGCTGAACCTGGTCACGGCGCTCAGCGTCCTCGTCACCGGTTCGACCAACGGCAACGGGACCTGGGGCCTCAGCGACTTCGACGCGGTGGTGTTCGACAGTTCACTGCGCCCGCTGGATCTCACGCGCGAACTGGTCGGCCAGGCGACCGCGAGCCTGATCGGCAAGACCTGGGGCCAGGATGACCCCAACCCCTTCGCGAGCTTCGTCCAGAGTTACACCGGCGACTTTCAGCTCTTCGCCAAGGCCGGCAGCGCCGCGCCCACCGGGATCTATCCCTTCCAACTGGGCACCAACGGCGGCAATGACGACCCCCTGCAATTGATCTCATTCGCCCCCGCCGAGGGCGTCGCGGAGGTCTCCGCACCCGGTTCCTGGGCCCTCATGATCCTCGGGCTCGGCTTGGCCGGGGCGGCCCGCACACAACTGAGCCGGGCCTGTCCGTGCGGGTAAGCCGGGGAAGCAGGGATGCGTGCAATGGCGTGCGCCGCGTCCTTGCTTGGGGATCGACATGGGCGCGTGAGCCTCGGTCTCGTTTCCGGATCGGTTGCCCTCTTGGCTTTTGCGCCCCGCCCCCCTGGCAATAGAGGATGAAGGCGGCCGCATCAGGGACCCGGCGGATTCCATGCCCACCACGGCCAAGCGTGCGGGCGGGGCTGCCGGGTCAAGTGTGCAAATCAACATGGTGAGGAGAAAGGACATGGTCTTGAGAACGAATGCTGGTGTAGGTCGTGTCGCCACGCTGATCGGACTGGTCGGCGTCATTACGTCAATGCCGATGACCCCAGCCACGGCTGGCATCATCGACTTCAATCACTCGACGGACCTCGCGGGCAATTTTACCCTGGTCCGTTCCTATCAGAACGGGGGGGCGTGTCCCTGGCGCCGGCCCAACTCCTGCCCGTATGGCAAAGCACCGGCGGCAATGGCAGCGGCGGCTATGTGCTGGACCTGCCGAAGACCGGCACCCTCCCGCATAGCGACCGCTGGGGCTTTGTCGACCGCTATGCCTATAGCCCCGGCGGCGTGGCGGCGCGCTTTGATTCCGGCACCTACTCGCTCCAGCACTTCCTGGAATTCAACGAGACATTTCGGGACGCCACCATCGGGGTCGACTTCTTCCTGTACGACCCAAGCCTGCCGGCGGCGTCGTCCGGGGGGTTCGATAATCCCTATGTGACGGCCAGTCTTTTCGATGACGGCCGGAAGGAAGACGATTACTGGTGGGATACCCTGAGCCTTTCGGGATATCAGGCATCAGGCCAGTCGAGGAGCGCCCGATCCCTGATAACGAACGGCTATTGGTACAGCGATACCTTTGGCTTTGCGCCCGACGGTGCCGGCTACGACTTGACCTATAGCGTGCAGCGCCTCGGTCAAACGGCACCGGTTGCTACCTTGAGCATGACCAGTTCGGCCCCCCTGGGAAACTCGGCGCTTGGGGTACAGATCTACTACAGCGAATTTTACGGTGGGGGTTCGGCGCCCTGGCCGCCGACCGGCATCGGGCGTTTCGACAATTTCACCTTCGAGACGGTCGAGTCGGTCCCGGAGCCCGGGTTGCCGGGCCTGATTGCCATTGGACTCTGCGTGCTGGCGATGCAGGGTCGGTCATTCTTGCGGCATGGAAGGGCCGGCAGGGGATCGAGGCCTAGCCGCGCCCTGGCTCAGGTCCCGCGCCGTCGGATCAACGCCCGCCCGTCGGCGACGAAGACTAGCGCGCAGAACAGGGCGATGCGCGGGAGTCCGACGGGCAGCGGGTACCACGCTTCACACTCGACGATTGCGACGCCGTATTCTTCGACACCTCCCGGCTCGCCTTGGACCTGACCCGGGAACCGGCCGAGAGCGCTGCCGCTGTCCCCGCACCTGACTCCTCCTGACCCTCGGTCTCGGCCTAGCGGCCGGGCCGCGCCTGGCACGACCGTGATCATGGCCCCGGCCCGCCGCCGGGCGTCAGCCGTCGGCCCCCAGCGCCTGGGGATTGAGTACATCCATGGTCTCGTCGCCCATGCCCATCACCAGCACGCCGCGGCGGGTGGCCAGGCGGACGAGTGAGTCATCCGGGTACAGGGTCGCCAGGGTTCCGATGGGGCGGCGGTCGGCGTATTCGGGATAGAGGCGGGGAAATTCCTCGACCGTCGCCAGGATGTGCTCGACGTGGGCGCTCTGGAGCTTGGACTTGGTCTCGTTGATCAGGACGCGATCCGGACACACGACGAGCGCATCGTACTCACGGGTCTCGCCGCCGAAGCGGCGCTTGACCCGGATCGCGAAAAAATCCGGGGTCGGGCAGCCGAGCAACTGCCTGGCGACGCGCGGCAGGTTGGGCGCGACGATGTCTTCGAGCAGGGTTCCCATGCGGTTGGCCAGGTCGCCCCACTGCCGGTTCATCTCCTTGCGGTCACGCTCGGATTCCGTCTTGAACGCGCGCATCTCGTCCTTGAACGCGTGCATCTCGTCCTTGAACGCGTGCATCTCGTCCTTGAACTCGCGCATCTCCTTGGAAAGCCGCGCCAGCTCCTTCTGCGTCCGCAGGGACTGGTAGCCCAGTTCCTTCATGATCTCTTCCAGGGTGTCGACCCTGCGACTCAGTAAGACCTCAGCCATCTCGTGGTTCTCCCCGGATCGAACATTGCGCCTGATGCAAGCATAGAGCATCCGGGCGGGCGTGGTCGTCGCCTTGGCTATCCCGTGAGTTGCAAGGTCTGCCGTCCGCACAGCGGACCCTCCGGGTTGATTCCGCGCCCATGGGGTCCGCGGTGCGGATCGATCGCTTGGCTCCGCGCCCGTAAGGTTCGCCGTGCGGACCGATCGCTGCCGGCCCGAACCATGACCGAAGCCCGCCCGGCTGACGGCGAGGCCGGGGTCCGTGCGCCCCCACCCGCCCGGGCTCAGGTCCCGCGTCGCCGGATCAACACCCGACCATCCGCGACGAAGACCAGCACGAAGAACAGGGCCATGAGAGCAAACCCCACGGGCAGCGCGCCCCAGCCCATCCCAGCCACCAGCACCCGGCTCGCCCCATAGAGCCCGAGCCCCAGGGCCAGATAGCCGAAGACCCGCTTGAGATCATAGGGGACCGGATAGTAGCGCCGCCCCAGCAGATAGGAGATCACCACCATGGCGCTGTAGCAGGCCAGATGCGCCCAGGCGGCACCGGCATAGCCGAAGCGCGGGATCAGGGTCAGCAGCACGGTGACGGTGATGGCGGCACCGATCAGTGAGACCCCGGCCCCCATCAGGGTGCGGTCGGTCAGCTTGTACCAGATGGAGAGGTTGACATAGATGCCGAGCAGCAGGTTGGCGAACAGCAGCACCGGGACCACGCCCAGACCCTCCCGGTAGGGTGCCCCGACGAAATACTGGAAGACGTCCAGGAACAGGGTGACCAGCAGGAACAGAAAGACACAGCAGATGACGAACCAGTTGAGGACGATTGCATAGGTGCGCCCGGCGTCCGCGCGCTTGGCGTAGGCGAAGAAGAAGGGCTCGCCGGCATAGCGGAAGGCCTGGATGAAGAGCGTCATCAGGATGGAGAGCTTGTAGCAGGCGCTGTAGATGCCGAGTTGCGCCATGTTGGTCGCGTCGTCATAGGGCAGCAGGTACTTGAGCGCGGCCCGGTCCAGCATTTCGTTCACGATCCCCGCCAGCCCGATGACCACCATCGGCAGTGAATAGCGGATCAGCCGCCGGAACAGCGCGCCGTCGAACCCTGCCAGTGCGCCGCGGAACTGCGGGGTCAGCATCAGGAGCTTGAGCAGGCTCGCCGCCAGGTTGGCGATGAAGACATAGCCGATGCCGATGGCGGGGTCCCACAGGCGCCCGAGGGACGAGCCGGGGTCGGTCTCGAAGGCGGCCTTGAGCCCCAGGATGAAGACGAGGTTGAGCCCGACGTTGAGCGCGATCTCCAACACCTTGACGACGGCGAAGCGCAGCGCCCGGTTCTCCGCCCGCAGCCGCGCGAAGGCGATGGCGCCGATGGAATCGAGCGCCAGGATGGCCGCGCACCACCAGATGTACTCGGGGTGCAGCGGGTGGCGCAGCAGGTCCGCCGCCGGCTGGCGCAGCAGCCAGGCACCGAGCAGGAAGGCCAGGTTGGCCACCAGCAGGACGCGCAGGGCGGTGGCGTAGACCACTGCCGGTGTCTGCTCGCCGCCGGCACGGAAGCGGAAATAGCCCGTCTCCAGGCCAAAGGTCAGGAGCACCGCCAGGAAGCCCATGTAGGCATAAAATTCCGCCACCACACCGTACTGCGCCGGGGCGAAGGTGTAGGTGAGCAGCGGTACCAGCAGGTAGTTGAGGAAGCGTCCGAGGACGCTGCTGACCCCGTAGACGGCGGTCTGGGAGGCGAGACGCTTGAGCGGGTTCAAGTCAGGGAGTTCCGGGGCGGCGGGTCGGGGTCGCCATTCTAGCCTGATGGGTTCAGAACGCGGGCTCCCAGATGTGTTCGAGCGGCAACATCAGTCCCGGCAGGAGGTGGTCGTCGGCGAGGCTCGGCGGTTCTTTGAGACAGGCCGGTTCCAAACCCTGGGCATAGCGCCAGACCTGGCGAGGCGCGGGTAGGATCAGCCAGCCGAGTGGCACTCCGCATGCGCGCCACTCGCGCATCTTGGCGTGCAATGACCCGCTGTCATCGGTTGGCGAGGCGAGTTCGATCAGAAAATCCGGGACCAGCGGCAGGAACTTGCGCCTCTGCTTGGGGGGCAAGTGCGCGAGGCGCTCGCGCAACACCCAGGCCAGATCGGGTGAGCGCATGGCGCCGTTTGGCAGCAGGAAGCCGGTGGACGAGTCGAAGACCAGGCCGCGCCCCTCCTGGCGGGCCCAGATCACCAGGTCCGCGGTCAGTTGCGCGTTGCGCGCTCCCGTCTCGGCGCCGGTCGGCGGCATGATTTCCAGGTCTCCATGGGGGTTGCGTTCGATGCGCAGGTCGCGATTGGCCTCACAGAAGGTGAATAGCAGGTCATCGTCCAGGCGCAATGCCGACGGGATGTGCAGGTCGGTGCGGGTCGGCTCGGGGGCGATCTGGATCACGTCGGTTGGTCCGTCGGTTGGTCCGGTAGGGTGCCGTTATCGGAGTCTAGCGCCGTTTGCGTTGCCCGTCCGGGGGGTCAACTGCGGATGAAGGACATGAACTCGGCGCGCGTGAGCTGGTTGTTCTCGAAGGACCCGCGCATCGCGCTGGAGACGGTGGTGCTGCGCTGCTTCTGTACGCCGCGCATCATCATGCAGGTGTGACTGGCCTCCATGACCACCGCGACCCCGTGGGCGCCCAGGTGCTCGATCAGGGCGTCGGCCACCTGGTTGGTAAGGCGTTCCTGCACCTGGAGCCGACGGGCGAAGCAGTCTACCACCCGGGCGACCTTGGACAGGCCCACCACCTTGCCGTTGGGCAGATAGCCGACGTGGGCGTGACCGAAGAAGGGCAGCATGTGGTGCTCGCACATGGAATAGAACTCGATGTCGCGGATCACGACCATCTCGCGGACGTCCTCCACGAACAGCGCCTTCTTGATGATCTCCTCGGCGGAGAGCTGATAGCCGCTGGTGAGGAAGTCCATCGCCTTGGCCACCCGCAGCGGGGTGCGGCGCAGGCCCTCCCGGTCCGGGTCCTCCCCGATCTCCAGGAGCATGGAGCGCACCAGCGCCTCCTTGCGGCGGTCGTAGACCTCTTCTTCCGACTCCGCCTCAAAGGTGGCGGCGTAGCGCGCCTCGGCGAGGACCTTGGACAGCTTGGGTTTTTCTGACATGGTAGTTCCCTGGGGTGGGGCCGCCGGGCACGGTGCCGACGGCGGTCGAACATGATCCGTCAACCAGGATTGGGGTTGGTCCTGAAAATGGAACGGCCGCGACCGAAACTCCACCGCTGTGGTGTCAAGCGCCGGGCCACCTCAGGAGTCCAAGGTTCAGCCTTTGGAGTCCAAGGCTTCAGCCTTGGAGGGCGCCAAGGCTGAAGCCTTGGACTCCGGAGTGCCAGGTCCAGGCGCGCCGGCTAGAGGCCGTACCTGGCCGGGTCCACCCGGGCCCAGGTCTGGGTCTTGCCGATCAGGGAGACCAGCATATAGCCGCGCAACTCCAACCGATCCTTGCCGATCATGCTGATGGTGCCCGAGTAGGTCTTGCCGTCGCGTGGGTTGTAGACCTGGCCGCCCTCGCACACCCCTTTGTCATCGGGCGGCCCGAAGCCCCAGAGGATTTGGAGCCCGAGGCGCTTGCGCTCCCGCTTGGCGGGGTCCGGGTTCAGGTCGTCCAACTGCGGCTTGCCGGCCCGTCCTTGGGCGTCCCCGGTAGGATAATTGGGCTCCTTCATCCAGACGGTGCGCCCGCTCAGCCGACCGCCGGCCTCCTCGACCCGCACCACGGCGGTGCCGTCCTGGAGCAGCCACCAGCCGACCGGGGAGGGGGCGGCCGACCAGGCGAGGGCCGGCAGGCCGAGGGCGACGCAGACAAGGATCAGATAGGACCGACGGTTCATTACGGGGCTCCAGTCTCGGTGGGTGGTGTGCGCGCCGCCCGTGCCGGGGCGGGCCGCACTACTTCAACACCGCGGGCGGGTGCGACGCAATCGGCTGGCCCGCAGCCCCCGCTGGTCCGCACAGCGGACCCTACGCGTTCGTTGGCCGGAACGACGATCGGGGCACGCGAAAAAAGGATGCTCCCGGCCACCCGGCGCGCGCCCGTTGGCCTATCCTTGATTACCCCCGGCGCCGGGGGGCGGGGGTGCGCGGGGCGCACCGGTCGCCGGGCCGTCCCGGGTCGCGGAGCCCGCCGCGCCCGCGTCGTCCTGGGGTCAAAGGCCAGCCGCCGTCTGTGAATCCGATGTCATCACCGCACTTGGGGAGGAATCGCGTGTCCCTGCATCGCCTCGTCTTCGCCGTCGTCCCGGCGCTCCTGCTGGCCGCCCACTCGAGCCTCGCCCGCACCAGCTTTCCGGAGCTGGAAGCCGATTTCGCGGGGGTCTGTCAGACCGCCTTCGAGCGGGCGCGCCAGCCTTATGTGGAGGCGGAGGTGCCGCCCCTGCTGCAGTTCGATCCACCGGCGACCGGGGTCAAGGAGGACCCGGGCCTGGTCTACGAGGAATACAACCAGATCAAGACCCTCAACTGGCTCTACAACGACCGGTTTCTGTGGGTCACGACGCGGCCGCGCGGCAACGTCCATCAGGGGGCACTCGACCTGTGGGTCGCCCCCGGCGTGACGCGTCCCTTCCGCCCGGGGACCTACCGCCTCGCCGACTACGACTATCAGGCCCCGGGCATCCAGCCGCCCCTGCCGACGACGATTCCCGACGCGGCCCGGGTCATCGCCGGCCTGGAGTTCGGCGCCCAGTTGGGCCGCTCCGGGAGCTGGCCGCAGTACGGCTATCTCGGGCCCAGTGCCTACCTGCGCCTCGCCGGGCTCGATACCGGTTTCGGCACCAGCCTGCGGTTGGGCGCCTATGACGTCGGCTGGGTCGAGTCCAAGCCGCACCTCACCCGGGTCCAGGTGCGGCCGCTGGGGTACCGTCGCCTGGGCCTGCTCGGGGTGATCGAGGCCGCGCCCTTCACCGCCTGTATGCAGTCCGTGACGACCGCGGATCTCAGCACCCGCATCCAGACCACGCTGCGGTTCTATCCCCGCGCGGGCCACGTCGGGCTGCCGGGCGCCAAGGTCAGCCCGCTCGCCATGAGCAGCATGTTTTGGAAGGGGGAGGCCCAGACCCCGGACGACCCCGCGGACGAGGCGCACGACGCCGATGCCATGATCGTGTGCGGACAGGACGCCGCCCCCCTGCAGGGCTTCATCCCGAACCCCGGGGCGCGCGGCGCCTTCCGTGACTTCGGCTCCGCCCCTTGTTTCGGGCTCATCCAGCGTGATCGCGTCGCCGCGCACTATGCGACCTATGCCGCGGCCAAGTACGCCGAGCGCGTCAATTTCTGGGTCGACGATATCAAGTCGGACCTGGCCTTCTCCATCAAGCTGATGGCCTACGGGACGGAGTATGAGGGGGAGGACAACGTGGTCGCCTATGCCGAGTTCCTGGACGACCTGCCGGTGCCCCTGGCCGCCGACGACGCGGCCGCCTTCAGTTACACCCTGACCGCCTCGGCCCTGCCGCCGCCCCAGCCCGGTCCCCGGATCGTCGTCGGGGACGCAAGCCCGGGCGCCCTGACCGGGGCCGCCGTCGCCGTCAGTGGCGACACCCTGGCGGTGGGGGCCCCGGTCATCCTGGGCCGGCAGGGCAGCGTCTACCTGTTCCGGCGCTCGCCGCTCGGGCTCATCGCGCAGCGGCGGCTCACCCCCGACGACAGCGTAGCGGGCGACCACTTCGGCGCCGCGCTGGCCATGTCCGGGGACAGCCTCGCGGTGGCCGCACCGGCCCACGGGGCCGTCTATGTCTTCGTGCGGCGCGGCCGGGACTGGGTCCAACAGGCCAAGCTCGCCGTCCCCGTCACCTACCGTTTCTGGGCCCTGGGGTACCCGGTCGCCATTGCCGACGACACCCTCGCGGTCGGGGTGCCGGGGGACGACGGCGCGGCGCGCGGGCCGGCGACCGACTTCGGCGCCGTCTATGTCTTCCGGCGCCACGCCGAGACCTGGACGCGGGAGGCGATCCTGCGCGCCGCGGACGGCGAGGCCTGGGACCACTTCGGCCAAGCGCTGGCGCTGGAGGGCGACCGGCTGGCCATCGGCGCCCCGGGCGACGACTATCCGCAGTCCTGGGAACAAGGCTCGGTCTATCTGTTCCAGCGCACCGCCACCGCCTGGTCCCAGACCGGGAAGCTGACGGAACCCGGCGGCTGGAAGGACTATGGCGCCGCCGTCGCCCTGTCCGGCGCCCGCCTGCTGGTGGGCGTCCCCCGCGCCCACGGAAACGGCTGGCGCACCGCCGCCGGCGCCCTTTGCGCCTACGCGCGCAACGGCGACACCTGGTCGCTGCAGGAGTGCCTGCGCCCGGACGACGGTCGCAACGGCGACGAGTTCGGCGCGGCGGTGAGTTTGAGCGGCCGCGGCGCCCTCATCGGCGCCCCCCAGGCCCGGGACGGGCAGGGCGCCACCTATGCCTATCGCTTCGCCCAGGGGCAATGGACCCAGGACGCCAAGGTGACCGGGGATCCGGGGGCCCGCGCGCAGTTCGGGGCCGCCGTCGCCACCGACGGCGCCACCCGCTTGATCGGCGCACCGCCGCCCCCCGGCCCGGACGGGACCGTGCAGGGCGCGGCCTACGCCTTTCCGGCGCCCGGCTCCTGATGGGCGGTCGGCGTACCAGGACACGGATTCGGATGCAAACCGTGTCAGAACTGGGCTACCCTAACCGCCGAGCAGAACACACACCAACGAGGCCCCCATGAGCGACACCGCCGCCACGATCGATTCCGCCGCCGAACTGACGCAGCGCATCGGCAATCGCCTGCGCGAGGCCCGCCACGACCAGCAACTCTCCCTCAGTGAACTGGCCGAGCGGACCGGGTGTTACTCCAAGTCCCGCATCAGCAACTATGAGCAAGGACTGCGCCGCATGGGCCTGGAAGAGTCGATGGTCCTGGCCTCCGCCCTGGGCACCGTCAGCCCCACCTGGCTCCTGTGCCTGGACGACCGCCCCGCGCTCGCCACCGCCGAGGCTGAACTGATCACCCGCTATCGCGCCACCGACGATGAGGGCCGGGCACGCCTGAGCGAGTTGGCGGGGACTCTGCCGACGGTCAAGGCCAAGCGCGCTAAGAAGGCGTAGCGGACCGACTGCGGCCGGCCTCAGGCCGGTTCCAGGCCAGTCGTCCGCCAGATTTCGGCGGTGGGCGCTCGACCCGACATCGCCCCTGTCCCCATGCCGGACCCATGCCTCCAGTTGGGGGCGGTGCAACCTGCGGTCGCGGGGGATGCGGGGGACGATCGATCCGTCGGGCGGAACGCGGAGCGGTTCCGCCTCCGCTTTGGTTCTCAAGACACATAATGGTGCGTGATGCCTCAACCGCTGACACCTGCTGCACTCCTCACGGTCAGTGATCAGTTCGTCCATGTGCGAATGATGCTGGGTATTTTGGTCGGACTCAGCATTGCCCGCCTGCTGACCGGACTGGCGCGCTTCGTACAGCATCCATCCCGGGAACAGGTCTACGGGCCACACTTGGCCTGGGCGCTCTTCATGCTCCTGACCGTGATTCACTATTGGTGGGCGGAGTTCAATCTCGCCCAGATCCCTACCTGGTCATTTGCGCACTATCTGCTGCTCATCGTCTACGCCTCGCTTCTGTTCCTGATCTCCACGCTCCTGTTTCCTGACAAGATGGATGAATATAACGGTTTCAAAGACTATTTTCATGCGCGTCAGCGGTGGTTTTTTGGGTTGCTGATTGCCATGTTGCTTACCGATATCGCCGACACTCTGCTCAAAGGCCGCGACTACTTCATTTCCCTCGGCATCGCTTACGATTTGTGGCTGGCGCTGCTGGTCTCACTGTCCGTAGCGGCCCTGTTCATCGCGAGCCGCCGATTTCACATGATCTTTGCGATCGTTGCGGTCGTCTCGAGCGTGGGTCTAATCTTCTTTCGGTTCGACTCACTCTGATTCATGAGCGGAAAAGGGGTCAGGGCCGTAGGTTGGGGTGACGAAGGAACCCCAACGGTGCGCGGGGGATGTTGGGGTTCGTTCCTCACCCCAACCTACCGGGCTTCTGTGGCGAGTGGCAAAAATACGGCTATACTCATGGGAATGTCAACTGCCCGGACGACCCGGATGCCTCGCAAGACACGCTTTTTCCTGCCCGGAGTGCCGGTCCACGTCGTCCAGCGCGGGAACAATCGGCAGCCGGTCTTCTTCGACCCGGACGACTATCGCTTCTATCTCGAGCGGCTCCGGGAGGCGTCGCTGGCGCACGGCTGCCGCGTCCACGCCTACTGCCAGATGACCAACCACATCCACCCGCGCACTATCCCTGGTCGAGCTATCGTGCCAATGCCCTGGGCGAGGCGGACGACTTTCTGTCTCATCATCCGCTCTATCAGTCCCTGGGCGCGACGGCACCGGAGCGGTTGACCGTCTATCGGGAGCTCATCGAACAGGCGCTCGACCCCGCGACGGTGAAGGAAATCAGGGCGTGCCTGCAAACAGGCACGCCCCTAGGGAATGACCGGTTCCGCGACGAGATCGAGCGGGCGCTCGGGGTCAAGGTCGGTTACGCCAGTCGCGGTCGGCCGAGAAAGGTCAGGGATGAGATGGGGCCGCTGGGTGGTCAGATGCCATTGGGTATTTGAATAAGGGTACTGACCCCTTTACCCCCTCTGACCCCTTTACCCCCTGACCCCTTTACCCCTTCTGACCCCTTTACCCCTTGACCCCTTTACCCCCTCCCTCGGCAGTCGTGGGTAACTCCATGCTGGTCTCAGACCTGGGTCGGAACGATCGGCCTGGAATTATCGCACAGTCGGCTTGGGCGCTTGGTGTCGGTATCCCTCGTTCAACCTAGAAAGAGCATCTGCGCCCCCAGACGACTAGCGCTTCTATCTCCACCGGCCCGGGAGGCGTCGCTGGCGCACGGCTGCCGCATCCACGCCTACCGCCAGAGATTGAGCAGGGGCGGCCGGAGGCCTTGATCTCTATTCCGGCCACCTCGAGGGTGATAGCCGTCGCGGCCGGGGGGCCGCTCCTACGGCGTAGGAGCGGCCCCCCGGCCGCGACGGCGCGTGGCCGAAGTTATGATCAAGGCCCCGCCGGATCGTCAGGTCCCATTGGGGACTTGAGTAAGTCTACTGACCCCCATTTGACCGTAGTGATGCCGGCGTCGACTGCTCGACCAGCCGATCACGGCCAAACCCAGCAGCATCAATGCATAGGTCTCGGGCGCGGGTGCCGCCGCGGCGAACTGCCCGGCGAGCAGCCGGTGCCCGGCGGTGCTCGGATGCACGTTGTCGAAGTAGAGATAGCCCGTACATTCAGGGTCGGTGGACCACACCGCTGTAGGGCAGGCCTCCGTGATGTTGGTGAACCCGTAGGCCGCCGGATTGGCGGTCACTTGATTGAGGAACGCCGCCGTGTCGAAGCGATAGAGTAGCGTGTCCGCCAGCAGGTTATCCAGCGTATCCAGCAGGTCGGTCAAGCCGAGGTTGTAGCCTGCACTGATCTGGGACATCAATGCCGGCGCGTCCGGGCCCGCTTCCAGCGCTGCCGGCGTCTTGCCCAGGTCGGGCATACCGGGAACCAGGATGTGCTCCGCGCCCAACCCCACCAGCGTCTGGATGTTGTACGCCATGGCCGTCAATGCTCCGGAGATTACGTTGGACATGTCCCCCGGCCGCGTGGCGAGCCCGAGAAAAATGTCATTCGGCCCGCCCCACAGCAGGAACAGCGTCTGGTCTGCAACCGGCGTGCTGTTTTCTTTGTACTGTGCGATCTGCTGTGCGATCCCCGTATTGGCCACCGTCGGGTAGTTCGTCAAGCCGGTGGGCGAGTCGACCGTGAAGTTGTAGTTGCCGTTGCTGTTCAATGCCCCGCCGACCGCGAAGTTGTTGGAGGTGGTCATAGCCGTCGGCCAGCCGAGATTGACCGTGACCCCATAGGATTGCGCGAGGTATTCGGCGGCCGTCGGCCCGTTTGAAAAACGGTAGGCATAGGGCGGGGACGGAGGGAAGAATGGCTGACCGCCGCTGGGGGTGGTCATGGCCGCCGCATTCCCCGGGTCGGACAGACTGTCGCCGAAAACGACCAACTGCGAGAACGCGCCGGCGTTCACCGTGGTCACCACGGACATCGCCAGGACACAGGTGCCGGCGAATTTGGTCAATGTACGCATCGTAGGTTCTCCTCTCTTGTCGAAGATTCCGGACGGGTGCGGCCTCTAAATAATGTGGCTAACCACAGCACTCAGCCCCAAACTGGTCGATCTTCTGCCAGAACTGCGCCCAGCGTCCGGTGGTGTGCGCCAGTGCGCGTAGGCTGAGCACGATCTTGGCCCCGGTGTTTTTCCAGCGCATCCCGGAGGCACACAGACGTTGCTTGACCAACGTCTTGCAGGCGGCCTCGGTGACGCCCGATCCGATCGGCAGTCCCGCGGCGACGAAGGCGGGGTAGTCCATTTGGTGGCGATGGTTGGTGAAGTAGGTCCAAGCGCTGAGGACATCGTCGCGGAGCGTCTGCGAGAGGGCGTGCCGCTGCGACAGGCGCGCGGCGTCGCCGATGAGCAGGTCGAGGGCGGCGGGGTCGTGCTTGAGTTTCCCGCAGTGCTCATGCTGCCACTGTGAACGCT